>FSZS01000313.1_pt1 | contig 16424 bp, 13 predicted proteins | sample 1638881 | NCBI WGS metagenome assembly FSZS01 (sample SAMEA3914813, study PRJEB12502) | metagenome | biome: forest; material: soil | place: Canada | collected 2011-07-07 | depth 0.3 m
CGCTACATGGTCGACGTCGCGCTCGAACGCGGCGGCGTGCTGTCCGCCGACGAAGGCGTGTTCCCGACAACCGAGGCCGGCCTCGCGAAGCTGAAGCCCGTGCGCGCCGACGGCACGATCACCTTCGGCGGCCAGACGCATCCGGCCGACGGCAACGCCGGCATGCTGGTCACCGGCCGCGACGAGGCGCGCCGCTTCGCACGTGACGCCGCGATCGAGGTCGAGCTGCTGGGCTTCGGCATGGCGCGCGCCGAGCCCGGCTACATGCCGATGGCGCCAATTCCCGCGGCGCAGCGCGCGCTCGCTGCAGCCGATGTGACGATCGCCCAGGTCGACGCGCTGAAGACGCACAACCCGTTCGCGGTCAACGACATCGCGCTCGCGCGCGACACCGGCTTCGCGTGGGAGCGCATGAACAACTACGGCAGCTCGCTGGTGTGGGGCCATCCGCAGGCGCCGACCGGGCTGCGCGCCGTCATCGAGCTGGTCGAGGAACTGGCGCTGCGCGGCGGCGGATTCGGCCTGTTCACCGGATGTGCCGCAGGCGACAGCGCCGTCGCAATCGTGCTGCGCGTGGGCGACCCGCGCCGCTGACCCGTCACCCCTTCCAGGAACCACGCCATGAAGATCATCCCCAGCGCCGACGTCGGCGCGCTCATCCCCGACGGCGCGACCGTGTTCCTCGGCGGCCTGGCCGTCTCCAGCCTGCCCGAGGCGCTGCTGCAGGGCATCGAGCAGCATTTCAAGTCGAGCGGACATCCGCGCCAGATCACGACCTGGGCCGTCGGCGCCATCGGCAACTCGCGCGATGCGGGCATGGTGCACCTGGCACACGCGGGCCTCATCAAGCGCACGATCGCCGGCCACTTCGGCCAGACTGGCCAGGAGATGATGCGCATGGTGCACGCTGGCGAGGTCGAAGCCTACAACTTCCCGCAGGGCTCGCTGTCGCACCTGACACGCCAGATCGCCTGCCGCGCGCCGGGGCTGCTGACACAGGTCGGCCTCGGCACCTTCGTCGATCCGCGCCAGGAAGGCGGCAAGATGAACGCGGCGTCGACCGAGGATCTCGTGAAACTGGTCGAGTTCGACGGCCGCGAGTGGCTGTACTACCCGAGCCCGAAGGTGGACGTCGCGCTGATCCGCGGCACCGTGGCCGACGAGCGTGGCAACGTCACGCTGGACAAGGAAGGCGTGCTGCTCGAGCAACTGGCCATCGCGCAGGCGGCGCGCGCCTGCGGCGGCATCGTGGTCGTGCAGGTGGAGCGCATCGTCGAGGCCGGCAGCCTGCATCCCAAGGCCGTGAAGATTCCCGGCACGGTGGTCGACTACGTGGTGGTCGCGCCACCCGAGGCGCACATGCAGACCATCGCGACGCAGTTCGATCCGGCGCTGTGCGGCGACGTGCGCGTGCCGCTGTCGCGACTCGAACGCATGCCGCTCGACGAGCGCAAGGTGATCGCGCGCCGCGCGGCGCTGGCGCTGCGTCCGGGCGACGTCACCAACCTCGGCATCGGCATCCCGGCGGGCATCCCTTCGGTCGCGGCCGAGGAAGGCGTGGCCGACCTGCTCACGCTGAGCATCGAGAGCGGCATCACCGGCGGCATTCCGGCGCAGCTGGGCGACTTCGGCCTGGCCTACAACGCCGAGGCCATCATCGAGCAGTCCTCGCAGTTCGATTTCTACGACGGCGGCGGCCTCGACGCCAGCTTCCTGGGCCTCGCACAGGTCGACGCGCAGGGCAACGTCAACGTGAGCAAGTTCAGCGGCCGGCCAGTGGGCTGCGGCGGCTTCGTCAACATCACGCGCTCGACGAAGAAGCTGGTGTTCTGCGGCGCGTTCACCGCGGGCGGCCTCGACGTGAAGATCGACGACGGCCGGCTGGTCATCGAGAAGGAAGGCCGCGCGCGCAAGTTCGTCAAGCAGGTCGAGCAGGTCACGTTCAACGGCCACGACGCCGCGCTGCGCGAGCAGGAGGTGCTGTTCGTCACCGAACGCGCGGTGTTCCGGCTCACGCCGTCCGGACTCGCGCTGATCGAGATCGCGCCGGGCGTCGACGTGCAGCGCGACGTCCTCGCGCACATGGACTTCGAGCCCGCCATCGCTGCCGACCTCGCAGAGATGGACGCCGGCATCTTCCGCGCGCAATGGGGCGGGTTGCGCGACGCCCTCGCCGCCTGATCGGCCGCCACGATGAGCGACTTGCAGCACGCACCGTCCTACTACGCCGCTAGCGGCCTGCCGCAGCCCGAGCGCCCGCCGCTGCGCGGCGCGCACGAGGCCGACGTGGTCGTCGTCGGGGCCGGCTACACGGGGCTGTCGACGGCGCTGCATCTCGCGGAGGCCGGGTACCGCGTCGTCGTGCTCGAGGCCGCGAAGGTCGGCTGGGGTGCGTCGGGGCGCAATGGCGGCCAGCTGGTGCACAGCTACTCGCGCGACCTCGACGTGATCGAGCGTCGCTACGGCGCGACGACCGCGCGTGCGCTCGGCTCGATGGCCTTCGAGGGCGCCAACATCATCCGGGAGCGCATCGCACGCTACGACATCGACTGCCACTACAAGCCGGGCGGCGTGTTCGCCGCGATCCAGCCGCGCCAGGTCGCCGGACTCGAGCACCACAAGGCGCTGTGGGAACGCTACGGCCACCATCAGCTCGAACTGATCGACGCGCGCGCGGCCGAGGCCGCGATCGGCACGCGGCGCTACAGCGCTGCGCTGGTCGATCACAGTGCCGGCCACGTGCATCCGCTGCGGCTCGCGCAAGGCGAGGCCGCGGCCGCTGAGTCGCACGGCGCGACGATCCACGAGGACTCGCCCGTCACGCGCATCGAGCACGGCGGCCGCCCGGTCGTGCACACGACACACGGGCACGTGCACACGCGTTTCGTGGTGATCGCCTGCAACGCCTACATCGGCGGACTCGAGCCCCGGCTCGCGCGCATGGGCTTGCCGTGCGGCACGCAGGTGGCCGCGACCGAGCCGCTGGGCGAACGCTTCGCGGAGATCCTGCCGACCGACTGGTGCGTCGAGGACACCAACTTCCTGCTCGACTACTTCCGTCTGTCGGCCGACCGCCGGCTGATCTACGGCGGCGGCGTGGTCTACGGCGCGCGCGATCCGCAGCAGATCGATGCCGTCGTGCGGCCCAAGCTGCTCAAGACCTTCCCGCAACTGCGCGGCGTGCGGCTCGACTACGCCTGGACCGGCAACTTCCTGCTGACCCTGTCGCGCCTGCCCGAAGTCGGCCGGCTCGCGCCCACGGTGTACTACTCGCAGGGCTGCTCGGGCCATGGCGTCACGTTCACGCACCTGATCGGCCGCGTGCTGTCGCAGGCGATCCGTGGACAGGCCGAACGCTTCGACGTCTTCGCCACGCTGCCGCACCGCCCGTTCCCGGGTGGCCGACTGCTTCGCGTGCCGCTGACCGCGCTCGGCGCGTTCTGGTACGACCTGCGCGACCGGCTGTCCGTCTGACGTCCGTCACACCGGATCCGGCAGCACCGGCACGCGGCGATTCGTCGTGAAGTGCGCGAGCACCGGCGTCAGGTTCTCCCACGTGCCGCGGAAGCCGCCCGGTACGACGAAGGACTCGCCGGCGTGGAACGCGCGGCGCGCGCCGCGGTCGTCCGTCAGCACCACGTCGCCTTCGAGCAGCAGGCAGTAGTCCTGCTCGTCCGGCGCGTGCTGCACGCGCCAGATGCCGATGTCGCCGGCGCCGGTTGCGCTATTCAACAGTCCGCCCGAGACATGGCAGCGAATGCGCCAGCCGCAGTCGCAAGGCGTCGCGAGGGCAGGCGCCTCCAACATCGAAGGCGGGACGATCTGAGCCTGGCGATGGGCGGACTGCGCGATGTGCATGGGAAACCTCGGCGAATCGGAGGCACTATAGTATACGAACCTTAGTTCGCATAAAGATGAAGTTGCACTATCCATTCCGCCGCTTGCTTCGCTATGATCGCGGCCATGCCGAAGAAGACCAAGCCAGCCGCCACCACGTCCACCAACAAGCCGGCGACGCCGGCCGTCGAAGCGCCTGCCGCGCCGGAAACCTCGCCGCGCAAGCGCGTCTCGGTGCGCCGCGTGCCGCAGCAGGCGCGCGGCCAGCAGACCGTGCAGGCGGTGCTGCGCGCCACCGGCGAGGAGATCGAACGTGCTGGTCTCGATCACTTGTCGACCAAGCGCATCGCCGCGGCGGCCGGCCTGTCGGTGGGCTCGTTGTACGGCTATTTCCCGAACAAGGAGTCGATCATCGCGGCCCTGCTCGAGTCGTGGCTGACGCGCGTGTTCGAGGCGATCGAGTCGGTCCACCCTCGGCACGGCGGCACGCGCGACATCTTCGCCTACCTCAGCGACCAGACCGACCGCGCGCTGTCGGTCTACGAGGATCAGCCAGGACTGAGCGCGCTGTTCGGCATGGTGATGTCGATTCCCGCGCTGCACGGCATGGTCGACCAGCACGGCCAGCGCGTGAGCGAATCCATCAGCAGCGCGTTGACGCACTACGCGCCACGGGCCAATCCGGCCGATGTGCAGTCGACCGCGCGCACGATCCCGATGATCTGCCACCAGTTGCTCGCCACCGCGATCCTCGATCGCCGCGTCGACCGCCCGCGCATGATGACGGACATGCGCGTGTGCCTGATGGCGCTCGCCACGCGGCTCCTGCTGCCCGCCGCGGTCTGAACGGGCGATCACGCTTAACGCGATCTCCAGTTCGTAAAATGTCGACTCAGACGACCAGGGTCGGCGTCGGGATCTGCGCCTCGTCGGCCACGCCCGCGGCCATCTTTCCGCCCAGCAGCCGCTGCGCGAGCAGCACCACCACCGACACGCACGCCACGGCCGCCGCCACCTGGAACGCGCGCGGCGTCGACACCGTCTCGCCGACGACACCACCTACGAAAGAGCCCGTCGAATAGCCGAGGCCGAGCACCGCCGGGATCAGCGCCGCGTGACGTCCCACGGGATCGAAGGCCTGCACATGGGTGGGCAGCAGGATGCCGGTGAGCGTCCACATGGGCACGAACGCGAGCGTGGCGACGGCGAACGTGGTGACGGTCAACGGGCAGGCCAGCAACACCTCCGTGGCCATGCACAGGCACAGCACCAGAAGCGTCCAGCCGTACAGGCTGTGCCGCGCCATCGCCGGCACCAAGAAGCAGACGACCAGCGACAGGATGTTGGAGATGCCCAGCATGTGGTTGATGACTTCGCGATCGATGCCCGCGCCTTCGGCGCGCGTTGACAGGAAGGTCCACACCACGCCCACGCTCACATAGAACACGTACAACGACAGCAGCGTGAGGTACACGCCGGCCTGGCGCACCTTGCCTTCGCGGAAAGCCGCAGGGATGGTTTCCTTGCGGCCGAACATCAGCATCGCCGGCACGCACACCACGGCCACCGCCGAGATGAACAGGAACACGCCCGTGGCTTCCCAGTGGCCGCCGACGCCCGGCAGAACCGCCACGTTCAGCAGCATCGCGTAGATGTTCTCGGCCACCACCATGATGGCGATGTTGCGCTGGGGCATGGCGCCGTACGTGAGGAAGCCCACCGCGGTGCCGCTGACGATTCCGTTGCCCACGCCGGCGAGGAAACCGCCGCCGATGGCCAGCTGCACGCCCAGGCCCGCGGCGATCAGCGCGTTGCCGCCCATGATCGCGAGCATGCCCGCGCCGATGATGTTGCGCACCGCCCAGCCGCGGATGCCCAGCGCCACCGCCAGCGCGCCGAGCGCGTTGCCGATGGTGTCGGCGGTCACGATGAAGCCGATCTGCGACTGCGTGAAGTGCCACTGGTGCGTCATCAGCGCGACGAACTGCGGCGCGCCGAGGAAGAACGTGAACGAGACGCAGACGAGCACCACCATCGCGGCGATGAACAGCGCGGGATGGCGCCGTGTCGAGATGAAGCTGGGAGGCATGGGCAAGGCTCTGTGAGGCGGTTCGCGATGCGCCGGAGCGGCCCGTAGGGCAGCGCCGGCTGGGTGAGGGTCGGCGCATTCCAGCGCTCGATCGAACACATCTTAAGACGAACTTAGGTTCGCATACAAGCGGTCAAACGTCATCTTTCCTGATTTTTTAGGCGCTAGATGCGAACGCACGGGCGCCATTGCGCTGGGCCGCGCGCATCCGGTGCATTTCACTTTCTCTGGAGGAGAAATCGAACAATTCCGGTGCACGCGATGATGCATTTCTGCGATTTCGATGGCCGCGCGCAGCAAAAAGTTTTGCGATCTTTTGTTCGCATTTAGGCTACACTTCGCCGAAATCACCGAGGCACGCCCGTCGTGCCGCCCGACACAGTCGCCCAACATCGCCAGGAGTGCCGCGCCCATGGATCGCCCGCCGTTCGATATTCCCGCCTTCATCGCCAAGGTCTACGCGGACACGCCCGCGACGCCGCCCACCTGGCGCGACCTCGGCCTGATGCAGGGCTTCCCGCCAGCGCCCGACGCGCGCGTCACGCGCCGAAACTTCATGTACCCGCCGCTGAACAAGTGGGCGTTCCAGCACGTGTGCCAGTTGCTGCCGACCATCGACGTGCCGGCCCCGGCGACCACCCGCGAGCTGCCACGCGCGGAGCTGCCGCTGGAGACGACCACCTTCCGCAGCATCTGCGGCCGCGAGGTCAGCGTCGCCGAGCACTTGACCGCCAGCGACACCGACGGCTTCATCGTGCTGCAGGACGGCGTGATCCGCTTCGAGCACTACGCCAACGCGCAGACGCCCGAGACGCGCCACATCATGTTCTCGGTGACTAAGTCGATGATCGGCACGCTGGCCGAGTCGCTGGTCGCGCAGCGCCGGCTCGATCCGGCCGAGCTGGTGCGCGACATCGTTCCCGAGCTCGCCGACAGCGCCTTCGGCGACGCGACCGTGCGCCAGGTGATGGACATGGCCATCGGCGTGCACTACCGCGAGGACTACGAGGACCCGCGCTCGGAAAGCTCGCAGTTCGGCTACGCGAGTGGCCTGTACACGGGCCCGGCCGACGACAAAGCAGACCTTCCCACGGAATACGCGGGTCTCGACAACCTCTACACCTTCCTGCCGCGACTGAAGAAGCGCGGCGAGCACGGCGGCTTCTTCGAGTACGTCACGGCCGTCACCGAGGTGCTGGCGTGGACGATGGAACGCGCCACCGGCGAGGCCTGCCACGAGATGGTGGCGCGCGTGTGGGCCGCGCTCGGCTGCGAACGCGACGGCTACTTCATCGCCGATCCGATGGGCCGCAACGTGGCTGGCGCCGGCTTCAGCGCGACGCTGCGCGACATGGCGCGCTTCGGCCAGATGCTGCTCGATCACGGCAAGGTGGGCGACGAGCAGGTGCTGCCCGAAGGCGTCGTGGCGACGCTGCTGCGCGGCGGCAGTCTCGAGGAATTCGCGGCCAACAAGGAGTTCGCCGGCCTGGGCCGCGTGTCGTACAAGAGCCAGTGGTACGTGTTCAACGACCATGCGCTGCTCGCGATCGGCGTGCACGGCCAGCAGATCTTCGTCGACTTCGATGCGCGCATGGTGTCGATCAAGCAGTCGTCGACGCCCACCGCAGTCGCGCCGATCAACTTCGACGGCATGTCCATGATGGCTGCGCTCGCTGGACGCCTGCGTGCGGGCGAGGCCAAGGCATGATCTCGCGACCGAGCCTGCCGACTGAATGGGTGATGCGCCTGACGGTGCAGTGCGACGCGCCGCAGGAACTTGGCCCCGCGGGCACGAGCACACGCGTCAACTTCCCAATCGTCGGCGGTCGCTTCGAAGGCCCCGGGCTGCGCGGCACGGTACTGCCCGGCGCCGATTTCTACCTGCAGCGCGCGGACGACATCGGCGTGCTGGACGCGCGCTACAGCCTGCGCACCGACGACGGCGTCGTCATCAACATCCACAACCGAGGCTTGCTGCGCGAGGAGCCGGTCGACGACGGCACGCGCGCGTCGACTGCCGAGCTGCGCGCCTACACCTGTCACTGCCTGCCCGTCTTCGGAGCGCCCGAGGGCCGCTACGGCTGGCTCAACCGCGAGGTGTTCGCGGGCGTGGTCGCCTATCCCGAACCGGGACAAGTGGTGATCGACGTGCATCGTCTCCTGGGCCAGCCGGCTTGATCTCTTTCGAATTCGAATGACGCAGACGATCTTCGAACGCCTCGCCCCGCCGCACGCCACCGTGCTCGCCGCGCTGGAAGGCAGCGTCAATCGTCCGTTCTGGCTCGACGACATCGCGCCGCGCGATGCCTTCGCGCCGCTGGCCGGCGAGCAGTCTGCGGACCTCGCCATCGTCGGTGGCGGCTTCCTCGGACTCTGGACGGCGATCCTCGCGAAGGAGCGCGACCCTTCGCGCGACGTGCTGCTGCTCGAAGGCAGCACCATCGGCTGGGCGGCTTCCGGCCGCAACGGCGGCTTCTGCGAGGCCAGCCTCACGCACGGCGAGGACAACGGCCTGCGCCGCTGGCCCGAAGAGATGAGCACGCTCGACGAGATGGGCTTGCGCAACCTCGACGAGATCGAAGAGACGCTCGCGCGCTACGACATCGATTGCGACTTCGAGCGCACCGGCGTGATGATGGTGGCCGTCGAGCCGTACCAGGTCGATGCGCTGCGCGGGGAAGGCTTCCTCGACGAGCATCGTGCGCGCGCCGAGCTGAACTTGCCGACCTTCCTCGCGGCCCAGTGGGATCGCCGCGGCACCGCGATGCTGCATCCCGGCAAGCTCGTCGCCGGACTCACGCGTGTCGCGCATGCGCTTGGCGTACGCCTGCACGAACGCTCGCGCGCGACCGCGCTCGAGTCCGCAGGCGATGGCCTGCGCGTACGCACCAACGGCGGCAGCGTGACGGCTTCTCGCGTCGTGCTCGCCACCAACGCGTTCCCGTCGCTGATCAAGCGCTATCGCTCGCACACGATTCCGGTCTACGACTACGTGCTGATGTCCGAGCCGTTGAGCGACGCGCAGCTGTCTTCCGTCGGCTGGCACAACCGGCAAGGCTTGGCAGATCTCGGCAACCAGTTCCACTACTACCGCATCACGCGCGACAACCGCATCCTGTTCGGCGGGTACGACGCGGTCTACAGCTTTCGCGGCCGCGTCGACGCGAAGCACGACGATCGGCCTGCGTCCTTCGAACGGCTCGCGAGCCACTTCCTCGTCACGTTCCCGCAACTCGAAGGCCTGCGCTTCACGCACCGCTGGGGCGGCGCGATCGACACCTGCTCGCGCTTCTGCGCCTTCTTCGGCGACGCGCACGACGGCCGCGCCATGCACGCCGCCGGCTTCACCGGACTCGGCGTGGGTGCCACGCGCTTCGCCGCCAACGTGCTGCTGGACAAGGTCGACGGACTCGACACGCCACGCACCCGCTTGCGCATGGTGCGCGAGGTGCCGATGGCGTTTCCGCCGGAGCCGTTGACTTGGGCGGTCGTCCGCGCGACGCAGTGGTCGCTGGATCGCGCGGATCGTCGGCAAGGCAAGCGCAACCTGCTGCTGCGAACGCTCGACGCCTTGGGCCTCGGCTTCGATTCGTGATCGACATGACCCATCCCACTTCGCTGCTCGCGAACCATTGCATCGACGCCATCGCGGTGCCGCTGACCTACCGCGAACTTCGCTCCGACAAAGTCATCGCCGGCAACCCTCGCGTCGGTATCGCCGAACTCGGCACGCTCGGCGGACTTGGCATCGGCGTGTGGGAGCTGTCGCCCAGCGTCAGCACCGACATCGAAGTCGACGAGTTCTTCATCGTGCTGTCCGGCGAAGCCGTCGTGGATTTCGACGACGGCTCGCCGCCGCTGCACTTGAGCGCAGGCACAGTCGGCCGGCTCTCCGCTGGCAGCGCAACCCGCTGGACAGTCACGCAGACCTTGCGCAAGATCTACATCGCTTGATGAGGATATCGACATGGACGTGCGACTGAACTACATCGACGGCCGCTGGCAGCCCGCGCTCGCCGGCGCCACGCGCGAGATCATCAACCCTGCCAGAGGCGACGTCATCGCGCTCATGGCCGACAGTCACGCCGACGACACCCGCCAAGCCATCGCTGCCGCGAAGAAGGCGTTCTACGATACCGGCACCTGGCGCCGCATGAGCGGCCCGCGCCGCGCCGACATGTTGCTCGCGATCGCTGACCGCATCCAGTCACGCGCCGATGAGCTCGCCGAGCTCGACACCCGCGACAACGGCAAGCCCTTGCGCGAAGCCCGCGCCGATGTCGACGACGCGGTCGCATGCTTCCGCTACTACGCCGGCCTCGTCACCAAGCCGCAAGGCGGCGTCTACGAAGTCGGCGACGGCTTCGGCGCGATGCACGCGTATTCCATGCACGAGCCCATCGGCGTGTGCGGCCTGATCACGCCGTGGAACTATCCGCTGCTGATGGCAACGTGGAAGCTCGCGCCCGCGCTCGCCGCGGGCAACTGCGTCGTCTTCAAGCCCAGCGAGCTGACGCCGCTGTCGGCCATCGAGCTGTTCCGCATCTTCGATGAAGTCGGCTTGCCGCCCGGCACCGCCAACCTCGTGCTGGGCACCGGCCCGAATGCGGGCCACGAGCTCGCGCTGAGCCACGACGTCGACATGATCACGTTCACCGGCAGCACGCGCACCGGCCAGGTCATTGCAAGTGCAGCCATCGGCAACTTGAAGAAGGTGGGACTCGAGCTAGGCGGCAAGTCGCCCAACATCGTCTTCGCCGACGCCGACTTCGAAGGCGCCATCGAGTGGGCCATGATCGGCGTGTTCTTCAACCAGGGCGAAGTCTGTTCGGCGGGCTCGCGGCTGTTGATCGAGGAGAGCCTCAAGGATCGCTTCGTTGCGCGTCTGGCCGAGCGCGCCGACGCGATGACCATCGGCGACGGCCTGGGCAATCCCGACATGGGCGCGATCGTCTCGCAGGCACAGCTCGACAAGGTGCTGCGCCACATCGAGCGCGCGAAGGCGCAGGGTGCGCGTCTCGTCTGCGGCGGCGAGCGCTACACCGCGAACGGCTGCGACCAGGGCTTCTTCGTCAAGCCGACGATCTTCGACGACTGCCGCTCCGACATGGACATCGTGCGCGAGGAAGTCTTCGGCCCGGTAGTCGCGGTGCAGACCTTCCGCACCGAAGCCCATGCCATCGCGATGGCCAACGACACGCCCTACGGACTGGCCGGCGGCGTCTTCACCACCGACGGCGCGCGGGCGTTGCGCGTGATGAAGGAGCTGCGCGCCGGCGTCACGTGGATCAACTGCTACAACCCGACCTTCAACGAGGCTCCCTGGGGCGGCTACAAGATGAGTGGCTACGGGCGCGACCTGGGCGTCGACGGGCTGCGCGAGTATCAGCAGGTCAAGCAGGTGGGCATCAACTTGAGCCCGGGCACCGTTGGCTGGTATGCACAGTGATCCGCTACGGCCTGCAGCCGCATGCATCCTAGATTTGCGTGCATCAATGTCGATAGCGAGCGACGACAACTTTCGCACGCCAACTCTCTGGAAGCGCTGGCGCGCGATCGCTATCCGCGTCGATGGACGCTGCGATTCAGCCACGGGGCGTTCGTCACGAAATTATCCGAATACTGTCCGCTTACCGGAGAGAACCAGTCGAGTGACTCACGAGGACCAGCGACGGCAATCGCTGCAAAGCGGCCTCCGGCACGTTCTGCGCACTGGCGCGCGACCGCCTTGTCGAGCGTCCGGGTGGAGAAATCGCATGACGGGTGCGAGACGCCAACAGCGTGCGCCGTCCAACTCGAGGCGGCTGACGTCGACGCTTGAGGCGTGTCCAAGGCAGGCCTTCACGCCACGCAAGACGACAGGTCGCGTGGGTGTCTGCCGGAGGTCAACCTGGACTAAGGGGTGGCAGCCATTGGAAGTCGCACATGGAAAGTGGCGCCCGCGTCCCTTCCGGCGCTCTCGACCCAGATCGAGCCCCCATGCAGTTCCACGATGTGCCGCGCGATGGACAACCCCAGCCCCAAGCCCTGGGCGTTGCTGCGGTGCTGCTTGGTGAAGGCCTCGAAGACTCTCGGAATCAGCTCGGCATCGATGCCTGAGCCCGTGTCGGCAACGGAGACATCGACGCTCGTGTCGCCCACGTTGACTTCCACGTTGATGCTGCCCCCGACCGGCGTGAACTTGACCGCATTGGCAAGTACGTTCCAGAACACTTGCTGCAGCCGATGGCCGTCGCCGTCAATCCAGATCTCGCGAGGCCACGTCGGCCCGGACAACGCGATCTGCTTGCTCTCCGCTTGCGGGCCCACGGACGCCAAGGCGGCGAAAACGGCATCGTTGAACAGCAGGCGTGACCGATCAATCGAAAGCTGGCCGTTGCGAGTCCGGGCAGAGTCGATCAGGTCCTCGACGAGCCGCGCTTCCGTCGCAACCTGCTGCTTCATCTTCTGCAGCGACGCGCGCATGGAGGCCGCGTCGTCGAGCGGACTGCGCAGCAGCACCTCGATGCGCATGCCGAGCGCGGCGAGCGGCGTCCTCAATTCGTGCGAGACGCCTGCCAGGAAGACCTCGCGCAACTTGCTCAGTTCCTCGAGGCGCTGGACGGCTTGGGCATGGCGCACTGCGGCGGCGGCGAGAGTCTCTAGCAACTCGCCGTACACCACCAAGCGCGATGCAGGGGTCGGCGCCTCCATGCGTGCCTCGGCCCACAGGCGCGACGGGTCGATGCCGAGCGCCACGCCGAGGCGCTGACATGCGAGCGAAGTCGAGAAGGTATTGAACACCCAACCGTAGATGATCGCGCCCCTGACCTGGCCGTCAGCGAGCAGCGGCATGGCGCGCAGCTGCAGTTCGCGTTCGACGAGGTGGGTCTCTTCGTGCCCGCTTCGCAAGACGGCACGAACGAGGTCCTGCTCGATACTCAGAGCGGCTCCATCCTGTTCCCATGCGCCGCTGGCGGCCAGCAGCGTCGTGACCTTGGAGCTGTACAGCGGGCCAGCGCGTCTCTGCAAGGCATGATCGAACGCCGACACTGCCACACCGGTCGCCGCCGCGAACCGCTGCAACGTCAGGTTCCAGTCGACCCAGTCGATGGGCGGCTGAATGGGCTCGCCTCCAAAGGGGTCCATGCTGGGCGTCAGATCGGCTGCTCGAGCGGTAACGGCGTCGCTTCGGGGATCGGCTTGCCTTGCGAGATCGCCTCGTCAATGGCCGGACTGCGCCGTGACGGCGACCGGGCAAGCAAGCCGTAGTACGACGAGAACGGCAACTGCGGCACCGCGGATGTCTCGGCGGGGGTCTCGTCCAGCAGGGCGATGCCTCCCATGCCGATCGCATATTCCCGCGTCACCTGCACGTTCGCGCTGCCGCGCACCTTGGGTACCGCGATCGCCCGGCGCAGGTTGGTGGAGATTTCCACGTAGCTCAGCAAAATGATGTTGTCGACCAGATGCGAACCCTTCAACTCCTCGCTGATCTGCGACAAGCCCAGGAGTTCGGGACTCTCGTAATTGAGGATGGCCGTCGCGAGCCTTCCCTTCACGAAATTGGCGATGGCGTACAGGTAGTCGGACGCCTCGTGCGGGCTGCTCATCTCGTAGACGGCAATGGAGTCGAACACGATGCACTGGATGCCGAGTTCGTCGACCAGTTTGGCAACACGATCGAAGTGCACGTCCAGTTCCAGTTCGAGCGGCGACTCGTAATGGATATGGAACGCGCCTTCGTCGATCATCCGCTGCACGTCGAAGCCCAGCGTCGCGGCGTTGCGAATCAATTGCTGCGGGTGTTCGTCCAGAGTCACCAGCAAGGCGCGCTTGCCCGCCTGCACGGCGGCCGCAAGATACTGCACGCCGAGCACCGTCTTGCCGGTGCCCGAGATGCCAGTGGCCATCGTGATGGAGCCTTCGTACAGTCCGCCGTCCAGCAAGATGTCGAGCGCCGGGCACCCGGTGGACAGCCGCTGCTTGGAGGTGGGCTGCTCCTCCAGGATCTTGGGGCGAGACTGGGCACGGCGATACACCAGCACGCCGGCGCCACTTTCGATGCGCATGGTGTGACTGCCGTTGATGTAGTCCTGCCCGCGAGACTTGATGACGGACAACGCGCGATGGACGCGCCGCTTCGACTCGTGGCGCGAGAGCTCGATGATCGTGTCGAAGACGAAACGCTCATGGGGATGGGCGTGATGGCTCCCGTCATCGCGTTCAGCCGTGACCATGGTGGTGACCCCGAGCCTGGTCAGCCCCTCCACGAGCAGGTGAACATCCTCGCGGAACGGCAGGTCGTGCATCTCAGCATAGAGGCGCAGAGGAGTCAGGCCATCGATCAGCAGGCGCTTGGCGCCGATCGAGGTCAGCTCGTTGCGGAACGCGCCGTCCGGAGAACGAAACTCGCTCAGGAGCACGGCCGGCGTCGTCTGCAGGATCCGGACACGTCCTTCCTTGACGTGGCGCTCCAGATCGAGCTCGAAGGCCCGCGCATCGCGCAGGAGCTTGTCCGGCTCCAGTTCGAACGAGACGATGACGCCCGGCTCGTTGAATCTTGCGGCACCGGCATGGATGAAGCCCAGGCCGAGGGTGGTCTTGCCAGTCCCCGGTGCGCCTTCGACGAGGATGTTGTTCTGTCGAGGAACTCCTCCCAGAAGGACCTCGTCGAGGCCGACGATGCCTGTCGCTACGATTTCATCAAGAACTGACACGACGGGATTCCTCTGTGCGGATGGCAGGCGCCTGCCGGTCGGCAAGCGGAACGGTTCGACTTGCCGGGTCAGCCGCGAATCGTAGGCAGGCATCGTATCCGCTTTGGCTGTCGCAACGCGTCCTTCGTGCGCGGTCGATCTGATCGAGACGGACGTGCGAAGTCAAGCGAACTGGACAGTGCCGAGCAAGCGCTATGCCTGGGCTTCATGCGCTGCGCCGACCCATTCGCTGAGTGACTGGTCGGTGTCGCGCAGGACGGGCACGATGCATAGGCGCAGCGCGCGCCACGAGGCGTCAGGGCGCTTGATCCTGGTGGTCACCTCGAAGCGCGTCCTGCCATCGACGGCCGCTTCGAAAGCGCTGGTGATCCATTCGGAGTCGTCGGGGTGGATGGCGGCGAGCCAACCGTAACCCCGGTAATCTTCGACGCCCTGCCCGCAGACGGCTTCCCAGCCCGGCTGCCTGCCTTCCATGCGGCCCGAGGCCGTCAACGTCCAGAGTGTTCCGACCGCGGCCTTTGCCGCATTCCAGCGCGCGCGATGGTCGCCTTCGGCATCGATCAGGCGCATGTTGCGGGTGATGTCCCGGAACAGCGAGACCACACCCCCCGCGAAGCGATAAGCGTGAATGCGCAGCCAGATGTCGATGCCGTCCCCGACGTAGTGGTGCTCCATCTGCTCGGCACGGCCCGACTGGAGAACGCGCCGGTACATGCGACTTGGCGGTGTGTCGCGCGAGGAAGGCCAGAGCGACCAATGCGATGCGCCCAAGATCTGCGCTGTCGACATCCGGGCGATCCGGGCCGCCATCTGGTTGACGGCGAGAACCTCGAAGCGCTCGTTCATGATCAGACAGCCTTGATCGATCGCTTCCAGGATAGACGGGAGCGTCGGGGTGCCCGGTTGCCGTGCGCGCAAGGGCCGCGCGTTGTCGCGCGACGACTCGTCGGTTGCGGGATGCGTGCCCGCGCGTTCCTGCTCGAGGTCGCCGATGCAAAGGATTGCGCAGTGCCTTCCTTGGCCGTCGGGAATCGAGATGGCGACAAAGCGGCCAGGAACGATGTCGACGCCGATCACCTCCAATGCACGCGCGAGCACATCCTGCGGCTCGTCGTCCAGCGAGATCGCTTCCTCGAACGGTCGAGCGAAAATGCGGTGATGAGATCGGCCGAACAGTTGGGCAACCGGATCGCTGTACACAACGCGGGTGGGCGATCCGAGTACGAGCAGGATCGGGTCACCCGCCAGGGCCACCGCCGAGGCAAGGATGCCACGTGGACCGGCGCCTGAAAGCATCGACGTCAACTCAGGATCGGCTTGCGCCAGTTCCTCAAGCAGTTGGGCACAGTGACTCACGGGCCGCTCCGGCAGCTCAACGGGGTCGCGTTTGTTCCGGGGGCCCGGCCTGATCGGTAGCCTTTGCGCATAGCCTGCCGCATGCGGCGAACAGTGTGCCCGACCACTCGCTGGACCCAGAAGCCTGTAGCGTCCTCGACTCGAAAGCACTGACCGCGTGGCTGGGAGCGGCAACTCGCTGCTCGTCAATCGCAAACACAGGTCGCATACTGACTGTGCTTCACCGTAGCGTACTCGGTCGGCAAGTCTGCTATGCATCGGTTGCCGACCTGGCGCGGCGCGCCGGGTATGACCGCTCCCGGGCCAGCCGAGGCGAAAGCTCCGTTCGAGAGCCGTCTGCGCCTACGTCCGCTTGCTGACCGCACCGGCCATCCGCCAGCCAGGCGCGCCGCGAAGCTGACGTTCACGGCGCACATCAACGGATTTCAACGATCACCCAACCG
>FSZS01000459.1_pt1 | contig 16034 bp, 13 predicted proteins | sample 1638881 | NCBI WGS metagenome assembly FSZS01 (sample SAMEA3914813, study PRJEB12502) | metagenome | biome: forest; material: soil | place: Canada | collected 2011-07-07 | depth 0.3 m
GCCCGGGCGGGGCGGGGCGGGATGCTGTGGACCGCGGCAAGCCGTTGTCGTGGGCATCCTCGTCGGCCGGGGAGCGATGCACTACGATAATTGCGCTGGCTTGGCGCGGTCCGCATTTACCGCCTCTGACCGCCCGGAAACGAGATTGCGAGGCAGACGGAGGTTGATGAAACCGATGGACGAGGAATTTTCGAATCTTTCGCCACAAAGCCAACTCGACGCCGCTGTCGTTATCGCAATTCACGGGTATTGCAGCAGGAATCCGCGGCACCACTACGTCAACGAATATGCAGGATGGATGGTCGGCCACAAAGGTAGACCCGTGGCAGTTGGCGGGCGGCTGGAGCGGTTGATTCAGTTTCAATCAGTCTCCGATGCAAATGCGTGGATTCGATCGCATCCGCTTCGTCAGAAATCGGCCAGTTACAACATCGGCTTTTGCGTGGAGGACGAGTGCGGTCATGGATATATGTTCGAGTCAGCCGCTTGGCCTGACGTTGAACGCCTCAATGCCAAGGTAGACGAGTGGAACCGCCGCGCTGCCGAGTCCGCTGAGCGTCTCGCTGAGGCTCAGTGCGAAGCCGAGGCACTACGGCCCGCCTTGGCACGAATCGGCGTTGGTCCTCGTACATCCAACAACATCGTCCGCGCGCATCTGTTACACCTCCTGGGGGTGGAGATCTCGCTGAACCTTCTGTTGTCTGCAAAAGAACTTCGCTTTTTGGAAAAAGCAGTTGGAACGCTCCAAGCAAGTCGATTGCCGGCGCAAAACGGCCGCTGATTCAAAACGTCGAATCGCTAAAGCAACAGAATCAACCCGTCTTTCACCTAGGTTCCGATAACATAACCGGACTCTGTGAGGTGCACGCGACCAAGCACAGACAAGGTATCGAGCAATTGCGGCAGCCGCTTCTTCCACGCCCCTTTGCCGCTGAAGCGTGCAGCGATGGCTTCGACCGATAGCGGTATGCGCGCCGAAGCGACGACATCGGCCACCGCACGCACCTGCGCCGGCAGTTCGCTAGGCCACGGCAGCTTTGCTCCGGTGAGCGTTGCAGGCGAAACTCGTACACCGACATCTGCTTCGATCTGAGCCCCAACCTGCGGTTGCGCCGCCGATGGATTTTGGAACTCTGGTCTCAGCCAGCGCACAAGCCCGCGCGCTTCCTCCAATGTGCGCGCGACGTTGAGCGCCACCAGCCGCGTCAGCGTTTCTGCCTGCGCTGCAGATTGCGCTTCATCCGGAACGTCAAGCGGCACCGTACCGCCTGGCTTGCCGACCAACCCCGGCGCCAGATCGTTCCAGCCATAAGCGTCGAGCACCGCCGCATCGAGTTCGTCATGGAGGCTGGAGAGTACGTTGACCAGGCCGTGTTCGTGAATCGCGTGTTCCTTTGCGCTCAGATCTTCGCCGCTACGCAGCTTCTCTAGCACGTTGTATAGACCTGTCAGCGTTACGTCTCCGTGCGCCGCTTGCTGGCGCTTTCGATGCGCGTCGATGGCTTCGGCGAGTTTGGCGATGTGAGCTTGTTGATCGGATGTAGCGTTTGGGAATGGGAACGGATCGAAGCAACGAGTTTTGCTGTAACGCGGGTCGTTGCCGATGCCGAGGCGTCCACCAGCTGCAAGCGACCACAGCACATGAACGCGGCTCGACAATACGCCAAGGGGGAACGCTTCTGAAAGCGCGATTGCGATCAGCATATTGTCGGGCAACACACTCGCATCGAGAAATTGGAAACTGCGGTGCTTGGTCGTCTCGACCGTTGCTATGTAGCGCGGAAGCCCTGCAAGCGCAGGGCGAAGTTCGCGACGTGGTTCACCGAAAATCCACCAGTTATCCCGGTAAGTTGCGCGGTTGTTCGCATCGCGTTCCGGCTTTACCCGCTCCACGACGCGCTGGTAAACCTCCGGGTAGCGTTCCCGCACCTGGTCGGCAGTCAAGCCGAACAAATCAATGACCTTAACGCCGCGCGGCCGGTCTGCGAGGTCGCGGCCGTTTCGGTAGTTGCGGATATGCCGTTCAAGTCCCTCAATGCGGCCAAGCCCGAGTGCAGCCGCTTCATCCGGCGTGACAATGAAACCCGCACCATGCAGCTTCACGCCTGGCGAGTTGATGCCCTCATTGCCTATGAGAGCCAAGCAGCCGGTGACATCCGCACCGATTGATAGATCGGCGTGAAGGACGCCACGCCGCTCGCGGAGCATCACTCCTATGCTGTCGTCTGTTGCATCCTGTTCGCCAATTACCTCGTCGAGCCGACCGATCGGCTGGTTCACCGCCCCGACCGTCATTGCAATGCGCACCGCCGCGCCATCCGCTGAATCGACCCAGGGGTGATCCGGAATCGCAAATGCCAGTGACAGCGGCGGCTCGCTGTTCAGTGCATGCTCGACAACGCGTCGATTGAACGTCTGGCGCAGTGAGTTGGTGGTGATGAAACCGAACTGCCGCAGCGCCCCGCGACGCGTTAGGGTCGCTGCGTGGTGCCACCAGTACATAACGAAGTCTGCGGATTCGGGCACTGCGTCCCAAACCTCGCGAAGCGCCTCAGCATAACCGTCACCCAGTGCACGGCGCAGCGTCGAGGCGCCAATGAACGGGGGGTTGCCAACTATGAAATCCGCCGTCGGCCACGCTGCCTGTCGCGGTTTGAGGTAGTGCTCCTGAGCAGTTCGAGCGCTTTCGTTCGGCACATCTTCGCCAGTGACAGGATGCTTTTTGTAACTGCGCCCATCCCACCGCGTAACCGGCACGCCGCGCTCGTCGACGACGTAGTCCATCGAATCATATGCTAGCACTGCATCGCAGCATTGGATGTTGCCATAGTCCTTCAGCACCGGCAGCGGCGGTTTGCTGGCGCCGCGCGTGCGGAAATGCCATTGCAGAAAGCCGATCCAAAGTACCACTTCAGCGAGCGTGGCTGCGCGCGGATTGATTTCGATTCCGAGCAATTGATGCGGGTCGACAGTGAGGCCCTGGGTTTCGAGCTTGTCCTGGCCGCCGCTCAGTGCAGCGAGCTGGTTCAAAACCTCGCCTTCGAGGCGCTTCAGATGTTCCAGCGTCACATAGAGAAAGTTGCCGGAACCGCAGGCCGGATCGAGTACTCGGACATTGCACAGCGAGTGATGGAAGCGGCGCAGCTCGGCCTCTGCTTCCTTAGTCTTACCTTCCTTCAAAAGCGTAAGTGCGGCGGCCTGCGCGATGGCCCAATCGGAGCGCAGTGGTTCGATGACGGTCGGTAGAACCAGGCGTTCGACGTAGGCACGCGGCGTGTAGTGTGCGCCGAGTTTGTGCCGCTCCAGAGGATTGAGGGCTCGTTCCAGCAACGTACCGATGATCGCGGGCTCGACCGCATTCCAGTTCTTGGTTGCGCAGGCGTGCAGCTGCTCAATCTGCGCACGGTCCAGGGGCAACACGTCCGGATGCTTGAAGAGCTTGCCATTGAAACGCTTTACCTCGGCCCTGATCTCCGCCGAGTAGCCGCCGACATCCATCTTTGCCCACAGGCCGCCAACCAATGCGACGAATTGGCGGGGTGTCTTCATCAACTCTTCGAGCAGCTTCTCGAATGATTTTTGAGGCAGCAGGCCCACATCTTCAGCGAAGAACGTGAATAGGCAGCGCGTCAGAAAGCCGGCGACCAGTTCGGGCGCATGGCCAGCGGCTTCAAGCGCTTTCGCGAGCCTGGCTAGTTCGGTGGCGACTTCGCGAGTGACCTGCGCCGAAAGCTTCGACGGATCGAGCGCGCCCGGCTCCATCCAGACCTTGCGCAGACGTTCGCGAATGTCGTCGCGCGCGAGGTCTTCGAGGCGAATGCGATGCGAGCGCGGGTCCGGAAATGGCGTATACGTCGCGCCACTGCGGCTGAATTCACTGTATAGCTCGATGACATGGCCGATATCAACGACAACCACGAACGGTGGCCGGCCTTCCGGCGCAGGCAGCGCGCGAGCATAGCTCTCGCCCTGTGATCGCGCGCGCAGCAAAGCTTCATCGAAGCCCCTAGTCGCCGGTCCGAGCTTGATCTTTTTTGATTCCAGCACAAACGCGCCGCGGCGATAGCAATCTATGCGGCCTTCGGACTCGCTCCCGTCACCGTGCTTGAACTGCACACGACGCTCGAAGACATAGGCATTGTCACGCACGTCCTCGTTCGCAGGCTCCGGACGAGGCAGTTCTAGTAATTCGCAAAGCTCGGTGACGAATAGCTGTGCGTTTGCGAGTTCGCTGCCACTGGCTTTGCGCCAGCGGCCTATAAAATCAGTTGCATTCAAGGGAATGTCTTCTCACGACCGTACCGGATGTTGAATCTTCTTTTACGCGATCGTCCCACAGCTAAGATCAACTGTAACCCATAGCCCGGGACCCAGAGGGCTAAAGGGTTACGTTTGAGCGCTAGATTTTGAAGGTACCTGGCCAAGAGTGCCTTTTCGGAACCCCCGATCCCGCGCCATGAACGCCTCCAACATATGCGGAATCAACGCTGCAGCGTCCACGGCTTCTCCATAGGTCTGCGCATGCAGAGTGGCGTAGCGGTCCAGATCCGCCTTTAGCGCCACCGTTAGAGCGATGGTCAGCTTCACCGTCTCGGTTTTCGGCAATGGTCCCAGCCGCAGCCTGTTCGCAGACGCGCTCATTGCGATGGTTCCTTTTGGAAAAACAGCGGCTGGTAAGGCCGCAGCACCAGATCCTTGTTAACCATGACCCGCATCGGAAATCCTGGCCGGACCGTCAGCGTTGGCTGCACGCTCAAATTACGCCGGGTGACCTCCTGCCCGACCTGGTTCACGGAGTCCTGTGCACTATTCCGCAAGGACAGCACCACACTGCCATTGCTATCGCCGGTGTTTCCTACCGCCATTTCGGCGCTGACGCCGAGCAGCGTGGACAGCGCCACGCCCCCCAGAATCCGGCCCCAATGCCAATCCACGCCGTCTTCCAGTCCAGAATATCCCGCCGGATCGACGCCGGGCAAACGATCCAGAGCGATCGAAGAGGTATCGGGCAGAATCAGCCGCATCCACACCAGCAGCACGCGCTGCTGCCCAAATGCGACCTGGCTGTCGTAGCGGCCGATCAGTCGCGACCCTTGAGGGATTAGCAGATACCGTCCCGCCGCCGTGTCATAGACCGATTCAGTGACAGTGGCGACTACCTGGCCCGGCAGGTCCGAGTTTATCCCCGTGACCAGGGCTGCGGGAATGACCGTCCCCGCCATCACGGTATAGGGTGAAGCTGGTGGCTGGAGGCTGCTGGTGTTGCGGGTGCCGGAATCCCCTGCTTTCGCCAGAAAAGCCTCTTTCTGGTCCTGGCGGCTCTGCGCTGCGGTTGGGTCGGATGCCTGCGGACTACCAGGTATTGGCGCAGTGCCCTCAGATGGTCCCGCGGAAGTCGGCGTCGGCGACGTTGCTGGCGCCGTATTCGTCGACGGGGCCTTGGTGCCACCGCCGCGGAAGAACACTGACGACTGCGCCACATCCTGGATCTCGCGCTGGCGATTCAATTCCTCAGTATGGCCCAGGTCACCATAGCCGCCCGCGCCGCCTTGCGCGCGCACAATCGGCGGCCCCAGGTCGCCAGGAAGCGGGGGCCCTAGTTCCGGCACCGCGGACTGTCCTTGCGAGGCTGGCGGCACCTTCGAATAGTCGGCTGGCAGCTTGTCGAAGTCGTCCGCGCGGCTGACGCGGTCGACATTGTATTGCTCGGTCTGTTGGGCGCCATGCTGCCGCTTCTGAGATTGTAGCGACCACAAGGTTCCGCCCAGCACAGCGGCCGCAAGCGCGGCCATCAACAGCGCGAGCATCCGCCGATTCAGCCGCGTCACCGCGCGCGGAGAGGCGCGTAGCGACAGACTCTCCGGATCGACCTTCGGTGGAGTCGGAGTAGTCATGAGCCATTCCCGCGCGGCGTATTGTCATTCCGCTCGATGCGGACAACCGCCGCCTTGTCGGCTCCAAGCCGCAACTCTGCAGCGCCGAACAGCCGATCCACGACGTAGTACGGCGCCCGATAGCGGTAGTTCACCAGCTGCCCGTCGCCCTGTGGCCCAATGACAAACAGCGGCGGCAGCTCACCCTGGGCGATACCGGCCGGAAACTGGATATAGACGCGCTCACCGTCATCGAAAGCCCGCAGCGGCTTCCACGGCGGATTGTCGCCGCTGATGGCGTACCGGAACTTCAACTGTTCCAACGATAGTCCCGTCTCCACGGGCGCGGCGGCCTCGGCCTGCTGCGCCTGCTTGTGCAGCGCCACCAGTTCGTCCTGCGGGTATCGCCACGACACCGAGGCCATCCAGGCGTGTACGGTGGATGTGATTTCTAGCAGATAGGTGCGCCGGTTGGTGTTGATGACAAGGTTAGTCTTGAGACCACTTTGTGTCGGCTTCACCAGCACGTTTTGCCGCAGCGTCGCCCCGCTGCCGCTGGAGGTGTCGCCGACGATCCAGCGCACGGTGTCACCCGCCGCGACATCACCCACCAGTTCCTCGCCCTGCTGCAGGGCGATTTGGGTGACTCGGCCCGGCGCGGCATAAACCTGATAAAGCGCGCCATCCGAATACGGCCACACCTGGATCGCATTGACGTAGCCTTCGGCGTTCGGCGCCACACGCGCCTGGTCGTTCGCCTGGAGAACCCTGGCTTGCAGATCAGGGGCTTCCCGCGCGGGCTTGGCGTCCGCATCGGCCAGCGGCTTGAGCTGGTCCGGCAGCGGCAGCGGCTTGGGGACTTCGACCACATCAACCGGCTTCGGCGGATCGGGGATCTTCTGCGTCGCGACGGGTTCGTCGAGGGAGATCGCCGGCGGTCGCTTGGGATGGGAGGCGCAGCCCGCCAGCACCATCAGGATCGGCGACAAAACGTAAATACTGATTCGTGCATTCATTGCTACTTCGCTCCTTCGGTCGCGTCGAGTTCACGGCTCCAGGACAGGCCGTTGACGTAGATACCCAGGGGGTTGCGACGCAAACGGGCTTCGTTGTGCGGCGCCTGTACTACGGTGGACAGCATCGCGGTCCAGTGATCGGTGCCGGTTGGCGCGCCGTTGTCATAACTGCGCTCGATCCACCGCACCTGGAATGTGCTGTCGCTAGCGCGTACCACGCTGGTGATTTCCACCGCCACCGAGTTCTGGCCCACATGTGAAAACGGATCGTTGGTCCGCGCATAGTCGTTCAGGACCGCTGCGCCGCGGTCGGTGGTGTAGTCGTAGGCTTCCAGCCAGTTGTTGCGCACCACAATCGGGTCGATCGACAGCGAGCGCACGTCGGTGATGAACTGCGCCAGGTGATAGGCGATTTGTGCGTCCGCGGGCTGGTACGGTGCAGCGGCTTCACCGACCGCCCGCACCTGCCCGGCCTTGTCCACCTCGACCACATAGGGCGTCACCATCGACTGCCCGGCACGCCAGACCAGGCCGGCTGCCATCAGCAAAGCCAGGGACAGGCAGCCGAACGCCATCAGCCGCCAGTTCTTGGCCTGGACGCGCGCGCTGCCAAGCCGGCGATCCCAGACCTGACCCGCGGCTTGATAAGGGGTAACGGGTTCCGGGGTTTGGGAATACCGCACCTGGGGACGCTTGAATCGCATGGTCACTCCTTCGGTTCGTCGCGCAGGCTTGGACTGGCACCGCTGCCGCCGTGGTCGCCAGAGCGCATGACGTGCGCGGCCGTCGTAGCCCCGTGGGCGGCGTTTTGATTGCGCTTCATGCGTTGCGCCCAAGCGGGCATGTCGTTGGGCGCAGTCAAGGTTCCGGAAGGACCGGCCGACGCGACGCGATCCTTGACGGCTTTCGCGCCGGCACGGGCAACATTGGCGAAGCCAGCCCCAGCGGCCCGAATACCGCCGCCACCGGACGCCGCCGCACCTGCCCGATAGGCTGATCGGGCGCCGCTCGCTGCCGCGCCAACCGAGCGCAAGCCGCCGGGGACCATGCGCGCGCCGGCGGCCACTGCCCCACCGGCTCCCGCGACGGCAGCACCCCCGGCGACGGCCAGCCCTCCAACACCAAGCGTCGTTCCGATCGCCGCACCGGCGCCGAGCTGCGGAGCGCCGGCCACCAAACCGGTGGCGATGCCGGGTCCGAAGATGCCAAGCCCAAACAGCGCCATCGACGCCAACATCAGTGCTAGCGCTTGGTTGAGGGTCGGATCGGACCCCGCTGTGGTCTGGAACTGGCTGAAGATCGTGGACCCGATGCCGACGATCACCGCCAACACCAGCACCTTGATACCGGACGACACCACGTTGCCGAGAACCCGTTCGGCCAGGAACGCGGTCTTGTTCCACAGGGCGAACGGCACCAGCACAAAGCCGGCCAGCGTGGTCAGCTTGAATTCCAGCAACGTCACAAAGAGCTGCACCGCCAACACGAAGAAGCTGACCACCACCACCAGCCAGGCGAAGAACAACACCACGATGGTGTCGAGATTCAGAAACACGTCCGGAAAGCCGGACAGTTGCCCGATCTTCTGCAGGATTGGGTGGCCGGCCGTGACGCCGACCGCGGCCAGCCGCCCCGGCTGCAGTAGTTGCGACGACGACATTCCCGATCCCGAAGCGACCAGGCCCAGCCCCGCAAACGAGCGGAACACGATGCCGGCCAGGCTGTTGAAGTTGCCGATGATGTAGGCGAAGGCGCCGACGTAAAGCGTTTTCTTGATCAGCCGCGGCAGTACGTCCTCTCCACCCATCGCCCAGAACAGCCCGACCAGGGTCATGTCGATCGCGATCAGCGTGGCCGTGAGAAACGCCACCTCGCCATGCAGCAGGCCGAAGCCCGAATCGATGTATTGCGAGAAGGTATTAAGGAATTGGTCGATAACGGATAGATCGTTCATCGCCGCTTAGTCCTTCGGCGTGTACTTCGGCTGGCCGTCGCCCATGAAGCGCCGACGCCAAGCTTCGCTGGCGGCGACGCAGGTGGCTTCGCCGACTTTGGCGCGATCCTCCTTGCACCACAGCATGACCTCCTTCAGATGCTCGGGATTGGCGGCCAGCGAATCCACCGTCTCGGGTGGCGTGGACTTGCTGCAAGCCGAGACCAGCACGATGGATACGATCGCGATCAGGAATGACTTCATGGCATCTTCCTCACGGGTTGTAGAAGTTGACCGACTGCGGCGTGTACTGCGGTCCGGTGCCGATGAACTCCTGCCGCACCGTGAGGGCTTGCACCTGCGCCGCCGTCGCACGGGCTTGCTCCAGCGCCGTCGCCCGGTCCTGGGTGATACGCAACTGCTGCTCCTGCATCTGCTGACGTGCTTGTAGGGCGAGGAGCTGGTTGGTCGCCTGCTGCACCTGTAAGGCCCCGACCGCGGATTGGCTTTGCCCGACGAGGCTGGACAGCGTGGCCTGGTCCGAGGGGAAGTTCTGCACGGCCTGGGCCTGCAGGCCCATCGCGGTTTGCTGCGCGTATAGCGAATAGCTCCAACGGGTTTGTGCATCCACCGCCATCTGGCTGCCGCTGGTGCCGAAGGGATAGGACTGTGGATAGAGCCGCGTGAACTGCGCATTCATCTGCGTGACGTTGAACGCCATCCCCTGCGCTTGCTGGATTAGCCGGTTGGTGGTGTTGAGCAGGTTGACGATCTGCGACAGCGAGTTGAAATTGAGCCCCTTCAGGTTGCGGGACTGGTTGATCAGCATCTGCGCTTCGTTCTGCAACTGCATGATCTGGTTATCGACCTGTTGCATCTCCCGCATGGCGGTCAGGATGTTCTGAGAGAAATTGCCGGCGTCGAACACCGCCCATTGCGCCTGCGTGGCAGGCGCCAGGCCGATGAGCAGCGCCGCAACAACAGCAAGCCAGGATTTCTTCATTGCAGGATCTCCGCGGTGGATGGGTACGAGGGAATCAGCTCGGCGGCCCAGTCGAGGCCGCGATGGCGCAGCCAGGCGCCGACGAACCCGTTGGCGCCGTCACGCGCCAGCACATCGTCGATGTCGCGCTGGTCCTGGGGCGTGGAGGCGCCGGCGAATGCCAGTCCCACCGGCCCGAGGCCGAGATCGAAGACCCGGTTGCCGAGCCGTGACTGGTAGTAATAATCACGCTTCGGCTGCGCCTGCGCCACGATCTCGATCTGGCGGGCGTTGAGGCCGAAACCTTCGTAGATGACCCTGATCTGCGGCTCGGTCGCCTGGGGGTTCGCCAGGAAGATCCGGCTGGCGCAGCTTTCGATGATCGCTGGCGCAATCGAGGAATCGCGGATGTCGGCCAGCGACTGCGTCGAAAAGATCACCGAGACGTTCTTCTTACGCAGGGTCTTCAGCCATTGGCGGATGCGCGCCGCGAACACCGGATTGTCCAGAGCGAGCCAGGATTCATCGAGCATCAGCAGCGTCGGCGAGCCGTCGAAGCGCGCCTCCAGGCGCGCAAACAAATAGTCCAGCACGGCCAGCAGCGCCGCCTTGCTGTGCATCAGTTCTTCCATCTCGAAGCACTGCACGTCAGCCGCACCCAGCCGGTCGTGGTCGGCATCGAGCAGCTTGCCGTGGGCCCCGCCCAGCACGTAGGGCTGCAAGGCCTGGCGCAGCCGGTTGGATTGCAGCAGCACCGACAGGCCGGTCAGGGTGCGCTGTTCGACCGGGGCGCTGGCGAGACTGTTCAGCGCCGACCACACAGCGTCTTTTTCGGCCGGGCCGACCTCGATGCCTTCATGAGTCAGGCGGCCTTCGATCCACTCGGCCGCCCAACTCCGATAGCCCGCCTGGTCGATCTGGGCCAGGGGCTGAAACGCGATCTCGCCATCCGTGCCTAAGTCGTAGTGCTCACCGCCGAGCCCCAGTACGGTGGCGCGCATCGACCGCCCCATGTCGAAGGCGAAGATCCGCGACCCCGGATACCGCCGGAACTGCGTCGCCAGCGTCGCCAGCAGCACCGACTTGCCCATGCCGGTCGGCCCCACCACCAGCGTATGCCCCACGTCCCCGATGTGCGTCACCAGCCGGAACGGCGTGGCGCCATCGGTGCGGGTGACGATCAATGGTGGTCCATCCAGATGGGCGTTGCGCTCCGGCCCGGCCCAGACCGCCGATACCGGCATCATATGGGCGAGATTGAGAGTCGAAACGATGGGCTGGCGCACATTGGCATAGGCATGGCCCGGAATCGACGACAGCCAGGCATCCACCGCGTTCAGGGTTTCGGGAATGGTGACGAAGCCGCGGCCCTGGATGGCCCGCTCGATCGCGCGCAGCTTCTCGTCCGCTACATTGGCGTCCTCGTCCAGCACGCAGACAGTGGCGGTGACGTAGCCATAGGACACCTGGTCGCTGCCCAGCTCCTGCAAGGCGGCGTCGGCATCGGCAGCCTTGTTGTCGGCGTCGGTATCGACCAGGGGGCTTTCCTGCTGGAAGACGGTCTCGCGCAACAGGGCCACTACGCTTTTCCGCTTGGCGAACCACTGCCGGCGCAGGCGGCCCAGCTCGCTTTCGGATTCGGACTTGTCCAGACAGAGAAAGCGCGTGCTCCAGCGATAGGCAAAGCCCAGGCGGTTGAGGTCATCGAGCAGGCCAGGCCAGGTCGAGGTCGGGAAGCCGCGGACCGACGCCACGCGCAGGTGTTTGCCGCCCAGCATCGGCGCCAGCCCGCCGGTCAGAGGCTCGTCGGCCAGCAGCGCATCCAGGTAGAACGGGATCTCCGGGACGGCGACCCGCTGGCGGCGAGTCGAAACCGTGGCATGCAGATGGGTCAGCGTCTCGCCATCGTCGAGCCAACTGATTTCCGGCATCACGCCTTCGAGCAGGCCGAGGAAGCGCTCAGTCTCGGATACGAACGTCGCCAGGTGCTCGCGCCAGTCGACGCCGTTCTGCTGGGTGTTCTCGTACAGCAGCTTGGCCGCGCGGGCCTTGGATTCCTCCGGCGGTAGATAGAGCAGGGTCAGGTGATAGACACTCTCGAAATGGCTGCCGGCCTCCTCGAACGCGGCGCGGCGTTCCTCGTCCACCAACCAGGACAGCGGCTCAGGAAACCCGGATTGCGGATAGCCGGCCGCTTCGCACCGCTCCGCCTCGACGAACAACGCCCAGCCGGAACCCAGGCGTCGCAGGGCGTTATTGAGCCGCGCCGAGGTGGCGACCAGCTCGCTTTCGGTGGCGCTATCCAGGTCCGGGCCGCGAAAGCGGGCGGTGCGCTGGAACGCACCGTCCTTATTAAGGACAACACCCGGCGCGACCAGGCCGGCCCAGGGCAGCCAGTCCGCAAGGACTACCGGGCGCTGACGGTATTCGGCCAGATTCAGCATGGCCGCCTCACACGTCCAGCAGCACGCGATGCTTGATGTGTCGCGCAAACACCGCCATGAACAGCGGGTCCAGCCGCGCACCCCACACCGCCAAGGTGTGCCCGATCAGCCATAGCGCCAGACCGGGCAGCCACAGATGCAGACCCAATCCGACCGCAGCAGCCAGGGTGCCGTTGGCGATGGCAACCGTGCGTGGTGCCCCGCCCAGCAAGATCGGCTCGGTCAGCGAACGATGCAGGGGCACCTCGAAGCCGGCCGTCGTAGGGGTGCTCACGACACCACCGCCCCGCCGGAGAAGCTGAAGAAGGTCAGGAAGAACGAGGACGCCGCGAAGGCGATCGACAAGCCGAAAACGATTTGCACCAGCTTGCGGAAGCCGCCCGAGGTGTCGCCAAAGGCCAGGGCCAGGCCAGTCACGATAATGATGATGACCGCGACGATACGGGCCACCGGCCCCTGCACCGAATCCAGGATGGATTGCAGCGGCGCCTCCCACGGCATATTCGAGCCGGCGGCATAGACCGGCACGGCAAAGCACAGTGCGAAGGTTGCAACCAGCTGCAACAGCGGATTTACGGAAAAACGTGAAGGCGTCATGTCGGCTCTCCGGTGAAAGGGGGATCGAAAGCGGGGATCGATTCAAGCTGATAGCCGTGGTCGTCGAACCCGGTCACCCGCGCAATGTCCTGGATGCGACGCGCACGGCCACGGCCGGCGATGAAGACAATGACGTTGATGGCCTCGGCGACCAGGGCACGCGGCGGATTCACTGCGACTTCGAGAATCAGCTGTTCGAGACGGGTCAGCGCCCCGTGCGCGGAACCGGCGTGGATCGTGGCAATGCCGCCCGGATGGCCGGTGCCCCAGACCTTGAGTAGGTCGAGTGCCTCGCTACCGCGCACCTCGCCGACCACCACCCGATCAGGGCGCAGCCGCAAGGTGGAGCGCACCAGCTCAGCCATCGACACCACCCCGGGCCTGGTACGCAGCGCAACATGGTCGTCCGTCACACATTGCAGCTCGACCGTATCTTCGAGAACGATCACGCGGTCCCCCGTGACGGCTATCTCTTGCAGCAGGGCATTGGCGAGCGTCGTCTTGCCGGTGCTGGTGCCACCAGCGATCAGGATGTTTTGCCGCTCGCGCACAGCACTGCGCAGAAAATCGGCCTGGCGGTCGGTCAAGATGCCGTCGGCGACATAGGCTTCGAGCTTGATGACGCCGACCGCCCGTTTGCGGATGGCGAAGGCAGGAGCACGCACTACCGGCGGAAGCACACCTTCGAAGCGCTCCCCGGTGACGGGCAGTTCGGCCGACAGAATCGGCATGCCGGCGTGCACCTCGGCGCCGACGTGCGCCGCAACTAGCCGGATGATGCGTTCGGCGTCAGTAGCCGAGATTTCGACACCAACCGGCGCACGCCCACTGCCGAGCCGGTCCACCCATAACGAACCATCCGGATTCAGCAACACTTCGACCACTTCCGGGTCGTCCAACGCCCGAGCAATGTCAGGGCCCATGGCAGTGCGCAGCATGGCAACCCGCCGGTCCTGCCCGGCGGAAGTCCCTTCGGATGGCTCGCGCGGGGTGTCCTTCACGCTTCTGCCCCCCGTTCCAAGTCGGTTTCGACCCGCTCGCCGCCGCCGTCGAACTTTCGCGCTCCGGGGTGGATCTCCTGGTGTACGTCCTTGACCAGGCTGCGCCCGCGCATCAGATGCCGGCCAAGCTGTTCGATGAACTGCTCGAAGCGGGCGCGCCCCTGGGCGCGTGCGGCGTCTTGGTGCCCCTCCGGTATCGGCGTGCTAACGGTGAGGAAATAGCGCACAAACAGCGCCACGGTTTCGATCAGGATGTTCTGATCGCGCTCCAGCCGATCGAACTGCCGCGATAGTCGATCCAGGCGCTTAGCAAGCATGGCCTCCCGCCGATCTCCAGACTCTGGTGCCAGAAATGAAGCCAGGGCGGAGGCGATGATTGAGGATTTGGACAGGCCTTTCACTCCCGCCAGCTCGTCCAGACGCTTGGCATGCTCGGGATCGAGGAAGATGTTGAGGCGCGCGCGGCTCATAGCGCCAGTCCGTCGCCGGGATCGAGAGCGGCCAAGCGCGCCGTCCGATGCAGGCGCTGGCTAAGCGCCAGCGGTAATTGCGTTGGCTCGTCGTCGTCCAGCACGGCCAAATCGACTTCCGCGCGCTCGGGCTGCACTGTAGGGGAAATTTCCGCGAGTTCGGGCTGCTGCTGCCGGCCGCCGTCATCGGCCACACCTGCGCCCATGCCAGAGCCATTCGGCGCACCAGTTAGGGTAGGGATCGCCAAGCCGCTCCAGTCGTCCGGACGATGGGCTGGCACGTCGGTATATTTGTCAATCTCCAGTACCGGCGGCGCCGACACGCGGCGCTTGAAGTTGCGGTCCTTAAAATAGCGAATCTTTTTAGCTCGCACTGGCGGATGGCCAGACACCATCACCACCTCGTCATCGGGCGGTAGCTGCATCACCTCCCCAGCCGTCAGCAATGGGCGGGCGGTCTCTTGCCGTGACACCATCAGATGACCCAGCCAGGGCGCAAGCCGATGGCCGGCGTAGTTGCGCATAGCGCGCAACTCGGTGGCGACCCCCAAGGCATCGGAAATGCGCTTGGCAGTGCGCTCGTCGTTGGTGGCGAACGTCACGCGGACGTGGCAGTTGTCGATAATTGAATGATTGGGGCCGTAAGCCTTGTCGATCTGGTTGAGGGATTGCGCGATGAGGAAGGCGCGCAGGCCGTAACCGGCCATGAAGGCCAGGGCGGTCTCGAAGAAGTCCAGTCGCCCAAGGGCTGGAAACTCATCCAGCATCAGCAGCAGCTTGTGTCGGCGGGCGATGCCGTCCGATCCGTCCAACGATTCGGTCAGTCGCCGGCCGATCTGGTTGAGCAAGAGGCGGATCAGGGGCTTGGTGCGGCTGATGTCCGATGGCGGCACCACCAGGTACAGCGACACTGGATGCTCCGCGCCAATCAGGTCGGCGATGCGCCAGTCGCAGCGGGATGTCACCTCGGCCACGGTGGGGTCGCGGTACAGCCCGAGAAAGCTCATGGCGGTAGACAGCACACCGGAGCGCTCATTGTCGGACTTGTTGAGAACTTCCCGGGCGGCGGAAGCGACGACTGGATGAGGCGATTCGCCCAGATGGCGGGTCGTCATCATGCGATGCAAAGTGCGCTCAAAGGGCTGGGCTGGGTCGGAAAGGAAATTGGCGACACCGCGCAGCGTCTTGTCCGGCCAGGCATACAGGACATGCAAGATGGCGCCGACCAATAGGGAGTGTCCGGTCTTCTCCCAGTGGTTGCGGCGCTCCAGAGCGCCTTCCGGATCGACCAGGATGTCGGCGATGTTTTGCACGTCGCGGACTTCGTGATTGCCGCGGCGAACTTCAAGCAACGGGTTGTAGGCGGCCGAATGGGCGTCGGTGGGATTGAACAGCAGGCAATGCGAGAATCGCGAACGCCAGCCAGCGGTCAAGGTCCAGTTTTCACCCTTGATGTCATGGACGACGGCCGAACTGGGCCAACTCAGCAAGGTTGGCACCACCAAGCCAACGCCCTTGCCAGAACGGGTTGGGGCGAAAGCCATGACGTGTTCCGGGCCATCGTGGCGCAGGTAAAGCCGGTCTTTGCGCCCAAGGAAGATACCAGCATCGCCCGCGAGGCCAGCACGGGCGATCTCTTGCGCCTGCGCCCAGCGAGCGGAACCGTAGGTCGTGACCATCCGAGTCTGCCGAGCACGCCAGACCGACATTGCTATCGC
>FSZS01000352.1_pt1 | contig 15912 bp, 11 predicted proteins | sample 1638881 | NCBI WGS metagenome assembly FSZS01 (sample SAMEA3914813, study PRJEB12502) | metagenome | biome: forest; material: soil | place: Canada | collected 2011-07-07 | depth 0.3 m
GGATTCGGTTATGGTCGTGAGAACTGAATTCCGTCAGGTTCTTGATACTCCGGTCCGGCGAGTTGCAGCAAGGTACACCTCGCTCGGAACCCTTGAACTGGTAGTAGACGCGAAACTCTTTACCATCGTTGATTATGGAGGGCGGGTTTCGCCCCCGCCGTCGCATTCCTTCTCAAGTCAAGTGACGAACTCGTCTGGGCTCGAAGTGCGCAGCATTTCAGGATGGGGACCCATCCTCGAGAACGCCGGAGCAACCGTTACGGGTCGGCGGAACTCAGCTTCCGTTCTACTCGTTCTGGGAGCAGTCTTGACGGTCCCCTCACTGTTCGCATTGGTTTTCATTCTCGCGATCGTGTTCAGCAGATGACGGCCGCGCTCCGCCCCAAATCGAAGATCAGCAATTCGGAGGTCAAGGCCATCGGATGGACCTTCTGGCGAAAGAGTGTCTGGAACGGGGCCGCATGTCCGCCGGTGATCCTTGAGCTGAAGAACTCTTCGCTGCATATCCCGAACCATGGTCGGTAATTGACGACCGTGAAGAACCCAACTCGGGCCGACCGGGATCGCCTCCGACATGACGCGTCCTCCGAGCACTGCTGCGCCAGCGATGCCGACCAGGAGACCGAGCGCGACGACGACCTGGCTCGTGAGCTCCCGGTTGCGCACGAGAACGCCCGGGTGGACACATCCGACGCCGCGAAGAGGGATACGAGCGTCTTGAGCAGGATCCTCGCCAGAGCACGAGTAGGCCACACCTGCGACCTTGCGCGCATGCTGCGTACGGTTCGCGCGACACCTAAGCGGGACATCCTCACCACTTAACTGTCGCGCCCTCCTGCACTCAAATCGCGACAAGTGGACGGTGACTCGGTTGCGCGCCGCGGATTATGGGGCACATGAGACCAGTAGTTAGAGCTCTCGGCGCGTTCGCCGGATTCGTGGGAATGAGCGCTGTGGCCGGCGTTCTCGTCGCGGTGGTCGTGACTCCTGCGATCGCCGTGACCGGCAGCGCCACGCATGACACGATCAGCATCTTCGAGGGCCTCCCCGAGTACCTCAAGGTCGACCAGCTCGCCCAGCCCACCACCATCTACGCCAGAGACGGTGAGTCCGACATCGGCCTGGCCACGTTCTACTCGCAGAACCGCCTGCCCGTCGCGTTCGACCAGATCTCGGACGCGGTGAAGGATGCTGCGATCGCCGGTGAGGACCCTCGGTTCTACACTCACGGAGGCATCGACCTCCAGGGCACGGTCCGTGGCGTCCTCGCCACGGTCAGCGGCGGCGGCGTCCAGGGAGGATCCTCGATCACCCAGCAGTATGTGAAGAACGTGCTCCTGCAGAAGTGTGAGGCGTTGCCGGTCAAGACAAAGGCGCAGACAGCGGCATACAAGGCTTGCGTCAACGACTCCACTGGCGTGGATCCTGACCGCAAAGTCAAGGAGATCCGGTATGCGATCGGTATCGAGAAGAAGTATTCGAAGAGCGCGATCCTCACCGGCTACCTCAATATTGCGGGGTTCGGCGGATCGGTCTACGGCATCGAAGCTGCGGCGCGCTACTACTACAACACCACCGCGAAGGACCTCACCCCGGCCCAGGCCGCCAGCCTCATCGCCATCGTCAACGAGCCCACGACGCTCAAGCTCGACGATCCGGACGGTGAAACCAATGGCGCTGCGAGCGGCTATGCAGCCAACAAGGACCGCCGCGACTACATCCTCGGCAAGATGTACGGGAGCAAACGACTCACCGAAGCACAGTTCAAGGCTGCCGTCGACTCCCCGATCGAACCGCACATCACCCCGTCGGTGCGCGGGTGCCAGACCGCAGGCGGTGCTGCCTATTTCTGCGACTTCGTGCAGAAGATCATTCTGAACGACCCGACCTTCGGCGCAGATCCTGACACTCGTGCGTCGAACTTCAACCGGGGTGGCTACAAGATCTACACCACGCTCGACATCGAGTTGCAGCGGACGGCCGAGGACACCATGGCGAGCTACGTTCCGCAAACCTACGATCGGGCCAACCTCGGCGGATCGCTGGTCGGCGTGCAGCCCGACACCGGCCGTGTGCTCTACATGGCGCAGAACAAGCAATACAGCCAGGACCCGGATGTGCTCGGCTCCGGCGCGCAGTACACCTCGGTGAACTACTCCACCGATCAGGACTACGGCGGATCGAACGGCTTTCAGGTGGGATCGACCTACAAGGTGTTCACACTCGCCGAATGGCTCAAGAAGGGGCATTCACTGAGTGAGACCGTCAACGCCAATGTGCGCACCTATCAGCAGTCGAGCTTCACCGATTCGTGCGGCGGACCCTGGGGAGGGATCTGGAAGCCGACGAACGACAGCCCTGGAGAGGAAGGGCGTCAGAGTGCGCTGAACGCGACGGCCGAGTCGATCAATACTGCCTATGTGTCGATGGCGAGCGCGCTCGATTTGTGCGACATCCGCAGGAACGCCGAAGCCTTCGGTGTCCACCCCGCCGCGGGAGGCCAGCTCGACACGAATCCCGCGAGCGTCCTGGGCACGAACAACGTCTCCCCCCTCAGCATGGCGACCGCGTTTGCAGGAATCGCGAACGGTGGCAAGATCTGCACGCCGATCGCGATCGACCGGATCGTCGACGGGGCCGGCAACGACCGCTCTGCGCCCGCATCCGAATGCACGCAGGCCGTGACTCCGCAGATCGCCGCCACCATGGCATACGCCCTGAAACGGGTGACCAGCTACGGCACCGCCGCAGGAATGAACAGCACAGGTAAGGACATGCTGGCCAAGACCGGAACAACCGACGGCAACGAACAGCTCTGGCTGGTCGCCGCGACCACCAAGGTTGCGGGCGCCTACTGGGTCGGCAACATCGACGGCCACGCGGACATGCGCAGGATCTATCCCAGCCATGGCGTCACACCCGCCACCGCTCGTACTGCCGTCATGCGAAACATGATGGGCGCTGCCGTCGCGAAGTACGGCGGCGACGGTTTCCCTGCTCCGACCGCAAGCCTCCTGCGTGGCACACCGATCGCGATCCCCGACCTGACAGGACAGACCTTCGCGCATGCCCAGGAGTCCCTTCGGGCGCTCGGGCTGAACTGTCAGGATGGGGGCGCCCAACCCGGCGAGGAGCCGGCCGGCACCGTGCACGCGACTTCACCGGCCGCCGCCGGTTCGGCATACAAGGGCGACACGATCACGGTCTATACCAGCGCCGGCCCCGCGCCGTCGCCCGCACCCACCGGCACAGCGCCGCCGGGGCCGGATCACCCGTGACAGAGGTGAAAGGGCTTATCCTGCCGCAGTCCTCACCAGCCCTCCTGCCCGACGAACGCGTTTGAATATCGTTCGTGATCCTGTATCGTTAACCCCGCAGCACTTCGTTAGGCGAGGCTCCTGCGCGAACATAGGCCACTGATCTGACGACGTCGAGAGACGCCCAAGGTTAGGACAGGTTTCCCCGGATTAAGGGGTCACCCAAAGTGGCTTCCCACCGCGACGCGGTGGGACACGTCGTGCAGTGTCAAAGCTCTTACGTGGGGGTAGCGCGCGGAAACACCGCTGGGTGTTTCTTGTTCTCCTATGTTCGGTTCTCCTATTCGATCGTGCCTGCAGTATCTGGACGACGTCGAATGAAGGAGGTGACCGCCATGAGCGATGACCATAGTCGATCTATCTGCCCGTGCAGGGTAGGCGGTCATCTGAGGTGCTCGAAGCGCCGGTGACCCGGACTCTGCGGGGCCCATCCGCTCTCTTTTTTCGTCCCACGACGCTCTGATGAGGACTGTGTCGCGGCGTTCCCGGTTGCCGGGCGCGCGGCGTCGCCGTGCCGTTTTCGGGCGCCGCGACAAACCCTTGGAAACCATCATGCGTATTTTCCGCACCGACTTCGATGCTGTCGATGTCGAGAACAACAACCTGAGCGACGCTGCCTCCGCCGCTCCCACCACAACGACCAGCGCGTCGCCGCGTGTACCTAAGCGCCGTCGCCTCACTGACGGCGGCGCAGCTCTGGCCGTCGCACAACAGCAGCTGCTGACGAACGCCGCCATGCTGCCGGCCGAGGCCACGGTCGAGTCCCTCGAGACCAACGTGGGCGGGCTGGATGCCGCGGCGGTCGAGCTGCGGCGCGAGCGTTACGGGCTCAATGAGGTCAGCCACGACCGGCCGGCCCCTGCGATTGTGCAGTTCCTGAAGACGTTCGTGAACCCGTTCGTGCTCATCCTGCTATTCCTCGCCCTGGTCATGCTCTTCACCGATGTGATCTTCGCCGACCCTGCCGACGGTCCCGACTTCACCGGTGTCATCACGGTGAGCATCATGGTCCTCGTGAGCGCCACGCTGCGATTCTGGCAGGAGTACCGCTCGTCGCGGTCGGCGGAGAAGCTGAAGGCGATGGTGCGCACCACCACGGCGGTCACCCGGCGGGTCGACGGCAAATCGGTCACCGGTGAGCTGCCGATCGAGGATGTGGTGCCGGGCGATGTGGTCGAACTCGCGGCCGGCGACATGATCCCGGCGGATGTACGCTTCGTGCGCTCGAAGGACCTCCAGGTGAACCAGGCGATGCTCACCGGCGAAGCGCTTCCGGCCGAGAAGCAGGTCGGCGCTGTGGACGAGGCGCAGGCTGCTGACATCCTCGGTTCACCGAACCTGGGCTTCATGGGAACCTCCGTGGTCTCCGGTTCGGGAACCGCGGTCGTGATCGGTACGGGGAGCCGCAGCTACTTCGGCAGCATGTCGTCGGCGATCGTGGGGGCGCGGCCGGAGACAGCGTTCGATGTGGGGATCAAGCGGGTGAGCTACACGCTGATCAAGTTCATGATCGTCATGGTGCCCATCGTGGTCATCGTCAACGGAATCACGAAGGACTGGACGAGCGCATTCCTGTTCGGTGTCACGACCGCGGTCGGCCTCACGCCGGAGATGCTGCCGCTGATCGTTACGGCGAACCTGGCCAAAGGCGCACAGTTGATGGCGAAGCACAAGGTGATCGTCAAGCGGTTGAACAGCATCCAGAACCTTGGAGCGATGGATGTGTTGGCGACGGACAAGACCGGAACGCTCACCGAGGACCGCATCGTGCTCGAGCACCACCTCGACGTGACCGGTCGTAGCAGCGAGACGACTCTCGGTTACGCGACGGCGAACGCGCATTTCCAGACCGGGCTGCGCAATCTGCTCGACGCGGCGATTCTTCGCGCGGCCGGCGAGGATGAGCTCGCCCGCGTCGACGCTGAGTACACGTTGGTCGACGAAATGCCGTTCGACTTCGTGCGGCGCCGGATGTCGGTGGTCGTAGATGATGGATTCTGTCATCTCGTCATCACCAAGGGTGCCGTGGAAGAGCTGCTCGACCGGTGCAGCACTGAGCTTGTGCGCGGCGAGACCGTGGGTCTCAGCGCAGTGCGCAGGGCCGAGATCGACAGGCTCGTTGCCGAGCAGAACGCACTCGGCATGCGGGTGCTCGCCGTCGCGATCCGCTCGATGGCTCCCGAGGTGCACGAGGACGGCAAGGACGGCGAGCGGAGCGCGCCGGAGTACACCACCGAGGACGAGACCGAGATGACGCTGGTCGGGTTCCTCGCGTTCCTCGACCCGCCCAAAGCTTCGGCGGGGGCGGCTATCGCGAGCTTGGGCAAGCATGGTGTGGTGGTCAAGGTCATCACCGGCGACAACGCACTGGTCGCGGCGACCGTTTGCCGGGAGGTCGGGATCGACGCTGGATCGATCGTGCTCGGTGCCGACATCGACGCGCTGACCGACGAACAACTGGGTGAGCTCGCTGAGCGAACGAGTGTGTTCGCCAAAGTCAACCCGACTCAGAAGGCGCGGATCGTTGAGGCGATGCGCATGGCAGGCCACACCGTGGGTTTCCTGGGCGACGGCATCAACGACGCTCCGGCCTTGCGCACCGCGGATGTAGGAATCTCGGTGGACACCGCGGTGGACATCGCGAAGGAGTCGGCGGACATCATTCTGCTGGAGAAGGACCTCACGGTACTCGAGCACGGTGTGATCGAGGGCAGGAGGACGTTCGTCAACACGATGAAGTACATCAAGATGACCGCGTCGTCGAACTTCGGGAACATGTTCTCCGTGCTCGTCGCCAGTGCTCTGCTCCCGTTCCTCCCGATGATTCCGCTCGTAGTGCTTGTGCAGAACCTCACCTACGACCTGTCGATGCTCACCCTCCCGTGGGACCGGGTCGACAAGGCAGACCTCACGAAACCGCGGGTGTGGGAGACCAAGAGCCTGTCGCGGTTCATGATCCGTATCGGCCCGCTGTCGTCGATCTTCGATATCACCACCTACGCACTGATGTGGTTCGTGTTCGCCGCGAACGCACCCGAGCACGCCGCCCTGTTCCAATCCGGCTGGTTCATCGAGTCGATCATCTCGCAGACCCTGATCGTTCACTTGCTGCGCACCAGACGTCTCCCGTTCGTGCAGTCGCGTGCGAGCCTGTCCGTTCTCCTCGCCACGGGGGCCGTGTGCGTGTTCGGTCTGATCTTGCCGTTCACGGGCTTCGGCGAAGGACTCGGCCTGGTGCCGCTGCCGTGGACGTACTTCCCCTGGCTCGTCGGCACGCTCGCCGCATACTGTGCGGTCGTGCAGGTTGCCAAGAAGCTGTTCATCCGCAAGTTCGGCACGTGGATCTGACGGCTGACGGCTGATGTTCATGCGCGATTCTCATCGTGTTCGCCCCCGTGTGGGTGGGTGCGATGAGAATCGCGCGAGACCTGTGCCCTCGCGGGGCAGGTGAGGAGGAACCATGATTGAATCGATCGATCTCACCCTGCGAATCATTGTCGGACTCAGTCTGGGTGCCGCTATCGGGTTGGAGCGGCAGTGGCGCTCACGCACAGCGGGAGTGCGGACGAACGCGCTGGTCAGCTTGGGCGCCACATTGTTCGTCATCATGGGTGCATACAGTTTCGACGGTCCAGGAGCGGATCCCACGCGGGTTGCCGCCCAGATCGTGTCCGGCATCGGCTTTCTCGGTGCCGGTGTGATCATGAAACAAGGCCTCTCCATCTCGGGCCTGAACACGGCGGCAACCCTGTGGGCATCTGCCGCGGTCGGTGCTCTCGCTGGCGGCGGGCTCTACTTGGTCGCCATCGGCGGCACGGCCGCAATCATGCTCTCCAATACTCTTCTGCGACCGCTGGGCCGGCTGCTTGATCGTCGCACCGGAGCGGGCAAAGAGCCAACCGCCACTGAGTACAGCTTCGAGGTCTATTGCCCAACCGATGCAGAGGTCGACGTCCGTTCATTGGTCTTTGACGCACTGAACCGCCCAGACTTCGTGGTGCAGTCAATCGCAGCACTCGACCTCCCAGAAACGGGTTCCGTCAAGATCACAGCCACGATCATCAGCTCCGAGCGTAACGACCGGGAAATCGAAGCGGCGATCTCGGAAGTGATTCGAGCGCCCGCAGTCACATCGGTTCGATGGAGCGCGATCGAGCTCACGGGCGCTGATTAGTCTGCACCCTATGCGAGAGTCCGCGAGACGGAGGTGCCCCTCTTCCGAGTCTCCCTGCCCGCACCTCGACCGGTCCGGTCGATCGGCCGCTGCAGGAACACGGCCACCAGGAGGAAGAGCGTGCCCGTCGCGGCGACGACGAGGTTGAGGCCGAACACCATGACGGTGAACGGCGGGATCATCAGAAGCGATGTGGAAATGCCGATGCTCCAGTCGCTGACTCGGAACCCGAACCGCCGATAAGACGGAACCGGTCGTTCGAATCGGCCGAGAACCCGCGCGACACCGAGCAGCACGAGGAGGCCCATCAGAAGAATCAGGGGACGCGTCGCCCACCACATCCCGCTGCCCGGCGCCGGTGACGGCAGCGGGGTGAGGAGCAACAACCCGACGATGAGCGCGAGTATCGGCAGGTGCCAGAGATACACCGTCATCAGTCGGCTTCCGGCCGCGGAGACGATGGCCCGCAGCGCGCGGCCGCGCATCGCCCGGGTGAGGAGTGGATGCAGCAGCATCAGCAGCGAGAACTGGGCGATGGCGACCACCGCCAGCACGATCGTCGGCGGATTGAGGTTGTCGAGAATGTTCGCCGGGTATCGCCCGAGCGTGGTCAGCAGGCCGAGTGTGACGTAGCTCGCGGCGGCGAGGAGAAGGAGCGTTCCACGAGAGCGCGCGGCGAACCAGCCGTCTGCTGCCCAGATTCCGAGCTGCTGGATGAACAGCCACACGAACATCATGTTGAGCAGGCCGAGCTCTTGGATCCCGGTCGTGTTGCGAATGATGTCGAAGGCGATCGCCGCGACGGCGAGGCTCCCGATGGTCAGGATCGGCGCACGTTCATGCAGTGCGGTCATCCCGGGTAGAAACGCCTGACAGAAGGTGTATGCGGCGAGAAACCACAGGGGTGAGGCAACACCGGTCGCGATCTTGTCGGCCGTATCCGCATCGAGACCCGAAAGTCGCATGACGAGGATGGCCAACGACAGGCAGGCGAAGAGCGGCACGGCCGGCCGCGCGAGTCGCTGGAACCGCCCGCGGATGAACTCGGCCGCCGTTACACCCCGCGCCTCGGCTCTCCTCCAGGCCTGGGCACCGACCAGACCGCCGACCACGAAGAACAACGGCATGATGAGGGCGACCCAGGTGACGGGCGTGAACCACGGCTGAAGGAGGAGAGTACGTTCGATGACGAGCCTGCCGTCGACATCGACGGATGCGCCGAGCATCAGAAGGTGGCCGACGACGACAAGGGCGAGGCAGCCGACCCTGGCAAGATCCATCACAGGATCGCGAGGACTCGCCACGGCCGTTGCCGCATGAACGGTCTCCTGGTGTGTGCGCAACTTGTCCAACTCTCACCTCCGCGAGGGGTGAAGTACCGTTCTGCTCAGTCTCCCACCGATCGCCCGCGACCGACCACGGAATGACGAGAATGGCCCGATGCAGAGCAGCTTCAGATCTCAAGGGTTGCAAAACTACTCTATCTCGAATACTCTGAACAAAGTATTTGGAGGTGAGTATGTCGAAGCGACCCGTGTCGAACCCACTCGCGCTCGCTGTGCTCTCGTGCCTGTGGGAACGCCCCATGTATCCGTACGAGATGACGACGTCGATGCGTGAACGCGGCAAAGAAGACAGCATCCGCCTCAACTTCGGATCCCTCTATTCGGTCATCAAATCCCTCGAGAAGCACGGCCTGATCGCTGTCGCCCAGACCGAACGCGAAGGCAACCGACCTGAACGCATCGTCTACGAGATCACCGAAGACGGCCGACGCGAAGCGGATGAATGGCTCCGGGAGCTCCTCGACACACCAGTCAAGGAGTACCCGGCGATCGAGACGGGGCTCTCCCTGCTCCCGATGCTCCCGCCCGACGTCGTCGCGGGGCTGCTCGACACGCGGCTCACCCGGCTCGACGCCGAGCTAGCAGAACGTGACGCGGTCGTCACTCAGCCCGACATGCAGCGTGTTCCCGAGCTCTTCCTGATCGAGTTCTACTACAAGAACGCGATGCTGCGGGCCGAACGCGACTTCATCGCATCCTTCGCCCACCGCATCCGGGCCGGAGACATCGGCGGCATGGAAATGTGGACAAGCCTCCACAACCTGCTCGCCCACGGACTCAGCGTGGCCGACATCGAAGCCAAGGCGTCGGCCGGCGACTTCGGAACGGAGGCCGCCGAACTGCTGAGCTAGAGAAACCACCACAGAAGTGGTGGCCCGGATGCGCCAACATCCGAGCCACCCAAACCCCAGTCGTTCCGCGAACGGAACCTGCGTCAACAGTCACCGAGGGTCCATTGCTATGGTACTGCGCAGGTTCGGGCGGCACGGCTTCCATTCAGGAAGGACGCCACCATGGCACCCACAACACCGTCGGCTCTCGAAGCCGACCATCTCGTCAAAACGTACTCCGCAGGGAGGGGCAAACCGCCCATCCGCGCGCTCGACGGTCTCAGCTTCAGGGCCGAGACCGGAACCGTCTTCGGCCTGCTCGGGCCGAACGGCGCCGGCAAATCCACCGCTATCAAAATCCTGTCCACGCTGGCGCGCTCCGACTCCGGGCGTGCGACCGTCGCGGGCATCGATGTCGGTCGCCACCCTGCCCGGGTGCGACGGGCCATCGGATTCGTAGCGCAGAAGCCTGTCTCCGATCCGGTCGACACCGGTGTCGAAAACCTGGTGCTCGCCGGTCGGCTCCACGGGCTGAGCGCACGCGACGCGCACGCCCGAGCGAACGAGCTGCTCGAGAGGTTCGGGCTGACGGACGCGGCCCGCCGCCAGGTCAAGACGTATTCCGGCGGCATGGCACGCAAGCTCGATGTGGCGATCGGCCTGATGAATCGGCCGAAGGTGCTGTTCCTCGACGAACCCACCACCGGTCTCGATCCCGAAGCGCGCGCCGAACTCTGGGCCGAAATCGAGCGCATGACATTGCTCGAGAACATGACAGTGCTGCTCACCACGCACTACCTCGAAGAGGCCGACCGACTGGCCAGCCGTCTGGCGATCGTCGACCACGGACGGGTTGTCGCCGGCGGTACACCCGAGGAACTCAAGAACGGGCTGCGCGGAGATGCGGTCATCATCGAGCTGGCGCCGGACAGTGACCCCGCTCGCGCTCTCCAGGCCCTCGATAGAGTCGACGCCCTGCGTGAGATCGCGGCGGACGGGCGCACCATTCGAGCACGCGCGGACCTCGGCGCGGCGACACTTCCCCAAGCGCTCGCCGCACTGGAGACTGCCGCACTCGCGGTCGCATCCGCCACCGTCGCCCGGCCGAGTCTCGACGACGTGTACCTGCGGCACACCGGCCGCACCCTCAGCAAGGCCCAGGAGAACTACGCACTGGAGAAGGCATCATGACCATCGCACTCACCCACACTCTGATCCTCACCGGCCGCCAGCTGCGTGCCGCAAGCCGCTTTCCGGCATTCCTCGTGATGAACCTGGTGCAGCCGATCATCTGGCTGCTGCTCTTCGGTCAGCTGTTCAAATCGGTGGTCGACATCCCCGGATTCGGGGTCGGCGAAAGCTATCTGGAATTCCTGACGCCCGGCATCGTGATGATGATGGCCCTCTTCGGCAGTGCCTGGTCGGGCACCGTCTACATCCAAGACATGCAGCGCGGGGTGATGGACCGGTTTCTGACGTCGCCGACCAGTCGGCCGGCGCTCATCGTGTCGACGCTTCTCTACCAGTCGATCCTGGCGGTGGTGCAGAGCCTCATCGTGCTCGGGATCGCCTGGCTGGCCGGCGCGCGCTTCTCTGGGGGTCCTGGAGGCATTCTGCTTCTGCTGCTGGCAGTCGTGCTGCTCACGGCGATCTTCTGCTCGCTCTCCAATGCGGCCGCGCTTCTCGCTCGGGAACAGACGGTGCTCATCGGGATATCGCAGCTCATCACGCTGCCGCTGATGTTCCTCAGCTCGGCGATCATGAACACGAAGCTCTCACCAGAGTGGGTGCAGAACGTGGCCAGATACAACCCGTTCGAATGGGCGGTCGTCGTCGGACGCGAAGCCCTGAGCGCGAATCCTGACTGGGGTTCGATCTGGGTGCATGTCGGCCTGCTGGCGGCGCTCACCGTTGTGATGGCCGCACTGGCGACGAGCGCATTCCGCGCGTACCAGCGCTCGGCGTAGCCTCGGGAGCCCCGGATTCGTCTCGAGTGGTGAGTCGTGCGCGCGTGCCTCCGACGTGTTGCGCGCACAACTCGCCATTCGGCGCTCGGTGCTCAGAGGGGGCGGCCGGGGCAGGTCGCCGGCGGCCTAGAAGAGGTCGGGGCTGGGGGCGCTCGCGTGGCGGATGGAGACATCCGCGTGACGATCGAAACGGTAGCCGACGCCGCGCACGGTACGCACGATGTCTTCGTAACGTCCCAGTTTTGCGCGAAGGCGACGCACGTGCACGTCGATGGTGCGCTCGTTCGGCACCTCATCGTCGGCGGCGCTCCACAGCGACGAGATGAGCTCGGCGCGCTCGATGGTGCGTCCCTCGCGAAGCACGAGGTACTGCAGCAGCTCGAACTCTTTATAGGTGAGGGCGGCCGGCTGGTTGTCGAGCACGAGACGCTTGCGCGAGATGTCGACGACGACGCCACCGGATGCGCGGTCCTCATCTTCTTCGTCGGCGACGTGGCGGTGCTTGGCGATCGCGGCCGGGTCCTGCAGTGCGAGACGGACCACATCCACATCGCGACCTCCGGCACCCTCCGGTGCGAGGGCGACAGCGGCATACGTCTCGGCGGTGGGGGCGAGTTCGGCGGTCAGGCGCTTGAGCGCCTCGACGATGCGGCCGAGGTCGGTTCCGGCTGCGGCCGCTTTCGCTTCGTCGATGCCGACGTAGAGCACGAAGCCGCGGGCTTCGGTGCCGTTGGGCACAGCGCGGATGCGGGGGGCGGGCGTTGTGGGCGCCTCGGTTGCTGCGGCGGGTGAGGCGGCGGGTGCCGCGGCGGGGGCTGCTGCCAGACGGCGGGCCGGGGAGAAAGTGGGAGCGGTGTCGATGGTTGCGAGAGACATGGGAGGAATCCTTCGGTGATGATGCGGTGAATCCGTCGCAGTCTGGGAGTCCAGCGCCGTCGAAGTTGCGGCTGTGCCAGGGATTCGAGTGTTGTGTTGGCCTCAGATCGGCCGGTGTCGAATGCTCAGGTGGAGCATCCGGGAGTCCGCGTCGGTACTCGACTCAGTAGGTCGGTGGCGTCAGACTCGGCGAAGGGTCGTCAGATTAGCGACACATTCGGCAACACATGACAGCGTCACGGCCGGGCATCATCATGCCGGCATCCCCAGGGGCCTCGAAGGAGGTCAGGGTACGCGAGTTGTCAGTCATGGTGGCAAGTAAAACGGAGAATTACCCGCGATGTCAAATCATTACGGAAAATTTCATTCTGTTTCCGCGCGGATTCAGCGGATTCAGACCGTTCCGTAGAGTCGGTCGCCGGCGTCGCCGAGGCCCGGCACGATGTAACCGTTCTCGTTGAGGCGCTCGTCGAGTGCGCCGAGCACGATTGTGACGTCGCGGCCTTCGGTCGCCTTTTCGAGGGCGGCGAGCCCTTCCGGTGCGGCGAGGATGCAGATCGCTGTCACATCGACCGCACCGCGTTTGAACAAGAACTCGATGGCCGTACCCAGCGATCCGCCGGTGGCCAGCATCGGGTCGAGAACGAAGCACTGGCGATCCGAAAGGTCGAGCGGCAACCGCTCGGCATACGTGGTCGGTTCGAGCGTCTCCTCGTTGCGCACCATTCCCAGAAAGCCGACCTCAGCGCTCGGCATCAGTCTGACCATGCCTTCGAGCATCCCGAGCCCCGCGCGCAGAATCGGCACCACCAAGGGTTTCGGCTGGCTCAAGGTCACGCCCATCGTGGTCGTCACTGGCGTCTCGATCTCGATCGGTTCGACGCGCACGGCCCGAGTCGCCTCGTAGGCCAGCAATGTGACGAGCTCTTCGGTGAGTGCCCGGAACACCGGCGACGGCGTGTTCTTGTTGCGAAGCACCGTCAGCTTGTGCGTGATCAGGGGGTGGTCGGCAACGTGGACTCGCATAGGCTCAATCTATCGGAATGGCGCGCACGGAGTGCCTGCGAAAAGTGTCGGGCGAAAGGAGACGAGTGGCCCTGGCTGCCCCCGCGGAATACGACGGCTGGATGCGTCGGGCGATCGCCGACGCCCGGCTCGCCTTCGACACGGGCGATGTTCCGGTCGCTGCCCTCGTGCTGGATGCGGAGGGCCACGTGATCGGAACCGGCCGCAACGAGCGTGAACTGCGCCACGATCCGACCGCGCACGCCGAAGTGCTGGCACTGCGCGAGGCCGCCGAGACACTCGGCGATTGGCGCCTCGATGGCTGCACTCTCGTCGTCACGCTCGAGCCGTGCGTCATGTGCGCGGGCGCCATCCTCTCAGCGCGTGTTCCTCGCGTCGTATTCGGGGCCTGGGATGAGAAGGCCGGCGCAGCGGGGTCGGTCTACGACGTGCTCCGCGACCGGCGTCTGAATCACCGCGTGGAGGTCTTCGCCGGGGTCGAGGCGGAGGCGTGCGGAGCGCTCCTCTACGAGTTCTTCGTCGCCAAGCGCTGAGCCGAGTTCACTCGCGCGAGCCATCTTGGCGTCGAGTACAGGGTTGTTCCCGGATTGAGCGCGTTTTATCGAGAACAACCCCGTGCTCAGCGAATTGGTGTGCGGGCGGGGCCAGGGCTGTGCGAGCGGCTACTCGAGGCCCTTGATGACGATTGTGTCGGTTGCCGGGTGCGCGATGTTTGGATCGACCCACACGTCGGGCTCGATGTAGATCACGCGCGCCGCGGGCAAGGCAGCGCGGATGCGTGCCTCGACCACATCGATCGCGTTCGCCACATCGGCGAGGCGATCGTCGCCTCGCACCGCTACTTTGGTCGCCACCAGCAGTTCGTCCGGTCCGAGGTACAGAGTCTTCATGTGGATGATGCGCTCGACCTCATCGCCGGCCAGAATCGCCTGCTCGATGGCCGTCACATCCGCATCGCTGGCTCCTTCGCCGACAAGCAGGCTCTTCGTCTCGATGCCGAGCACGACGGCGACCACGATGAGCAGGGCGCCGATGAAGAGCGTGCCGATCGCGTCGAAGACCCCATTGCCTGTGATCGCGGTGAGGCCGACGCCGAACAGCGCGAAGACCAGACCGGTCAGCGCGGCGACGTCTTCGAGGAGCACGACCGGAAGCTCCGGAGCTTTGGCTCGACGGATGAACTGCACCCACGAGAGGGCGCCCTTGTCTGGCGTCGACTCATGCACGGCAGTGCGCAGCGAGAAGCTTTCGAGGCCGATGGCGATCACCAGCACGAGGATCGGCAGCCACCAGTTCTCAAGCGGATGCGGATGCGTGAGCTTGTTGATGCCCTCGTAGACCGAGAACACGCCGCCGACCGAGAACAGGATGATCGACACAACGAAGGCGTACACGTAGCGTTCGCGACCGTAACCGAACGGATGCTCGCTGTCCGCTTTCTTGCGCGCCTGACGCCCACCGAGCATGAGCAGCAGTTGGTTGCCCGAATCGGCGAGGGAGTGCACGCCCTCGGCGAGCATCGACGACGAGCCGGAGAAGAACCAGGCGATGAATTTGGTGAGAGCAATACCGAGGTTGGCCGCGAGTGCTGCGACGATCGCCTTGTTTCCACCGGATGCGCTCATGCCGACAATCCTAGGATGGTCACGTGACCGAGACGCAGAGCACGATCCTCCCGACCATCGCGATCCTGGGTGCAGGTTCCATGGGTCGCGCCATCCTGAGTGGGCTTGTCAAGCCGGGCGTGGAGGTCGAGGGGGGCATCCGTGTGACCAATCGGTCTCGTTCCAAAGCCGCCGAGCTCGCCGGCCTGGCCGGCGTGCGGGCGTTCGCAACGGAACACGACTCCGAAGCGAATCGTGAAGCGGTCGACGGCGCGGAGATCGTGCTGGTCGCCGTGAAGCCGCACATGGTTCCCGACCTTCTGCGTGAGATCGCGCCGTCGCTGACGCCCGGTGCTGTCGTGGTCAGCGTCGCGGCGGGTGTGACGATTGCGACATTCGAGTCGTTGCTGCCGGAGTTCATTGCGGTCGTGCGGTCGATGCCGAACACCCCCGCGATCGTCGGCCGGGCTGTCACAGGCATCAGCGGAGGCCTGCGGTCGACGGCGGACGACCTTGCGACGGTGCGCACTCTCTTCGAGACGGTCGGCGAAGTCATCGAGGTGCCCGAAGACAAGCTGGATGCGCTGAGCACCATCTCCGGATCCGGCCCCGCCTACGTCTTCTACCTCATCGAGCAGCTCACCCTGACCGCGATCGACAAAGGGTTCATGCCCGAGCAGGCGAAACTGCTGGTCGACGGAACGTTCCTTGGCGCATCCGAACTGCTCGCCGCATCCGGAGACGACCCCGCCGAGCTTCGCCGCCGCGTCAC
>FSZS01000475.1_pt1 | contig 15823 bp, 9 predicted proteins | sample 1638881 | NCBI WGS metagenome assembly FSZS01 (sample SAMEA3914813, study PRJEB12502) | metagenome | biome: forest; material: soil | place: Canada | collected 2011-07-07 | depth 0.3 m
GCCGAAGACCTCGTCCTGCGCGAAAAGGTCGACTTCACCATCGGCTATTGCAACTCCGGAGTGGCGCTGAAATCCCTGGACGTGTTCCAGGCGAACAAGAGTGTTCTCGTCGTGCCGGTGGCGACGAATTCGACGGTGGCGACGAAGATTCCGCCCAATGTGAGCTACATCTTCCGGATGGCCGCGCGCGACGAGATCCAGTCCGATCTGATCGTCAGCGACCTCTTGCAGCGAGGGTTGACTCGCGTCGCGATATTCGCAGACAAGACCGGCTACGGCGAGGGCGGACTCAAGGATGTGACTCGCCTGTTGGCTGCAAAGGGCTTGCAGCCCGCCTATGTCGCACGATTCGGCATCGGTGTGAAGTCTCTGGCTGTGCAGATGACCGAGGCCCGTTCCGCCGGCGCCGACGCCATCGTCGGCTTTGCTGTCGGCCCCGAACAGGCGATCATCGCCGAATCCCGGGCCCGCGCCAAGTTCTACGTACCGCAATACGGGCCGTGGACCCTGTCGTTCCGCTCGATCGGCGAAGCCGCAGGGTCGTCACTTGACGGCGCCATGACCTCACAGACCATCATTCAAGATCCCGCCAATGAGCGCAGCGCCTCGTTCATCGCGCGGTTGCGCCGCCAGGCAGGCAACAGCCCGATCGCATCGATGATGTCGGCAGCACAGACTTGTGACGCCGTCCACCTGATGCTGCGAGCCGTGTTCCAGACGAAGGGCGACACCTCGGGCGACGCGCTGAAGCACGCACTCGAAAACTTCGACCATCCCTATCACGGCGTGATAACGGTCCACGAGAAGCCGTTCTCGGTATCCGACCACGAGGCGTTTTCGCGCAACATGATTTGCCTCGGTGTCTGGCGACAGGGTGAAGTTCGGTTCCTGTACCCGCAAGACGCCATGAGATCAGTCGTCATCCGGCGCAAGGAAGTCGTGCATTGATTCGACGTTGTTCGGCCGAAAGATGCGCTTCCGCACTCCGGCGCGGTAGCCAGATCCAAAGCGTTCCGCACGGGTGCTGTGTCAGGCAGACCGTCCCCAGTGCTGACCGATCGTGGGTTTCCTGATACGAGTCGTATCGACACCTTCACTACCCCCACCCCATGTCTGACCTCGATGCCTTCTTTGACAGCTTCGGTAGCTCGAGCCGGCCAGCGACTCCTCAGACGAGCAACGCCGGAAAACGCCAGGCCGATTCGCGACCGGAGACGCGGGTGCGGGTGAACTGGCCTGCGAGAGTGCTACTGCCAAACGGCGCTGTCCAGCTTCTCAGAGTTCATGATTTGACTGAGAACGGGGCCGGCTTTGCGGCGAGTTCCGCGCTTCCCTCACACCAGACCCTGACGTTCGCCATCGCCGTCCCCGACATCAACGGCTCGCGGGCGATCACCGTGGTGACGGGAACAATCAGGGTCGCCAACATGACCATCAGGGGCCTTGATGCCCATTGCGGTGGGCCATGGATCGAGATCAAGGCGGATGCGCGCGCACTTCTGAACAGGTGGATTCGGCGCCTGCGGAAGTGACGCGAGTCCCCGCTCGGCGGCATCGAGACCGTGCACATGGTCAAGAAGGCCAAGCTCGACGGCCTCAAAGACCAATTGACACAGCCCCGCCTGCGGCTTCATGGACGCCGTGATTTCTTTTACATACGGGGAGGCGTATGTGATGCGCCATCGCTTCAGGCTGCGGCATCATCGATGCTTTACCGCGACTGGTGCGCCTCGCTGCGCAGACGTCAGCTCCATTTCGCCAGTGCGCCCTCGCGCGCAGAAAGTTTTCAGGATGTCATTCACTTTTATTCTCGGGCAAGCCGCCGTGAGCGTCGACGCATCTGCGGAGGATCCGGTGATGAGTCCCGTTCGTGTTGTCGACCGGGCAACCCTTGCTCGCGCCAGCCTGATGTTTGCGTGGGTCGCTCTGTCGACCTTGGCCGGATGCTCAGGTGGCTCGGGGGAATCAGCGATTCCGGCTTCCACCCTGCCATCGAGGACGACGGCCCCGACGCCCGCCACGACACCGGGCCTCGCGGCGGCGTACTCGGTCCAGGCGCTCGGGACGACCGTCACGGTCGATGCTGGCAATTCCACGGAAAGCGGTGGAACGATAACCGGCCGCAATTGGGATTTCGGCGACGGCAGTACAGCGCAGGGGCTCAACGTATCTCATACGTACGCGAACCCCGGCGACTACCCCGTGGTGCTCACCGTGACCGATGCCAACGGCAATTCGGCGACCAAGACGCAGACCATCAGCGTGCCGTCATACCGCTCCGGCTTCGAGGACGGGGCCATGGACCTGACCTGCACGACCAGGGAGCCGAACAACAGCCAGCCCGTTTTCATGCCCGGCTCCACGCTGGCTTCCGGGCTGTCCAACGGCGCCATGGCCCTCAGATTCTTCTGGACCCAGTCCGGGTACGACGGTTCGCGCGAGGAGCGCGGCACCGAGATGTGTCCTCCGGTCACGACGGTGAAGGAAGCCTGGGTCGGTTTCATGTTTCGCTTGCCTGCCGTCGGATATCCGATGGACAAATCGGCGGGGATGTTCCAGATATTCCAGCCGAGCAACTGCAATTCCTGGGCGGCGATGATGACCATCGTGAACAACGCCGTCAGCGTCACGCACCGCTCCTTCTGCGGCCCAGGCACCACCGTGACCCTGCTGTCGTCGATCCCGCGCGACACGTGGATACCGGTGATCGTGCACATGGTCGCGTCGCATCAGAATGCCGGCCTGTTTCAGGTCTGGATGAACGGTGCGCCCAAAGACGCGCCAACCTACAGCGCGACGAACATCAACTTCGGATTCGACGCCTGGGCGGCTGACGATACCCTGCTGCCCGCCAATGCCGAGTACGTCAAGTTCGGGCAATACGACTACGACGATGCCAATTTCACGATCGGGGAGACGCGCACGTCGTACTACGACAGCATCCACGTCATCGCCTCCGCGCGGGCCGATGGCTGGGACGCGGTGAATCCGGTAGGCGCCGACTTCACGACCTCCCTCGCGCTCGCTGCCTCCGATGCACAATTGCGTACCACCAACCGTGCCGCCGCGGCGTTCGATGGCATGGCGAGCACCTCTTGGAAGGCAATCAACACGCCGGCGGCGTGGCTGCTCTATGGCTATCCGGCGCGCGGCCAGCAGGTGGTCACGTCCTACGCGATCACCATCGGCGGCGCGGTGGAATTCAGTCCAAAGGATTGGGTGTTCGAAGCATCAAATGACGGAGTGACATGGACCTCGCTCGACTCGAGAGTCGGAGAGGTGTTCTCCACCGGCGGACTCCAGAAGTCCTACGCGATCGTCAACGCGACGCCCTACCACTATTACCGCTTAAACGTGAGCGCCAACAATGGCGGGTCGAGTGTCGAGGTGGCTGAGTTGACGCTGTCGACGACGCCGTGACAGCCGACTACACGACCGGTCACCCGCACTTGTGTCCACTGCCATGACTGCAAGCAGCCGCAACTGGATCACTCGACCAACTCCCTGCACAACTGGGGGCTGATCTTGCCGCGGTGGATCAGCGCGTTGTCGCGGCCAGCGCGGGCCTGCGCGTCCTGCCACTCACGGTTGCGCCCGCGCTGATCGTCGGCCTTGACGTGGGCGGCGTCGAAAGCCGCGTCGTCCAGCATGGCGAGGTCGTGGCCGTGCACGGGCTCCCTGGTGTGGATGTGTAGCCAGATCGGTTTCGGCAGCTTGCCGTTGCGCAGCGCCAAAGGCTGCAGCTGGAGCTCGAACAAGGTGCCGGGCTCTCCCCTGAGCGCCAGCAGATCCCCCTTGGCGAGCTGCCCCTTCCCGAGCAGCGCTTTGATGTGCTCCTGGGTCGGGAAGCGGTAGGTCTTGAGGTGATCGGCCTGCGCACCGTCCAGGTTCTCGCGCAGCGCGTTCGCCTGCCCTTTCGCCTGGGCCTGCAGCGTCTTGAGTTCGCCCAGCTTCTGGTGTACGACCGGCAGTTGCAGGCCCAGGAGCTTGCGGTTGCCGTCCAGGGCCTGGATGCAGGCGGCCATTTCGGCGGCTTGCCGGTCCAGGCGCGAGATCGCCTGCTCGGACACGTGCCGCGCGGCCTCCGGATCCTGCACACGGCGCGCCTGCGACACAGCGCGTTGCTGGGCCGCCAGGTCGAATGCGAGCATCTCGTCCAGACGATCCAGGCGATGCTGCAGGTCCTGCCTGGACAAGGGCCGTTGCCACGCTTGCAAGGCAGCGTGCGAGGACGAGGCAGCGACTTCGCCGGCGTCGGCCAGGTACTGCGTACCCAACTCCGACCGAACGAGCACCTTCGCCGCTGCAGTGGCCGCAGCGGGCGCAGGGGCGGGCGGCGCCTGCTCACTGTGCGACGGGGCGCCCGCAGCCTGCTTGCGCTTGCCCTTGGCGTGCCTGTCCCGCCGCTGGGTCGGCACGGCTGCGGCGGCCGGCACGTCGGGCAGCGGTGGCGGCACGGCGTCCTCATGAGCGAAGGTCTGCAGCGTGCGTGTCACTTCATTGGCCGTCAGCCAGGTGCGCTCCACGATCATGTCGAGCTGGTGCTTGCGCCGGGTGGCGCCCGGATCCTGCGCCGTGCGCAGCGTGGCGTTGGCGTCGTCGAGAAAGCTTGCGAACCCGGCGAGCCGGCCCAGCACGCCGTCCAGTACCGCGACGGCGTCCTTCGTCAGGGGCTTGCCGCTCTGGACTTCCTTTCCGTCGATCACATCCGAGATGGACTTGAAGGCCACGCTGGTGTCGTTGATGAAGGCGTCCAGCTGCCGCTCCAGGTCTTCCGCGCCGATCGCCTCGGCGTCGTGGTCGGCGTGGACCGCGATGAGCCCGGCAAGACTGGCATCGTCGCTGGCCTCGCCCACTCGAATCCGCAGTTCGCCGAACCGGGACACCAAGGCGCGGCTGGTGTATTCGCGGCGCCGGGATTCGTCCATCGCCCGCTCCTGCCGCGACAGGTGGGGCAAGCGGAGCGTGACATCCACGATACCGAGCATCTTGACAGCCCCGTCCGCTCGCCGCGCCCAGTAGTCGATCCCTTCCGCCTTGCCTTGTGCGACGCGCGCGTACAGCAAGTCCAGGCTCAGCGGGACATCCCGGGTTGCGTTGAGCTTGATCAGCTCCTTGAGAAGGTCCAAGTCCTTCCCCAGCTTGCCCTGCTTCGCCTTGTGGTCCGCGGCGCCGAGTCCTTTGACTCCGCCGTCGACCATGACGGCCTCATCACGAAGCTCGCGAAGCTGACTATCAGGCAACGTGCGCAGCGCCGTCTCCCGGGGCAGGCTGGCGTAAAGCGCGAAGGCCTCTCGAATTGCATTGATGATGCCCTCGTAGACACGTTGACGCTGCTCGGGGGTCGCGTCGCGCCTTATGGCGCTGCGCCGATTGTCCAGCGCATGGAGTCGCGTTTCCATCTGGCGCTTCGCGCCGTGCAAGGTCGGCTGCGGCGCTTGTGTCGTTGCCGACGCAGCCGTCGCGACCTGTAGCCGCGTGCCAGGCAGGCCTGTGCGGGCCGCCATCGCATCACCGGCAGCTGAGGTGCGGCGCTCCGCCAGCGTGAGGCCCACGAGCTCGCCGGTGACGGATGCCATGGGCCTCGACGATGGCGACAACCCGGCAGGCGCCCCCGTCTCCGGTGAGCGGATCGACGAGCGCGACCCGGCAGCGGTTGTCGCTGGCGTCGAAGGCGACCCCGGTGACAAGGGCGGGGACGAGGGCCGTGAGGTGGCGCCGGATTTGTTCAGCATCGGTGTGCAAGGCAAGAAGACCTGACCTTGGCGATTCTGCCGATGCCGCCCGCTTGAATCGGCCTCCCAGGCCGAAGCGACGGGCGCCGGTGCGAAGCGCCCGACACAGCGCCGTCCGCGACGTGCGCTACGAATGGAGACCCCTTCTGGACCTGTGGCGAAGACGCGCATGGTTCTGGACAGGTTCCACTTTCGCGGAGGACGGTGCACGTCGGCAACAGCGAGCCGAGCGCGGGCGAGGATTCGCGAAGTCGGGTCCGGTCTCGCACTCTTCGAGCGCTAGCGCGTCGCCAATGTTCGCAAGACAGGCCTGGACTTCGCATCCAGCGGCAAGCATGTCGCGTCGGGTTGCAACACTGGATGCGCATCTGTCCCAGGCGGATTGCATCCCGTCAACTTGGAGGCACCATGAAACCGGTCAGCTCGACGTCTCTTGCGCCCTTGGTTCTGCCGCACGAGCAGCACACCGAATCGACCCCATCGGAAAGCCCGCGTGCGTTGGCGCAGACCTTGCCGCAAGGGCCGGAGGGATTGGGCGTACGCCGTGCCGACCTCAAGCCCGGCACTTCCGCGCAAAGGCAACTGCGTGCCCAACTGCCGCAGCCGGGACATTCCTTGTCGGAAGCACTGCTGAGGCCCTACTCGTTCAAGCATTCCGTGCCGGGCAACACCAAGACGCTGCTCGCGATGGACACCCCGCTCTGGCAGGGAAGCGACGAGCGGCTGGCGGCCCACCGCATCGTGCTGGAGGCCGCGCAGTCGCATCTGGGCAAACAAATTGGCGGGAACGGCAAGGCGCCCGCTGCCGGCAGTGCGCTGGCCAAGTTCGCGTCCGGGAAGCTGGACCACGTCTACGTCGATGCAAGAAACTTCAAGGCCCTGGCGGATGCCGCCGGACGGGTAGATGGGCGGCCGGAAAAATACCCGGTGTACGTGGACACCAAACGCAACCAGCTCGTGGTGGACATCGACCGCGCCTTCGTCGCCGGCGACGACTTTTCGCCGGACGCGCGGCGCGGCCTGATCGCGGCCCTGGGCCTCGGAAAAAAGGGGGCGGAACTTCTGCCGCGCTATCAAGGCCACGCGATCTCTTCCAAGACGCGGGGCGCAGACTTCTTCAAGCCGAATACTCATCCACAGATCCACGGTGAGCAGCCGAATGTCACGGCCTTTGCCCACCCGCACTACCTGGAGGCACAGGACACCAAGGCCCTTGGCAAGGAGATCGTGTCGCACCGCGGGCTCTTCGACAACCGCAACGGCATCCCGGAGAACTCGCTGGCTGCCATCGACGCAGCCTACAAGGCCGGCCATCGCAGCCTGGAACTCGACATCGAGGTCACGAAGGACGGCGTCCCGGTGCTGTTGCACGATTTCACCGTCGGCCGCATGATCGACGATCCGAAGAACCGCCTGGTGAGCCACGTCGGTTGGGATGAGCTGAAGGACAAGAACCTCGTCATCCGCAACCCCGTCGACGGCAACTTCGTCGTGACCAACCAGAAGGTCGCGAGCATCAGGGATGCGCTGCGGGACGTCGCGCTCACCAAGCCGGACATGTCCATTGCGCTGGACTGCAAGGAACAAACCGCAGAGGCTGCCTTCGATCTGCTGAAGAGAGAGCCCGAGTTGCGCAGGTTCACCGCGCTCAAGCTTTACGCGAAGGCCTATCCCGGCGGCTTCGATCAGTTCCTGGGCAATCTCTATGATCGCTACAAGATCGACCCGAAGAGCGTCGAAGACAGGCCGAAGCGCCAGGCACTGCTTGACACGCTCAAGGAGATCAAGCTCGAGCCCGTCTTCAGCCCGGGCATGGTGACGCATCCGATGATCCATGCGCTGTACCCGGCCACTACCCCGATGGGCCAGCAAAGTGCGGAAGGGGCCGCGGAATCGGCGATGGCCTGGATCCGGGGCTGGCAGGCCATGGACATCAAGGTCATCGAAGCAGCTCCGTCCGACGCGGAGCCGTTGGTCAGCAAGGCCATGAACATCTTGCGTGGGCGCCTGGCCCAGAAGGAGAGCGGCTTGTCGCACGTGGCGAGCTCGGCATCCTATCGTTCAGAGGACTTCTCGGTACCTCAGAAGGACGGGAGCGCGAAGTTCTACACCAACCAGATCTTCGGCCTCATGAGAGATGAGACCGAAAATCCCGATGCTGCGAAGTCCGAGACCGCCGGCACCTTGCGGCATGCCGGCGAGAACGTGCTGACCGACCAGCCGAAGGAAGAGGTCTATGCCACGGTGCACGATGTGAGCCTCGCACGCGGGCACTCGGGCATGGTGCTCGATGTCGAACCCGGAACGAACATCGACATGACACGGAACGTCGAAAACGTCGATATGCGCAGCCAGGTATTCGCCGTCGAAAAGCAACAGGTCGATGCGCAGCGTATCGCGGCCGTGCGTGCGGGCCGGCAGGCCGACGCGGCGGAGGGCGCGCACCCTGCCGGTGGCGCAGAAAAGGCAGGTACCCCCCATTTGCCGGCGGCAGCCCAAGTGGCGCTCGGCGCCGCCACATTAGGCGTCGCGGCAGCCGCCCTCAAGATGCGGGTACCACAGAGACTCCGGAATGCCATTGCCGGACGCCGGACGAGCGAATCGTGACGGAGTTCGCAGTCCGGCAGAGAAGTTGATGGGTTCTTCTCGGCTCAAGAAGGGACGCTTGAATCAATGCGCTGAAACCAGCCATGAAATGCGGATTGAACAAGCCGTCGGCTTCGCGTCTTTTGCCCCACAGGGCTTCGGCAGTGGCAGCGCATTTCGCGTCGGCGCATTGGCGACGCCACCTCGTTCACGGTCTTCGGCAGGTCGTCGTCGCAACGGCGGCGAACGTCACATTACTTTAACTTCGGTAATATAAGGTTATGCCTCGAAGCCTTTACATCGAGGAAAACCTGGCCATGTCCCGTTCCATTTTTCGGCGCTCACGCGTCGCCCGCACGCCTCTCGCCATCGCTGCGGGCCTGTTGTGCTCCACCGGCGGAGCTTTCGCGCAAGCTCCGGCCTCGGCCGCTGCACCGGCAACCGCCGCCTCCGACGCCGAGCACCAGAGCGTGAACGTCACTGGCATCCGCTCGTCCAACATCATGACGATCGGCGCGAAGACGGACTCCACATTGACGATCGACACGATCGCCGCCGATCAGATCGGCCAACTGCCGGATTTCAACGTGGGCGATGCCCTCAAGCGCGTCACCGGCGTCAATACGCTGCTGTACCAGGGCGAGCCCCGCTTCATCATCGTGCGCGGCCTGGACGCCAACTACGACACCACGCTGATCGACGGCTTCACCCTCGCAACCGGTGACGTCGGTGGTCGCCAAACCTACATGGAGATGCTGCCGTCCGACTTCGCGCGCCGCATCGACGCAACGAAGACTTTCCTGCCCGACGTCGATGGCGGCGCGATCGGCGGTGTTGTCAACATCGTGACCGGCAGCGCTTTCAACTACAAAGACAACCTGTTGACCCTGTCCACCAAGGCCGGCGTGGACGTCGATCCGCAAAAATACGGCGGCAACCATCCCGCGGGGCAGGCCGACATCAAGTGGGCGAAGCAGTTCGGAGACGGCAACCAGTTCGGCTTGCTCACCACGGCGAGCTTCTGGAGTCGTCACATCAACGTGCCACAACTGGAATCGGGCGGCGCACTCAACTGGTACACGGCAAACGGGAAGGTCTCGGCCACGCCGTATTCCGGTACCGGCTATGCCGTTCCTGCCGGCCGTGTCTGGTACAACTACGATGACTCGCGCAGCCGCACTGGCCTGACGACGCGCCTCGACTGGCAGCCGAGCGATACGCTGAACGGACATATCAGCGCCTACGACTTCAAGCAGCGCGAGATCGCCAATCGGCGCGACCTCACGATCGCCGTCGCGAGCAACGCGACCGACAGCAACCAGACGCCGACCAGCGGCGATCTCAGCTCTGCGACGCAGACCGCGCAGCTTGGTCGACTGCATTGGAATCGCGGGCTCTACGGCCTGAACGGCGAGCTGGAGTACCAGGCCACCCCCAACTGGCTCAACGAGTTGCGTGCGAGCTATTCCAAGGCGGTCGTCAGCAACCCGCAGACGTGGGACAACTTTTCCCAGGCCGGACTCGGCTTCCACTACGACTGGAGCGACATCGAGCCGACGTTCACGCCGACCAATGCGGCCACCGCGGACAACCTGGCGCTGTACAAGTTGAACTACCATCGACAGGACCGCACGCAGTACAACTCGGAGGTCCGCGACCTGCAACTCAACTCCAAGTTCAACGTCGGCGCGGACGACCGCGGCTGGGGCGGCGAGTTCGGCGTGCGCTCCGTCCGCACGGGCATGGCCACCACCTTCACCCGCACGACATGGAGTGGCGCCCCCTACACGCTCGCCGGCGTCACGACCGGAAAGACGATCTGCGGCATGGCGTGCAACTACGGCATACCCGTCATTTCCCCGGTACTTGCAGACGACCAGTTCCATCAGTACGAGGCGAGCGAGACAGCGACGGTCGACACCGCCTCGCAGTTTGGCGGAGACTACTCGGTCGTCGAAACCGTCAACGCCGCCTATCTGCAGGGCCAATACCGGGCCGCCCACTGGCTCGTTGCCGGCGGAGTGCGCTACGAACACACGCGCTTCGACGACACGGGCTACCAATCGACGAACGGAACCTACGCACCGGTCTCGGACAGCACCCGCTACGGCAAGGTCCTGCCCTCGCTCGTCGCCGTCGTCGACACCTCGTCCGTCAGCAAGCTGCGCCTGGGCATCTCCGAGACGCTCGGTCGACCGCGATTCGACCAGATGGCCACGCACGGCGGCACGCTGGTGACGACGTCCTCGCCGCCGACACTTTCGGTCGGGAATCCGAGTCTCAAGCCGCGGATTTCCGACAACCTCGACGTCGGCCACGACTGGTACCTGGATGGAGGCCGTGGCATCGTTTCCGTAGCGCTGTTCCACAAGAACATCAAGTCCGAGATCTTCAACTACGGCGAGATGGACACGATCGACATCAACGGCGTCCCGACAACGGCACTCGTCACGGAGGCCCGCAATTCGCCGAGCCTCGTCCGGCTTTCAGGCCTGGAACTCGGCGTGACGAAGGATTTCACCTTCTTGCCGGCGCCTTTCGACGGCCTTGGAATCAACGCCAACGCCACGTTCATGCGCGCAAACTACCCGGTCACGCTCAATGACGGCTCGGTGCAGAACATGGCGGGGCTGCCGGAACAGCCGCACCAGATGTGGAATCTCGCGCTGTACTATGAAAAGGGCCCTGTGCACGCGAAGCTGGCTTGGAACCACCTCGGCAAGCTGTGGGACGACCGCTATCCGAACTTCACGCCCACCGGTTTCTACCGCGAACGCTACCAGTTGCCGACGAACAATCTCGACCTGCAGATGGCCTACGACCTGTCCAAGCGCTATTCGGTCTCGCTCGATGTGCTGAACGCCACTTCGCAAGGCATCCAGTCCAACATCGGTCGCCAGCAGGAATACTACGAAGCCGGCTGGCATCTGTTCCCTTCCGTGCTGCTGGGTTTCAACGCAAAGCTATGAGCCTCGCCAACAGACAACTAACCGCCGCGGGCATCACGCCCGCACCCAACCGCCGACGGGCGTTGGCGCTCGGTGCAACCGGACTGCTGGGCGGTCTCGTCGCCGAAGCCGCGCGTGGCCTTCCGGTGGAATCCGTCGCCGCATCGGCACCCGAGCGGCAACCGAACGATGTCGGCCGCAAATTCGACGCCGACGGCCGCCCGTGTCCCTTCGCCGGAAACACGTTCGTCGGGCTGGTACCGCAACAGGGGCCGCGATTCGCACTGTTTGATGCATTGCTGGATGTCTACCGCGAGGTCCCCAGGTTCGACTTCGGGCCAAAATTGACGCTGCTGCCACCCTCCAGCTACCACGTGACGCTGTTCGGAGGCGTCAACGACGATGACCGCAACACCTCACGGTGGGCAACGCCTCTGCCACACGACACTCCGATCGAACAGGTCAACGCGGTGTATCTTGAACGCATGCGTCAAGCGGCACGCGGCCCGCGACACGATTTCGAGTTCGTCCTCGACAAACCTCCGGGTCACCGTATCGAGGGGACGCTGCACATCCCGTTGCGCCCGGCGGACACGCGAACTGCGGAGCGCCTGCGTGCGTTGCGCGACGAGCTATCGAAGTTGACAGGCATCCGGCGCCCCGACCACGACAACTATCGATACCACGTGACCATCGGCTACCTGCATGCGTTCCTTGACGAGCGCGAAGCCGCCAGCATGCAGCGCGCGACCGCTGAATGGATGCGGCGTATCGACGGCCTTGACATGCGCCTGCTGATCCCGTCGTTCCACTTCTGCACCTTTCGCGACATGTTCGCCTTCGAAGAGATGCTGGAGGTCTAGCCGCGCCTGCCGACCGCACGTGCCATTGCCTCCGCCTGACCCAGTGCCTCGTCCGCAACCTTGTAGTCGCGCGAGGCAAACCAGCCGCCACAGGCCTGTTCCAGGAGTTGCCGTGCGGTGGCACCGACGGAGGTCCTGAGCAGGGGGTTCGCGCCGGCGGCAATCAGGGCGCGGACCAGTTCGGTCTTGCCCTCGGACGCTGCGACGTGCAGTGCGGTGTGGCCGGTGTCGGGGCGCCGGGCGTCGATCTGCGCACGCGCCTGCAGCAGCGCCTCGACGGTGGGCCTGTCCCCTGCGCGGGCTGCACAGTGCAGGGGCCTGAAACCTGCCTTGTCCTGGACTTCCGCGTCGGCGTGAAGGCCAAGCAGGGCGCGCACGGCGTCGGGGTGCGCGTTCGCGGCGGCCAAGTGCAAGGGCGTCGTGCCGAACGTGTCCGGGAGATGGGAAGGCACGCCGTGCCCGGCAAGAGCAGCGATCAGCCCCGCATCGCCAGCCGCAGCCGCGACGTGCGCATGGTTCCAGCGGTATGTCGGATGGATCCAGCCGGCCTGGAGAACGCCCTCCTCGATCGCCTTGCGCAGTCCGGCAGCGAGGGGCCCGGCCGCATCTCGTCCGCGGACGAGCGCGACGCGCTGCAGTTCGGTCTCGATGTCGCCCGTGGCGCCACACGCGAAATACGTTCCCCGCACGGCGGCGAGATACACCGCGCGCCGCAGTGCCTCCACCTCCGCGCCGCCCTGCTTCATGCGACGGGCGTATTCCATCACGTTGAGTCGCGGGCGTGGGACACCGGAGGCTGGCACTTCGCCCGCGAGGTGGGCGTCCATGCGCTTGATCAGGCCCTGCGCGTATTGCTCCACCTCGATGAGGGCCGTCGCCATGGCCGGGTTGGCTTCGCGCAGGTAGGCCTGCATCGGCGCCCAGTCGGCCAGGAACTCGGCGAGCGCGCGGCCGCCATCGCGCAGTTCGTCGCGCAGGACACGCTGAACCAGGTTCTCCGTGGCGTTGCGCCGTACGGCGGCCAGCGCGACCGCATCCTCAAGAGACATCGGGGCCATCAGGAATGCGGCCATGTCCCGCGATTCGCCGACGGCGCCAGCCCGTTCGTCGGACCGGGCAGGCGCCTGGAGCGACAGGCCGGCGAGCGCCTCACCCGTCAACTCGGCCATCGTCGGGTTGTTGCCGCGCTCCTTGTACGGAATGGGCAGGTCGAGTGCAGCGCAAGTCGCTTCGCGGGAACGCCACACCAGTTCCACGCTCTCCCGCTCCTGGACGTCTGCTCCGTCAAGGGCATGGGCGTCCACGCGGCCCAGCCGGTACATGCCGCGCCCCAGCGCGAACAGTTGCTCGGCGTCGTAGGCACCGCGACCGGCGCGATGCGCCTCGACGGCGATGCGCACCTGCTGCCACATGAACAGGGCACGATGGGAACAGTTGGTGAGCCCGTCTCGCATGCTGCCGATGCAGGAGTGGCGCAGTTCGCCGTCACTGGCCATGTCGATGCACAGCGCGGACAACTCCTTCCCGAAGGCCGCCCTGGCCTGCAAGGAAGGCAAGGTGGGCTCGATGCGAGCCAACCAGTTGCGAACCACCTCCCAGTCGTCGGGCGTCAACGGCGCGCCTGGCTTCGGAGCCGTGGCGCTTGCCGGGGCGCCTGGCGCCAAGGCGAATGTGACCGGCACGGTCGGCCGCACGAGGCCATATTCCGATGCCAGGTCAAGTTCGGGCCGCGGCAACGTCCGAGGCGCCAGGCTGCTCGTCGTCGATGGTCGTCTTCCCGCGCGGCGCGGCAGCCCCGCCGGCGCAGCGGCCGCTCCCGCATCGGGCAACGGCGCAGCGGAGTGCACGTCTTGCGCACGGCCGTCGCCTTCGAGCCGCGCGGGCGCCCTGCTCGAGCCCGCGCGGTTGAGGTTCGTGAACATGCAGGAATGCTACGAAGTCGCCCTCGACCCGACGCCCAACCGGGCGAAGTCGCGTTCGCGCCAACGAAGGGGTGCCCCACAAAGCCTGTATCTACGCCTCGCTGGCCGCCAGTGCTGCGCGGAGTATCGCCGCGGCGCGTTCCGGCGTGATATCTCGTTGCATCTCGGCCAATAGTTCGAAGCCCACGACGTGCTTGCGAACCGTTGCCGAGCGAAGCAGCGGCGGATAAAAGTGCGCGTGCAATTGCCAGTGCTCGCTGGGCCTGTCGCCCGACGGAGCCCCGTGCCAGCCCATCGAGTAGGGAAAAGAGCAATCGAAGACTCTGTCGTAGGTACGGGACAGCCTCTTCAGTACCGCAGCCAAGTCTGCCCGCTGAGATGCGTCCAGGCAGGGCAGATCGTGAACCGAAGAGCGGGGCAATAGAAGGGTCTCGAACGGCCAGGCGGCCCAATAGGGGACAACGACGATCCAATGCGCCGTGGCGAATACCTCGCGCAGCCCCAACTCCGCTTCGCGCATCGCGTAGTCGAGCAGGAGCGCGTTTCCCTTGCGTTGGTGCCATTCACGTTGCGTCAAGTCCTCACGGAGCGCTTCGTTGGGGAGATAGTCCGTCGCCCAGATCTGCCCATGCGGGTGCGGGCTCGAGCAACCCGCCGCCGCTCCCCTGTTCTCGAAGATCTGAACCCAGGCATGCGATCGGCTCAATTCTTCGGTCTGCGCGCACCACGTCTCGACAATCCTGCCGATCGCCGCCACTGGCAGTTCGGAGAGTGTCTTGCCGTGGTCCGGCGAATAGCAGATGACACGGCAGGTACCACCAGCCGGCATCGATCGCAGCAAGGGATCGAAAGGCTCGGCGTCATGGCGAGCGCCTCGCGCCAGCGCGGGAAAATCGTTGTCAAAGACATATGAAGCGTCATAGTCCGCGTTCAGATGTCCCGAGACGCGGCGATTGCCTGCACACAAATGACAGTCACGATCGTGGGCGATGGATGCGCCTTGCACCGGCTTCTCGTGGCGTCCCTGCCAGGGCCGAAGGTCGCGATGCGGGGAAACAAGCACCCAATCGCCGGTCAGCAGATTTTGACGGCGGTGTGAGACGTTGCCTGCCTTCACGTCGCTCGGTTCGCCGGCGCCCTCACTGGTCGTCATCGCTTCGACAGTCCGGCAAGGTACGCATTGAGCCAGGGCACTTCGTCCGTCTGGATTGCCCCCGCGCCCGCTTCCACCAGAACGCCCCAGACGGACTTCGGATCGTGCAATGCCTTCGTATCGTTGAAGTCGAGGCTATGGGAGCAGTCGATGGTGTTGACCCAAAGACGAGCCCCCTGACGCCGCACTTCGGTACTGGCCTCACGCAGGTCGTCGAGCGACGCGAAGCTGAGCTCGTACATGGGCGGATGCAAGCAGCCAGCCATGCGCAAGGTGTCGATGAAGTCGCCCGGCTTCGCATGCATCATGGGGACGAATGCCACTCGCCCGAACAGCGGATGCGACTGCACTTTCTGGATATCTGCTGGGGATTCGATCTGGGCTTTGAGAAACACCTGGTCCGCCATCCCCGCGGAAAGGATCAATCGCGAGATATGGTCGGTGTCGGCCGGAACCTTGATATCCAGGTTGACCACGATGCGGTCGCGGGCGACTTCCAGCGCCTGCGACAGTGTTGGCAGCCAGTCCTTCTCCGATATCGGCTGGCGGCGACCATCGCGCATTCTCAGGATGGCTCGGCGTGCGTCGATGAACGAGATGTCGGCGATGCTGCCAC
>FSZS01000118.1_pt1 | contig 15711 bp, 17 predicted proteins | sample 1638881 | NCBI WGS metagenome assembly FSZS01 (sample SAMEA3914813, study PRJEB12502) | metagenome | biome: forest; material: soil | place: Canada | collected 2011-07-07 | depth 0.3 m
GCTTCCAAGGCTCAGTGAGCCCTAACGAGGAAAGCCCCGTAAAAGCTCGCGTTGGTTGCGATTTCTACGGGGCTTCTTGGACTGGTGGCGCTTCAGGGAGGCAAGGCCCCCAGAAATCTGCCAATCGAATCAACGTCTTGGACTCGAGGTTGCGCCACCAGTGGCGGTGGGCTGTTGAGCCACTGAGTGTGCCAGAAACCGCGCCACCGCGCATGACCGCCCCGAGGCGAAGACTTCGTGCGGGAACTCCACAGCCTCAAGGCCGCGGTCGATGGCCTCGAATGGCCCATTGACGGTTCCGGCCCCGCGCGCGACGCGCTCTGTCTGGTCGCGGAGGTGCGGCTATGCCGTTCTTCGCTGGCGAGATGCCAGAATCTGAGCGCGGGCTTGTCCGCTTAACTTCGACCACCTCAGGGAGAACCGATGACGCAGAAATTCGTGACGCGATGGTTTTACGCATCCGTCGGCAAATTCGAGGACGTGAAGACTGTTGGCTTTCTTCCGTGGAACCGTCGCGCCGTGAAGACGGTGGAGGATTCCTACCGAACGGCGAACTACGACGAGTTCGCCAAGCAACTCGAACACGTCTACAACGAACTTGACGAACTCGGTTACGACGTGCACCAAGTGTTGCCCTTGAACATCGGCGCCTCGGAGCCGAACCATGCTGTCATGGACAACGGGCGAAAGAACTACCTCGGCGATGTCGGATTCTCGGTGACCCGAGGAGCGATCGTCATTGGCAGGCTCAGGGGATAGAGGCATGGCGAACACCATCTCATTCCATCGAATCGCGGCCGCCTTGGCGCTCGCTGCGGCCGTTGGCCTGAGCGCTTGCAACCAAAGCAAGGCGGACAAGGCGGCCGACGACGTCGCGGCGATGCGCGCGCTGATGGAGAAGCAGGAGGCAGAGAAGAAGGCTGCCGCCGAGAAGGCGGAGGCTGAGAACCGCAAGCGCTTCGCCGAACTCAAGGCGCAGGCCGCCAGCGACGCCAAGGCGATGGGGCTGAACTCGCACTGACGGACTTCTTGCGCTGTTGATCCTTCAGCCACGTTCCGGCGTTGGACATGCCAAAATTCGCGCGATCTCACAGCGGGGAGGCTTCATGAACAAGGAACAGGTCGAGGGGTTGGCGAAAGTCTTTGACAACCTTGGGATAGCGGCTATTTTGGGCACGGCCGGCGCGTTCGTCGCTCTGAAGGATCCAGCATGGGAAGTGGCATTGCTTGGCGTGGGTGGAGTCGGCTCAATCTATGCTGGCTACTGCTGGCGGAAGCTGTTGTCTTCGGTTTCCCAATCGTCGCAAGCGATCCAAGCCGGGCCGCCGGTATCTGCGCCTTCCTTGCCCTTGTCTTCGCCTTCCCCACTGTCGTCTGTCTCTATGCCCGTGGAGCCGATAAAAGAGATGGAAGCTGACCGACGCGTTTGACCTCGCCTGATCGTGCTCGGGAAGAAGGGGGCTTTGGTGTTCGTCTTTCCCTCCGGAGCCGGGGCTTGACTTCGCAATCCTGGCGCGTCAAATTCAACTTGCCGCCGAAGCCGATCTTGACAATTGGAACTCGCGGTTCCAGAAGGCCCACGTCCCAACCGTGGGCCTTCGCCTTTCCGGGCTTGCCATTTTCGTCTGGCTCGGTATGGTCAATGCCGTCAAGATCAAACGCTCTCGGTAAGGCCCGCATCCCGGGCTAGACGGACGGGCTGGCGACTGTCAGACGGGCAGCGATGCCCGGGCATCAAGAAGCGGCTAGTTGGGACTCTGGAAAGCCGCGCCCAGCCAAGAGCGATGGGCCAGAGCGACTCGCACGAGTCGAACGCTCGATGAGGGTCGCTTGCGTCGAACCCTCCCCGGTAGACCTGGCTCGCCAGGAACCGCGCGAAGGCTCCCATACCCTCACGGGTAGGGCAGCCTTTTCCCGGTTCCCTGGCATTGTGTGAGGACAGTTCCCGAGGAACTGTCCCAAGGACGCGTGCAAAGCTCCAAATACAGAGAGCAGTGCTTCAGGACTCTAGAGCGGAGCTCGCAAGCGGGCAGGGAATGGGCCGGGTGGCATAAGAGTTTGCCGCGGGCCGCTCAAGGAGCGGCACCCGAAGCCTTGAGCATGAGATTTCGGGCTGAGAGCGCGGGGTGTTTGCATGCCAAGAAAAATGGCGGCGCCGATTGAGCGATGGGCGCACCTTTGCAGCGAGGCGAACGCGTCAAGAGGAACGCCGCGGATGCCGAGAACGCTGCGAAGCCCTAGTGATGACCCAGAGCAAGGCAGCCCATGCGCAAGTCCAAAACAGAAGGGTCGCGCAAAACGCGCCAACCTTGAAAATGTCCACTCCGAGGAGTCCATCGACCAGCGATATCGAGCCTCGGGCCGAGATTCCAGGATTGTCGATCAGGAACAAGAACGGCCAGCCGCCTCCCAAGAAATCGCATCCCTGCGCGCAGTCCATGCTGCCGGGGTATGCGACGCGCACGCTCCCGTGGACAGCGCTTGACGCGAGAGCAGTGGTCGCGGCCAATACAGGCGCGAGCCAATAGATCCAATTGCGAGTCATGACGAGGGCGCCGATCTTTGAGCTTGAGAACAAGGTGATGAGTTTCGGCCAATTGCAGAAGCGCTTCAACCTTCAAGATGCGTATCGCTAGCAGCGGGAGCGGATTGCTCCCGCTGCTAGGAGCGCGATGCTACGGAGAGCATCGCGCACATCGTCTTTACCAGCCTTGGTATGCGATCTTCAGCGGATACGCGATGTGGCGCATGGAGCCGTATTTGAAGGATGCAAGTCCAGTGATCGGATTCAGCAACTTGCCATCGATTGTCATCGCCGCGCTCGGGCCGCCGTCCAGACGCAGCGCATAGTTGGCGCCAAGGGCTTTGAACACCGAGCAAAGTTCGGCAGCGGATGTTTGCCCGTCCGAGGTGGAGGAAATGAAGATGATCCGGCCCGTCGGCGTAGTGCCCAGCGCTGACCATCTGTTGGTCAGGCTATCGTTGCCGCAAACGCCATTTTTCATGATGGAGGTCGACGAGCTGACCATATGGTGGACGCTGATCGGAACGACTTCGACCACTGACGATTCGCCCCATTGGATCGTCTTGTTAGTGTCGTTGAACCCCATCACGATCTTATTGCCACCTGGGGTGTCGACGCCTTGCCATGACGTGGCTCCGCCGCCGACTCTGTTGTCGCCGAACCAGCCTGCGTCATATTCATACCCATCCGCAAATCCAGTTTGGCCGTCGCTCGTCCCAGAGTCCCCTTCCCAAACGAAGCCGTTTATGAGCATCTGCGTATGCGGCCCCCAATACGTAATCGGCTGAAGATTCAGGCGCGCGTATTGAGGAAGTTCAGCCCTGCCGTTGAACACGTGCGGCAACGAGAATCGTTCGCGCGAGTCGAGGATGTTCGTGATGCCGATGTGGACATAAGGGGCCAGGGGTATGCACCAGTTGATGTATTCCGTTCCAGTGGCTGCAAGGCCGTTCGTGATGATCTGCTGGTTGGCGGGATACGAAAGGTCGGCGACGCAATTGGCCCAGGCATTGGGCGTCGCGAGCACGTTGGATTGACGAAGAGCGCCGCCCTTTGAGTTCACGCCAAACCGGACGACGCCAGTGCGGGCGGATGTTGACGTAGCCTCCGCTTCTGGGGTGGCATCGGAGGAGGCCTGCATCAAATTGGAAGACTTCGCGGGCTTGGGTGCTGGCGTCGGCGAAAGTTGCCCCGAACCGGAGATCATCGGGGCGACCTTATGCTCCAAACGGTTGGCCTTGATCGTGAAGCTCGACGACAACTGCACCGCAGGGTAGATGTCTACCAGCGGAAAGTCTTCGCCTGTATCGTGTTGGGCGACGTTGAAAATCTGCGGGCCAGCAGTCGCGGCAGCGGGAATTGAGAGGCTGGTTCCGAAAGCGAGCGACGCCTGCGTCGCGAACTTGGGACTGTAGTAGACCGAGACTCCCGTGTCGCGTAGAAGGTTCGTCGCGACACCCGTAGGAACGAACTTGGTGCGACTGGCGGCGGACGTCTTCCTGACCAGCACCATCACCTCAGAGCCGCTGTAGTCGCTCTTCAACTGCAGAGGCTCGCTGAGCGCGATCTTGCCGCCAATGCTTCTGTCCGCGGCGCCTGAGTCGAAATAGATCGCATCGACGGCCGTGTCCGGAAAGATGAAATCGGCAACCATCGTTGCGCGGCCTAGCGAAGTGTCGAGAACATCGTATTGATGCGCCGTCTCGGGACGAAAGCAGGCGGTCTTTGAGCAGACCGTGACGCTGCCAAGTGCGACCTGATTGGCCGTCTCGCCGTCGTCGCTGTTCAAGACAATACGCAGCCTGTGGGAAGACTGCTGACCTGACGCACCCATGGCGTAGGCGCTCGCAGGCTGAACATAGAACGGAGGGTTGACGGTATCCGCATACGCATGCGCCGTCAGCATGAGCATGCAAATCCCTGTTAGATGATTTTTCACTTTTCCCTTTGGATCGTCGACAACACCAACGTTGGTGCGCAGGCATCTTAGCGACCTGCTGGCATCATTGAGGCCCCCTGAGCATACCTAGATAGGGTATTTGGAAAGTCAACTTAGGGATTAGCCAATGGCGTGCTTTGTGCATGGTCGCCAGCTTGTCACCACGCTCTCGGCTGCATCTCGCGGCATCAGAATCGCTGAGGCGGTCCGCACTCGATGCCAGTTAGTCCCGCGTGGGCGGCGATCCGCTCGATCTCGGCCCGGCCTGCGTCGTTCACGTATATGCGAATGGGCGCCATGAGCGGGTCTTTGAAGATGGCAGGCTCTGACGGCACCCTCGACTCGTTGAACGCCTCCATGGCGATGGCGCCGCTACGGCGCTTCTCCGACCGCTCGGCGTCGACACAGGGCACGATGTTGGTGACGTTGAAGAAGAACAGTGTCTCCCCGCCACAGTGCAACGCAAGCAGTTGCCCGAACTTTGAGAGGAACGCTCCGAGAGCCAGCCTGGCCTTCGCGTCGAGCACCAGCGCGCCGGGGACGAACGCGATCACGTTGGCTCGCGGCTTCGGCTTCTTCGTCCGCGGGTCGTCGATGAACTGCACTGCGGGGCGGTGCATCCAGTCCTGAGGCTTGCCGTCGGCGTTGAAGAGGCCGGTGAGCGAGTCTTCGCGGTCGCTGCTCGCCAGTGCGGCGTAGTCGTTCACCGAAGCGCACCTGAGTTCCCAAATCGCCATGCCTGCTCCGATCAATACGGGAACACGCCCGCGACCATGTCGTCCTTCATGTCGCGCAACGCCTCGCGCGTCGGCGGCTGCTCGCCGTGTGGGGCGGCGCGCAGCCGCGCGAAGACCGCGAGATGGTAGCGCGTGGTGTGGATCGAACCATGGAGCGTGGCGTTCGGCAGGCTGGGCACGGCGACGTTCTTGAACCTGGGGAGGTAGACGCCGTTGTCCACGTCGTTGATGCCGATCCCGCACGCGAACAGGAGGTCGCGGGAGAGCGCGGCGTCGATGTCTTGGCTCGCCACCACGTGGTGCGCGCAGACGGCGGCGGGCCGCGCGTCAGCGGCGGCCTTGTTCAGGTTGCGGGCGAGCGTCCGCCGGTGGTTGCCCTTGCCGCGCGCGTTCTCGAACAGCTGGTCGGCCGTGTAGCCTGCGACCGTCTCCCCATTGCTCTCATAGCGGATGCGCTCGCGGTTGAGCACCTCATTGCGCAGCTCGTAGGGATTCACGCCTGGCGCGTTCCCCGCGATGCGGTTTGCCGCGATCGTGAGCGCGAGCGTGCCGCCCGAGCTGGGCGCGGGCGCCGCTTTCTTCCGGCGGGATGCCGACATTCAATCACTCCCCTTGACGAAGCCAACGGCTGGCCGCCCGCCGTCCCCCGGCGATGCGAGCGGCCAGGGATCGCGAGACTATGCCGTCCCTTGCGTCCATGGCGATTCTCTTGGCTGGCCCGCGCGCGCTGGCTCCCAAGGCTGCGCCCAGTTTGCCACGGGTCGCGCGGCTGCCAGGGTCGCCCGAATGGGGGATGCGGGCCGCGACCCGCGCCGCTTGAGGATGCCGTCGCGTCGGTCAGCGGCCCAGGGTGAGCTGCGGCCCGGGGGGCTTCGGGCGCAAGGAATGGCCTGCGCGCTGCGCGCGCTCGCGCGCGCGAACCGCTTCGAGCTGGGCCAGGCCGTCGGCGAGCTGGACATGGCCCGCCTTCCTCGCCAAGTCGGCCGGGGTCGCGCCCACGCGCGAGGCGGCGCGCAGGTCAGCGCCAGCCTCGATCAACGCGGCTGCGGCGGCGGCGCAGCCGCGCATGGCTGCCAGGTGCAGCGCCGTCATTCCTCGGCCCGTGCGGGCTTCCAGCGAGGCGCCGGCGCGTGCCAGGGCGGCGACGGCCGCGCCCCGGTCGCAGTATGCGGCCCGGTGCAGCGCCGCCATCCCGCCGAACTCGCCATCGATCGCTGCTCCGGCCGCCAACTCCTTGTCGATGCCCGCCAGATCGCCGCGCGTGGCGGCCTTGCCCAGCTCGATGACGAGCCGCGAACCCCCAACGATCTCCACGGCGTGCCCCTTGGGCCGAGACGGCGAAGGCGCCGCCTCGGCCGAAGGGGCGCGCGCGCGCTTCGCGGGCGCGGCCTTGGGCTGAACGCCGGCGCCAAGCAGCGCGGGCAGGTCGAGCGGGGCCGGCGGCGCGGACGGCGGTTCGGAAGCCTGGGCCAACTGCTCGGAGACGGTGCGGGCGTCGGCGAGCACGGCCGCGCGCTCCGTCCAGCGCTGGCGAGCGCCTTCGGCGACGAACATGTGGCAGTCGTTCTTGTGCCGAGTGGCGCCGACGTATGCGAGCCCGAGGTCGGCGACCTGGCTGCCCTCCGCGACGGCGTAGACATTGGTCGCCGTCGAGCCTTGGCTCTTGTGGTAGCTGTGCGCGTAGCCGAGGGCGAACGTCGAGTAGTCGGCAGTCGACCAGCGCAGCAGCTTCCCGTCCTCCGTGCGGGCGGTGATTTCCAGCGAGCCGGCCTCGCCCCAGCGGATGCCTTCGATGAGCGCGGCCGTGCCGTTCTTTGGCGACGCGGCACGGTTCGTCTCGACGTTCACGACGCCCGCGTCCTTGCCCGCGTTCTGAAGGAACATGATCTTGTCGCCGACGGCGAGCGCCTGGCGGAAGCGCTCGCCGTCCTTGGTCGTCAGCTCTGCCTCCCGATCCTCGCCGAGCTGGCCCGCGAGCCTGCGCGCCGCGCGAATCGCCTCGTTCAGCTCGCCGACCGTCTCGACCAGCTCGGCGAGCACCATCTTGCCCATTGCCGGCGTCGCGTCGGCGATCCACTTCGCGGCGACGGCCTGGACGATCGCGCCTTCGTCGGCGGCCGTGGTCAAGCGGCCCTCGCGCTCGATCTCGTCCAGAGCCTCGGCGGCCTTGCCGGCGCGGAACAGCCGGCCCACGGCGCCGCCGACGGCCACGGCGTTGGCCTGTCGGCGATTCTCGGAGATGCTCGCCATGCTCGCCGCGTCGATCGCGGCTTGGAACCCGCCGCGCATCCCGATCGCCGCGAGCTGCGATCGGTCGCCGACGCACACCAGTTTGGCCCCGGCCTTCCGCGCCGCCTCGACGAGCTTGGCGTAGGGCGGCGTGGCCAGCATGCCGCACTCGTCCACCAGGAGCACTGTCTTGGCGTCGAGGCGCGCGCGGCCGTTGGCGAGGTCGATCAAGAGACGCGCGCAGGTTTGCGCCTCGCCGATGCTCGCCGCCAGGGCCTCGGCGGCCTTGCCGGTGGGGGCCGCGCCGACGACCCGCAGTCCGTTGGCCTTCCACGCGGCGGCGGCCACCTCCATGAGCGTGCTCTTGCCGGTGCCCGCCTCGCCCTCGATGTTCGACAGCGAGCCGGAGCCGCAAACGACGTGCAAGGCGGCCTGCCGCTGCTCGGACGTGAGCATGTGTCCGGTGCGCGCCTCCCAGGCGGCCTGGGCGGCGTCCACAGCGGCGGAGTCGATGGCGAGCGGCGGGGCGGCTGCGGCCAATTCGCCGAGCTGGCGCTTCATCTGCTGTTCGAGGGCCACGCACTGCCGGGTGGTGAACTGCCGCCCGAAGCGCGACTCCCCGCACGGGACGAGTTGGCGCTCCAAAGAGTCGATGGCCTTGCGGATGTGCTCCACGCTGTGGCCGCGCAACGCGCGGGCGGCGGCGAAGGCGATCTCGTGCTCGGTCAGCAGGCCGTTGCCCTCGATGGCCTTCCGGGACAGCTCCTCGACTTCGAACAGGACGCGCGTCTGGACGGCCTCGCGGCTCTCGGCGGGGAGCGGGTCGGCCGCGAGCGCCTGGTGGAACTGCGCGAAGTCGAGCCCGAGGGCGCGGGCCTTCGCGTCCCACAGCTCGCGCATCTGCTCGTGGGTCAGCTTCTTCTCGTCCCGGGTCGCCAGGGCTGCGAAGTCCTTGGCCTTGACCGAGCGCGGCTTCCCCTCTTTCGCGAGCGCGTCCTTGATGGCGGCGGCCCGCTCGGAGAAGCCTGCAAGCTGCTCCGCCGTCGCGAGCCCTGGGATGCGAGCGACGGCGTATCGGGTCTTGCGGCGCAGGTCGGTGCTCTCGCGCTCATCGAACGCGACCGCCTTGCCGCGCGCCGCGTAGCCGCGCGCCAGCTCGCTCTGGTAGACCTGACCCAGGTAGGCCTTGGCCGCCATCACGGGCTGGACGTCGATGGCGCATGTCTTGCCGCCGGGCAGCACGCCTACATTGAAGAGGAAGCCGTGTCCATGCTTGTGCGGATCGCCTGCGCGGCTGTCGTCGTGCTCGAAGACTTGCATCGCGATCTTCAGCGGCCCCTCATGGCCGGCGTATTTCGGCCGGACGAGACGCTCGATCTCGGAGACGACGACGCGCCACGCCTCGCGGCGGGCCTCGTAGTAGGCGCGCTTCTCATCGTCCGTGCCGAAGGCGTGGATCAGCGAGAAGTCCTTCGGGTCGTCGATGGTGATGTCCCAGCCCTGGCGATGCTCGGCTCCCGCGTTGCGCGCGAGGGGAGCGCCGCTCTCGGCGTGGAACCCCTCGGCCAGGCGCGAGGTGGCCACCGGGTCGAACTTGTCGCCAGCGCCCAGGCCCAGGGCGGAGAGCCCGGAGCCGAGCGCCCAGATGCCCAGGGAACTCTTGCTGTGGTAGTCGGTGAAGGCCGGCTCGTGCGCCTCGCCGGCCAAGTAGGCGAGCTGGCTGCCGCCTCCCTTGGAGCGCGGCTTGAAGGCCACGATCTTGCCGATCAACGCCGGCTCCCCGGCCTCGAGCGCGCGCCCTCGCGCGGGGGCTCGGCTGGCGCGCGGCTCGGCGCGCCATGCGTGGCGCCGCGCGCCGCCTTGAGCGCGAGATCGCGATCCCAGGCGGAGACGACCTCGGGGAGCGCTCGGAGGTCGGCGCAGATCGCCTCGATGTCCGATGCGGGGAGGTTCAAGCGCGGGCGCGGCGGGTCGGGCGCGAAGGCTCCGAGCCGCAGCGCCTTGGCGTAGGAGGCCAGCGGGCCGCGCCCATATTCGACCGCGTCGAAGACTTGGGCGAGCGTCACGCGCTCCATGATTTCGCGGGTGAGGCGGTCATCGCCGAATTCGCGCAGCGACTGCGCCCAGGCGGCCAGGCCCGCCTCGTCCTCGGGCATGTCCCTCATTCCGCAATCGTCCAGGGTCTCCGCGACGAGCTTGGCGTAGCGGCTGGCCTCCTCGTCCAGGCTTCCCGCGCGCTCGATCGCGGCGTCCCTCGCCGCCTCGGCGAGGGACAGCTTGACCCGCAGGCGGTCGGCGGCGCGCGCGCCCGCCTCCGCCGCGTCGGCCCTTGCCGTGGCTTGGCCGAGCTGCTTCTTGGCGCGCGAGAACGACCGCGACAGCGCGTCGGCGCGGCCGGCCAGCTTCGCAGCGGCGCGGGAGTGCAGCGTCCACGCGGCGGCGCCGAGGCAGCCGACGCCCCAGGCGCCGAGCAAAGCGTCCGCGGTCTCGATGGCGAATTCGATCATGGCGCGGCCTCGTGAGGCGCCCGCGCGACGTCTCCGCCCGAGGCTTCCATGGCCCGCGCGCGGCGCGCGCTGAGCAGGTCGAGGACGGCTTCGCGGACGAGGCGCGACGGCGGCGTTTGCATTTGCGAAGCAAGCTCTCGCAGCGCGGCGAGGTCGGACTTTCGAATCTTGAAGTTGTAGACGACGTTGAGCGAATCGGCCATGGCGGAGCCTCCCGGGCGCTTCTTGTTGTTCTGGGAACATCCTCTCGCGGCGCGTTTCCAGAGTCCATGGGCGGCCGGGTAACGGCCGACGATCGGTCTTACGGAAGCCAATAGGGGTTCTGTGTATGAACCAAAAAGGCTGTTGGTCTTTGGCTCGGCATTTGCGCGGCACCGCGCAAATGCCGAGCGTCCCGGATGCGGCTTCGCAGCGGCCGAGACGGGGCCTTTGAGCCCACGTTTCGGGCCTCCTCAGCGACTCCGAATGGGGTGGGTGCTGGACGTCGATTCGAAGCGGAAACGGCTGGCCGCCGTCTCCGCTGTGAGTTGACGAGCGAACGCGAAGCAACGCCGAGTCTTGGCGATGGTCTGCATTGGGGCTGAGTGAGGGGAAGGACGGTCGGTCGGTGGAATTTGGCTGCGTCAGGTGACGTATGCGGTCAGCGCGCGCGGCTTGACAACGTGGCCGCCGCTTGGGATGGTGTTTGCGGGACAACGAGTAGACACGCAGGACGGAACATGAAGAACGCGCACATCGACCTCTCGCAAGTAGCGGCCATGAACGTGGAGCAGTTGCAGGCCGTCGCCGAACCGCTGTTGGCCGCGCTCAAGGCGAAGAAGGCGCAGGCCAGGAAGTCTGCGTTGAGGGAGAAGCGCAAAGCCTACGAGCGCGAGCGGCGGCTGAAGACTGTGGCCGTCAACCTGCGTTTGAATGACGCGGCCGACGCGCAAGCTGCTCGCGCGCTCATCACGAACTTGAAGGCGCTCGCGAAGGCCACCGACACGTCGTTCGCGTTTCAGGCGGCTGTGGTGGCGGGGAATCTGACGGCTGCGACTGCCGAGAAACCCGCGGCTGTCGCGCCCACCCGGATCGAGCAGGCGGCGGCTCCGTCGCCGCGCCGCTCCAGCGAGGGGACGGGCACATGAGCGGCTGCGAGGACATCGACGGTTTAGCCGCCAACGTCTTGGACGCGATTGCAGCCCACGGCCACATGGCGGCTTCGTGGATTGAAGGACAGCGGCTGGAGGTCGGCAAGCGCGACCGCAGCGAAGTGCTTCGCTGGCTCTGCCTGTCGCTCGATCCGGTCAACATCGAGATTGCGGCCAGAGCCATCGGCGTCCACGTCGAAGACCTCAAGGCGACTGGCCGCGTGCTGCGCAAGACCTGACGGCCACCCCTACGGTTTGGCTGCGAGATTGACGAACCAGAGCCGCTGGTCGCCGTCCACCGGCCCGGTGTAGCCCAGGACGGTGAAGAGAGCGGAGAAGAGCGCCTGGCCGTTCGAGTAGAGCTGTATGTCGGCGTCGGTGAAGTTCGGCAGCAGCTTCGCCGGTTCGCGCGGCCCCATCGTCCGGGCCTGCGCGGAGCTGATCGACACCGGGGCGTAGAGGTTCGCGTATGACCGCAGGGCGCCCATCGTCATCACGCCGTCCGTGGCATGGATGTCCGAGGTGCAAAGCACAAGGCCCTGGAAGTCTTGGCGCTGCTTGTCCGACGACCACACGACAGCGTCGAACTTCAAACACTCCTGGGGCCTGGGCGTGCCATGGCCCGACGGGTCGGCCAGATGCCTAGTGTTCGACATCGGGACGAGCAGGCTGTCCGAGTAGTCGTCGATCCGGATGGCGACGCGGGGAAAGTATTGCCCCGGCTTGGTGGCGGCATGAGCGGCGAAGAAGCCGCGCAGCGGCGTGTCCTCGATCCGCGATCCCGACCAGCGCGGATCCGTCGGGCGCGGGCCGTCGATCGCGATCAGCACCCCGTTGATGCCCACGACCGTGCCAGCCGGGGGAGCGTCGGTCGCCCCGGTCGGCTTTCCGGACACTGCTGCGCCCACGGCTTGCGACATCCCTTGGATCGCGCCCTCAAGCGGGTTGGCGCCTTGCTGGCCCGCGCAACCGGCCAGGGCCGCGACTGCGGCGCCGGCCCATCCGGCCCTCAGCGTGTTCCCCGGCCGCGCCACGGTCGTCCCGCCGATGGCGCCAGGGCCGCCCCAGCCGGACTCCTCCCAAGCGAGCGCCTCCGCGTCATGGGCAGCGATTCCCCGGCGAGGCAGGCGACGCATCACCAGGGCGAGCGCGAGGGGTGTGAATGCGAGCGCGATCACGCCGAGCCCGTCGCCGGCACGAACGTCGCGCCAGCCAAGGGCGAGCACGGCGACCCCGAACGCGAAGCACCCCCAGGACATGCCGTTCTTTCGCTCCTTCGCGGTCGCGGGGACGGCCGGGGCCGGGGTCGGCTCGGCGGAGCCCGAGTTGAGGCCGGCGCTCATTTGCTCATCCCGAAGAGCGCGCCGACGACGCAGAGGATGCCGACAAAGCCGCTGGCGACGCCCGCGAATTTCACCAGCCCTTCGAGCGCGTTCGCCTTCACAGACGAGCCGAAGCTCTTGAACTCTTGCACCCCTGCCGAGTTCGTCCGCTCGAAATGACGGCGGCTGATCCAGAAGCCAGCCCAAACGGCAAAGGCGATCATGCCCAGCCCCACCAACAAAAACAGTCCAGCCATGCTCTCTCCAATGTTTGCGCCCCGAATGGGCGATTGCATTCGATCGCTGGCCGTCCTCCGCGCGAGCCGGGACATCCACCAGCGCCCATTTCTCCTTGGACGCGCTAGGCGCCCGGCCGCAATGATGCCACTGGTTAGGTGGCATTGCGCCTTGGATAGCCCTTCACCTTGGCGAGTGGCAATACGACCATCCGAGCCGATGGACTCAAAGAGCAGACAAAAGATCGCGGTGGCGATGGGCCGGGCCATCGCTGGGCTGCGGCAGCGCGCTGGCCTTGGCCAGGAGGACGTGGGCGCGAGGCTGGGCGTCGGGCAGGAGGCGATTTCGCGCATTGAGCGAGGGGCGGTGCTGCCTTCGGTGACGCGCCTCTACGAACTGGCCGAGGTGTTCGGTTGCCGCGCCGAAGACTTGCTCAGGGAGGCGAGCGAGCGTCCGCAGGACGGCGCGGCGCACCTGGAAAAGATGCTCGCGCCCCTTGCGCCTGCCGATCGGAAGCTCGTCCTCGACGTGGCCGAGCGGATGTCGGAGCACTTTCCCAAGCGTGCCGCGCGCGGACGGGCGTAGTTGTCTTTCGCGCTCACGCCTCGGCGTGGGCTGTTGCTCTCCCGAGACGGATTCGAGCACGCTGCTTCAAAGCCGGACGCTAGAATTGGCGCAGCAGGCCGCTCCATTCTCCCTTTTCCTCCCTCATCATCTTCCTCCCTGATGATGTTGGCCTGCCAGCCCGCGTTCGAGGCCTCACGGCTCCGCGCGGGCTTTTTTCTGGCGATCGTGGGAGCCGGCAAGCGGGCCTGGAACGCGCTCCGACGAGCCCGAGACGTCTAACGGATCGGTGAGGCGCTCATGCCAGAATCACGAGGCCGAGGCGTCTCGGCTCAGACCACAATCCTCAGGAGAGATCGAATCCATGGCCTCGAAGCTGCGCCCGTGCACTGATTGCAACAACCCGCTGAGCCCGACCGCGAAGGAGTGCGGAACTTGCAAGTCGACCGATCCCTTCGGCGTCCGTCGCGCGGAGCAGCGCTTCCAGATGTTCATGTTCTTGGCGGCGCTCGTCGTCGGCCTGGTCGTCTTCGCGTTTTGGAAGCTGGGAGGCGTGACGCCCCTAGACTTGCTGCATGGCACGTTCCACAAGCCCGACCAAGGTTAGAAAGTCGCGGTCGAGCGAGCGCCTCGACCATCGGTAGATGCGGCGATGGGGATTTTCGGTCGTCAGCCGGAAGATGAGCCGATGGCGCTCGTCGAACCCCGCGTCCACGCGCCATCCCCGGCGAAGCGTGGGCCGATCTGATACGGCGTCGTCGCGCACGGCGCGCGAGAGCCGGCTCGCGTCGGCCTCCGAGGCGGCGAACGCCACGAAGGGCGGCAGCCGGATCGGCACGCCGTGGCCGTGGCACGACGCCGTCGTCCGCAGACCCACGGCGTTGAGCGCCTCGACGAGGGGGGCGACGTGCTGGTCGAGGGGCGCATCCATCGCTGCTTGTTCGCGCGCCGCGGGCCTCGCGTCAAGGCCGGCCCCTCGTCTTTAAAACTTCAGCGGCGTCAAGATGTCGAAGAGGTCGATGGTGTCGCGAAGCGCGCCGATGAGCTTCGCCCCTTGGTAGTTGGTGAAGTGCGGCGACGACAAATCGACCGATGTCTGCTCGTAGTGGCCGACCAGGGCCATCACCATGGCTGGGTTGACATTGAGTTCGGTCATCCGTGTGATGAACGTCGAGCGAAAGCTGTATAGCCGGCGCAGCGGGTCGTTCATCCGCAAGCTCGGGAGATACGTCTCGTTGAAGCGCCGCGAGACGTTCTTGGCGTATCCGTTCTTGGAGGGCTGCAACAGGGGAAACAGCTGGCCTTCCGGCTCGTCCTTGCGGCGCTGGTCGAGGTAGGCCATGAACTCAGACTCTCGCAGCGCCTTGTGGAAGGGCACTTTGCGGCGGCTGTTGCTGTTCTTCGCCTCCTTGATCGAGAAGTAGTCGATGCCCTGCTCGCGACGCACTTCGCTCAGGGGCAGGCCGGCGAGTTCGTTTGGTCGTGCGCCCGTGTGGAGCAGGAGGATCGGGAGCCAGTGGAAATGCGGCTTGGCGGCATACGGCTTCCAGGTGGTCGGGTTGAAGATCGTCGCGAGGTCTTCGGCCGAGAACGGCTCATAGGACTCGACGGCCTCCAAGAGCTTGGTCTTCGAGCTGATGCGGATGCCGGTGAACGGATTCAGATCGGCTTCGCCGTTGGAGACGGCCCAATCGAAAAAGTCCGACATGTGCCCGATCTTCTTGTTGATCCGCGCGGCGCCGGCAGTGCCCTCCATCAGCTTTTGCTTGAACTTGACTGCGACCGGCTTCTCGATGACGCGCATCCGGGCGTCGCCGAAGGCCGCGACGAAGGCGTTGTAGGTCGCCTGCTTGTCAGCGATCGTCTTGGCGTCGTTGTCGTGCTTCTTTTCGTCGAGGTAGGCCATGGTCGCCTCGCTGAACCGCTTGCCGAAGCCGGTAGGCCTGAGCGGCGCCGCCGGGGCGGGGTGGCTCGGGGCGGCATGTTCGATGGGGCCGATGGACGCGAGGCGCGAGGCCATGAGGTCTTTCGCCCGGCGCAGGTCGTCATCGGTGTTGATGCCCGTGAACTTCGCCGTGCCGTCCGCGGCGAATTCGGCGTCGAACTTGCGGCCCTGCTTCTCGAAGGCCGCCGTGATCTCGGCGACTGTGGGTTCCTTGCCCCGCTGCGTCATGCGCCACTCCCAATTGAGTCGTGATGCCAGCATAGTAGCCAACGCCGCGTCCTTGGTGCGCAGCGAGCGGCGCAAGGTCTTCCCGGCGACTGTCAAGCGGAAGTAGTAAGTGCCGAGGCGGTCGCGTTGAAGATGGCGCAGCGGCAGGGGACGGGGGGTCTTGGGCATGGCGGGTTGCGCCACTTGTTGCGCCACCCGAGCCCACAAGCAAAAACCCGCAGGAGCGAGGCTCCATGCGGGTTTGCGTTGAGACTGGTGGCGCTTCAGGGATTCGAACCCCGGACCTGCGGATTATGATTCCGTCGCTCTAACCGGCTGAGCTAAAGCGCCAAGCCTGCCATTATATGCA
>FSZS01000208.1_pt1 | contig 15670 bp, 11 predicted proteins | sample 1638881 | NCBI WGS metagenome assembly FSZS01 (sample SAMEA3914813, study PRJEB12502) | metagenome | biome: forest; material: soil | place: Canada | collected 2011-07-07 | depth 0.3 m
GATCACCGATGTCGACCTCGTGCAGTCTCAGATGCGGATCGCGGCCGGCGAGACGCTCGACGATCTCGGTCTCAGCCAAGAGACCGTTCACATCCGCGGTGCTGCCCTGCAGTGTCGCATCACGACCGAAGACCCGACCGCCGGTTTCCGCCCAGACACCGGCAAGATCACCACGTACCGTTCACCGGGCGGGGGTGGCATCCGCCTCGACGGCGGAACGATCAACCCGGGCGCGCAGATCAGCCCGCACTTCGACTCGATGCTGGCCAAGCTCACCTGCCGTGGGCGCGATTTCCCGGCGGCGGTCAGCCGTGCCCGGCGCGCTCTCGCCGAGTTCCGCATCCGAGGCGTGTCCACGAACATCCCGTTCCTGCAGGCGGTGCTCGACGACCCCGACTTCATCGCAGGCGACGTCAGCACCTCGTTCATCGAAGAGCGTCCTGAGCTCTTCCGCGGCCGCACCTCCAAGGACCGCGGCACGAAGATGCTCAACTGGCTGGCAGATGTCACGGTGAACCTGCCGAACGGCCCTCGCCCTGAGACGGCGGACCCGGAGGACAAGCTTCCGAAGATCGACCTGCATGTACCGGCACCGGCGGGATCGCGTCAGCGTCTCCTCGAGCTCGGCCCGGTCGGGTTCGCTCAGGCTCTGCGCGCGCAGACCGCACTCGCCGTCACCGAGACGACGTTCCGCGACGCCCACCAGTCGCTGTTGGCGACTCGCGTGCGCACGCGCGACCTGCTCGCCGTCGCTCCGTACGTCGCGCGCATGACGCCCGAGCTTCTTTCGGTCGAGGCGTGGGGCGGAGCCACCTACGACGTTGCGCTCCGGTTCCTCGGCGAAGACCCGTGGGACCGCTTGGCCGCGCTTCGCGAGGCGCTGCCGAACATCAACATCCAGATGCTGCTTCGCGGCCGCAACACAGTCGGCTACACGCCGTACCCCACGCAGGTGACAGATGCGTTCGTTCGTGAGGCCGCGAGCACTGGCGTCGACATCTTCCGCATCTTCGACGCGCTCAACGATGTGTCGCAGATGCGCCCCGCGATCGAATCGGTGCTGTCTACCGGAACGGCAGTCGCCGAGGTGGCGGTCTGCTACACGGGTGATCTGCTCGACCCGGCCGAAGATCTGTACACCCTCGACTACTATCTCCGCCTGGCGGAGCAGATCGTCGAATCGGGCGCGCACATCCTGGCCATCAAAGACATGGCCGGTCTGCTGCGGCCGAGCGCCGCCGAGAAACTCGTTTCGGCATTCCGTGAGCGCTTCGACCTTCCGGTGCACGTGCACACCCACGACACCCCGGGTGGTCAGCTGGCCACCTTGCTCGCGGCCAGCCGTGCCGGAGCGGATGCAGTAGATGTGGCGAGCGCGCCGATGGCCGGTACGACCAGCCAGCCGTCCGCATCCGCCCTCGTCGCAGCGCTCGCGCACACCGAGCGCGACACAGGCCTCTCGCTGGCGGCTGTGAGCGACCTCGAACCGTATTGGGAGGCCGTGCGTCAGGTCTACCGTCCGTTCGAGTCGGGTCTTCCCGGCCCCACCGGTCGCGTCTACAAGCACGAGATTCCGGGCGGACAGCTGTCGAACCTGCGGCAGCAGGCGAAGGCGCTCGGGCTCGCTGAAGACTTCGAGCTCGTCGAAGACATGTACGCCGCAGCCAACCGCATCCTCGGTCGCATCCCCAAGGTGACTCCCTCGTCGAAAGTGGTCGGCGACCTCGCACTGCACCTCGCGGCTGTGCACGCGGACCCCGACGACTTCGCCGAGAACCCTCAGAACTACGACATCCCGGATTCGGTCGTCGGATTCATGGCCGGTGAGCTGGGCGAGCTGCCCGGTGGATGGCCGGAGCCGTTCCGCACCAAGGTGCTCGAAGGCAAGATCATCAAGGTGGGTGTCGAAGACCTCAGCGATGATGACGCTGCGGCGCTGAACGGTTCGAGCGCGGAACGACGGTCAACGCTGAACCACCTTCTCTTCCCGGCTCCGACCCGCATTTTCGAGCAGATTCGCGAACTGTTCGGCGACTTGTCGGTCGTGGACACCCTCGACTATCTCTACGGGCTCAAGCAAGGCACCGAGCACGTGATCGAGATCGACAAGGGCGTTCGGCTGTACATCGGCCTCGAAGCCATTGGCGAGGCTGATGACAAGGGCATGCGCACGGTGATGACCACGCTCAACGGCCAGCTCCGGCCGGTGTTCGTGCGCGATCGCGGTATCACGGTCGAAACGAAAGCCGCCGAGAAGGCCGACAGTGCCAAACCGGGTCACGTCGCGGCGCCATTCTCGGGCGTCGTCACCCTACAGTTGGCGATCGGCGACCCCGTCGCGGCCGGGCAGAGCGTCGCGTCGATCGAAGCGATGAAAATGGAGGCGGCCATCACGGCGCCCATCGCTGGAATTATCGAGAGGCTCGCGATCCCGAAGACACAGCAGGTAGACGCTGGCGATCTGCTCGTGGTGATCGCGCCGGCCGTGTGAACCGTCCGGTCGGTGGACCGAGCCTCCACGCTAAACTGTGTCACGGACTGTGACGACTGAAGGAGACTGTTCACGTGGCAGACAAGCCGGAGAAGCGCGATGCGCAAGGTCAGGTCCTCGAATCCGACACAACGGATGGGGTGCAGGAGTTCCACGGAGAACTCCTACCCGAGACGAACGACGACCTTGCTGTCACGCTCCCTGAAAGCCTGAGCATCGTCGTCGACCTTCCGCCGGCGCCGACACCGCAGATACCGGAAGACGAAATCGCGGTTTCCATCGACGAGGTGCCGGTCAATCCTGGTTTCGTCAATTCGAGCGGTCCAACGACGACATCAATGGCGATTGTCACGCCCCGCATCGGCACCGGTCCGACCGCGATCGTCGACGCAGCACGCAGCGAATCCATCGAAACAGCGCACAACACGGACCCCTTCTCGCAGTCACGCCGTGACCGCCTGCGCGGGGAACACTCCCAGCAACCCGAGCCCGCGGCCATGCTCACGGCCGACCGTCTGCTCGAGGTCAACCGCAAGACGCGTCCAGGACCCGAAGGCGGCTGGAACCGGTTCGTGTTCGCGATCACGTTCCACCTGGTGAACCTGGGAGACTCCGCCAAGGTGCGGGCACGCAAAGAGCTGGACCACCGCATCCAGAAACAGTTCGAAGGTGGAACACGCTTCGTTCCCGTGCTCACCCGCAAGGGCGGCGTGGGCAAGACCACGGTGACCACGCTGCTCGGAATGGCGCTCGCAGACGCACGCGAAGACCGCATCATCGCGGTGGACGCCAACCCCGACCGTGGCACGCTGTCGGAGCGCGTCAACAAGCAGACCAGGGCGACCGTTCGCGATGTGGTGCACAAGGCCCCGAGCATCGGCGGCTTCACAGATTTCTCCGCCCTCGTCTCCCGCGACGAGACTCGACTCGACATCCTGGCCTCCGACACCGACCCGCTGCTGTCCGAAGCGTTCGACGAGAACGACTACAACGTGGTCGCCGACCTCACTGCGCGCTTCTACTCGATCGTGCTCACCGACTGCGGAACCGGAATCGTGCACTCGGTGATGCGGGCGACCCTGCAGCGCGCAGACTCGTTGGTGATCGTGTCAGGGGGAAGTGTCGATGAGGCGCGCCTCGCGTCCGAAACCCTGACCTGGCTCGAGGCGAACGGCTATGGCGACCTCGTGCGCAATGCGATCGTCGCATTGAACACGGCGACGCAGGGCACCAATCTCGTGAAGCTCGACGAAATCGAATCGCATTTCCGGTCGCGGGTACGCGAGATCGTGCGGATCCCGTACGACCCCCAACTGGCCGCCGGATCGGTCGTCTCCTACAAAGATCTCAAGCCGCTGACGAAAGACGCCGCCCGCACGCTCGCCGCACTGGTGGTCGAAGGTCTGCCTGCGAACCGTGGCTCCTGACCTGGACCTGATGGAAGATTCGTGACCGAAAGACAGATCCGTCTCTTTGGAGACCCCGTACTCAAGACCGTGTCCGAGCCCATCGCCGAGGTGGATGCCGGGGTTCGAGGGCTGGTGGAAGACCTGGTCGACAGCGTTCTTCCGCCGGGCCGCGCCGGCGTCGCCGCCCCTCAGATCGGTGTGAACCTGCGCGCATTCAGCTACAACGTCGATGGCGAGGTCGGCTACGTCCTCAATCCCGTGATCGTCGAGTTGTCAGGCGAACCCGAGCTGGTCGACGAAGGATGCCTGTCGGTTCCCGGGCTCTGGTTTCCGACCAAGCGATATCCGTTTGCGCGCGTCACCGGCACGGATGTCGACGGCAAAGCTGTCGAACTGTCGGGCACCGGGGTGATGGCGCAGGCGCTGCAGCACGAGACCGACCATCTGAACGGAATGCTCTACCTCGACCGGCTCGACAAGGAGAATCGGCGTGCGGCGATGAAGCAGGTTCGAGAGAGCGATTGGTTCTAGCCCGTCAGCCGTCCTTAGACTTGTAGCATGCGTATCGCGGTCACCGGAGGGTCAGGAAAGCTGGGGCGTACGGTTGTGCGCGAGCTCGCGCAGGCGGGCAACCAGGTCATCAACTTCGACGCCGTGGGGGAGCGGGGTCCCGGCTTTCTGAGAGTGGATCTGACCGATTTCGGCCAAACACTCGACGCGGTCCTCGGCGTCGACGACAAACACCAGGGGTTCGACGCCATCGTGCACCTCGCGGCGATTCCCGCGCCCGGCATCGTGGGCGACGCGGCAACGTTCCACAACAACATCCGTGTCACCTATAACGTCTTCCAGGCGGCGCGTCGTGCGGGCATCCGAAACGTCGTCTATGCGTCGAGTGAGACCGTTCTCGGTCTGCCGTTCGACGTTCCGCCGCCATACATCCCGGTCGACGAGGACTACCCTGCTCGCCCCGAAAGCACCTACTCGCTTGTCAAACATCTCGAGGAACAGATGGCGATCGAGATGGTTCGATGGGATCCGACGCTGAAGATCGTCGCCTTGCGGTTCTCGAATGTCATGGACGAGGCCGACTACGCGGCCTTCCCTGCGTTCGACGCAGATGCGTGGGCGCGAAAGTGGAACCTGTGGGGCTACATCGATGCACGCGACGGAGCGCAGGCCGTCCAGCGCGCTCTCGACTGGGATGCGTCCGGCTTCCACCGTTTCATCATCGCCGCCGCCGATACCGTCATGAGCCGCGCGAATGCGGATCTGGTCGCGGAGGTCTTTCCCGGCGTTCCCGTCAAGGGTGATCTGGGACTCAACGACACGCTCCTCTCGATCTCCAAAGCGCGCCGGGTGCTCGGCTACGCCCCAGCCCATTCCTGGCGCGACGCCCTCCAGCGTTAGTCGAGCACAGGAAAAGTGGGCCCATCTTCGTGAAATAGGCCCACTTTTCCTGTGCTCGGCGACACTGGGGGCGCAGCGCGGCGCGCAGAGCGCGGCGCAGGGCGCTCAGTGCGAGAGCGAGATGCCCTGGGTTGCGGGGGCACCGCTGTAGAGCCCGTCGATCACGTCGGCGAAGTCTTCGAGGATCACATTGCGCTTGATGCTCAGTTTGGGAGTGAGGTGCCCGCTCGCCTCGCTCAGTTCGGTTGACAGCACGACGAATTTGCGGATCGACTCGGCGCGCGAGACGCCGCTGTTGGCCAGGTCGACTGCGCGCTGCACCTCGGCCAGCACGGCCGGGTTCACGGACGCCTCAGCGAGCGTCATGTCTTTGTCTTCGCCGTTGTTCGCGAGCCACACAGGCAGCATCTCGGTGTCGAGCGTCACCAACGCACCGATGAACGGCCTTTGGTCTCCGACCACGATCACTTGGCTGACCAGCGGGTTGGCGCGGATGGGATCCTCCAGCGCGGCCGGCGACACGTTCTTGCCTCCGGCGGTGACGATGATCTCCTTTATGCGGCCGGTGATCGTGAGAAAGCCGTCGGAGTCGAAGCTGCCGAGGTCGCCGGTCTTGAACCATCCGTCTTCGAATGCGGCCGCGGTCGCTTCCGGGTTCTTCCAATACTCCTTGAAGACATCGACGCCTTTGACCTGGATCTCGCCGTCGTCGGCCAGGCGCACCGAGACGCCGGGCAGGGCCGGCCCCACAGTGCCGATCTTGAATTTGCTCACGAGGTTCACCGTCGCGGGCGCTGTCGTCTCGGTGAGTCCGTAGCCTTCGAGAATCTTGATGCCGAGGCTGTGGAAGAAGTGGCCGAGGTGCGCCCCGAGCGGGGCCGAACCCGACACGGCGTATTTCACATTGCCGCCCATCGCTTCGCGAAGCTTGCTGTAGACGAGTCGGTCGAACAGTGTGAAGCGCACCTTGAGGCCGAACGGTATTTTCGCACCCGCTTCGAGCAGTTTGGAGTGCTCGACCGCGACATCGGCGGCCCTGCGGAAGATCTTGCCGCGTCCGCCGGCTTCGGCCTTCTGCTCAGCCGAGTTGTAGACCTTCTCGAACACGCGCGGCACTGCGAGGAGGAAGGTGGGTTTGAATGACGCGAGCGACGGCAGCAATTGCCTCGTGTCGGGCTGATGTCCGACCCGAACGCCAGCGTGCACGCAGAGAACGGCAATGAAACGCGCGAACACGTGAGCGGTCGTGATGAAGAGCAGAGTGGATGCCCCGCCCGGTTGTTCGAGCAGATCGCTGAGCGCGACGGCCGAGTTGCGCGACAGTTCGACGAAGTTCGAGTGAGTGAGCACGCATCCCTTGGGCCGGCCTGTGGAGCCGGACGTGTAGATGAGTGTGCTGATGTCTTCGCCCCGCGCGAGGTTGCGGCGGCGTTCGATCTCGTCGTCGGGCACGTCGACGCCGGCCGCGACGAGCTTGTCGAGGTCACCGAGGTCGATCTGCCAGACGTTGCCGATCAGCGGCAGTTCGGGATGCACCTCATCGAACCGCGCGAAGTGGTCAGCAGTCTCGAGGATGACCGCTATCGCACCTGAGTCGTTGAGATTCCAGTGCACCTGCGTCGGCGACGACGTCTCATACACGGGAACCAGTACCGCGCCGGCGAACCAGGTCGCGAAGTCGATGAGTGTCCACTCATACCGCGTCTTGCACATCAGCCCGATCTTGTCGCCGGGCTTGATGCCCGCGGCGACAAGTCCTTTCGAGAGGGCGATCACTTGTCGGAGGAATTCAGCGGCCGTCACATTCGACCAACCGCCATCAGCGGGGATGGAGAAGAGGGGCGCGTCGGGTGTGGCCGCGACACGGTTGACCAGCAGATCGGTGGCGTTGGCTTCCGGATCGGCGGGAACAACGGCGGGTGCATCGAACTGTTGCACGGTATCTCCTTTGGCACGTGTGCTGGCCTTTGGTACCGGTGGTGGCCGCGGCGCGACTCTCGTGGTTGTGGGATTCGCACCAAATGGCCTTCGGCAATTTGGTTAACTACACTCTAGATGGTGCGAATGAGGGCCTACTGAGCCTTTCCGGCACCTACCCGAGTTCCTTCCCTTCGCCTCGAGAAAGGCCGTTGTCTGTGCATTCGATCGGTATCGACATCGGTGGGACGAAGATCGCGGGGGCGGTCGTCGACGAGCTCGGCGCGATCATTCGAGAGGACAGGCAGCCGACGCCGGCCGGCCAGCCGGCAGAGATCGAAAATGTCGTCGTCGAGATGATCGAGCGACTATCAGACGGGCAGGAGAAGATTGCCGCGGCCGGTGTCGCGGCGGCCGGCTTCATCGATGCCGCCCAGTCGACCGTCTACTACGCACCGAACATCAACTGGCGCAATGAGCCGTTCCGCGAGAAGCTCGAGGCGCGCCTCGACATCCCTGTCGTCATCGAGAACGACGCGAACGCGGCCGGATGGGCGGAGTTCCGTTACGGTGCGGGCCGTCTCGTCAGCGACATGGTCATCCTCACCATCGGCACCGGGGTGGGCAGCGCGATTGTGAGCAATGACCGCCTTTTCCGGGGCGGTTTCGGCGCGGGGGCCGAAATCGGGCACATGCGGGTCGTTCCCGGGGGACTCGCGTGCGGATGCGGTTCGCACGGATGCATCGAACAGTACGGTTCCGGCAGGGCGCTCGAGCGGATGGCGGGCGAATTCGCCGACGCCGGGGGGATCGGCCAGTCGCTTGCCGATGTGCGTGCGCGAAAGGGCAGCCTCAAGGGCAAAGACATCAGCAAGCTGATTCTCGCGGGAGATCCGGGCGCGCTCGCGGCTCTGCGGCAGCTGGGCGACTGGTTGGGGCAGGCCTGCGCGAGCTTGGGGGCCATCCTCGACCCGCAGATCTTCGTCTTCGGTGGCGGTGTCGCGCAAGCGGGCGATCTGTTGCTCGAGCCGATCCGCCTCGCCTACCTCGAGAACGTGCCGGCGCGTGGATATCACCCCGAACCGGAATTCCGTATCGCCGAGCTCGTCAACGATGCCGGCGTCGTCGGAGCGGCAGATCTCGCACGTCTGCACGCAGCCCAGCGCTAGGCTGAGTTTCTCACTCGTCGAGGAGAAAACGCGCCCATGTTCTACTGGATCATGAAGCATCTGATCGCAGGTCCTTTGCTGAAGGGCATCTTCCGTCCGTGGGTCGTCGGCCTCGAGAACGTGCCGAAGGCGGGCGGGGTCATCCTCGCAAGCAACCACCTGTCGTTCATCGACTCCGTCTTCCTGCCGTTGATCGTCGATCGGCATGTGTCGTTTCTCGCCAAGAGCGAATACTTCACGCGCAAGGGCTTCAAAGGGTGGATGACCCGCAACTTCATGCTGGCGACAGGGCAGCTGCCGATCGATCGTTCCGGTGGCAAGGCATCGGAGGATTCGTTGAACTCCGGGTTGGCGGTGCTGGCGCGCGACGAGATTCTGGGTATCTACCCGGAGGGTACGCGCAGCCCGGACGGCAAGCTCTACCGAGGTCGCACCGGTGTCGCCCGCATGATCCTCGAGGGCCAGGTGCCGGTGGTGCCGGTCGCGATGATCGACACCGAGAAGATCATGCCGATCGGGCGACGGCTGCCCAAAGTGGGTCGCATCGGCCTCATCATCGGAGAGCCGCTCGACTTCTCGCGGTTCGACGGTATGGAGGGTGACCGGTTCATCCTCCGGTCTGTCACAGACGAGATCATGTATGAGCTGCACGCCCTGAGCAAGCAGGAATACGTCGACCTCTATGCGACGAGCGTCAAAGAAAAGCGGGGCGCGCTTTCGCGATAGGCTCGGATGGCGGCTCCGACACACTTCGGAGCCTTCGTGACACCCCAAGGGGTTCGTCACGACATCCTCCGGCCCGAGTTCAGTCTCGCGTGCCGACGATCACGAAGCGGAAGTCCAGTGCTAGACACCACCGAACCCGTCGTAATGGCAGACGAGTCTGTGATTGCCGGGCTGGACTATTGGCGTCGTCTGGAGATCAAGCAGCAGCCGCAGTGGCCCGATCACGATGCTGTTCGCGCTGCATCCGACGAGATCGCCACGCTTCCCCCGCTGGTCTTCGCCGGCGAGGTGGACCAGCTGCGCGAACGGCTGGCTCGCGCAGCCCAGGGCAAGGCATTCCTGCTACAGGGCGGTGACTGCGCCGAGACTTTCGCGGGTGCGACTGCTGACCAGATCCGCAACCGGGTGAAGACGGTGTTGCAGATGGCCGTCGTGCTCACCTACGGAGCGTCCGTGCCGGTGATCAAGATGGGGCGCATGGCCGGCCAGTTCGCCAAGCCGCGCTCGAGTGACACCGAAACGCGCGGGGGCGTTACCCTTCCTGCCTACCGCGGCGACATCGTCAACGGCTACGACTTCACGCCGGAGTCACGCGCCGCCGACCCGAGTCGGCTGGTGAAGGGGTACCACACCGCTGCGTCCACTCTGAACCTCATCCGTGCGTTCACCCAGGGCGGTTTCGCCGACCTTCGCCAGGTGCACAGCTGGAACCGCGGCTTCGCAGCAAACCCGGCGAACCAGCGTTACGAGGGTCTAGCCGGCGAGATCGACCGCGCCATCAAGTTCATGGAGGCGGCGGGCGCCGACTTCGACGAGCTGAAGCGCGTGGAATTCTACTCCAGCCACGAGGGTCTGCTCATGGACTACGAGCGCCCGATGACACGCATCGATTCGCGCACGGGAACCCCGTACAACACCTCCGCTCACTTCATCTGGATCGGCGAGCGCACGCGCGACCTCGACGGCGCGCACGTCGACTTCCTGTCGCGCGTGCGCAATCCGCTCGGTGTGAAGCTGGGACCTGCGACGAGTGCTGACGACATGCTTCGGCTGATCGACAAACTCGATCCGAATCGCGAACCCGGGCGTCTCACGTTCATCACGCGTATGGGCGCCGGCAAGATCCGGGATGCGTTGCCCCCGCTTCTCGAGGCCATCAAGGCCAGCGATGCGAATCCTCTCTGGGTGACCGACCCGATGCACGGCAATGGGCTGACCACCCCCAACGGCTACAAGACGCGTCGCTTCGACGACGTGGTCGACGAGGTCAAGGGGTTCTTCGAGGCACACCGCGCCGCCGGAACGCACCCGGGAGGTATCCACGTCGAACTGACAGGGGATGACGTGACGGAGTGCCTGGGCGGCTCTGAGCAGATCGACGAGGCGACCCTCGCGACCCGTTACGAGTCATTGTGCGATCCGCGCCTCAACCACATGCAGTCGCTGGAGCTCGCGTTCCTGGTCGCCGAGGAGCTCGGCGGACGCCGCTACTGAGCGCTGGAGCTGGGGCGATTGCATCGCAATCGCGCGACGCCAACTCCGTTCGAGCTGTGCTCGAACGGTAGGCCTCCGCGTAGTCGGCCCTAGAAGCCGGCGAAATTGACAGTGACAGTCGATCCTTTGTCGACCTCGGTGCCTGCGCCCGGCGCGACCTTCGAGACGACGAAGGCACTCGGTGCCACATCGGCGAGCGCGTTGTAGTTCAGCTTGAAGCCGGCATCCTGCAGGGTCTTCTTGGCGACATCCCACGTCTTGCCGACCACGTCGGGAACGGGAACCGGCGCTGGGCCGCGTGACGTCTCCAGGGCGAGCGTGTCGCCTGGCCGCACCGGACCGTCTTTCTGCGGCGTGGCGGTGATCACGTTGCCTTTCGGCACGGTGTCGCTGTAGGACTGCGGGCCGGCGGTGACCTTGAGTCCGACCCCCTGCAGTGCCGCGGTGGCGTCGTTGACGGTCGCGCCGGCCACGCTCGGCACCGCTCCGACAGACACGGCTAGGTTGACTTTCATGCCTTCATGGCCCGGGCCGCCTCCGGACACGTCGGTGCCGTCGTCGGCGGACGCCGCGAGCACTTGTCCTTGGGGCGCCTTGGCGTTGAACTGCTTGTCGACCGTGCCGACAATGGCTTTCAGCGCCGTGATCTGGGCGGTCGCTTCGTCTTGGGTGAGCCCGGCGAGTTTCGGGAGGGTGATGGGCCGTGGCCCCTGGGACACCTGGATGGTCACGGTGGACCCGCGGTTGAGGCGCGAGCCCGAGGCCGGGTCGGTGCCTGTGACGAGCCCCTTGGCGATGGTCGTGCTGTATGAGGAACCCTGCTTCGTCTGGAAGCCGAGAGTCGTGAGCGCAGCCGTCGCCGCGGCCGGCGTCTTGGTCGAGACATCGGGGATGACGACCATCGAGCCTGGCCCTGCACCGAAGTACCACCCGGTGCCGCCCGCACCAGCGGCGAGAAGAATCACCAGAACGAACAGCCACCAGCCTTTCGCTCGCCGCTTCGTTGCCACCCTGGTGAGCTCCGAGACGCTGTCTGGCGCGGTCGCCGCGACCTGTTGGCGGATGGCAGGGTTGATGATCTGCGTATCGGCGTCGTCGCCGGCCGCAAATGCAGGCGGCATCATCAGGGTCGGCTGGAACGCAGTCTCTCCGCGAATGGATTTCTCGGCCTCGATCAACCTGTCGAGCATCTCGCGAGCGTCTTTCGGGCGGTTGTCCGGCTCTTTGGCCGTCGCCCATTGCACAATCTCGTCGAGTTCCGGCGGCACCGAGGGGTTCTTGCTGCTCGGGGTCGGAACCGTGTCATTCGCGTGCTGATAGGCGATCTGCATGGGTTGCTCGCCTTTGAACGGCTGCTCGCCGGTCAGCATTTCGTACATCATGATGCCGAGCGCGTAGATGTCGCTGCGGGCGTCGGCCACCCCGCGGGTCACGAGCTCCGGGGACAGGTAGGCGATGGTTCCGAGCAGGGCCTGACCGGTCGCTGTGTTCGCCGAGGCAGCTCGCGCGAGACCGAAATCACCGATCTTGATGCGGCCGTCGTCGGCGAGCAGCACGTTCTCGGGCTTGAGGTCGCGGTGCACGATCCCCGCTTTGTGGGCAGCGGCGAGCCCGCTGAGCACTGCCTCCATGATGTCGATGGTCTGTTCCGGCGTGAGCTTGCCGTAGTCCTTCAGCAGGTCGCGCAACGTGATGCCGGGAAGATATTCCATGACCAGGTAGGCCATGTCGGAATCCTGGCCCTGGTCGAACACATTGACCACGTTCGGATGGGCGAGGCGAGCAGCCGACCGAGCCTCTTGCACGAAACGGCTCTTGAACGTGTTGTCGTCGGCGAGATGACCGTGCATCACCTTGATCGCGACTCGACGCTCGAGGCGCAGGTCGGTGGCCAGGTAGACCGTGGCCATGCCGCCGCGGGCGATTCGCGAGCGCACCTGATAGCGGCCGTCGATCAAGCGGCCGAGCATCGGGTCGGTCTGGCTCGTGGTCACGTTCTGAGTCTAGGGATGGGTGGGGTCGCGAACCGGATAAAACACCGTGAACGCGGGGGAGAGGCGATGGTCACCCGAGTTGCGTCACCCAGACGCGGGCGGTCTTCTCCCACGCCGCGTATGCGGTCGGGTACGCGGAGATCTGCACAGCTTGGGCGGCCTCCGCTACGGACATCGAGCGCCAGCCGGGAATGTCGAGCAGGCCGCGGGTGCGCCCCTTGTTGGGGTTGTCCGTGCCGCCGAAGAAGGCTCGCGCGGACTCGCGCACATCCATGATCTGCGCGGCGGTGCCCCATCCCGTGCTCGGTCGCTGCTGAAAGACGCCCAGTGAATCGCGGTCACCCCGGTCGAGGTTGCGCAAGCCCGACTCCTGCATGGCGGCCGCCAGGGCGATCACCAGACCGTAGTCATCGACGCCTTCGTGACGACCAACCGAGACGATTGCGGCGGCATTCGCCCGCATCTCGTCGGTGAGGGCAATGACCGTTCCCGGCTGCGGCGGGGGAGCCACCGGAGCGGTCGGCGACGCCGGGGCAGCGTGAGCCTGTGGTGCTGGTGCGGTGGGCCCGATGCGGGCCCCAGCCACCGTGGAGAGCGGGATGGTGATCGACTGTCCGGGAAAGATCAGACTCGACCGGTCGAGACCGTTCGCGCTCAGCACCGCTTGGGTCGAAACTCCGTATGCTTCGGCGATTTCGCTGATCGTGTCGCCCGATACGACGGTGTGCTTGGTGATCGCGGGTGCGGGCGTGGGCGTGGGCGCGGGAGTCTGCTTGGGAGGGGACGACGATGTCGACAGCGCGAGCACTTGGCCGGGGAAGATGAGACTCTTCCAGCTCAAGCCGTTGACGGCGAGTACCCCGGCTGTGGACAGCCCGTAGCGTGCCGCAATGCCGCTGACGGTGTCTCCGCTGACGACCGTGTAGCTCGTCGGGGCAGCGGTGGTGGTGAAACGGCTGTCAGGTGTCGTGCCGGCGTTTCGCAGGTTCGTCGTCACAGTGCCGTTCGCATCGGTCGCCCGCTCTTTCGGCCTCTGGCTGTCGCCCTTTTCAGGCGGGGCGGCGTGGGCGGGCGTGATCAGGTTGAGTGTCATCGCGAGCAAACTGGCGATCGCGATCGGCGCGGTGGCCAGCACGGATCGGGCCAGCCGCCGGTGCGGCCGTACGGCGATGTGGCGCGGACCGTCGATCTCGGCGGTCTCGCGCGACGCGGTGTGAATCATCGACATGGCGGCCCCCGTCTACGTTCGTCGTTCGGTGTGCGTCGTCAGAGCTCCACGCTGACACACAATGAATAAGGAGTCAATTAGCGTGACCAAAGTGATTTGAGTTAATGCAATTGTAACATTGCGATCAGTTCGTGCCTGGGGCGCGAGCGTGGCACTCTTGATAGGTGACCGAGCATTCCGCCGCCCGTGAGTGGCTGACCATCCCCGATCTCGTCGAACGCCTTGGGCTCTCCGTCAGTCGCGTCCGCAGACTGATCGAAGACAGGCACCTGGCTGCCGTTCGCCTCGACGGGGTTCTCCAAGTACCGGCAGACTTTCTCCGCGACGGTGAACCGTTGACGGAGCTGCGGGGCACTCTGATCGTGTTGGGCGACGACGGCTTCGACGACGACGAGGCGGTGGCGTGGCTGCTCGACTTCGACGACACGCTCGGCGCTGCCCCGATCGACGCCCTGCGCGCGGGCCGCAAAGCTGAGGTTCGGCGCGTCGCACAGGCGCTCGCCTGAAGCCCTCGACGCGGTCCGGGCGGGTCCTCGGCTCGCTTCGGCTGCGTCAGAAGTCGCGGCGCGTGACAGTTGTCGCGAGTTCGCGGAGTTGGGCGCGGGCCTGAGCGCTCAGGGGGGCTACGTCGATGGCCCGGACGGCGCGATCGACGTTCGCCGCGATCATCGTCTCGATCGCTTCGACCGCCCCGCTCTCGCGGATGGTGCGTTGGAGCATGTCGACCTGCTGCGGAGTCAGATCGGGATCTCCCAGCAGCTCATCGACTATTCGGCGCTGGCCGTTCGTGAGTGCGCGGCGGGCTAGCGCGATGAGAACGGTCCGTTTGCCTTCACGCAGGTCGTCTCCGCTGGGTTTGCCCGTAACGTCCGAGTCGCCGAAGACGCCGAGAAGGTCGTCCCTCAGCTGGTAGGCGACGCCGAGTGGGAGGCCGAAGCTGCGAAGCGCCTCGATCTGGGCCGGTGTCGCGCCGGCGAGGGATGCACCGATCACCAGGGGCGCTTCGACGCTGTATTTCGCCGATTTGTAGACGATGACGCGTTCGGCACGCGCGAGGTGCTCGGTTTCGTCCTGGGTGTTCCAGGCGCGCTCTTCGAGGATGTCGAGGTATTGGCCCGCCGTCACTTCGATGCGCATCCTATTGAACTCGGCTCGGGCAGCGCGTCGGCCGGTCACACTCGCAAGCTCCTGCAGACCATCGTCGAAGAGTTCATCACTCCAGCTGAGCAGCAGGTCGCCGAACAGGAGCGCGGCGGCCGAGCCGAAGTCGTCCGGCCCACCGACCCAGCCGGCATCCAGATGAAGCCGTTCGAAGCGTCGGTGGGCGGCCGGTGAGCCGCGTCGGGTGTCTGAATTGTCGATGATGTCGTCGTGCACGAGAGCCGCAGCGTGAAAGACTTCGAGCGCGCTGGCCACGGAAACGATCGGCGCGAGAGCGCTCGTCGACTCGACGGGAAGGCGGTTCACGCCGGACCCTTCGCCCGTGCTGTCATCAGCCCCGTGAACGCTCTGCCAGCCCCAGAAACAGAACAAGGCGCGGAACCGTTTTCCGCCGCTGAGAAAGTCCCGAGAGAACGCTTGGATCGGGGCGAGTTCGGTGCCGATCGAGGCGAGAATGGAGAGGCGGGCGTCGAGGAAATCATCGATTCTGGACTGCACCAGGTCGACGAATCGTATGCTTTCTCCCACACGCCTAGCCTAGCCATCGTCGCGGGGTTAGAATCAGCTTCACAACGCGTCGAACCCGAACAGAGGGGGAACTGGATGCCGCTTTCAGAACACGAGCAGCGCCTCCTCGAAGAGATGGAGCGCAGCCTCTATCACAACGATGC
>FSZS01000398.1_pt1 | contig 15384 bp, 26 predicted proteins | sample 1638881 | NCBI WGS metagenome assembly FSZS01 (sample SAMEA3914813, study PRJEB12502) | metagenome | biome: forest; material: soil | place: Canada | collected 2011-07-07 | depth 0.3 m
CCTCACAGCAAAAGGCCGTTTCAGCCGGCGCGCACCGCGATATGGACTCAATCGGATTCAAGGGCAGGGCGATCTTGTTCGCGCAGCGGTTCTGGCAACCGACGAGCGCGTGTTTAACGTGCATGCCCGGCGGCCTCGCGGAACTGGGTAGTCTCAATCATTGGGAGGTTGCGCTCCAGACAGGGCTTGGGACAGGCATTCTGGTATTGATCCTCACCTTCACGCCGGCGCGTAGGGCGTTTCGCTTCAGGCTAGGCAACGCTGTTGTCGTCGCAGCGCTGACGATGCTGGGCGACGCGTACTCACACAGTTGTCACGACGGGATCCGCTGGATTGAGGTCGTGCTGACCGGCCTGACTGCAGGGCTATTCGCGCTCCTGGCGAACTTTGTGTTCGAAGACAGGGCCAAGCGACTGCGATCGGTTTGGGCGGCTGTCCGTCGAAGCTGACTCAGTCGAAGTCACGATGCATCAGGCCAGGATGGTTCGAGGCTCCAGGAACGCCTCCAGTCCAAAGACACCGAACTCACGACCGATCCCCGACTGCTTGACCCCACCGAACGGAGCCTGAGGTTCGGATGCAGCGCCATTGATCGTGACGCGTCCGGCCTCGAGCTGTTCGGCAATCTTCTTGGCACGCGCGACGTCGGACGTCTGGATATATAGCGTTCCAGAAAGCCCGGCGCGATGGGTTCGGCGTAGGGTCGCAGATTTCACTGGACGGCCCTGGGACGACGGTTGCAGCCTGCGCATCGTTGTCTCCATCCTGCGCCAGGCCGAACAGACGCAGGAGATTTGCGTCAACGGCTAAACAGCTGCAGGAGATTTGCGGTCCTGTAAAAATCCAGTGCAGGAGATTTGCGGTCCTAGACCCGGTAGAACTGGCCTAAATGCAGGAGATTTGCGGTCCTACGGGCCGCAGGCGGCGCAGGCGCCGGATTTCGGGCGTCTGCTCGACAGTTGTACTGCGCATAATGTGCGTTATTGGAATGCTCGACAGCAGGCTGTTTTCGCCTTCGTTTCCGCCGTCATCATCAGCACTGGATTCGTCGTCGTCACCCTCTGAAGACGGGCCGGAATCGTCGTGCTTTTTGGGCATGCCGGATGTAAGCAAAAGACGCTCGGCCATGTCCGCCCAAATTGCGCGCAGCTCGGGGTCTTTCTCGCGCGCAGCCTTCATAGAGGCGACGGCATACCCGACATCCATTCCGGCCAATGCAGCGAGCTTCGCGGCCCACGCATCGTCGGGCGAACCGGCGCCTGAGTGCCAGCGGAAGACGGTGTTATCGGTCGTCCCGAGCACGCGCGCAAGGCGGTAGTTGGACGGAATGCCAGCGCCGCGCTTGGCGGCAGACAGCAGGTCGGAAGTAGTGAGCATTGAACCCCCCGGTTCGATGATGATGTGACGTGTGTCACGTTAATGGCGTGTGGTACTAGGGGCAAGCCCTATGCCATCCGATAACGTTGCAGCGCGATGTTCATCGGACAGTGTTTACACATCTTTGTGTATGGGGTATCGTCCGCCTCGCGCGGCCGGCTTCATCCATCGAACCCCCCTGTTCTCCGGCCGCGCCCTTCGGGGGTGTCGGTGGATCAACGAACGGGGGTTCCATGAAGTCCACTATCCGCACCGAGGCTGGCGTCTGCGCAATCGAATCGCACGTCGGCCGCGTCTCGTTCAACGGCGGCTCGATGCTGCCGCACGAGGCGTTCCTGATCGCGTCCGAGCTGGCGCGCGCCGCCGACACGGCGAACAAGTCCGCCCAGGCGGCGGCAGACGAGGCCATGAAGGCGGCGGCGTGAACGCCGAACGCCATGCGCGCGTCGTCGCGCTTGTGAAGACCTTGCAGCAGGCTCAAGCCGACTTGCAAGAGCTGTGCGACTCCGAAGAGGCCGAGCATGCAGCGCTGGCCGAAGGCGACGTGGGGGGCATCGTCGTCGAGCAGTGGCGGAACGCGCTGGAGGACGCGGAATCGCACGTCCATGAGGCGCTGGACGACTTGGGATGGACAGCATGACGCCCGCCGACGTGCCGGCGATCCCGCCGAACTCCGTCGAGGTGTGCGAGTCGCACGCGCAGACGGTGTGCCCCCTCGTGACGATGGCGGCGCCCCTGCTCGTGACGGTGCCAAACACCATCGACAACCTGCCCGAGCTGTCCGGGCGCATCGTGCGTTTCGAGCCGGTCAACGGAGAGCGGGGCGCCTGGGTGCGCCTGACGCGCGGCGGCGAACTCTGGTTCCCGCTGCGCGACCTGACGCTCACGGTGACGCGATGAAGGGCGCCGTTCGCCTGCTGGTGGTGCCAGGAATGGCGCTGCCAGTCGTCGAGCACGGCGACCAGACGCACACGCTGCGGGAGCTGGAATCCCTGGGCGTCGTGAAACTTTCCACCATGGATCGCATGATCCTCGGCGACCTGACGCGCAAGCTGCAGGCCATCGCCGTCGCATTGGAGAACCGCCAATGACCGGACAGGAAATCGCTCAGCAGGCCGCGTTGCGCGGCGTGCCGGCGCATCAAGTCGTGCGCGCCGCGTTCGTCGACCGCACGAAGGCCCTGGAAACGCCCGCGTCGGCCGCCTGGAACCGCATGCCACACGATGTGCGCTGCCTGCTCATCACGACCAGCACGACCCGCGAGAACATCGAAAACGCGGCGTCCATGTCCTGGGCCGGCTTCACGGCCGACGAGCAGGTGCGCATGGGCGCGGCGGCGCGTGCGATCGCTCGCGGGCTCGGGGAGGCGCAATGGCTTCGCTGATCCCGCCGCGCCCTAAGCGCAAAGAGGAATGGGAGCAGTACGCGTGGCGGCTGCAAGAATGGGTGGAGGCTAAGCACAAGGCGCAGTGGGCCGTCATGGCGCGCGCGCTCGACGTGAGCCCTGATGCGCTGGAAATGGTCGCGGATTGGGCGCGCGCCTGGGTGCAGAACGAAACCTGTCTGCCCGAGGCGGAAAGCAAGGCATTGCCCGAGGAGCGCGCCGGGATGGCGCTGCTGCGTGCGTGGGGCGTGATCGAATGAGCGACTCGCCGACCGTCACCACAATCGGTGAATTGCAGGTCGAGGACTGGCACCGGGAGTGCTACCTTGACGGCGTGGCGGCGCAGTTCTGCATCAAGCGGGGCGGCGTCAACGCGGCGTTCGTGTTCGAGGCCGAGGATGCGCGCCTGATGGCTGCTGCGCCTGAGCTGCTGCGGTGCCTCGTCGAGCTGCTGGACTCGCTGCCGGCGCGTGGCATGTGGGGGCCGTACATCGACGACTCGGAGGCGGTGATTCGCCTGGCCGGGGGAGAGGCGTGATCCAGTCGGAGCGAAAGACCTTCACGCGCGCCGAGCTGGACGCGCCGCGCTCGTGGGCGCTGCCGCTGGCGATGCGCCAGGCCGAGCGGATGCAGGCGGCCCGCGACGTGGCCCGCGACCAGCACGGGCAGGCGATGCGCGAGGTGGCCGAGGTGCGCCATGTCGCCGGCATGCGGCCGGTTCACGGTCGGATGCCAGACGCCGAAATCCGCGCGCTGGCGGATCGTCGCGTCGAGGTGATGCGCGACCGTATCGACGCCATAGCAGGCCCCACCGACGCGGCGGGCCTGCTGGCGTGGTTGAACTCCGAGGTGCATGCGCTCGACGCGCGCCCCGACGCGTTCGCCTTCGTCAAGGAATACCGGGGCGGCGCAGAGTCGAGCCAGCTCCGGGGCTTCCTCGAGCGCGCCAAGTGCGCCATGTGGTGGCGCCGGCAACTGCGGCGCGCCGTCGTACGGGCGCGCGAGGCCGAGGGCATTCGCAGCGGGGAAATCTGCGCGACGAAGCGCTGCCCGTACGTGACGCACGACACGTTCATGCGCCATCGCCAACGCACGGCGGCGAACCGCGACATGATGGAAGCGACCCAGCTGGAAAATGCTTCCGGCCAGGTCTACTCGCTGGCCGAACTTGCCGCAAAGTCTCCCGGGTCGAAGAACATCCGGCGCGGCGAGCTGATGACGCGCATTACCGGCTGCGAGGCGCTCGCGGAGACAACGCAGCATCGCGGCGTGTTCCTGACGCTGACGGCGCCGTCGCGGTTTCACTCGATGCTGCGCCACGGCGCGCCGAACCCCAAGCACGATGGGTCGTTGCCGGCGGACGCGCACGCGTGGCTGTGCGGAACCTGGGCGAAGGCGCGCGCGCGGCTCGCGCGGATAGGCGTCAAGTTCTACGGGTTCCGGGTGGCCGAGCCTCATCACGACGGGTGCCCCCACTGGCACGCGCTGCTGTGGTGTGAGCCGGGCCAACTCTGGCGCCTCGTGCTGAATATCCGCCGCTGGTGGCTGAAGGACTGCGGCGACGAAGCCGGCGCGCGACAGCACCGCGTGAAGGCCGTTCTCATGCGCAAGGGCGGGGCGGCTGGCTACATCGCGAAGTACATCGCCAAGAACATCGACGACACCGGCATCGACGGGCACCGCGATGAGGCTTTCGACGGCCCCGGCCAAATGGATCTTGACGGCGGCAACGCGACCCGCGTCGAGTCGTGGGCGGCGGCGGCGGGCATCCGTCAATTCCAGGCGCTGGGGCAACCGCCCGTCACGGTGTGGCGCGAGCTGCGCCGCGTCGTCGAGGCCGACCAAGCCGGCGCGACGGCCCGCCTGGGAACGGCGTTCGAAGCGGTAAACCGCAAGGGCACGCGCAAGGCGTCATGGGCGCTGTACGTGCTGGCCCAGGGCGGCCTGATGCGCGGCCGGGAATACCTGCTGCGAATCGCGACGGAAACGCTCGTGAGGGCAGGGCGCTACGGCGACGTGGAAGCGGCGCGGCCGGTGGGCGTGTACGACGTGGCGACCGTGTACGCGGTGGCCACGGACATTGGCCCGGTGCGCGGCATGGTGCAACACCTGTCGGCGCGGCAGGAATGGAAGCCGCGCGGCGCGTGGTCAAGGGTGAGCAGCCGGCCAGCTATGGCACCGGCAGGAGGCGCGGCTGCGCGCGCCACGGCTGTTCACCCTTGGACTCGTGTCAATAACTGTACGCGGGCGACCGTGATTGACGGCCGGATCATTGGCCGAGGCGACAGGTTCAAGACCTGGGCGCAGCTCATCGAACCGGGGGGTTCGGCATCCATCAAGGAAAACCCATGTCCGATACCCCCCGTACCATCCCCGTCATCGCCATCGCTCTCGCGGCTTCGGCTGCTGAGCTCGGCGAGCTGCTGAGCGTGAGCGATTCGCAGGTCGTCCCCGTCAACGTCCACACGCTGGCCGGCCATGTCTCGGCCATCGCCGAGGCCGCTGCCGAATTCGCAAGCGCCGTTGCCGGCGCGCCGGCCAGTGGCGTCGATCAAGCGCTGACGGATCGAGTCACGCATATCGAGTTGCTGCTGTCCGAAGCGGGCCTGTCGCCGACGGCCCCGGCCCCGGCTACCGCGCCGGCAGCGCCCGCCCCGGCGCCCGCGCCGGTCGATGCCCCGGCCCCGGCCCCGACGCCTGCCGCCTAAGCGATGGCCGCCGCAGTGCGTGAAAACGCACTCGGCGCGGCTCGCTGTCCGCTCTGTGCGAGCGGAAAGGCGAGCCTCCGCCTGAGTGCAAAGGGGCTCGCCTACCTCGTGTGCAACTCGTGCAACGTCCAGGTCTTCGCGCGCTCCGAGCGCAGCGACGATGGGCTGCGCGACCTCCTTATCCCGGCCGCGCCGGCTCCGGGGCCGATTCCGGCCCCCGAACCGGCGCCGGCACCTACACCCACGCCCGAACCCGCGAACGCGCCGCCAGCGCCCGCGCCGGGCCTGCCTTGGGGCTTTTTCAAATGATGATCCGACCGAAACCCGCCGCCGAGGATGTAACGGCGGTGGCCACTGAAAAAGAAACCGTCCCGGGCGCCGACGCGCTCGACGCGATCACCTTCGATGACGTCGAAGGCGAGGGCGCTCCGGAGAAGGCAGAGCCGGCGCCCGGCATGGGCAATGCCGAAAACCTGGAGATGGCGCTGAAGATGGCAAAAGCGCTGCTCACGCCAATGTTCGCCTTCTGGCCGCAGTTCGATCAGGTGTGGAGCGACAGCCAGGTCGAGCGCATCGCCGGGGCCGGTGGCGCCGTCTGCGACAAGCACGGATGGGACTTCGGCGGCGCGCTGGGCCAGTACGGGCCGTACATCGCGCTCGCGGCGGCGACCGCGCCGCCCATCGTGGCGACGGCCATGGCGATCCGCCACGAGAAGGCCGCGCGAGCGGCGGCGGAGCGGGCGGCCAGCGAGGGCAGGGCGGCACCGCCTGCGGCGGCGTGAGCGTCAAGAGCCAGCCTCAAATCGAGGCGTACATCGGCATGACGGGCAGCGGCAAGGGCGTGTCCGTCAATCGCCGGCTCGCCGAATTGCAGCCGGCGCGGCTGCTGGTTTGGGACCCTCGGGCCGAGTATGAAAAGCACGCGCGCAAGGTGGACACGCTGGCCGCGCTGCGCGATGCGCTCAAGAGCAGGGCGTTCCGGTTGAGGTACGTGCCCGGCCCAAAGGTCGACCTGAAAGCCGCGTTCGGCAAGGTCTGCGAAATGGCGTTCGCTGCGGGCGGGCTCGTGTTCATCGCCGAAGAGCTGTCCGACGTGACACAACCGTCGTGGGCGCCGCCCGCGTGGAAACAGATCATCACGCAGGGGCGGCACCAGGACTTGATCGTCTTCGGCTGCGCGCAGCGGCCGGCGCTCGTGGACAAGAATTTCCTGGGCAACGCCACCATGATTCGCGTGTTCATGCTGGGCTACGAAGAGGACTCCAAGGCCATGGCGAAGGCCGTGCGCGCGCCGCTGGCGCTGGTCGATGACCTGTTCACCAACGAGGTGCAGGAAGAGAAGGGCGTTGACATCCGCTACCTCGAATACACCCGGCGCACGCGCACCCTGATCGCGGGCGAGATTCGCATCCGAAACAACCGCGTGACAGAAAAGCGGGTGCCGTACGTGGTGGGCGCACCACAAAAAGCGGCGCCCACGGCTGTACGTCGCAGGGGGGCTACGTAGGCCCTACGTACGTGCGTTCGGGTCTAGCGACGTACGGTGGTTCGGGGCTGCAATGGGGCCTGCTTTCATCCACCATCCAACCCGAGTCACCCATGAAAGAACATGCCAAGCAAGCCGCGATCACTCTCGCTGTCGTCCTCGTCGGAATCTACGTGTTGCGCCAAGTGCCGACCGTTGGCCCGCTGGTCGACAAGATGATTTCCGGCTAAGCCTAGCCAATCCGTCAATCCGAATCGGGGGGTTCGAAGAAATGACACGATGCGTTGCATCAAGCTCCCGAACATCCAAAATCTGGTGCCGTCCGCGCGTGCCAGCATTTCCCTCCCGCTCGGCGCGACCTACCAAAAGCTGTACATCAGCCTGGGCACCACGGGCCTGACGAAGGCGTTCATTTCGAACATCGTCCTCAAGCTGAACAACAAGGAATTCCAGCGCTGGAATTCCGCCGCGCACCTCGACGTGCTCAACGCCTACAAGGGCAACAGCATCAACGCGTCGTATCTGGTGATCGACTTCACCGAGCGACTGGCGCGCACCGAGGCCGGCCTGAGCCTGGGCGCCGTCGCGGCCTGCCAGGAAGCCGGTATCCAGTCGTTCACGATCGAATTCGACGTGGGCGCCTTCACGGTGACGGGCGGCGTTGCGCCGTTCCTGTATGCCGACGTTGACGCGCCTTCGGCCAATCGCATCATCACGCGCGTGCAGATGCAGCAGAAGGCGCTCGCGGCGGCGGTGCAGGACATGGTCTATGTCCCGTTCGGCCCGCAAGGATTCCAGATCAAGCGCCAGATCGTGCAGCACTTGAACCTGTCCTCGTGGCGCGTGCGTCGTGACGGCGTGGAAATCTACGAAGACCTGCCGATAGCGCTGGCGAATTTCCGCGAGCAGGACTTCGGGCGCACGCCGGTGGCCGGATTCCACGTCGTGGACTTCATGCCCGACACGCTGAACTCGAACGCGCTGAACTCGGCCTACACCACGGTCGGACAGAACGCCGTCCCGGTGCAGAACCTGGATTGCCGCGTCACGACCACTGCGGCCGACACGCTGACGATCTACACCGAGGGCTTCGCGCTCAACTCGCAACTGTGATGCACGAGGGGCGCTCACGCGCCCCTCTGCCTCCCTCTGAAAGGCTTGCCCCATGTGGGAAGACCCCCTCGCCGGCACCGGCTCGGACACTGGCTTGAACACGTCCGACTACTCGGGCACGGACACGGGCGCAACAGCGCTCGGCGTCGTCGCACCTCTCGACTACTCCTTGCCGGGCGACGTCAGCGACTCCCAGCAGATGAACGCCTACAACACGGCACCGCCTGCGGCACAAGCGGCCGGTGTGCAGTGGTGGCAAGGTGCCATCCAGAACGGCATTTCGAAGGCCATCGACAACACGTTTCCCACGTCGCCAACCGGCATCATGGGCAACACCTATCCGGGCTCGACGGCCGGAATCAACGGCCAGACGTACAGCGTCAAGCCGCTGGGGGCAGGCGGCGGCGTGCTGGGGCAAAGCATCGCGAGCGGCCCGCTCAAGGGCATCCCCACGACGTGGCTGCTGATCGCGGCCGTGATCGCGTTCGCAGTCCTGCGCAAGGGCTGAAATGGATCCGACCAGCACCATCCCCAGCATGACGGGCGGGGCGGGCGGCGCGGCTGGCCCGTCGCAGGCGTCGGGCTCGTTCTTCACCTCGCTCGGCGGCCAGGACGGCTCGGGCTGGAACGTCGCATTCGGCGCGGCGGCATCGGCCGGCGACGGCGCGCCGCAGACGATGGCGAAACCCTCCGTCGCCACCCCGGTGGCCGTGGGCTACTCGCCGGATCAATTCGGCCTGCCCAATTTCATGACGGCGGCACTCGGTGAGCAGACCACGCACGCGGTGACGACGACGACGGCGCAGGCCGTGGGCGTCTCTCCCGTCATGCTCGTGGGGCTCGCTCTCCTGGCCGTCGTCATCCTGAGGCACGCCAAGTGATGGACGTTCGCGACGTGTCCCCCGAGGCCGCTGCGCGGGCCATGGCGGGCCTGTCGCGCCGCGATGCGCGCGGGCTCATGACCGAGGCCGACATTCTGCCGATGTGCCACTACAGCCGATGCGTGCGCGTGTCGGGCGCGCAGGGATCGGCCGTGCTCGCGCTGCAAGAGCAGAACGGCGTCCTGTGGGTCGAGGCGGCGCAGGCCGAGGGCGAGACAACGCGAATGACCGACCTACTCGACGACGTGCTGTCCGCATCGGACGCCACGTCGATTGCATTCATGACCCAGCGGCGCGGCCTCGTTCGGCGCGCCCTGGCGCGCGGATACCGGATCACCGGCTACGTGCTCAAAAAGGACAAGTGACATGGGCGGCGGCGGCGGTAAAAGCACCAGCACTGCGGCAAGTACGCAGACGCAAAACCAGACGGACAGCCGACAGGCCGTCCAGGGCGGCACCGCCATCGGCGCGGGCGGCTCGAACTCGTCGACGACGACGAACAGCACGTCGACCACGCAACAGTGGTTGAACGAGCTGTCGACGGCGACCGACAGCAACAACACGTCCAGCGTCAGCGACAGTGGCAACAACCAGTCGACGAACAACACGAACCTGACCAGTTCGACGGCGACGACGACGAACACCGCGGATTCGCACAACATCGCCGACAGCGGCAACAGCGCAACGACCATCAATTGGACGGGCACCGACGCGGGCGCGATTCAGATGGCCACGCTGTCCGACCAGCTCGCGGGCGCCGTGAGCGACACCGGCTACAAGGCGCTCGACAGCCTCGCCGGCATGGTGCAGACCGGCCAGCAGAACAACCTCACGTATCAGCAGCACATGCTCGACGTGACGGGCGACCTGATCGGCCAGCTCGCCAGCGCCACGGGCGCGGGCGCGGCATCGCAGGCCAGCATCAGCGCGGCCAGCGCGAGCGCCAGCACGGCGCAGGCAGCGGCCGGCGCGCAAATGTCGAAGTACTTCCTGATCGGCGCGGGCGTGCTCGCGGCGGTGCTCCTCTTTAAGAAGTGACCCCATGGAAATCCTGACGATCAACCTCGCGGCCAACGAGACGAAGAACTTTCGCAAGGCCGGCAGCTACGTCGAAATCCTGTCGTCGACCGGTGCCGTCGGCATCACGATGAACAGCGTTTCGGGCGGCCAGGTCAACAGCATCAATGGCGGCTTGTCGGGCCTGTTCCTGAACGCCAATTTCGGCGCGTTCACGGTGCAGGATCAGTCCGGCGCGGCGCAGCAAGTGCTGTTGCTGACCTGTGATCTGGGGGAAGTGGGCGGAAGTCGGCGCCAGCCGGGCATTGTGTCGGTGACGAATCAGATCAGCGCCAAGATAACGCAGCTGGAAATGTTCGGCGCGACGTTGACGCCGATTGGAATTCAAGCCGTTGCATTCATCACGCCGGCACAGAACCTCTCGGGCGTGCTGATCCGGCGCGCGCAGTGCAGCGCGACGGCCGCAGCGGGTGGAACAAGCGAAGTCCGCGTCGTGGCGGCTCCGACCGTGCCGGTGCTGACCGTGCCGTCGAACGCATATCAGATGGCTGCGACGGCCGGCAATGCCGGTGTCGTGGTTTCGGACATCCACGTCGACCAGAACTACCGACTGCCTCCGGGCTGGGGTGTATGGGCGGTCACCAATCACTTGGTGAACCCGGCGACGTCATGCGGCGCCGCGCTCTCGTGGGAACTGCTGTGAATCGTGCCGTGATCCTCGTTGCGTTGCTATGCGCCGGCCTGGGCTTCGCGCTCTGGCAGCGCCAGGCCGGGGCCGTCGATGACGTGACGGCAAGCCCGGCCGACGCGCCAGAAACGGCCGACGACGGCAGCGGCAGCACCGACACCGAAAGCGCCACGGCAGACGCCGTGGACGCGGCCAATCCATTCGCTCAATCAGCAGGGGCCACCATGGCGCAAGACACCTCCGATGCCAATGTCCAGGCCGGGCTGGCGACGATCAAGACGTCCGAAGGTACGGACACGGCGGACGACCCCTATCGGGTCTGCTACGCCTACAAGCACACCGTTCAGGACATGAGCCGGCACCCGGCCGAGTGGTACACCGACGCCAGCGGAACGCGCACGCGGGAGTGGGGCGGCGAGCCGCTCGACAACCTCGGCCCGACCTACGCCGGGCTCGTGAGCACGGCGGCGGGCGCCTATCAGATCAAGCTCGCGACCTGGGCCGGCTGCAAGAAGGCGCTGGCGCTGCCGGACTTCAGCGCCGCGAGCCAGGACGCGGCGGCGGTCTACCTGATCCAGGGCCGCAAGGGGCTCGACGCGCTCAAGGCTGGCAACTTCGATTCGTTCGTGGCGCTGTGCGCGCCGGAATGGGCGAGCCTGCCGGGCGCGAACTACGCGGGCCAGGGCATGCGATCGATCGACGCGCTTCGGGCTGAATTCACCAGCGACGGGGGCACCATCGTATGAAGGGCGCCGACTTCCTCGACGACACCAAGGGCCTGCTGATCGTCGCGGGCGTGGCGCTCGCGGCGTACCTGGGCTACCGGCTGTACAAGGCCGCGCCGTCGCTGTCGCCGGCCAACGCCAAGAACGCGGACGGCACACCTCAGACGGCCTACGTCGGCGCCGGCCCGGTGGGCGCCATTGGCGCGGCCACCAACGCGGTGTCGGGCGGCTGGCTCTCGACGTTCGGCGACTGGCTCGGATCGAAGGCTGCGGACGCCACGCAGACCGACCCAATGGCGCAGCTCAACGCGGATCAGGCGGCGCAGAACGCGGCCACGCTCACCAGCGCGAATGCCTCGCTGACCGGATCGAACGATGCGGCGACGGCGCTCTACAACAACCCGATTGACTACGGCACGCCGGGCGACTTCGGCAACTGATTTCTCAACCGCCTGAAAGGCAACATCATGAAATGGCTTCTCGCTCGACTCTCCGAACCCTCCACCTACGCCGGCATTGCCGCGTTCGCCGCGCAGATTCTGCCGGCCATCGCCACGCACAACCCGGTGGCGATCATCACGGTGGTGGGCGGTGCGCTCGCGGCCGTGCTGCCGGAAGCGACCCCGGCCTGAGCCATGCAGATGCCTGACGAACTGGCCGTCCTCATCATCGGTGCCGTGTTGAACGGTGCCGTGACGTGGGGAGTTGTTTCGACCAAACTCGCATGGCATCGCCGGGACTTGGATGACCATCACGAGCGCCTGCGGGTGCTGGAAGGGAAGCCTCGTGCACCCCATCGCTAAGCAGGTGGCGCTACAGGTCGTCGCGACGATCATCGCGTTCTACATCCTCAAGGCGTTGCCGGCCTCGCTGACGGGCGGCGCAACGGGCGTGTAGAGCGCGGCGTTCGCCGGGCCATCATCTCGAGTCACAAGCGGCGCCGAAAGGCGCCGCAGTTCGTGGCGCAGCACGGCAGAGTGCGTGGCGTGCAGGACGGCGGCGTTATGCGCCTCGGAGTCGACCGCGGATCGGCCCCAGCTCGTGAGCCAGAACAGCGAAATGAGAACGGTTCGCGGCGCGTGATCGGCGGCGATCCAGCGGCGCGCGGTGGACGGGCTCACGCCGAGCGCGCGAGCCACGGCCTGGGTCTTGGGCCGGCCAATGTCGTCGAGCATCATCGACAGCGGCGGCGTGGATCGTGGGAGACGGTTGAGCATGGCGCTGGTTTCGGCTGCTGCTGTGTCGAACCTGAAACATTTCTTTTCGGGGGCGGCTGTCGGGTTCGGCCTCGCGATCGCGTTCAGTGCGCGCGATCCTTCTTGGCTTTCATGGCGCGGCCCAGGGACGCCCGCAGGCGGCGCAGGCGCCGGATTTCGGGCGTCTGCTCGACAGTTGTACTGCGCATAATGTGCGTTATGTCAACTCAAAGACGCAAGGACAAGGCGCTCCGCGCTTCCCTCAGAGTCCGGTGGTGGGCCCAGGTGATCTTTGTACCGAAGCCCCTGCCGGCCTGTCTCGGTCTTGAGCTCTCGCCGGTTTGGGCGAGCTACCCAAGGATCTCATGTCACTGGCGGCGTCGCCCATCGATCTCGTTGGACTGGCGCAAATGGGACGTGATCGTTGTGCGTGGCCTACTCCCCCAAACTTGACCCTTCTGGGCGATCCGACGACCGCGCTCGCCGCCGACTTGGCCAGGAAGCAGCGACAGAGATTCAGCCATGAAGAAATTCGGCTGCTGCTGTGCAGTCATGCGGTGCAATGCAGGATCCCATCGCAATCTAAGCGTGACCCGACTCGTCTCCGGACAGCTGGCAGCGCGTTCAATCAAGCGCAACTGCACACGCTGGTGTGCTGATAATGTGAGCACGGCTCCTAGAATCAAGGCAACAGGAGCCACGATGCCCGCCACGACCAACATCAACATCCGCGCCAGCGAACAAGTTCGAGACCTGATCGACCGCGGCGCGGCGGCAGCGCACAAGACGCGCACGGAGTTCATGCTTGAGGCGAGTGCTACGGCCGCGCAGAATGCATTGCTCGACCAGACCTACTTCTCGCTGAGTCCAGCCCAGCTGGCGGAGTTCGAGCGGATCATGAGCGAGCCGCTCTCCGACAACGCGGGAGTAGCCAAGCTGATTGCCGCCCGAGCACCTTGGGAGCGGTGACAACACTCCGGCGACCACAATCGTCGTTTTGATGTCTGCAGATGCCGACCGACACACGGTGCAACCAGTCCGGCGAAGAGCCTGTCACACCCGTGGGAACGTCGTGTGTATGAAGTCGATACAGACGAAATCCGAGAAACTCAGACCTGGGCTTGGCATTTGTCAAGCCGGCGTCCGCCTGCTGCTTCACGCGCGCCTGCTAAGCCTCTACGGGACAACGTTTCATGAGAACTCATCAATCGAGCGGAGTGGACTCCGTGGGAGGGATGGCTATGGCAGACATTCGATCGTTGCTCGAAACCTTTTGGCTCGCCTGCAAGGAGACTCCGAGAGGGTACTTCGCTCCCGCGATCGCACTTTGGCACCTCTTCGCGGCAACGGCGGAAGATCAACCGGATTGAGGCAAAGAAGCGCCGCGGACGCGGTGGCTCAAGTTATATGAATCGACCGAGCAAAACCGCCGTCCTTCCGGCCGTTCGAGTCGAGCCCGCGCTCCGCAGCGACGCGGAGTCCGTGCTTGATGACAGCGAGTCCCTGTCGGACTTCATCGCCACCTGCGTCCGCAGCGGTGTCGCTTGGCGCCGTGCGCAGGACGCGTTCCTAGCGCGCGCAGCCGACGCCGTCGAACGCGGGGCTCGGGAGAGTCGCGGCATGTCCGCTGAAGAACTGCTCGAACGTATGGATGAACGCTTGAGAGCCGCACGGAGCCGGCTCTCCCCGCTTGAGCCTGACCCGGAGATCGGATCGTGAAGCGGATCAAAGTTCGTCCAGGAAAGTTTGTCACTATTTCGCCTGCCTTGGCCGCGAAGATGGAAGCGATTGCAGCGGCAGGCGTCGGATTCACTCGTGAGCAGGTATTAGAAATCGTCAAGGCGGAACCTCGAGGCGCCACCATCTTTGCCGGCCCGCTCGGGCCTGAGCGTCCGTCTCGGCGGCGCGTTGTTGCCGCACCCAAAAAGACCGCCGGCAAGACGCCGCCATAGGTCAACTGTCCAGGTTTTGCGGGCGACCCTGAAAATGTCCGTTTCTTCAGGGGTGCGTCAGCGTGCCAAGTGTCCGGGTTTTGCGGAGGTGGCGCGTTTCACCGGCGGTGCACCGGCGACGCGATCGGCCCGAGACGGTTCTCGCGTCGTACCGCGCCTCGGGAATCGGCGCCCTGCTTCGCTCAACCGCTGCTCACGATAATTGAGACGTTATCGTCAGTTACCGTATGGGTCGAATGGTCCCGGAGCCTGTGATCGCCCGCTGCATCGTCGAGGATGCGACGCCACGTGCGAGGTCAAGCCGTGTACTCGGTCGCGACCTATAACTGCTGCGGCTTCGCTGACTCGAGCTACCAGCATGCTGTGCTGAAGACCTTGCTGACTCAGCCTAGTCCTTAGGTGTCAGCAGGGCCGTCGGTGAGCAGATGACGAGTTTCTTGCTCCCGCGCGTGACCGCGACGTACAGATGTCGTCGGTTCAGCTTGTGCGGATCCAGGACTACGGCGACATCGGCTTCCAGTCCCTTGAGCAGCAGCGTGCTCCCGACGGCGCGACGCGGAATCGACCGAGGAAGGTGGCGATTTCGCTCTCTGGCCCGGATGGCTTCGTCCGCGAAGGTGCCACCTCGGTGCGCAGCCTCCATGGCGTTGACGCAGAGCCTGAACACCTCGGGCCGGTAGATTCGGACGTCCGCCGCGCTTCGGAAGTCGTTCAACGCGCGCGCAGCGCTCGAAAAGTCGCGCTTGCTCGAGAACGCCAATGCGGCGGCCTCGATGGGCGTGGCCTCCGTCTTTGAACGCTTATTTGAATGGGAGACCACCCGCTTGAGCAGTTGCGCGGGTGACAGTCCCGTCATC
>FSZS01000055.1_pt1 | contig 15184 bp, 21 predicted proteins | sample 1638881 | NCBI WGS metagenome assembly FSZS01 (sample SAMEA3914813, study PRJEB12502) | metagenome | biome: forest; material: soil | place: Canada | collected 2011-07-07 | depth 0.3 m
CCCGGGCGACCGGCTGCGACGCGAGCGGACCAGCTGCGTCCCGGGCCCGACGAGCGGCCATGGATGGCGGATGGCGGCGGCGAAGAACCGCTTCAGAAAGGGTTTTACGCCGAGGATGAACCGGACTTGTAACTGAGGTGGCGGACTGCCTGTTTTTGAGGCAAATCGGGCTAGTTGGGGTCGCTGTACCCCGGTATGGTCGCATCAACACACAACTACCAAGTCCGGCGAACTCCTACCTTTTTGAAGCACTTGGTCGAGAACCGCGCTCGCGCCGACGGGCAAGTTCAACGGCTCCGAAGCGCATTGGTCGACTTGGAAGCGGAACTAGCACGAGTACTGGCGCATCGCGACGCGTGCGACAGCTTAATAGTGAACTTCACAAAGTTTGACCCGGCTGAGATTGTCGCAATTCGGGGATGGCTGGGCCGACGTGGAGGGCGGGGCAAGCTAGTGGCGGCTATTAGGGAAGTCATCCGTCTAGCCGGCCCTACCGGCATCGGAACGTGCGAGCTCATGGACCAACTGCTAGTCATCTTTGAGCTCAACCTTACTCTCGCGCAGCGTCAAAAGTGGCGCACTAACAGTCTGCGCGGCAGGTTGCACGAGCTGAAGGTGCGAGGGGAAATTGAGCCGATTTGCGAGGGACGGCCTCCGGGGAATGCCCAGCAGCGCTGGCGCATTCCACAGCGCGCAGTTGGTTCCCTCGAAGCGCTGGCCAAGAGTGCGCGAACGCTCGGCGTGCAGGTCGAAGTTGCGAACGACGAGACGCTCCATGACCCATACGAACATGGCTAAGATTCCCAGCTACCTCAAGGGGCTGGTCGAGACACGTGCGCGCGCTGACGCCTACGTGCTTCGCTTGACGAAGTTCCAAACCGAAGTTCAGGCTGAACTCGATAAGGCGACGCGCGACCGAGAGGCGGCGGACGTACTCATTCGCGCCTACAACGCCAACCTACAGCCTGACTCCATCGTCCCCATCCACTCCTGGAAAGGCCGATACGGCGAGCGCGGCGCGCGTGCCAAGGCCTTGCGCGAGTTCCTGCGGGCTGCCTACCCAGAATCCAGAACCACCGTGGAAATCGCCTGGCACCTGATGGCCAAGTTCCAGGTGGACATCGTTTCGACCGAGGAGCGCGAGAACTGGAAGAAGAACGCGGTGCGCAACCCTCTTCGCAAGATGAGAGCCGCCGGCGAGGTGGAGCAGCTTGACGAAGACCGGCCGGATGATGGCTCAACGCCCTCCAGCTGGCGGTGGGTGCCCGCAAAGGGTGCGGAGATTTCGAAGGAGCTGGAAGCTCTCGCCGACTCCGCGTCCCAACCAGACCGTTAGCTTCCACCGAGCCAGATGGCTACCAGCACCGCGAGCGTGCCGAGCGCGACCGCGGCTGCGGGGACACCGGCAAGCCATTTCAGCGCGCGCTGCTCATCGCGCACAGCATTCTTGACGAGTTCGTTCCGCATGTTTTCTCCACGTCTTCCGTCGAGGCTACAACAACCTGGCTCGAATCGCCGACGTCCATGCCAGCAGCTCGTCCCGGCCGGGACGGTCTTCGTCGAACGGAGAGTCCACGCTAGCCGCAAACCGAACTCCGACTTCCGCCGGCACCGATGCCCGAGTGCACTCGCCTTGAACGAAGTCCGCGTCCGGGTGGAGCGTGATACGTCCGCGCGCATCGTCAGTTGCGTTTGCCAGCAACGCGAAGTAGGCCGCATCGAACAAGCACTTCATGCGCGTGTGCTCAGACAGCACGTCCGCCGGTGCGTGCGCCTCTCGCCACGCCTCGTTTGAGCGGCTCGAAAACAGAGTCTTCAGGTCTTTTGTCATCTCGGCGGTCTCCCCTTCATTGCGGTTGTAAGGTCGTGTTTCTCCGGGCCGCTGCTCGAGCCCGCGGGCAGGCGCTCTGGAACCAGCTCTTCAAATTTGCGGTTCTGGCCGGCCGTGTAGTTCCGCCAGTACTGCGACTTCCCCACGTTCAGCGCCCAGAACAGGAGCTTCTCCGTCCGCAGCTTGGGGCTCACGCGCCGATGGTCTTCACGGAAGGCCGTCTCGCAGGCGTATTCGTGCAGGTACTTCGGTTCGATGTTCAGGTAGATGCCGGCCTCAGCGCGGTCTTGTCGCGCCGTGAACGACTCGGCCATGTTCACATGCTCGCCGGCGGGCCCCACCAGGGTCTGACTGTGATTGACCGTGGTGTGCAGGCGGAATTTCTTGCCCAACTTGATGAACGCCACACCGAAGTCGGTCGCGAGAATCGACTCCGGCAACAACACGTGGCGCTGGGCAAGATACTCGGCCACCTCCGGCGTCTCGGACATGCCCACACCAACTTTCGTCCACACAGAGCCGTCGCCAGGGTTGCCGGTGCGTCGCCGCAGCGTCATGACCATTCGACGGTTGTGCGGCAGGATGGCGCCCGTGTTGGGGTCGCGAACCTGGCCCTTCGCGAACAACGCATCCTCTGCAGCCTTAGCAGCCTGGCGTTGCTCCGGGCTCATCGCCCTCTTTGCCTGCTTCTTGTTGACCAAATCGATGACAGACTGGTCCCGCGCATCCTGCTCCGTCTGGTTCTTCGGCTTCTGCTGTGCAAGCGGCTTGCCGCGTCTCTCCGCGGAGTTGTGGCCGGAGGCGTGCGCGCCATCGATTTCAACGACGCCGGCGATGAGGCCCGGGTTGTGGCCACGCGCGAGACCTTCCCGGAGCTTCTGAATCAGTGAGTACGACGTGTTGTAGCTCGCGGTGCCTGCCATCGCGCGTACCGTCAGCGCTGGCGTGCCGGCGGAGCTACTCGCCCACAGAAATGCCTCGACGTAGATGTCTCGCAGGCTTCGCTGCGCGCTATCGAGCAGCGTGTTGGTCGTGACGCTGAAGAACCGTCGGCACGTGTTGTTCATGCAGCGCCAGTTCTCGCGACCTTCGTACCAAGGGTGCTCGTCCTGCGTGTTGCAGTGTGGGCAAGAAATCAGCTTGTCGTCACCCCAGCGCAGTCTCGCAAACTCGCGTCGAACACGCGCCGTGTCCCACCGGTACACGGTCGCCAGGTAGTGGTCGTCCACGGCCCGTTTGGATGAGAAGAAGCGAGCACCCGGTGAAGGATTCCGGCGAGCCCGTTTCGGCTTCTCAGGCGGAAGCGAGCCGGCTGAAAATGGAACGAAAGGGAACGGCGGAACCGTCACAGCGCACTCTCCAGAAACTTCGTGAACACCGCTGCCGGGACGAACGCACTGCCTTGACCGACTGGCTGCTTCGGTTTGAGACCTTGGCGAGCCAGCCAGTTGTGCAATCCCACTCGCGCTTGAACGCAAAGCTTGCCCATGCTGATGCACTCGACGCCATCCTCTTCGAAGACCGGAGGCACGCGCAGTGGTGGGCGCGCGGGCAAGGACGACTGGCCAGCCTCTGTCCAGCTGACGGCACGCGCGAGCAAATCCCAGGGCTGGAGCACTTCCGGGGCGTGTCGGAACTGCGGTGAAGTGCGTGTGCCCGTGAGGTCGTCGAACAGTTCGCAAACGTAGTCGCACGGCCGCACGCCCATCGAGAGCTGTGCGGTGGCGACTTGTGCCCGGCGCGTCTCTTCGCCATCGGCCCAATGTTCAACGACAGCGCACAGGCTGCGCATGTAGGCACCGTTGGCCGCTGCACTCGAAGGCATCGTTGGCAACTTCTCCTGCGTGTACAAGCCTACCGTCACCAATCTCGCGATGAGGTCCCAGATGCTCGATGACCATCGCGGGTAGTTTTCTAGATAACGGAGGTTCAGCGACCCGACGCCGCACACGAACAGCTCAGACTTGTACGTCGCCACCGCGGCCAGCTTCTCGTAGCCGAAGTCCAGCCGGCCCAGCATGTTGTGCAAGGCGACTTTCTTCACGACGCCGCTGTGCAGCGTGACCTTAAACATCGGCGACCTCGATTTCCCACGTCTGGTAGTACTGATACGCTTCAACGATTTCCATGCCGGTGATGCGCATGGTCTTGCCCTTGAGCCACAGCACGCGAGCGTCAATGAGCGGGGGAAGCACCATGCCTAGCGCGCCATCAATCGGACTAACGATTTCGGCCTGCGTGTAGGCCCGATTCAGCAGGTTGTTGCGTTCCTCGCGCATGCGCAGCGTGCCGACGAATGCGCGGCTTGCTTTGCGGTCGGCGGTGAGCAGTGGCCTGCCACGGACGTTAATTGGACGAACGACGACTTGCATGATGGAGCGTGAGTTAAGGCGAGTGCTGAACCGACGGATTTAAGGTCTCAGAAAACGCGTGTTTGGCGTAAGGCGCGATTTTTTAGGTCCAAACGGAAACTGCAAACCGCTTTCAAACGCTGTTTGTGCGCGGGCGCACAAACGTAAAACGGGGACCGACGGGACCGTGACTTTTGTCCGGGTCATGACGCGGCCTCGGGATTCGGGAAAAGCTCGAACGTCACATCTCGCAGTTCCTGCGCGTTGTTGATTTCCTTCCAGGCACTCCAGACGTAGCGCGCGTCCGCGTCAGAGCCCGGTCGACCGCGCAGGCTATAGACCCGCCCGCTCCTGGTGCGCAATCGACGCGAAGTCACATCGAACTCGACAATCGGCGATGAGACTCGACCTTCGCCGACGTCGACGGCGTAGCCGACCGCGTGACGCGTCGGTGCGTCCAGGGCAGCAATCTGCACCTCGTAAACGCTCCAGTTCTCCAAGGTATTGGGCTGCTCTCCGGGAGTTGGGACGGACCAGACAGGCATGGGTTCTCCTTGCGCCCAGCTGGGCAGCAACGTATTCAGGCAAGGCTCCGCCCAGGCGCGCAGCTAGCGCACTCCGGCGGAACAGACGGTGGCGCGGGCTAGGCGCGCGGGCGGGAGGTGTTCAGTGGGTCACCTCCGCATGCGTCTAAACGAGCTGACCACGACGCCAAGCACTTCCAGCGATTGGCCGGGGCGGATGATGTCGTATGCGGGGTTCTCCGGCCGCAGGACGTACTGGCCAGCTTCGAGGGCCAATGTCTTGACCGTCAGGCGGCCGTCAACGACTGCGACAACGACGTCGCCTGACTTCGTCGCCGTGTTGTGCTCCACGACCACGATGTTGCCATCCAGGAGGCCGGCGCCCGTCATGGAATCACCGCGCACGGTCGCGAACGATGTCCGGTCAGGGTGCGTGATGAGGTAGTCCTCGGCGTTGAGCGACTCGAAGTCATCGTGCTGGGTCGCTTCTTGGGGCACACCAGCGCGCACAGGGCCGAGCATGCGGTACGAGAAGAACTTCTTCGTCGGCGCGATTCGACCGTCGACGCGCTCGAGGAATCCAGCATCGCTGAGACGCCCGACAAGGGCGAACACCCCGGCGCTCGACCTCAGTCCGACGACTTCGGCCAACTTCGCCATCGAGGGAAACGTCTTGTGCCGCCGCCAGTGTCCGCGGAGGGTGGCGAGGTAGCGAGTGTCGGCGACTGCGGGTTCCATGAGCGGCATCGAATGGGCGTTAGATGCGCCTACTGTATGAAAAAACAGTAATAAAAACAAGGGGTTATGAAAGAACGGTTTCTTTCAAGCTGCTGAGGGGCCGGCCGCCGGCGCGGGCTGCTACTCTCCGCCCATGGCCGAGCTCGACGACAAGACCATGAAGGACTTTGTGACTGTCTGCCGCGGGGCACTGGCAAGCCTCGTCGCGAGTCAGGGTTCGATGTTCAACGGCTTCCCAGTCGGCGCTTGCGGCCCGGCGGCTGAACTCATCGGCCGCGCGCTCAAGGAGCAATTTGGCGTCGAGGGCGTGTATGCGTGCGGCGTCGGTCATTCCGGCCTACCGGAACGCCAGACCCACGCCTGGGTGGAGACGGACACGGCCATCATCGACGTCACCTACGACCAGTTCACCGAGACCGGGCTGCAGGGTTGGGTGTTCCCACTGGACAGCCCTTGGCACGCCAAATTCGAAGACATCGAGCGGCGCAACGGCTTCTGCATGCCGTCAGGCTGGCCGATGTACCCGCACGACGGCTACGCAGCGATACGAACAGTCTTGGCGACGGCACCGCAGTAGCGTCGCGAGTTGGTCGACAACAGAGCGGTGAGTATCCTATATCGAGTTCGACAGGATTTCGGGTTACCGCGGAGAGAATTCTACTTTCCGCATGAGGCTGCTGATTCTGGCTACACTGTTTCAGGACAACCAAAAAACATATGGCACTAATCAAACTGCATGGAGTACACGGCACTTGCATCACGCATGCAAAGTCCATATTGGCGAACGGCGTGAAGGCAAAGTCTGGCGGTGGTCGAGCCGGAACAGGGTTCTACCTTTGGGCGTATGCCACCGACAGCGGTCGTAAACGAGCAATCCAGCTCGCGAAGGACTGGCACTCCGACTGGTATGCGAAGGGCAAATACGATGGCTCGCCTGAGAGGGGTGAGGCGATAATCGTCTTTGACATACTTGTCGAGTCGACAGCTTATCTAAATCTGAACCAAACAAGGCATCACGAAAGACTACTGGAAATCGAGGAAAGGACTGGCCAGGAACAGTCGAAGGTTTTCGACGAGTATCTAGAAAGCCAGTCGCTGTTCAAGGAAGAGCAACATCAGACGCCGCTTCAAGTCGTGGAGGCTATGGTCCCTTACCCTGAGGCAACCAAACGAAGTAATCTGCCCCGGTTGACACCCGGCGGCGATGCCTATATCATTCTTGAACCTGGGTTCGGTACGCTCGAAATTGTAGAGTGGTGGCCGACGGCCCTAAGGAAGTGTTGAACATGGATGACCTTTTTGACATTGCTGCTGAAGAAGCCTTCATGGCCAAGCGCTACGCAGTGAGCGACGAAGAACTCGTTGCTCGCGTACGTTCCGCTCCGGACATGGGCGGCGCCGTGCTCGTGGCATTGAGCGAGTTCATGGCCGAGCACCAAGTTGTGCCCCGCATCGCTGCGTAGGCCTTCTCATTCATCATTCAAGAGCCGCTCTAAGCGGCTCTTTTCATTTCAGTCGCCCTTATGCTGACGCGAAGGCTCGTCTACTGGGTGCAGTTCAAGGCCGACATGGCCAAGGGCAGGCCGGCTAGTGATGGCGTTGAAGCATGGCAACCGACAACGGTCGCCTCACGTTACGGCGCGTTGTACTGCTGAACCGCAATTACGTACTGCCTACGTAATTGCTTCGCTTCAAGCGAGGCCGTCGGCTGATTCGGGCAACAGGCGCGTTGATGAGCCTCAAGTGGTCGAAAGAACGTCAGAATCAACTCAACAATACGAGGGAGCCAATGTCGATTCGTCTGCTGTCAGAAGAACATGCCGCGCGCGAGGTGCTTGCCCTGTTGAAGGACTGCACGAGCGTGTCCATCGCCGTCGCCTGGGCGACCAAGGGAACAGTCACCGACGCTCTGCTGGCTTCAGGCAAGCTCCAGCGTGCCGTGATTGGCACGAACATGTACATCACCGACCCGGATGTGCTCAGTCAGCTGCGCCAGCACCCGGGCGCACGCGTGATTGCCCCGGACCATCCGAGGCTGTTCCATCCCAAGGTCTACCTCTTCACGAAGGGCGACCTGGTCTGGGGGGTTGTCGGAAGCCACAATCTCACGCGAGGAGCATTCGGCTTACCGGTCAAGGCAGGCAAGCTCGCCAACGTTGAGGCGAGCGTTCTCATCGAAGGTCGTCTCGCAGACGAAGGCAGCGAGCTGTTCGCCGAACTCCTGAAGTTCGTCGACCAAGGCTGGAACGATGGCGAGGAAATCGACGACGACTTCTTCTTCGCGTACAAGCGGCAGTACGAGGCCAACAAGCAGAACCGCAAGGCTCTTGAGGCGTTTCATCGAGTGAAGCGTCCGAAGCAAGGTTCAAAAGTGGCCTCGCCGATGGACATCACCTGGCCCGAGTTCGTCAAGGAGACTCGCGAGCGGGACAAGCATGACTTCGAACTGCGCTTGGTACTTCTGGAGCGTGCCCAGCGCATCTTCGGCGAGCACCGCAGCTTCGAGGCCATGGGCCACGACGAACGGCGAGCGATTGCAGGGACGTTCGGCACCGTCGAGGAACAGTTGGACGGCATCAACTGGGCCTGGTTTGGAACCATGTTCGGCCAGGGTGACTTCAAGTACCTCGTGAACCGAACGCCGGCGGGTCTGTCCGCGGCGCTTGACTACATTCCGCCCCAGGGTCACGTGACAGAGGCGCAATACCGCAGCTTCGTCGAAGAGTTCCGCACCGCGTTTGCGGGCCGCGCGCACAAGGGCAACTATCCGTCCGCATCGCGACTGCTGGCGATGAAGCGGCCGGACCAGTTCGTCGCAGTCAATTCTCAGAACCGTGAGGGCCTCTGCGAGGCGCTTAACGTTGCACCGACGACGCTCGACCTCGACAACTTCTGGGAGCGCATCGTGGTGCCGGTTCGGTTGAGCCCTTGGTGGCTCGCGCCCCGGCCCACGAAACGCCAGGAGGCTCGACTCTGGGACAACCGGGCGGCGATGCTGGATTGCATCTACTACGAGAAGCCGGCCGCCTAGGCTCGACACCGAGATGCCGTACTTCGCCCGCAGCGTAACCAACATTGATGCGCTCTCGTCGCTTCGCAACGAGGACACGCAGTCGTTGAGTCTGTATGTGATGCAGAACGAGTTCGGCGCCATCAAGGTCGGGCGGAGCGCTGAGCCAGAGGAGCGGAAGCGGCAGCTCATCCAAGAGCTGCGCTGCCAAATCAAACTCGTGACGGTAGTGCCCAAGGCCGGACACCGCGAGGAGTGGTGCCACCTGCAGATGGCGGAGCACAGCCTCGCGGGAGAGTGGTTCTCAGGAAGTGACGACGCGCGTGCTCACGTCGCGAAGTTGCTGGAGGCGACGCTGAGTTGGCCTTATGCGAACGACGCCGTGGGCCTCGAGCGATGGCTGGAGACAATTAGGGACGGCCGCGGCCAACAGTACTGGCGCAAGCGGGAACGAACAGTCATCCGACGCCTTCTCGGAGCACTGAAGGGGACATCGAAAGTCCGCCAGTACATCGACGGTGACATCGCCTTACTGGTCGGGTTCGACGAGCCATTGCATCACGGTCGGAACGGTGTTGAAGGTCGATGGCACGGCGAGACTTCGTACACAGTCATCCCGGACTACACACATTCGCTCGCTGCTGCGAAATTGCTGTGGCCCGATGATGCGCCCGGCCCAGAGCCGACGACAACCGACCCACTTGAGTACTGTTTGGCGGCTCTCTGCGAAGCCTGGGGCTTCGACCACCGCCGGCTGAAGCCGCTCGATTGGCGCTAGTCCGTACTCTCCGCAGGTTGTCGCGGTCGCTGGCCATTCCCTCAGTCCGTGGGCGGAGCGTCGTCCGAGTTCTCGATGTCGTCGAGGAACGGCTGCGCCATCTCGGCGTGTCCGAGGTTGGTCGCAAGTCGCAGCATGGCGTCGTCGAGCGCTTGTCTGACTAGCGGTGAAAACTCTCGCCTGCGGACATGGCCTGCGGTCATCTGCTCGAAGTCCAGCCGGAAGCCAGACGGGTCTCGCATGGCCTCTGCTAGCTTTGGCAGCAAGCTTGCCAGCCGGGCTTTTCCTTTCGTCACCGAGGTCATCAGGCTCTCGAACTCGGCCAGCGACAGGATGAAGACGTTCTCGATAGGCAACTTCTCGGCGTGGGCCAAGCGTGCGCGCTCGTCAATCTCCGCGACGCGTGTTGAGCTCATCGCTTCGAGCTGCTTGCCCGTCGGAATGAACAGCTGACGATTGGTCACGAGCAGCAGGAAGTCTTGTGTTCGGTCGCCAAGCGCGCTCAAACCGGAATGGGTCGACAGCCGCTCGCTAACGTCGACGGCCTTTGCGACGCCGTCGCGTAGTTTTGTGAGCTTGGCTCGAGCGTAGCCCGCGTCATCCTTGGTGATGTACTCGTCTTGGTACAGACCGAACTTCGCTTCGACAAGAATGTTGCAATCCTCGTCGCGAAGGATTACCTCGACAGCATGTTTGTCCCGACCAACAACAGCCCAGAACTCATCTTCATCAAGGCTTGCTAGCCCGGTTGTTTTGGCGAGACCTACGACGTAGTCCTCGAAGACGTCGCCGTAGGCCTGTGCATAGGCACCGCCCTCGACTGACAGTTTGTTGTGAATGAATTCGTCGACGCCGCGGGCAAACACCTTCGGATGCCAGCAGTAGTAGTTCCCATTTGGAGACAAGAGCAAAGGGAAATTTCGGAAGACTGGGAATTCCACCACCGCCTGCGCGGTGTGCCTGTTCTGAAAAGCGTCCGCACTCAGTTCCGTGCGTAGCGCGGCTACGTCTCTGGCCATCAGACCCAGGATGATGTCAATCTTGGCACCGTATGCTGCACGCAGCGATGCGAAATAGCCCATCGTGAGCTGAACTTCCCCCTTGATTACTGGCGCATAGACGGCCATGGTCAGGTCTAGGAAATCCTCAGGCGTCAGACCGAGCGTGGCTTCAAACGACTGTTTGAGTGGATGGTCGGCGGCGAGGTTTGCGATGAGCGCTGGCCAGCGAGCGAACTCGATGGTCTCGAGTCGCTGGAATTCGACTTGGACGTAGCCCAGTGAACGGATGAACCGTAAAGGATTCGTCGTGAGGGGCCCCTCGGACTCGTCCCGGTCGATGGCCCAAAGGCGTTGCTGGATGTCGATGAATTCGTTCGGAGTGATGTGGCGCCCAAGGGTCTGATGAACCATCCTGTCCTGCAACGCCCACTTGGCCATCAACATAATCAGCCAAGGCGCCGTTTGCATTTCATCGGCGAGACTCGCGTGGCGCCGATGCAGGAGCGTCAAAGCGACTTCGAGTATCGACCCGAGGCTGTATTTTCGAAGCTTGTTGCGGACCTCCCGATAAGTCTTGTCATTGACGGGAACACCGGGCGTAGCTGACGTCTCGCGCAACTGATTCACTTGAGCTTGAACTCCCAAACTCGCGACAGAGAGCCTTCTGCCCAGGCCGGCGCATCGGCTATCGCGAGCCAGCCATCGACGGTGTGTGACTCCATGCGAGCTCCCGTACCGGCCGGCGGTCGGCCAAACTGGTACTGTATGCAAAAACAGTCAATTGTCAACATGTGCCGCGGAGTGGGCGTCGGACTCACGGCTTAGCCACCGTGGCGCCGTAACCCATTGCGGCGCGTGTCAGCACGTGAAGTTTCCCTGTCAGCACCGCCAGCAGTTAATCGCGGCTAGCGGCTGCGAGAGCGCGAAGGTACTGAGCGCGAAGCCGTGGCAGCACGTCGCGGAAGTACGCCTCTTCGCCACCCTTCATGTTCGTCCAGGATGGGTGATACAGCTCTCCCACCGGCAGGCCATGCCGGCCAGCGACCTCGGGGCGAGTCAAGAATCGGTAGACCTCGCTGCCAAGCGCAAGGAGGAACGCCGGCTTGAATAGTTCGAGTTCCTGGTACAGGAAGCGTGTCGAGCATGCGTCGAGCGTGCTGCCAGGAATCTTGTCCGTCTTCGCGCCAGCCGACTCGCACTTGGCCAATGCCGTCATCGCCGACTCTCGGAATACCGCCTCGGCTGTAGGCTCGCAACCCAGAATCGCAGCGACCCGTTTGACCAGGTTGGTGTGGTACCCGGTGCCCACAGACTTGGCGCCACGAAATACATCGTGCGTCAGCCCGTAATGCACCTCGGCCCAGGTCTCGCGCGGATGTTCGAGATAGGCCTGCACCTCGTGCGGAGGCGCGGTGCCGGGGTTCTTGCTGACAAGCATAAGCTTGACCTCGTGCCCGTCTCCGCCCCAGTAGAAGCTCCGAGGAATCCGGCCGGTGTCGGGGTCGTTGGTGATGCCCGCGCAATGCAGCGGGCAGACGACTACTTGTTGGTAGAGGTCGAGCGGTCGCATGCGCTGGTCAATCTTCAGCAGGCGCCTCTTCCCCGACGAGCGCGATGCTCGCGAGTAGCCGCGCCATCCTTTTGAGCATGTCGGCATTGCGAATGCGCCGCCAGTCGTCGCCAAGCACGGTGAACGTGTCGCCGCCGCCATGGTGGCCGTGGGCCTCATTCCACTCTGGAAGTCCGAGAGACCGAACCTGTTCGGCGGCGAGCATCACGCCCTTGAACGCCTCGTAGCCGCGGTCGCACAGATGGAAGAGACCATCCGGCCAACGCGAACGGCTCTGTTCGAGGACGTAGGGGACTCGATTGCCAATGAGCTCCATCGACTCCGGGCGGTGCTCAGGTGCGACCTTGTCGGCGATGAACTCTAGCTGACGGGCCCAGCGCATCAGCTCGGCAATGCTCTCGTGTCGCCGCAACTCTTGGGGCTTGAGGGCTTGCAGCGGCAACTGCGGCAGTGGTTGGTCGACCTGCTGCCACGGGAAGACCGGCGGACTGCTGGCGGTCAGACCACCGCTCCGAGCTACGTGGGCGCTGAGCGCGTTCCAGTCGCGGAAGCCCTTCGCGTGCGCGACTTGCTCCAGCGCTGCTGACTGGGACAGCTCTTGTCCGCGGGTCCGCGCATCGGCCCGCAGTTGGCGCGCTTCGCCCTTGAAGGCGTAGGCAGGGTCGGGATTCGCGCTATCGGAGCGCGGGAGGGGGAACGACGAAGAGGTCATGGATACTCCTTCACCGGGCACATCAAAGGCGTGGTTCGCGTTACGCCGGCACGGGTGGGGTAGTCCACGAAGTGTCGGAGGTGTTGCAGGCAGATTCACCAGTCCTCAAGGTGAGGTGCGAACGGCAGGGCTGCCACCCTTGCGGCGAGTCTAGCGCTCGAGATGCCGACTGTCGAGCGCGGGCCGTCCGGCGCAGCAGTCAGCGCAGGTCCCCGGATAAGCGATGCGCACTATCCTTCTCTTTCGTACCAGAGATGAGGACTGCCAATGCTGTATCGCGGTGTGAGCAAGGTCGAGGATGAACGCAACAAGGGGCGACTCGTACCCAAAGGGACAACTCCTGAAGTGGTACTGAGGTATGACGGCAGCGCCACCTACGACGGCACCTACCTGCATGGTCCCTCCGTACACAACACGGCTCGCGCGCACCACATCGACACTGGGCGATACGACGGCAGCGGCATCTCGGCCACCCGTTCGGAAATGCAAGCCATCAAATTCGCCACTACTGGTGGTCTCGAGGACGGCTTCGTCTACGTCATCGACGAGACAAAGCTCGAAGCGGCCGGCGTTTCAGCTGTTGAATTTTCTGACCCGTTGCATCCCCATGAGCAAGAAGTGACGCTTATCGAGAGGAGCGGCAATGCGTTGCCGGACGGCATCGTCGTCGAGAAGTACGCCGTCGACTCTAGCGGCAAGCGAACTGTCGCCGACGCTCTGTGTTGACGGGGCGGCCGGCTGCAAAAAAGCGCTACACTGATTTCTGAGCCGCCACGCCGGCCTGCCCGCCCACAAAGGCGAAGTCGAATCGACAGCGCGAGACTTCCAGAGTCAAGGCTTGACCTCAATGGTCGCCGCTGACTCGGTGTGTGGGCGCATCGACGACGCCGCGACCGCGGAGTTCATGCCTATGGCTACAACCTTCTCTTCCACGCAGCTCGAGCGCTTCCGCCGCGAAGCCAAGAAGCTCAGCCGCGACCTCTCCATCCCTCACAGCGCCGCGCTCGACCGTATTGCGGTTCGCCACCACTTCCAGAACTGGTCTCTACTGGCCAAGCACAGCGATGCGGCTGGAACGCCGCCCCCACCGGCACCAATGCCCTTGCGTGGTGGTACGAACAGCGAGCCGCCGACGCGTTACTACCTCCACGGCGACGTGGTCGTTGACGACCCCACGCACTGCTACTGTTTGCGTTGCGACCTCTTCGTGGAACTGGCGCACTTCGAGGGTGCCAGCGACCACGACGACGGCGAGGACGGCGAGCGCTACCTAGCCTCGCTAGCTCGTCACAACGCGTTGCCTCGTGCGCGTAAGGCTGCTCGTGGGCGACCGGACGACGCGCCCAATGTTCTCGCTGCCCGTGCTGTTGCCGAACGGGCGGCTTACCAAGCTTCACGCGCCCCGTTCCATCGGTGGCTCGAGTTGCAGCGCGACCGCGACGACATGGTCGGCCACCTTGCTGGCGACATCCTGCAGGACAAGACCTTCCCGGTTGGGGTGACCACTCGTCGCCAGGTCGAGGAGCATCTGGCTTGGCACGGTGACCATATCGTTCGGGCAATCCGAGCGGCTTGGCGAGACTTCACGGGCGCGAGTACGAACCACTAGGCGTCAACCGAAGCGAGAGCGCCTCGAACAGGACGTCGCGGTCAGTCAATGCGGCATTCCGTGAAACATTGACCGCGCGTCGAAGCGACGTCGGATTTGAGCGAGCGTCCCTTTGCCGTCATTGTGTTGCCGCCGACGATGAGGCAAATGTCACGCTGAAAAATAGACCCGCGGATGATGTTTCACGCGCGACAGTGGGCGCTTGGGCGATTTGATAACGTAATAGCGTAATACCGTAATGGCCGTTGCCCGCGCGCAGCGCTACGGTCCAAAAAGTGCGCCTACACCGAAGGTGATGACGTATCTTGAAAGCACTCTCGCCCGGGCCGCAGCCTTTATTGCGCTCTGGTTTGTCATGGTCGCGGTGACCCCCATGGGGCTCATCGAACGCGTGGGTGCCGGCGCGCTGTCGCTCGTGGCCATCGTGTTGCCCCGCATTCGTAGAGCGCTGGCTCCTGTCGTTCTCTCGCCCGCAGTTGTGCGCGTCAGTACTCCGCTTTTAAACGAGCCCCCCGCGCCAGCGAATCCACGTTGCGAGGCCAACCAGCGAGCCGCGAGTGCGGGTCATGGCAGTGGCGCGTCGAAGCATGCTGGTGCGACGCTTCGCGAACTGTTGGACGGTGCGTGTCTCGTTCGCCCTGATGCCGTTGCCGTGCACGCTGGCGCCGGCGGCTCAGTCAGTTCGTTCGCGTCCCCTACGATGACACCGCGTCACGCTGCTCGCGGGCAGCACTTGGTATCGCGCCGCCGCTTACGGCCAACGTCCAAGCCCCGTATTGGAATGCTCGGATGGTGGCGAGTCGGCCCTTTCCACGCCCTCGGCGGCGGCCCGGCGTAACGCTGAACTCCGGTCATAGAAAGAATCAAAAATGGCGGTAGGTCTGTACAGGACCTAGTCGCCATTTTTCTTAATTAAATCAAGGGTTTGCAGAGGTTCTTGGTTCATCCTCGGCGTAAAACCCTTCAGAAACGAAAAAGCCCCGCCGAAGCGGGGCTCTCCAGAGAAACCTCGACGCGGCCGTCGCCGCGCGAGATCACTTCTTCTTGGCGGCGGCGGCGG
>FSZS01000490.1_pt1 | contig 14880 bp, 15 predicted proteins | sample 1638881 | NCBI WGS metagenome assembly FSZS01 (sample SAMEA3914813, study PRJEB12502) | metagenome | biome: forest; material: soil | place: Canada | collected 2011-07-07 | depth 0.3 m
GCGATTGAACTGGGCTTGCGCTTTGCGCGTGGTCGCTTCTATGCTGGCAATCCCATGTTCCAACAACGCGGTGTCATCCCCTTCAGTAACAAAGGCTATCTGGTTGCGTAAGTCGGCGAGGCGGTTGTTGACCGGGGTGGCCGACAGCATGAGCACGCGAGTTTTTACGCCCTCCTGAATAATCCTGCGCATGAGGCGATCGTAGCGGGACTCTTTTCCCTTGTGCGTGGACTTGTTGCGGAAGTTGTGCGATTCGTCGATCACCACCAGGTCGTAATTACCCCAATTCACGTTGGATAAATCGATGTCACCTGAAGAACCGCCATCGCGTGACAGATCGGTATGGTTCAGCACGTCGTAGTTAAGGCGGTCGGCGGCCAACACATTGCGCTTGTCGTTGGACTTGTAGAGCGTCCAGTTGTCGCGCAGGCGCTTGGGTGCTAGAACGAGCACGCGGTCATTGCGCAGCTCGTGATATTTGATGATTGCCAATGCCTCGAAGGTCTTGCCCAAACCTACGCTGTCAGCAATGATGCAACCGCCAAAGCGGTTCAGCTTGTCTATCGCGCCGACAACGCCGTCGCGCTGAAACTTGAAGAGCTTCTTCCAGACCTCGGTATTGCGGATACCCGTGGCGGATTTGACGATGCGCTCCTCGTCCATCTCGTCGCCGCTGTCACGGAATACGTGATGCAGCATGAGTGAATAAACGGTAACGGGGTCGCGCTGCTCACCAACGGACTGCAAGGCTTGAATCAGGGCTGCGCGCGTATTTGGCTGCGACCGCAAAGCAGCCCATTGATTGTCGAACCACTGGGCGAGCTGGGTTGCTTCCTCGGATGACTCCGATGCTTGAATCAGACTCAGTGGATTGCCAGGAGTCAATCCCAAACCATCCGTGCTGAAGGCAAATGAACCTAGCACCACTTGCTCAGGTTTTGCTTGCGCATTGCTTAGCACCGCTGCCCCTTGAGGCACGTTGCCAAGCGCGCGGCGCAGCTCCACTTTGTCGCTCACCCACTGGGCGCACCGAAGAGCCAGCCAACGCGTTTGCAAGCGGTTACGGGCAGCGCGGTCGCCATCACTTCCAAGGAATTCCAGCGCACCATCTTCAGCGGGCAATATCAACTGCACTTTCTCTAAAGTAGATAGCGACTCGATCAACTCGGCAAAGGCAAAGAGAGAAAAGGTGGGGGTTACACAGCCAAGCTGACTGCCGCGCTTAAGGTGCTGGCGAATCAAGTCGATGACGCGGTCGGTGCCCGTGTTGTGGATGAGTTTCATAACAGAGTGGCCTCCACCGGGTGCGGGTTGATGTCACTCTGCGAGTCCACCAGGGTGGACGCCAGCGATTCCACTGTGTCGCTCGCCGCGCGACGGGTCAGCAGCCACGCGTAATATTGGCTTTGGTATGGAGTGAGTCGAAGTTGTGTCATCAACTCACTTCCTGTTTCGCTTTGTTAATGCTCTCGGCAATCCAAATATCAAGCTCCGAGCGACGGAAACGCCACGTTCCCCCAAGCTTGAATGCGGGTATCTCACCCTTCTGGGCGAGCCGGTAGACCGTCCGCTTGCCAGCTTTCAGGTAGGCAGCAACTTCGTCGAGCGTAAGGATTTCGCCATCTGAGTCGGTCATTGTTTCTTTCGCAATGCTGGCCTACAATGAATTCTGCTTGCCAAGTCTGGCCAATTTTACCGTATGAAGTGCAGAATTGGCTAGAGTCATATAAGCAACGTATGACGATTCAATGGCGGCGGCAGGCCGTACATCAATGTCACTACGTACGCGGGTTCGACTGTGGAAATACCACACGATAGGCTTCGTGGTTCGTGCCAGTGACCGGAAATAATCATCGCTGTACTCCCCTCTTAGCCGACCTTCGCCGGAGCAGGTTTGCTCATACTCACGGCGCCCCCAAACTTGTGATGCTTAAAACGGTGCCGTTTCGGTGCCGCTTCGAACCGTAACGATCGGCCGATCCTGATTCGCGTGTACCGCGCTGACGGCCCATTGAAATGGACTGAATCGAGAAATCACAAGAGGGGTAGCGCATGGTGCCGACCGGCGTGCTGATTGGCCAGATCACAATGGTTTTCGCAACCACATTGCTCGGTCTATGGAGTGCCACCCAGTGGACGGCGGCTGCACTGGGATACCAGATTCGCCTCGGCGCGCCATGGTTCGACCTGTTTGGCACACCGATCTATCACCCATGGCGGCTGTTCGAGTGGTGGTACTTTTTCGATGCCTATGCCCCTGACATCTTCCTGCGCGGCGGTGCCATCGCCGCGTGCAGCGGCTTAGCCGGTGCCATGGTGGCCGTCACCATGTCGGTGTGGCGCGCACGGCAGTCCAAGCTGGTCACGACCTACGGTTCGGCACGCTGGGCGCTGCCCGCTGAAATCCGCAGTTCCGGGCTGACCGGCCCTGCCGGCGTTTTCCTTGGCCGCAAAGATGACGACTACTTGCGCCACGAAGGTCCCGAGCATGTAATGGCCTTCGCGCCCACCCGATCCGGCAAAGGTGTCGGCCTGGTGGTGCCGACGCTGCTTTCGTGGCCCGGCTCCGCCGTGATCCACGACATCAAGGGCGAAAACTGGACTTTGACGGCCGGCTGGCGCTCGCGCTTCTCGCACTGCCTGCTGTTCAACCCGACAGATGCACGCTCGGCAGCGTACAACCCGTTGCTCGAAGTGCGGCGCGGCATGCACGAAGTGCGCGACGTGCAGAACATCGCCGACATTCTGGTCGATCCCGAAGGCGCGCTGGAGCGGCGCAACCACTGGGAGAAGACTTCACACGCACTGCTGGTCGGCGCGATCCTGCATGTGCTCTACGCCAACGAAGACAAAACGCTGCGTGGCGTCGCCAATTTTCTGTCCGATCCGGCCTTCCCGTTCGAGGTGACGCTGCACCGGATGATGACGACACGGCACCTGGGCGAAACAACGCACCCGGTTGTCGCATCAGCGGCGCGCGAGGTAATGAACAAGAGCGAAAACGAACGGTCCGGTGTGCTGTCCACCGCGATGAGTTTTTTGGGCCTGTACCGCGATCCTACGGTGGCCGAAGTCACGTCACGCTGCGACTGGCGTATCGCCGACCTGATTGATGCCGATCACCCGGTGTCGCTGTACCTGGTAGTGCCGCCCTCGGATATCAGCCGCACCAAGCCGCTGATCCGCCTGATTCTCAACCAAATCGGCCGACGCCTGACCGAATCACTCGACGGTTCGGACGGCATTGCCCGCCGCCACAAGCTACTCCTGATGCTCGACGAGTTCCCAGCACTGGGTCGGCTCGACTTCTTCGAGAGTGCACTGGCCTTCATGGCGGGCTACGGACTGCGCGCATTTCTCATTGCGCAGTCACTCAACCAGATCGACAAGGCCTATGGCCAAAACCATTCGATCCTCGATAACTGCCATGTACGCATCGCGTTCGCCACCAACGACGAACGCACGGCCAAACGTATTTCCGAAGCATTGGGCACCGCAACCGAATTGCGCGCGCAGCGCAACTACGCGGGCCATCGACTGGCCCCGTGGCTCGGTCACTTGATGGTATCGCGGCAAGAGACGGCACGACCGTTGCTCACGCCCGGCGAGGTCATGCAACTACCGCCGGACGACGAGGTGGTAATGGTGTCCGGCCATCCACCGATCAAGGCGAAAAAAATTCGCTACTACCTGGATGCGAATTTCAAGACGCGCATGCAGGCACCGCCGCCATTGCAACTCGGGCACTACGCCGACGCACCGCCATTGCGGCCAGACGATTGGACCGGGCTGGCTGTACCCGCCCCCGCCGCACCGACTTCCGGCTTGGCCATCCCCGCGCACGGCGGGGCCATCGACGACGGTGGCCACCAGCAGCAGCCGGAACTGTCCGAAGTCGTATTCACACCGGAACCAGAACACGCAATGGACGACTTGGGCCTGTTCGATGACGACGACTTGTCGCTGCCCACCCAGCTCGATCCACGCCTGCTACGCACGGCGCGGCTAGCCGCACTTGACCCTGATGACGGGATATCCCTATGAGCCGCACACGCCTGAACCTTTTCATCGAGCACGAGCACGCCAAGCGGCTCGACGAGTTGGCGACCATGAAGGGCTTGTCCAAGTCCTCCATCATCGCTGCCGCGTTGGCTTCGTTCCTGTCGCCCGACTCCGGCGATCAGCGCGAAGCGGCCATCGCCAAGCGGCTGGACCGCTTGTCTCGCCAGCTCGACAAGCTGGAGCGGGATCAGAACATCTTGATCGAGACGCTGGCGCTCTACGTGCGTTACTTCCTGACCGTCAGCACCCCGGTGCCGGAAGCGCATCAGGAAGCGGCACGCGCCCAAGGCCGCGCACGCTTCGAGCAGTTTATCGAACAGCTCGGCCAACATCTGCTGCGCGGGCGCAGCCTGGTCAAGGACGTGGTGGAGGAAATTCAGCCCGACTCCAGCCACTTCTTCGGCCAGCAAGACAACGTTCACGCCGCAGCGCCTACCGATGAAGCTGCGGGAGCACCGTCATGAGCAACCCGCCGCGCGATCAAGGCTTGTCGGCCTCGCTGGCACTGGAACGTCGCGTGCGCATGCTGCGCACGGCGATGGGGCCGGACATCGCCAAGGCCTTGAACGACCCCGATGTGGTGGAAGTCATGCTCAACCCCGACGGTTCGCTGTGGATCGATCGACTGAGCAGTGGGCGCGAGCCGCTGGGTGTCAGCCTCACGCCCGCCGATGGCGAACGCATCATCCGACTGGTCGCCGCCCATGTACGCGCCGAAGTGCATGCGGGCAAGCCGCTGTTATCCGCCGAACTACCCGAAACGGGCGAGCGTTTCGAGGGCGCGTTACCGCCCGTGACGACAGGGCCGGTCTTCGCGCTACGCAAGCGTGCGGTCAGCCTGATCCGGCTCGACACCTACGTGGCCGACGGCATCCTGACCGAGGCGCAAGCGGCCTTCCTGCGAACGGCCGTGCGCGAACGCCAGAACATCCTGATCGCGGGTGGCACCAGCACCGGAAAAACTACGCTGGCCAATGCCCTGCTCGCCGAAATCGCCGACACCGGCGACCGCGTGATCGTGCTCGAAGATACGGTGGAACTGCAATGCACGGCACTCGACCACGTCCCGCTGCGCACCCGCGCCGGTGTCGTGACCATGGCCGAGCTGGTGCGCTCGACCCTGCGGCTGCGGCCCGACCGCATCGTCGTGGGCGAGGTGCGCGGCGCCGAAGCGCTCGACCTGCTCAAGGCTTGGGGCACCGGCCATCCGGGCGGCATCGCGACCGTCCATGCCGGTTCCGCAGCAGGCGCATTGCTGCGGCTGGAACAACTGATTCTTGAAGTTGCCGTGACCCCGCCACGCGCCCTGATCGCCGAAGCCGTGAACGTCATCGTCTATATCGCCGGTCGCGGCAATGCGCGCCGCGTGCAGGAAATCGCCCGCGTCACCGGCTTCGACAGCCACGGCTACCAGCTCAGCACGGAGCTGATGCCTTCCTTCCCCTCACTTTCATCAACACCTGGAGAACCGTCATGACATCTTTGCACACTTCCGTAAATCCGCTTCTGCACAACGCCCGCCTTCAGGTCTGTATGCAGATCATCATCATGGCGGCGCTGTTGCTGTGCGTGGCGCTGCCTGCGCACGCAGCGGGCTCGAACATGCCGTGGGAGGCACCGCTGCAATCGGTTCTGGAGTCCATCCAGGGGCCGGTGGCCCGCATCATCGCGGTGATCATCATCATTACCACCGGCCTGACGCTGGCGTTTGGCGACACCAGCGGCGGCTTTCGCAAGCTGGTGCAGATCGTCTTCGGCCTGTCGATCGCGTTTGCCGCGTCCTCGTTCTTCCTGACCTTCTTCAGCTTTGCCGGTGGAGCGGTGATCGCATGAACGCGCTCCCTGCTGACGCACCCGGCTTTGAAGTGCCGCTGCACCGTTCTTTAACCGAACCAATTTTGCTGGGTGGCGCGCCGCGCACGGTGGCGATTGCCAACGGCACGCTGGCCGCTGCGGTCGGTCTCGGGTTGCAACTCTGGCTCCCTGGTCTTGCGCTGTGGATCGTCGGGCACTCGTTGGCGGTGTGGGGCGCGCGGCTGGACGCGCAGTTCATGGCGGTGTTCGCTCGACACATCAAGCACCGCATGTTGTTGGACGTATGAGACTCTCGGAGAACACGCCATGATGCATCTTGCCGAATACCGCACACGCCCGGCACTGCTGGCAGACTGGTTGCCCTGGGCCGGGCTGGTCGCGCCAGGTGTCGTGCTCAACAAGGACGGCTCGTTCCAGCGCACCGCGCGGTTTCGCGGGCCGGACCTGGACAGCGCGACACAGGGCGAACTGATCGCCACGGCGGCGCGCTTGAACAACGCGCTGCGCCGGTTCGGCTCCGGCTGGGCGCTGTTCGTGGAGGCCGAACGGCGCGAAGCGGCGGACTACCCGGTATCGGTATTTCCCGAGCCGTTGTCGTGGTTGGTCGATGAAGAGCGCCGCGCCGTTTTTGAGGAAGCCGATAGCCACTTCGAGAGCAAGTACCACCTGACGCTGCTCTACCTGCCGCCCGAGGAATCAACGGCCCGCGCCGCCAAACTGCTGTATGAGAACAGCAAGGTCGAAGGCGTGGATTGGCGCGAACGGCTGGAGGGCTTCGTGTCGGAGACCGAACGCTTTTTCGGTTTGCTCGAAGGGGTCATGCCCGAGATCGCGTGGCTCGACGACGGTCAAACCTTGACCTACCTGCATGCTTGCGTGTCCACGCGCCGCCATTCCGTAGCCGTGCCCGAAGTGCCGATGCACCTGGATGCATTGCTGGCCGATGAACCGCTGACGGGTGGGCTTGCACCGATGCTCGGGAGCCAGCATCTGCGCGTGGCATCGGTGCGCGGTTTCCCGACCTCGACTTGGCCCGGCCTGCTCGACGACCTCAACCGCCTGGGCTTTGCCTACCGCTGGAGCACCCGCTTCCTGTGCCTGGACAAGGCCGAGGCGGAGAAGGAACTGACGCGGCTGCGCCGCCAGTGGTTCTCCAAGCGCAAGAACATCGTCGCGCTGCTGCGCGAAACCATCTTTCAACAGGAAAGCCCGCTGGTGGATTCCGATGCCTCGAACAAGGCAGCAGATGCCGATGCCGCATTGCAGGAACTGGGCAGTGACCAAGTGTCATTCGGCTACGTCACCGCAACCGTGACGGTACTCGATACCGATGCGACGGCCGCCGACGAAAAGTTGCGCGCAGTGGAGCGGACAATCCAGGGTCGCGGCTTCGTGACGATCCCCGAAACCTTGAACGCGGTCGATGCGTGGCTGTCGTCGATTCCGGGGCATGCCTATGCCAACGTGCGCCAGCCCATTGTCTCGACCTTGAATCTGGCCCACATGCTGCCGGTGTCGGCAGTGTGGGCCGGACAAGAGCGCAATGCGCATCTTGACGGCCCGCCGCTGATCGTGACCCGCACCGATGGCGCGACGCCGTTCCGACTGGTCACGCACATCGGCGACGTGGGCAACACGCTGGTGGTCGGCCCCATCGGCATGGGCAAGTCGGTACTGCTGGCTACGTTGGCCATGCAGTTCCGCCGCTATGCCGGTTCGCGCATCTTCGCGTTCGACATGGGGCGTTCGATTCGCGCCACCGTGCTCGGACTCGGTGGCGAGCACTACGACTTGGGCGCGGATGGCGCTATCGCCTTTCAACCGCTGGCTCGCATCGACCAGGACAGCTACCGCGCCTGGGCGGCAGAGTGGGTCGAAGGACGCTTGATTCACGAAGGCATGGCCGTTGGGCCAGACGTGAAGGACGCCGTGTGGTCGGCGCTGAACAGTCTCGCCAGCGCGCCGCTCGATCAGCGCACCATGACCGGCTTGTCTGTGCTGCTGCAATCGAACGCGCTGCGCCAAGCCCTGCAACCCTATGTGCTCGGCGGTGCGCACGGCAAGCTGCTCGATGCCGACCATGACCGGCTGGGCTTCGCCGACGTGCAAGCGTTCGAGATGGAAGAACTAATGCACAGCAAAGCGGCTACGCTGGCCGTGCTGCGTTACCTGTTCGCCCGCTTCGAGGACCGCCTGGATGGCGCCCCAACACTGTTGATCCTGGATGAGGCATGGCTGTTCCTCGATGACCCGGTATTCGCCGCGCGCATTCGCCAGTGGCTCAAGACGCTGCGCAAAAAGAATGTGTCGGTGATCTTCGCCACGCAATCGCTGGCGGACATCAAAGATTCCAGTATTGCGCCAGCCATCATCGAGAGCTGCGTGAACCGTATCTTCTTGCCCAACCCACAGGCGACCGAGCCACAGATTCGCTCAATCTACGAAGGCTTCGGCCTCAATTCCCGGCAAATCACTATCGTGGCGACGGCCCAACCCAAGCGCGACTACTATTACCAGTCGCGGCTCGGCAACCGGGTCTTCGATCTGGGGCTTGGGCCGGTGGCGCTGGCATTTGCCGGTGCAGCCAAGCCCGAAGACCAACGCGCTATCGACACCGTGTCCGCGTCGGTACCGCCAGCGGACTTCGCAGCCGCGTGGCTGCGCCATCGCGGCCTCGACTGGGCCGCAGACCTGATCCCCTCTCATCCGTCGTTCCCCTTCACACACCAGGAGAAGCAGCCATGAAGAAAACCTTGCTTGCCGTCGCCGCCGCCGTTTTAGTGAGCACCATGCCCGTTGCGCAGGCGCAGTGGGTCGTGATCGATCCGACCAACCTCGTGCAGAACATCATGACGGCCGCCCGCGCGCTGGAGCAGATCAACAACCAGATCAGGCAGCTTCAGAACGAAGCGCAGATGCTGACGAACCAGGCGAAGAACCTGAGCAGTCTCAACTTCAACTCGCTCGGCCAACTGACTGCGGCTCTTTCTGCAACGAATCGGCTCTTGCAACAGGCACAGGGACTATCCTTGAATCTGTCACAGATGGAAACCGCATTTGCGCGGCTCTATCCCACCGCCTATACCGCGTCGACCTCGGGCAATCAGATGTCACTCGACGCAAGCCAACGGTGGCAAAACTCCCTGGAGGCACTACGCACTGCGACCCAAGTGCAGTCGCAAGCGGTGCAGAACTTCGCCTCCGACCAGCAGACCCTGACCGACCTCGTGAACAACAGCCAGTCGGCGGTGGGCGCATTGCAAGCTACGCAGGCGACGAACCAATTGTTGGCGCTGCAATCCCGCCAAGCCATCCAAGCGCAGCAGCTCCAAATCACGCAGGACCGGGCCGTCGCGCTGGAACAGGCGCGGCAGGTCGCGGTCCGAGAACGCGCCGTTGAGGTGAGTCGGCGCTTCCAGGGCGACGGCACGCCCTACACGCCCGCCACCGTCAACTATTACAACCAATGAGAAAACGATTATGAAAATCCTCCTGACCTTTGTCGTCTGCACCCTGCTACTGGCCGCGTGCCATCAGCGGGCACCCACCGAATCCGTCGAATCGCTGATGGCCAATCCCGAACGACTGAAGGAGGTCCGCGCCCAGTGCAAGGCCGACCACGCCAAGGTCGGCGATACGCTATGCAACATGGCCGCTGAGGCCACGCGGCGGCGCTTCATGGGCAGCGGCACGCCATACACGCCTGCGCCACTTGCTCCGCCACCGCCCACACCGAAGGATTGAGTCATGAACGATTTGTCGGTCATCGACCACTTCCTTGATGTTTTCTCGCGCTACATCGACTCGGGTTTCGGGTTGCTGCATGGCGAGGTGGCGTTTCTCACTGCCACGCTGGTGGTGATCGACATGACACTGGCCGGACTGTTCTGGGCCATGGGCGGCGAAGAAGTCATCGGCAAGCTGATCAAGAAAACGCTGTACGTCGGTGCCTTCGCTTTCATCATCGGCAATTTCAACAATCTGGCGGGCATTCTGTTCCGCTCCTTTGCCGGGCTCGGGCTGGTGGCGTCGGGTTCCACACTGACGCAAGCGCAGTTTCTGCGGCCAGGTCTACTGGCCAAGGTCGGCGTCGATGCAGCGCGACCCATCATGGCGCAGATCAGCGGCATGACCGGCTTCCCGGAAGTGTTCGCGCACCTTGATGTCATCGTGGTGCTGTTCCTCGCCTGGCTGATAGTGATCATCAGCTTCTTCGTGTTGGCAGTGCAACTCTTCGTCACGCTGATCGAATTCAAGCTAACCACACTCGCGGGCTTCGTGCTGGTGCCGTTTGCACTGTGGAACAAGACGGCATTTCTGGCCGAGCGCGTATTGGGCAACGTGGTGTCGTCGGGCATCAAGGTGCTGGTGCTGGCGGTCATTGTGGGCATCGGCACAGGATTGTTTGCGCAGTTTCAGGTGCCCGCCGGCACCGAGCCATCCATTGACCTGGCGTTGACCATCATGCTGGCCTCGTTGGCGATGCTGGGACTGGGAATCTTCGGGCCGGGGATCGCGACCGGGCTGGTGTCGGGCGCACCACAGCTCGGCGCTGGCGCCGCGGCCGGAACGGCGCTGGGTGTCGCTGGTTTAGCGGTAGCCGGTGGTGCCGCCATCGCATCAGGTGGCGCAGCGGTCGCGGCGGGTGCGCGCATGGCGCCGGGTGCCGCGCGCGCGGCCATCGGCAGCGCTGCATCGGCCGGACGTGCAACCAGTTCAATGGCAGGCGGTGCGAAGTCCGCCTACCAGGCCGGTGCTGCGGCATCGGGTAGTAGCGGTGTTCGTGCTGCCGGCGCAGGCCTCGCCAATGTGGCCAAAAGCGGTGCCGGTGCTGTCGGCCAGCGCGTCGCAGCCGGTGCGAAAGCGGTCAAGGACCGCGTAGCGAATTTCGTCGCGGAGGCTGCTGCGCCAGCGGCGGCAGGCGGCGCACCCGAATCAGCCGAATCGACTGACGCCAAGCCCCCTGCGGGCGAGCCCGCTTGGGCCAAACAAATGCGGCGCAAACAGCAGGCAAGCAGTGCGGTCTCGACGGCGGCGCACACGTTGCGCTCGGGCGACCACGGTGGCAGCGGCGCCAGTCCGAGCCTGCGCGATGAATCCAGCACTTGACGCTAACCCTTGAGGAGAAAAATTCATGCTATTCAAACGACCACAGGTGCGCTACTCGGAAACGCCCGAGCCTGTCACCCCCTATCAAGCCGCTGCGCAGGTCTGGGATCAGCGTATTGGCAGCGCCCGCGAGCAGGCGAAGAACTGGCGCTTGATGGCATTCGGCTGTCTGTCGCTGGCATTGCTGATGGCAGGCGGTCTGGTGTGGCGCTCAGCGCAATCCATCGTCACGCCTTATGTGGTGGAGGTGGCCGCAGGTGGCCAGGTGCGTGCGGTCGGCGAAGCGGCCACGCCGTACAAGCCGAACGACGCGCAGATCGCCTACCACCTGGCGCGCTTCGTCACCGACGTGCGTTCGCTGTCGATCGATCCGATCGTCGTGCGCCAAAACTGGCTCGAAGCCTACGACTACACGACGGACAAGGGAGCGGCCACGCTGAACGACTACGCACGCACCAACGATCCGTTCGCGCGCATCGGCCAGACCTCGACGGCGGTGGAGATCACCAGTGTGGTTCGCGCCAGCGAATCCTCGTTCCAAGTGCGCTGGATCGAGCGCAACTATGCGAACGGTTCGCCATCGGGCACCGAGCGCTGGACCGCCATGTTGTCCGTGGTGTTGCAACCACCACGTACCGAAGAGCGACTGCGCAAAAACCCGCTGGGAATCTATGTCAATGGCCTGTCCTGGAGCCGTGAACTCGACGCAACTGAAGGAGTGAAGAAACCATGAAAACACAAATCCGCATTGTCGCTTTGGCGTTGATCCTGAGTGCCACCTTGGCAACCGTCACGGGCTGCGCCACGCATGGACAGCCGCCCCCTGACATCACGTTGGATGAATCTGTCGCGGCGCACGCGTTGCCTGAGCCGCCCAAACCCATCGAGATAGTCGAGGTGCCAAAACCGCTGCCGCTGCCCGAGCAGTTGAAGTCCTTGCGCAACGCACCCGAGGACAAGCCGGCGAGCGAATCACCCGATGAGAAAACTCGCGTGGCGCGCGCCAATGCCGAAGCGCGCGTGGCCCCCAGCCGCGAGGGTTACATCAACGCCATCCAGGTCTGGCCTTATGCGGATGGCGCGCTGTATCAGGTCTACACCAGTCCCGGCCGCGTCACCGTCATCGCCTTGCAGCAGGGCGAAGAGCTGGTGACGGTCTCTGCCGGCGACACCGTGCGCTGGATCGTCGGCGACACGACCAGTGGTGCGGGCGCCAGCCAGCGTGTGAACATTCTCGTGAAGCCAACGCGCATCGGGCTGAAGACGAATCTGGTCATCACCACCAATCGCCGCACCTACCTGCTTGAGCTGTCTTCGACGCCGCAGGCGTGGATGGCCTCCGCGTCATGGGACTACCCGAAGGACCGCCTACTGGCCTTGCAAAAGCAGGCGCAGCAGGCTCAAGCTTCTGCACCGGTGGACTCGGGTTTGTCGCTGGAGCAGATCAAGTTCCGCTACGCGATTTCCGGCGACAGCCCATCATGGAAGCCGTTGCGTGCCTTCGACGACGGCGAGCGGGTCTACATCCAGTTCCCCGCCGGCATCGCGCAAGGCGAATTACCGCCGCTGTTCGTGATCGGAGCGCAGGGTGATGGCCAGCTCGTAAACTACCGCTTCCGCTCGCCGTATTACGTGGTGGATCGGTTGTTCGGTGCGGCCGAGTTGCGGCTGGGTGCTGACAAGGCCGCCGTTGTGCGCATCGAGCGCACCGATGGTGTGAGCAGCACGACACGGAGACATTGAGCATGAGCACACCCGCCACGCCACCACCAACTGTGTCGAATAAGGCCGACCCGGACACCATGGCTCTGCGCGCTTCGCCGCGCCCGGTCACGCGACTGAACCGGCGCATGCTGGCCGTCCTTGCGGGAACGCTGGGTGCTGTCGTATTGGGCGGCACACTGTGGTCGCTGCAATCGCACAAGCGCGAGCGCAACGCGGCCACCGAGCTATATAACGTGGACCGCGTCTCGCATGCCGAGAACCTCGACCAGTTGCCCAAGGACTATTCCAAGGTGCCGGTGGCTGCCAAGCCGGTGCCCGTTTTGGGTGAACCATTGCCGGGCGACTTGGGTCCGGCCATAGTGGCGCAGCGTAATGCGGGAGCGCCCACGCAGACTGGGCGCATTGCGCAGCCGGGCGATGCCGAAGACGCGGCACATTCTGGGGTTTTCTTTCGCAGCGGTGCGGCCAAGGCGGCAGCGTCGCCCACTGCGAATACGGCCATGTCCGATCCAGTATCGGGCAACCAGCCATTCAATCCGATGGTCCCTGCGGTCGCTGCGGCGCAGCCGACCGACCCGACGGCGGTGCAAAACCGGCAGGATCAGAAGCAGGCGTTTGTCGCCACTGGCGGCGACACCGCCACCCGCAATCCGGCCAGTTTGCAACTGCCAGCCTCTCCCTACCAGGTGATGGCGGGCACCGTCATTCCGGCAGCGCTAGTGACGGGTATCAATTCCGACCTGCCGGGGCAGGTCATCGCCAACGTCACCGAGGCGGTCTACGACACGGCCACAGGTCGCTTCCTGCTTATTCCGCAGGGCTCACGCCTGATCGGCCGCTATGACAGCCAGGTGTCATTCGGTCAGCGGCGCGTGTTGCTTGTGTGGACGCGGTTGATCCTGCCCGATACCTCATCCATTTCGCTCGACCGCCTGCCCGGCATAGACCCGGCGGGTTATGCTGGACTGGAAGATGGCGTCGATTGGCATTGGGATCGCATCCTCGCTGGTGCGGCGTTGTCCACGCTGCTCGGAGTCGGTGCCGAACTGGCAGCTCCAAACAACAGTGGCAGCAACGGAGGCATCACCGTCGCTGTTCGACAAAGCGGGCAGGACACAGTGAACCAGGTCGGTCAGGAGATCACCAAGCGCAACGTGAGCATCCAACCGACGCTCACTATCCGGCCCGGTTTCCCAATGCGGGTCATGGTGAACAAGGATCTGATCCTGCGGCCGTATCAGCCGCTGTTCTTCCAGAGGGGATCGTCGCAATGAGCATATCCACCAGCAAACTGCGGCTGGGGCCTCTGCCTAAGACCGCGACCGTCAAGGTTACTTTCGCTTGCACGACTGCGCTCAAGGCGGAGCTTGACCGATATGCGGAGTTACATGCGAAGACCTACGGCGAGCCGATTGACGCCGCGACGTTGATTCCACACATGCTCGACGCGTTCATGGCGCGAGATCGAGGGTTTAAGCGAGCAGCGTTACCGCGTAACGCCGCTACGCAAAGAAATGAAAAAGCCGCCCCTGGTTGAACAAGGACGGCTCTCAAAATTGGTGCCCGAGGCCGGAATTGAACCGGCACGACCGTGAGGTCGAGGGATTTTCTTACCACTTCGACTTTCGCCGCCAGCGTAAACGCTGTTCGTGGTCTGGAGCACGCCTTCACCATAGTCTTGCGACCGTAGGTGCCCGCCGTCTGCTCTCTACACCTTCCATCGAACCTTTCGGATCGAGGCTTGGCTCGGTGTTGGCTCGGATGCTTGCAGCATCCAGGGCTTTCGCCGAATTTGACGGGCTTCACCTCCGAGGTTTCCCCTGGAGGGCTCAAATTGCTTTAAGTCCCTTGTGTCTACCGATTTCACCACTCGGGCTAGCTTGGTTCGTTGCCGAACCGATGTTTCGCCTAGCTACGCTAGGCTTGTTTCAACTGTACCTCTTTACTGGCCCCTACATGACACCTAGCAGCCAGGGGGCTGTTGGTGCCATTTGCACTAAATCCCGGGAAACCCGCGCCATTTCAAGCTCTGCGCCGACTTCCCAGATGAGAAAAAGACTTGACAATGGAGATTTTAAGTCCGCTGTGTCTACCAATTTCACCACTCAGGCCAGGGCAGGTCTGGGGGACCTGCGCGTGGGAGGCGCGATTTTATCACTCTACTCTACA
>FSZS01000397.1_pt1 | contig 14624 bp, 18 predicted proteins | sample 1638881 | NCBI WGS metagenome assembly FSZS01 (sample SAMEA3914813, study PRJEB12502) | metagenome | biome: forest; material: soil | place: Canada | collected 2011-07-07 | depth 0.3 m
GGCGCCGGATTCCAATGCCGCCTTTTCCGGCGGCCGGCCACGGGGGAGCCGTCCCCCAATTTCTGGAGCACGCACATGGCGTCAGTCAACAAAGTCATCTTTGTTCACATGACGCCATTTGGGCAGGATTTGTCTATCTAGGCGACGGTCTGGTTGGCAGAGCGGGATGCTCAGCCAGTGTTGAGTTTGTCTTCGACCCTCTTAAAAACGGCTGTTCGGCAAGCCCGCGGAGCGGGCGCGTCAGTGCTGAGTGTGGTCAACCGGGGCACCGCCCGCAGGGCGGCTGTCCACACCCTTGCGGTGTGGGCAGCCCGGTTGTCCACACGGCGATCACTACGACAGCGGCCGGCTAAAGTTTTCGCTGCGGCGCTTCTGGCAGCGCGAGCAACTCGCAGGTTTGGACACCCAGCGCCGCAGCAAGCTTCTCGAGGCTATCGAGTGAGATGTTGCGTGCTTGCCGCTCAACATGCGCAACGAAGGTACGGTGCACCCCGGCCTCGAGCGCCAAAGCGTCCTGGGACCAGCCTCTGCTCCCGCGCAACGCGATGAGGTTGACCGCCAACACGGCGCGAATATCCGGCCTGCGTTTTGACAGTTTTTCTCTCGCGGCCGTAGACATTGCCGCGAAGTCTCGCGGGTGGTAGTGTTTGAGTCACCCGCGTTTGAGTCACAATCGACATGAAAGTCTCTCTTGCTGGCGCTACTTGCCGGCGTGTTTTGTCGGGTTGGAGGCATCACTGTGTTTGTTACTTATCCGCACTTCAGGCTGCCCTATCAGTTTGATGTGCAATCCACGAACTGGCACTCGGTGGAAGTCTTTCTGCGGCACTCGTGGTTTATGGCCACCATTGAGGACGCTGCAGACGAGGGCAGGAGGACATTTTTCATAAGTAGTCCGTTCGACCTTGTCGAGATCGCGTTGAAGGGCGCTGGCGGACGACTTGTGGGTGTGTCGCTTGTTATCGCCCCGGTGGAATTCGAAGACAGCCATTGGAAGACGGTCAGGATCAAACGGGTTGGGCAGGTGGTCGCTCTGGCGGATGAGCCACCTGAGGTCGTCCTGACCGATGACCACGGGAACCACTACATGGGGTTTCCGTTGGCGCTGATCTCGACGCCAGATCGCGAAGTCGTCGAACTCGCGAGGTTTTCTTGATGTCCTAGAGCACAGACGTCCACGACGGCGTATTTTCGAACTGACCTTCGGGGTGGCGTCGTGCCTTCATAGACACAGCTTGAGGATCATTCCCGATGAAGCGAATCAAAGTGCGACCGGGCAAGTTTGTCCTCGTTCCCGAGGACGTAGCCGCAAAGGCCGCTCAAGCAATGGCATCGGTCAGCTTTACTCGCGAAGAGGTGCTGCAAATGGCCGCGACTGAGCCACGCGGAATTACCGTCTATGCAGGGCCAGTCAAGCCTGGCCGAAAATCAGGAGCGCGAAAGTCTGCGCCGTCTCCGAGTCAATCCGACCCACGATCGCGAGTCCTTGGCAAGCCATGAGCACGACTTGGGATAAGCGCATTCGGCACGTCGAACGCGCGGTCAAGCGGCGCGACCAACGAGCTGTTGCCTCGAGGCTGCGCAAGGAGAAGCATCGCCAGCGCCGAGGATTCGTGCTCGCCGCCAGCGGTGCCTTGTTAATGACACTGTTCCACTTTTCCCTCGGCAGCTTCTGCTTCTCGCACCAGACGCGCGGAAAGATGTGATGGATGTCGATCGCGTTGTTGAAATAGGTGTTCAGGTCGATCGGTGTACCACTGGCGAAGTCCCTGCCGCCATGCTTCATCAACAGGGCCGCCAGGCCCTTATATGCCGCCGCCAAGCGGCTCTGCAGGGACAGAAGGCGCGTCGGCGCGAAGTTCGCGTCACGAACGCTGCGCGGTTCCGCGCCGCCAGCCGCCCATGCCACGACATCCTGCATGTCCATCGCGAAGCGCGTTTCGTTGGCGCCCCCGTACAGCTCGCCCAGCACGCCACTCCAGAACCAGCGAAGCAGCAACTGCTTGACGCCGTGCTGCGTGGTCTTGTCGCCGAGCTGTGCGCAGATGGCTGCCAGCGGGATCAGCTGGGTCGCGTAGGGAAGACCGCCCACAGCGATGGGCCTTGATGCACTGTCGTCAGGGCGGCTCGTTGTGGTCGTTGTCCCACTTGCTGCCTCTGCCTCAGGCTGTTCGACCTCAGCGCGACCGACATCTATTCGAACAGCTTGAGCCTGCGAAGCCTCGTTTGCCAAGAGTCGAACAATTCTCCGCGTAGCGTCATTGTCAAAAATCTTGTGCAACGCGCGCTTGAGTTCAGCCGCGTCTCGCGCGCGCGAAATTCGATGGCTGTCACCAAGGTGATACACCTCCAAAACTAGAGGGAACCCTTCCTGCTCAGCACGAATTGCCATGAATTCGTAGCCCTTTACTCTTTGACCGGTGGGCCAAATAAAGATCGAGCTAGCCCTGCCGATCGGCATGACATGCCTACGAAGCTCACCTTGGACGAGACCCCTGGTGGCGTCGCTGATCGCCGCAGCCTGTGCCTCAAAGAGACTCCAATCGGCATCGCCTGAGTCGTGTTCGGAAAGCAGATTAACTGGCCAAAAGTTTTCCATATGCTGCTCTCAAATCGATAGTGAAGCGAAGTCCTGAACTTCGTCGACGAACGCCGCGCTCGATCGCGCGCCTGATCATGAAGTGCTCTTGGATCGTCGGAAGGCGATTCACGCGATTGTTGTAGGTGTACGCTTCATCGTCTGTTGCAACGAGGCAGGACGCCTCTTGCAAGCCAAGATCCTTGAGTACGACCAGCCGGATGTGGCCATCGAGCAGGAGATGCTGTCCCGAGGTCGGGTTCGCCGCCGTCACGGACAGTGGCTCAATCAGACCGATCTCTTCGATGGACGAGCGTATCTGCTTGAACTTGCGTGATATCGACAGGCCGACCGGCACCTTCCGCGATGGGAGGATGCGATCGAGCGGGACAATGAGGGGCTCCGGCATGAACCCGAGCGCGACCGCAGTCATGCCCGGCGTCCATCCGGCCAGACGCGCTCTGCGAGGTACTTGGGCAGCGTCTCCAGCCCCTCCGCCCGGAGAAGATTGACAAAGTTTTCGTCTTGGAAGAGCTGTTGGAGAGCCGTCACTGTGAACAGAAGGCGCTGCTGAGCAAAGGTTGCCTTCCGCACCATGGCCTTCTGTCTTTCTACTTCCTTCTGGTAAGTCCGAACAAGACTGGACGTCGTCACATCGACGACCTTCCGCGGCATCCGCTTGGCGATCGAAAGCCCGAGGGTGGCTCTTCGTTCCAACACCCTGCGGGCATCGATAAGCCGCTGCCCGCGCAGAGTGCCCGATTCGTACGCATCTTGTAGTGCCGCCTGGACCGCCTTGTCGTCGTCGCCGGCGCCAACGATGGCCAGAGCAGCATTCAGTGGCACCTCTCCTTTCTCGACCGCGACAAGCAGGCGCTGCTCGCCTTTCTGTAATAGGCCCAATATGCCCTGGATATACGTCTGCGTCAGGCCCGTCTTGCTCGCGATCTGCTTCGGCGTGTAGCCCCGCTCACGGAGTTGCTCAATGCCCGATAGGAGCTCCAGTGGCCGCGACTGCCGGCGCGCAATGTTCTCGGCCAGGCTCATGATGAAAGCTTCCTCATCGCTGACCGTGACGACGAGAGCCGGGATGGTCTCCTCGCCAAGCTCCTTGAAGGCCTTCATCCGACCTTCGCCGCAAACCAGAAGATAGCGTTCATCGCCCGCGGGCGAGGGCCGGGGCGTCACCACGATCGGCTTCTTCAGTCCAATCGCTCGTATGTTGGCGACGATCTCACCGAAGACATTGGCATTGCGCTCTCTCGGGTTGAGCACCTCGACGCAGCGGATGGGCACGCGTCGAATCTCTTGCTTCCTGAGTTCTATCATGCCGCCATCCTCAGGCGCGATCTGGCGGCCATACCGTACAGGTAGTCCAACGTGTCGAAATGATAGCTCTCGAGCTCGGCGGCATTTCGGTCTGCTAGGCTGATGCGCGAGAGGCCAACGTCCATTCGCGGAAGGAGGTAGTAGTCACGAAGGGTTTGGTTGCCCTCCTCCAGCCGTGCTGCGACCGAGATGTCCGGGGCGAGGCTGGTGTCGAGCCGCACCTTCCAGCGAAGGTGGCCAGTATCGATCGCATGGCACCGCGCCAGGACGACCGAGACGCTGAATTCGCGGTTGACCCAGAGGATGTCTGTCGCGGGGTCACGCACAACGCTTCCGCCTAGTCCTGCGATCTCCTGCTCGACCTGCTGCACAAGCTCAGGGTGCATGCGCCTCAACAGTCGGTTGACTTCGAGGAAGCGGTAGTCCCTATCGGGGGTGAAACCGACCAACTGGTAGGCGCGTACCAAGCTTCCAAAGCGATGGGCATACACAGCGGCGCTAGGCATGCCTTCCGCCTCGTTTATCACGATCCCAGAGAGGAAGCCGCGATTCCTATAAAGGCCTCTAAGCCGCTCGATCAACTCTTCGTCGGTGTAGCGCATGCAGCGCGCGCGAATGATACCTTGGGCGGTGTAGAAGACCTCTGGCGAAACAACTCCACTGAACGCGCCCTCCTTGCGTATCCACATGTCGGGAGGGTTGATGACGCGCACCTTCTTGAGCTTGAACGAGATCCGGTTGTAGACGTTGTGGCCGACGTACTTCTCATTGGTGAGAACTTCGTGGACAGTCGCCCTCGTCCACTCCCTGCCGAGGTCTGTGGGCACGCGCATACCGTTCAAGCGGCCGGCGATCTCCGACTCGACAAGCCCGTCCTCGATGAACCAGTGATAGATGTCGTTGACGGTACGGACTTCTTCCGCGGGGCCGGGCGTCAAGATGACGCGATCGGTCTGCAGGCTCTTCTGCTCGCCCCTGGCGAGTTCGGTTTTGATTTCGCCTTGCATGTCCACAAGGGTTCGCCGCAGGCCGTAGCCAGCCGGGCCGCCCTGCCGGAAGCCGAGTTCGATCAGCCTGCACTGTCCGGCAAAGACCTTGGCGGACAACTCCCGGCTGTACTCGCCCGCCATTGCACGCTTGACACCTTTGACGATCGTCGACACGGGCGAGCCGTCGTTTTCAAATTGCTCTGCACAGTACGCTACCTGGATCCCGGCGCGTCGACACATGTACTCGTAATACGCGCTCTCGTCGGCGTCCTGGAAGCGTCCCCAGCGACTGACGTCGTACACCAAGATGATCTGGAAGTCGGCAGCACCGCATTCCACGTCTTTGATCAAGCGTTGGAGTGACTGGCGACCGTCGAGTCGCAAGCCGCTCTTTCCCTCGTCTGCGTAGGTTCGGACGATATCGATGCCACGTCGCTCAGCGTATTCACGAATCTTGTCACCCTGATTCTGCGTGGAGTACTGCTGATGCTCCGTAGACATCCGAACGTATTCGGCCGCCCGCATGCGGGGGGACACGGTGAGGGAGTCGGCTTGTGCTTCATCAAGCGTCATGGAGAACCTCCGTTGGCAAGCGCGGCACGCGCCCGGGCGGTGCTAACCCAAATGCGTCTGCTTCGAAGTCGAGCAGCGACGAAGCGGGTCGCAGCTCGCGCTCTCAGCCTGTCTGCGAAGACAAAGTAGCAGCGAACAGCTGGGAAGTCGATCGAGTAGGCTGTTTGCAATCACACAGGCGAGAGCTAAGTGCCTGATAGAAAAGTGATTTTCACGATCCACGCGTCCATCTTTGCAACCTCCTCCTGTTGGGCAGGGGTAAGGCGATAAGTACCTGATCTAAAGGGCAAAGCTGGCGACGTTGCGTCCATCTTTGCAATCACCGCTTGATTACGCGCCGCGTTTCGGCCTTGCTGCTGCGCGCGGTTTCGCTCGACATACTCTGGGTGATCCGCACGGTACTTCTGCCAGTAGTCGCCATTACCTTCACGCCAGCGGCGCTGACATTGCAACTGATTCGCACGGTAGTCTTTGTCGGCCAAACGCTTCTCCTTCTGCCAGAGCCGACGGCGTTCGCGTTGGCACTCTTGTCGGTTGCAGTAGCTCTGCAAGGGAACGCGTGACGAGGTCTCAAACACATCAGCACACGCAAGGCATCGTTTGAGTCCCATACAAAGGCCTCCGCGCTCGGCCGCTGGTCTACGGATTTCCGGTACCGATCGTGACCGAGACTGGCGTCGCTGCCAGGCTCATCGCTCCGGGTGCGATGAAGGATCCTGATCAAAGCCGGCATCGGCACGGCCTCGCTTTCGCAGGAGACTTCTTGCAGAACTCCGGTAGGAGAGGTAGAGTAAAAGCGTTAAGAATCAATGAGTTAAACATCCTCGCGTACTTCGCCTGTATCGGCGTTACCTCACAATGTGTAGTTCAGCTCATACGCTAAGGGGCGGTTTCCGTCGGCCCTCCGATTGGCCCTACGAGGGCAGGTCGCGGTGACGCCGAAGGGTGTTCCCTCGCCGGTGCCGACGCACTGGTCACCCGAACAAGCATTGGCTGTGTTCGAGTGCCTGCACGCCTTTCGCGAGGAGTTGTGGCGCGTATACGGGCCGCAGGTGCAGCAAGCCTGGCGCGAGCAACTCATGCCCGAGAGGGAGATGCCGGAATTCGATCCCGACGTGCCGTTCTGATCACGTGTTCGCAAGCCTGAAGTCCGGCCTCAGCGTTCTTGCAAACGTAAGAACTCAGTGATATGGAATGACCCGCTTCGTTTTTTTCAATCCGCACGCACCGTTTGACGCCAAGGAACTCAGCGCAGCGCAGAAGATTGCCAAGGCGAATGGCGCAACGGTTGTTCGCGCGACGATGGGGTCCATGCTTCTCGAAGGTTCACCTGAGGTAATGGAGAGAGTCGCGACGTCGCTGTCTAGTTGGCGCTATGAGCCAGATCGCGACTATCGCCTGGAAGGGGGCACCTCTTCGGGGGTAGGTACGCTTCGGCCATCTTCAGCCAATCCTGACGGCGGCGCCAAAGATTGATGCACGTGTCCGTGACGCGGAGGCGCCGCGCCCGAATTTTGGCCAGGGCGGCTTGCTTCTTTTCCAGCAGGCGAGAGCGAATGAGTGCGAGTTCGTAGTCGCGCTTCAGCACCTTGGGCTCGGTGCCGGACGAGAACTGCGAATTCTTGGCCGCCAGGCGCACATCGAACTTCATGAAGACGAGTTTCAACGGGAGATTGCGCGTCGGCAACCGCGCGAAGGCGGATGAAGCCGTCAAAGTCGTCAGCTCGAAGCTGCTCCACAGGAATCAGGTGAGAGGCCAGAAACACGTCGAGATCGGCCTCGTTGACCTGCTTGGACTTCTGAATCCGGCCAAGGTAGATGCTGGGCGCGTCGCCGCTGATGAAACGGTTGCCCAGATGCGAGCGCAGGCGACCACCGAACGGCAAATTGCAAGGCAGGTAGCGTTGAACCAGGAGATCCAACGGGACGAAGCTGAAGTTCAGAGGCTAAGAGCCGTTCTGGATGGCAATGCCGAATGAGCGCCATATCGAATGGCAGAGGCATGCCTCCGCATGCAGTAACCAGCAGGCGCACATGGTGAGCTACTCCGCGACAACACTTGCCGGGGATCCGACCGAAGGTCGCTAGCGCCGAGTCGCCACAGCACAGCCTCGACGATCAGGGCGTGTCGTCCCGGCCTGCCGCGTTGTCTTCGATCGGGTGAGGCGGATCAACGCCTGCGCGCCTTCGTGCGATCCCTGCAGCCAGGTGTCCCAATTGGCCGTGTTGATCGCGATGACGGAGCGCTTGTCCTGCTCGTGCGGCGCCAGTTTCGGGTCGGGCTTGTGCATGCGCCGCATGAGTGGGCGGCCGCGGCATGCCGTGATCAATCAGGCCGATGCGGCGGTTCCTCGCGTATCGCATCCGTTCTATCCGGCAATAGCTTGATCGCCGACGCCACGCTCGCCTCAAGAACGAACGCTTCAGGCGACATTTTCAAAGCTGCCGCAGCACGACTGACGAGGGCCCAAAAGTCCTCCGTCACTGTGATCTCGATGTCGACGGTGTTCGTGTCCATGATCACCCCTGGCGGCCAACTGTACGCCGGCCCGAGACGAAGCTGCCTCGCGACATCGGGCATGCAGCGGATGCTGCCAGCCACCCCAGCAGCGTCCTGACGGTCTCTACGAACGCGGTGAGTCCGTCCATGGGTTGGCGATCAGATCCGGAATTCGTCAGCAGACTTCCCGCCTTCGATTGCCGCCGTCAGCCACTTCGGCTTGAGGCCACGACCTGTCCAAGTTGAACCTGTAGTGGGATCCCGGTACTTCGCTGCGACCTTCGTTCCCATCCTCATTCCTGTCTTGCCCTTCGCTGGTGCAGCAAGGTCAGCAATCGTCAACCCATGCTCCGACATCAGCTTGCGCACTCGGGTAATCGCATCTGTCCTTGCCATTGACTGTGCATCGCGGATCTGACGTTCGATTGCTTCCTTCTGCGCGATGAGGTCACTGATGGAGATCGTCATAGTCATTTCGTCTCGTAGGGAGGACGGGAATTGTCTCATTCCCTCGGCAAGATCTGCGAGAGATGCTTGAGCATCATCGGCGACTTGCCATCGACGCGGTAACCGGCGTTCTTATTCTGCTCACGGCGCAAGGTTGTATACCGCTCCTCATCGGTGGCGATCGCCGAAGGACGGAACGAGCTCGATGATTCAGCGCAGCTGCACCCACATGAACTCGTCGTCGAATAACTCGCTCAGCGTCAGCGGCTTCTGGGCACCGAGGATCCGATCGATTGCGCGGAAAACACAGTTTCATCTCGCTCATGTGATCGCGATACAACTGGGGCTATGCCAGGTCTAGGCCATGGTCTGCGTTGCAATGCAAAGTTTGCCGGCCGAACATTTATAGATATGCAACGAGGATGAATCAGATACTCGAACGCGCATTTTTAATACAGGGCGATGCAGTTTCGATTCAGCAGTCTTCCAGTTGAATGTGTTTGTCAAGTGTGGAAGACTGTCTAGCTAGCAACTAGACTCTGAAAGCGCTCATGATCGAGATGATCCGCTGCGGCGATGGCCCGTCAATTGACTCGCTGGACTTCTCCACGATACCCGTCTTTGCGTCGGAAGATAGAGTCTGGTGGGAACCAACAGACTGGCTCGTTAGTCAGTATGAATCTGGAACAAAGGCTACATCAATACGGACGTATGCGGGTCACTTGCTTGATTTACTTCGGCAAATGGAAATTGATGGCAAGGACTTAAACAATCTCGATCACGCCTACATGGCAGCATACCTCGCCGCATTGGAGGCCACTGCCCCGAAAGCAGCGCAGCAATTTCTTAGAACGCAGCTCTCGTTTTTACGCTGGCTCGAGCTAAACGGAGCTTTGCGAGGCGTTATTGGCGTTGGATCACTCTACAAAATTGCGCTGAATGAGGATTTCACTTGGGGCCCGCTTCGTCACCGGCTTAAGCATATTCCAGATCAGGATGCTCCTTCCGACGACGCAATTGAGGTAACTATGGCTTCGCTCGTGACACAAGATGATGCATTGCGCAAGAGAGACGAATTGGCTATGCAGTGGCAAGCCTCGGCCGGCTTACGCGCCAAGGAGGTGTGTGGCATGGAGATCAAAGATCTGCCTAGTCGGATGCTCATTGACAAGTGCGTCCACCGCGGTCGACCTCTCCGAGTTCGGATAACGCACGGGAAAGGGGGGGTTTCTCGACATGTCTCGGTTTCTAGCACGCTGGCCAGCTTGACTCGGGATTGGCTCGACCATGGGCGTCCAGCCATCGTTGCTATGGCCAACAAGCGAACTGGAGTCTCTGAGAACCATGAGGAAGGTGCGCTGTTCCTTTCACGTAACGGCGGTCACTTGAGGCCCCAGACCCTCTCGAACAAGGTTAGAGCTGCCTTTCTTACCGCAGTGTCGGCAGGTGACCTCGCATTGGATGAGCGGGTTTGGAGCCACGGATTGCGGCACCGTTTTGGAACCAACGATTATCGGCTTCGGGATGAAGCTGGGCAGCCTCGGGCGGCTTTCCATACGCAAAGGCAGCTCGGGCACAAAAAGCTCTCGTCGACGGATACCTACGTCCACAGAACCGAGGTGGACTCGGCTGGTGCAGTCCCGCCTTTGCGGAGGACCTGACGTTGGCGTCGCGCGGTCGTTCCAAGGCGCGGGTGTCGCTGCTCGCGAAAGCCGAAACCCAAAGCGCGTCAGCAGATGTCTATCCGCTGAATACGAACGGGGCGCCGCAGCCTCCCGAATGGAAACATGTTAAGGGAGTCCCCTTTGCGGAAGAAATTATTGGCGCGGCTATCCATTGCGCGGATAGCTTTAAGAACCGTAAGGGATTCTTAAATAACGGGCCTCGGCAATTTTTAGAGTTTCTCGCCGATTCCGGCCGGGCTGCCGACGAAGACTCGCTCCTGAGTTATCGGGCGATACTTGAAAATACTGGAGGCCTCGCAGCGAACAGCAAGTATCAAACCTTCCAGAACGTATTAAAGATGGTGAAGGAGCTTCAACATAGAGCTCAGATGCCAGACTTTGATTTGCCAGGACCTCTGCCTCGAACTGTGCCCAAGCAAAAGAAGAGTTTTATTTCTCTTTCTGTTGCGTCTCAAAACCCACAGTTTGACCGTGCTGTCGCACACGCAGCGGAGATGAAATTCAAAGGGCGTGTCGACGATACAACTAAGACAAATATTGCGCTGGCAGTATTGCAAATGGAAGCTATTGCTGTTCATGCTGAAAGGGAAATCAGGCAAATCATTGCAAACTATGAGTTTGCCCAGAACGCGCTACGCAAATTTCGCCTTGACGAGCTGCGGGGGGCCTCTTTCAAAGCCAACGATGATAGCTTTGAATATGCTTTGAGCTGGATCGTTGCAAACTATGGGCTTCGTGTTCCCGAAGCTAATAAGCTCCGCGAAAAACTAGGCAAAAGCTTGGTATCGAAGTTTGGGGGAACAGTTGCGTTGCAACAAATGCTTAGTCCAACTTCCGATACCCTAGCTCCGTTTGCAGCATTGCTTCTCGCTGACTCGGACTGCTGCCCCAATGCTGATGACGTTCGTTGCTATACCTTTTTGAATTGCGTTCAAAAGGGAGAGGGCAAGCGCAGTCGAATCGTGAAGTTCGGAAAGCTTCGGGGCGCTGCTTCTGAGTATCAGCTTGAACTACCTTTCGATAGATTCTTGCTTTCGGCCTTGGAATTTCTGAGTGCATTCGTCTCTAAGGTGATTGCTAGTGGAGTTCCTGTATCTCCTACCGGAAAATTTGAGAATCAAACAAGGTTGTTCCTGCACTACGATCGCTATAAGACGTCCTCGCTGAAGGATCTGGATCCTGGAACCTATATCGATGCTCTCCGTCGATTTATGAGTCGGGCCGCTGCTGAGCACCCAATACTGCTGCCGATAGTCCACTGTTCGCCAGAGAATTTTCGGACCACACACGGGACGATTTCGAACTTCACTGAGGGAATATTTGCGACTAAGCGCAAGTTGCGCCATGCCAGGGTCACAACTACCGTCAGCTATGTAGCCGAGGCTGCCGTGCAGGCCAGTGTCACAAACAGAATTTACGCCTTTCAGGAATTTTTATTAACGAACGCCAAATCTCTAGAGGAAGCGGAGGCTTTGCAAGCTTCGCCAACAGGACTAGGATTATTTTGCAAGCGCCAGGCCGAGGATGTTTGCTCACATTGCGACATATGCGAGAAGAGTGAATGTGAGGATACGTTGATTGTGCTTGAGGATGCAGCCACTGTTGCAGTTTGGATCCGAATGCAAGGCTATCTGGCAGAAATGCGCCAATTCATGGAGCAAAACTATCCAGATCGATGGATGAAGGTTTGGCTTCCAAAGCTCGCCTTGTATGTGGCAATGCTGGCAAAGACGTCATCAAAGGTTAAAGTTCAGGCCGCAAAAATTGCTGTCGACTTACCTGTCCCTGCGCTCACATAATGAAGGTGCGTCAACTCGTCATTCCTATAGTGCCCGTTGCGCAGGCTCTTCCGAGCATCGTGCCGGCGCGACCGTGGCTGCTCAGTTCGTTTACTGAACCCAAGTGGAAGTTTTCAGATCCACTTCAAGGCCAGCCCGTCTCGTCCGCGACATTGTCCTGGGACTACGATTTGGGGGAGTACGGCAGCTTGACGGATACTCAACACGAAGGCTGGCTCAATTTCATCCGACTTGCCACTTGGTGGTACCGCGAAGATCCTTCGAATGGCTGTAATCGAAACTCGAGTGCGATTGCCTTCGGTAAGGAACTGCGAATTTTTGCCCGCTGGTGTATTGAGCATCGGATATCTGCGATTTCTGATTTCTCAAAGGATGACCTTAATAGTTATAAGACTCACATCGCAACGCTGAAGCTCACGGTTTCGACCGTCACTTCAAAGTTGGTGGCTGTCAAGATGCTATGGCTGCTGCGCCGTCGCTTGGATCCGTGTCTATCCTTTGATCCCTTCCCGCCGACCCAAAGGATATCAAAGGTAGCAAAGAAACTGGGCATTGCTGACGGCCGGACGGCGTCGCTGAAACCGCGGATTCTATTTATTGCGTTCGAGCGCGCGCTCCGTTGGCTGCCGCGAGCTACTGATCTGAAGCGAGCCAGGAATCTTGTCCTAAGAATTCATCATAATAATGTTCGGCTTCACTATAACGAGCGTGCCGAACGCATATCTGAGGCGCTCAAGGAAGAGTTGAGTACGTGGGACTGGCTAGACCAGAGGAGGCTAAGCAGGGCGAAGAGTGTCGTGGGATTATTACGAAATCTTCTGCAACAAGCCTACGGGGCGATGCTGGTTCTTCTCTTTGGATTCGTAGCATTCAGGAAGCACGAAGCTGCATATCTTAAGACGGATTGCGTTTGCGTGGCAGGCGCGGTCGCGCGTCTTCGTGGAATCGTTAGAAAGACATCGGCTACTCCTACCGGGCAAGTTACAGATCGAATTATTCACCCTGTGGTGGTGGATGTTATAAAGTTTCTTGAAGGGATAACGGATGACATTCGCCCGAAAGGACTTGAGGACTTGCTAATCACCGATCCGGTTTGCTCATCTCAGTATGAGATCGATCCACGGCCCATGGATACTCGATATATATACGGATTGATTGACGATTTCGTTGCAAGCGAGGGTTTAGACGTGCCTTGCACGCTTCGGCCGCACATGCTCCGAAGAGGATTTTGTCTACTTTATGCTTGGCGCTTCGAAATCGGGGACCTTCTTACCCTCAAGGAGTATCTCTATCACTTCAGCATAGAGATGACCATGGCATATATTGAGGAATGGGAGGTTGACGAGTATATGGATCAATCTGAGCAAGAGCTCATGATTGATTTGTTCGAAAGGAATTTCCACGGCCACAACGGCCTGGCGGGCGGGGTTGGGGATTGGCTTTCGAGGCTTGCTCAAAAGATCGCCACTCGCTTGAAGGTCCTTTCTCTAAATCAATTAGTTACCTATGCCACCGAGGCGGCGGAGCGGCAATCCGTGACGATAGTCGCCGCGCCGCATGGCTATTGCTTTCGATCAAGGCTGAGGGATGCTCATGCCAGATGCTCTACCGACGGTGTCGGGCCGGATTATGCAAATCGGGTCGACTCTCATTGTTCAATGTGCCCAAATTTTGCAGCTCATGAAGGACATAGGGCGCATTGGGAGGCACAACTCAACGTTCACAAAAGTGTTGTTGATTACCCTGCGGTTCCGAGATCTTTGCGAGATGCCGCAAGGCAGGGAATAGCTGCGTGCGAGCGCATGTTGGCAAAGCTCGACGCGGCTAGAAAATCCGTCTTTTCAAGAGCGTGATCCAATGAAAACTCGTAAAGGACTAGTCAAAAAAGAACAAGGCTCGGCGCCGGTGTATGTCTTAGAAAAAGGCGCCACCTTTGAACGCGATGTTCGAGCGCATATGGCTGAGCTAGTTGCAAAGGGCGCGTCCTTTAGCATACTTAAGCTACTTGAAGGAGCAGGAACAAATCGTTCGACCCTATATACCAAGCATGAGGACGGATCACATGTTCACAAAAAGTTAATGGAAGACATAGATTTGGCGCGCAAGTCGCTTGCAAAGGCTATTTCTGTGGTGGAGGCGGTGGCTGTTCAGCCTGTCGTTGGCAAGCGCGAGAAGGTACTCGTTGGCGAACTTCATCTCATGAGGGCGAACTTGAACAAGCAAGGCAATCTGCTGAAGCAGACCGAACGCGACTTGCGGCACTGGGCGCACTGCGCCTATGTCATGGCCCTGGCCTATCAGAAGTTGACGAAGGCAGGGGGCCTCCCGCCGCTGATCAGGACCTCGATTGCCGCGGCCGAGGCCGATTTCGGACTTGGTGAAGGCGCGACGCGGGCGGAGGCGGTGCGTGCCGCAGGAGACCTTGTCCGCGAACTCCGCCCCCGTGTCCCCACTGGCGTTGTTCGCCCTTTTCCGGCGGGTTCGCTCCCCGGCGATGCCGGCGATCGGCGATAATCGTGCTCATCCTGCCTGCTAGACAGTCTAGCTGGCCCGCCGGGGTCTCTCCCCCTGCAGCACCGTCAAAATTTGGAGATAGACACCTTGGCCAGCATTAACAAAGTTATTCTCATCGGCAACTGCGGCCGCGATCCCGAGATCCGCTACACGCCCAGCGGCACCGCCATCTGCAACGTCTCGGTCGCCACGTCCAGCCGCCGCAAGGAC
>FSZS01000211.1_pt1 | contig 14564 bp, 18 predicted proteins | sample 1638881 | NCBI WGS metagenome assembly FSZS01 (sample SAMEA3914813, study PRJEB12502) | metagenome | biome: forest; material: soil | place: Canada | collected 2011-07-07 | depth 0.3 m
TCTATCCGACGGCACGATACGCAATTACCTGTCGGAGGCAATCAGCAAGATGGGAGCCGCAAATCGAATCGAAGCGGCACTGATCGCGGCGGAGCGCGGTTGGCTGTGAGACAGGTTGCCGCACCAGATGAGTTTGGTCCGATACGAATCGATTGCGAATGGCGTCAGTCGAATTCCGGCGATGGAATGTATGACATGCCCTGGAAGGTGTGCCGGGCAAAGCACAGTTTGGAAAAGTGTTTGCCTGATAGCTGCCGTTCACGCACGCCTGCCGCTGGTGATCTGAGCCTTTTGGCGCGCGCCTGGGCCACAGCTACGTCGGGCATAGTGGCGTTCCATCTTCAAACAGATCCATCGATCGAGCTCGCGATCAATAAGCATTCTCTCCTTGAGCTTGGTTGTCGCTGCGGCCGGCTCAAGTAGAGTGAAAGAGCGAAGCACACGGCGATTCGACTGCGCCGCGCCCGCGACTCATCTCTCCAGGAACCAACGAGCAATGAGTTTCGAGACCAACCAACCCGCTTGCCCGTTCATCGACGCTCCGCCGCCCGTGCACCGACGTCCTATCGGCCGAGCCCACGCGGCATCCGTGCGACGGGAAATCGCGTCGCTGGATGCCGAGCGCGATTGCCAGCGCATCGTTCATCTGCTGGTCGTCTACGAGTTTCCATTCGACCTCGTGCGCGCAACGGAAATGGCGCTGTTCCACACTTTCGGCAGTCGCTCCGTGGCGCGACTGCTCGACCGGACCGGCGAGTTCGCGGCGCGCGGGCAGAAGCGCTACGACGACACGAAGTTGCTCATCGGGAATTTCATCGAGCGCGGCTGGGACGGCGAGGCGGGTCGGCGGTCGATCGAGCGGATGAACCGCATCCACGCGAATTTTCAGATTCCCAACGACGACTACCTGTTCGTCCTGTGGACCTTCGTCGAATTCCCGCTGCGCTGGACGGACGAGTACGGCTGGCGCGCCTTCACGCCGCACGAACGCGCGGCATGGTTCAACTTCTGGCGCGAGATCGGACACCTCATGGGCCTGCGCGACGTACCACCGACGCCCGAAGCCTTCGATGAGTTCGCGCGCGGCTACGAGGCGCGCGAACTGGTGCACGATCCCGCTAACCAGCGGGTCGCCGAGGCGACCATCGCCATCATGGCGGCTTGGCTCCCGCGTCCCCTGCGCTTCGCCGTTCGCCCAGTCGTCTCCTGCCTGGTGCCCGCGCGACTGCTGCCTGCGATCGGCTTCGCTGCGCCACCGGCGTGGGTAGCGATCCTGGTACGGGGCACGCTGAAGGTGCGCGCGCGGGTCAAGCGCATCGTGTCGTTCGAGCGTCATCCGTTTTTGCTGGCGCACAGTCGCAACCGGACCTACCCGGGCAACCGCTATCGCATCGAGTCGCTCGGGCCTGCGCCCGAGCATGACGTACTGGAGACGCCAGAGCGCTGATGTCGATTGTGCAGAACGCGGCATACCGAATATGTCTTCCGGCACATGTGAATCGCGGACGATGAAACAGACGATTGCCGCAGCGGCCCTGGCGGTGGCCATCTGGGCACCCGCCGTGGTCGCTCAGGTGGATAGCGCACCGCAGCGCGTCGAGGTTGTCGGTGATCTCGATGCCGAGTGGGCCAGCTATCCGAAAAAGTTCAAGCGTTGCGAACGCCAGTTACAGTGCGCGAAAGAGGAGAGAAACCGTGAGCTACGACAATTTCACATCGCCCCGGGCCGACCGCGCCTCCGCTCATGTGTCGATATTCGGCATCGCGTCAATCATTGTGGCGGGCTTCTTCGGCGGGCCAGTGGCCGCAGGCCTCTTGGTCGCTCACAACGCGACAGTGCAACGCGGGTCTCAAAACCTGAAGGCAATTGCCTTTTTCGCAATTGCATCCACTGCTTGGTTCTGGTTGCTGTACCGCGTCCCGCGCGACGTACTGTCGGAACTCGTTGTCCATATTCCGCAGGTACTGATTTGGTGGATAGCCTGTGCGCTATTGCTGCGAGGGACACTCGCTGCTCACGCGGCCGCTGGCGGAGCGTTCCGGTCGGTTCGGAGTGCCATGGGCTTCGGCCTACTCGTGGGTGTTGTGGTTCGAGTTGTACTTCGGATTCTGTTGCCCAGCCTTCAATGACCGCCCGCCATCGGGCAGAACCGTGTCGCCATTGGTCTGCACCCGTTTACCGATATGTCTTCCGGCACATGTGAAGCGCGGCGAGTCCTGCAAGAATTCGAGCCTCGAACACAGCAGATGCGCAGACGATGAAACAGACGATTGCCGCAGCGGCCCTGGCGATGGCCACCTGGGCACCCGCCGTGGTCGCCCAGGTGGACAACGCACAGCGCGTCGAGGTCGTCGGTGATCTCGACGCCGAATGGGCGAGCTACAGGTACGCCTGGACGGCGAGCACGTTCTTCGAAAAATACACGCGTACGCGGCCGCTGATCCAGGCCCACATGCAGTTGCGGCCAATCAAGCCCGAGATGCCCGTGAGCGGCCTCCAAGTGCGCATCGTCGGAAAGACGACGGACGTGAGGCTCGACGCCGACATGATCGGGCGCGTCACGTTGCCGATGTCAAGGAAGATCTACGACGAGGACGCCGTGCTGCGCCTCAACCGGAAGAAGGGTCTCTACTACTTCAGTGGCCGCTACTCCGTCAGGGAGCGCGACGACGGCGTCTACGATGCCGCCTCGCTGCGGGAGGCTTGCGAGCAGTTGATCAGCGCTCAACGCGAGTCCGGCTATCGCTTGCGTTTGCTTGGCAAGAAGTGCGCGGGCGTCAAGTTCGTCTACGCCTCGACGACGGACGCCTCGCCTGTGGCATTCCGCGCCGCCGGAGATCGCGACACGCCGGTCCCGTTGAGTGAGGGCCATCCGTTCGAGGACAACTCGATGGGAATCTACAAACTGGCGATCTTGCGCTTTGCCGATTGGCCGCGCGATGGCCGCCTGGTGACGACTGAGCACCCGTTGGCCATCGGGACGCTGTACGAATGAACGGTTCATGCGTGCCGCGAAGTCCCGGGCGGTGCCTGTCGGGGTCGCGACGGGTCGACCCATCAGTTGCTGGGATGCACTCATGAAAGGCAGGTGGATGCCCTTCTCAGGCTTCCTGCTTTGCATGCTGCTGAACGTGGCGTCGATCTACATGATGCTGCCCGGCGGCCCGCAGTGGGAGGATCGCTACAACGTGGTGGGCCGTTGCGCCACCGCCATCGCCGATGCGCTCGCCAATCAGGTCGGCTTGCCGCAACCCGGGGTTGCCAGCGCCGGCACCGACCGATGGAGGTTGTCCGGCGGGATGTACGTGCTGCTGTACGCGCTGTTGACAACAGTGTTCGCCGCCTCGTTCTGGCGGAGAACGAGTGTGCGCGCCCGACGCTCCGCGTTCTCCGACTTCGCGCTGTTGGCGCTCCAACTCGGGATCGCAGCCGCCGCAGCTCCTCGCCTGCTCTATCTCCTTGCAGCCGAACTCGCCTTCATCCTGCCCACGCGCACCGCAATGGGTTGGATGTTCGCCCTGCTGGTCGCCTATGCCGTGCAGCGCGTCGATGTCCTCTATGCCCGGGCGAGTTCGGACCGGCGATTCCAATACGAGTTCGCCACGGTGGCCATGGACTGCGTCTTCTATCTGCTGACCTTCGGCGTGGCGCTCCTGGCGACGATGGAGCGACGCGCTCGTGCTCGCCTGGTGGCGTCACACAACGAGTTGCTCGCCACCCAGGCGCTTTTGGCAAACGCCGTCCGCAGTTCCGAGCGGCTGCGCATCTCGCGGGACCTGCACGACAGCATCGGCCACCATCTAACCGCCCTGAATCTGCACATCGATCTCGCGATGCGCCGCCTGCAGGGCGACCAACGCGACTCGCTGCGCACGCCAAGAGAGCTGTCCCAGGCCTTGCTGAGCAACGTCCGCCACGTCGTGAGCGCGGAGCGCGAAGACAGCGCCATCGACCTCGGCGAGTCGCTCGCCATCTTGTGTCACGGCATTCCTTCGCCGATCGTCAGATTGCACGTCGACAAGACCGTCCGCATCGAATCCCCGGCCCTGGCGCACGCACTGTTCTCTTGTGTGCAGGAGGGCCTCAGCAATGCCGTGAGACACGCCCGAGCGCAGCGGTTGGACGTCTCGCTGCGCCAGCAAGACGAACAGATCCTGGTCGTCATACGGGACGACGGCCTGGGCAATCGAGGCCGACCAGAAGGCAATGGCTTACGCGGCATGCGCGAGCGCCTGGCCCCGTTTGGTGGGCAACTGACGACCGGCAATCGCCCGGAAGGCGGCTTCTCGCTCGAGATTTCCATTTCCCTGCGGAGCAATTTCCGATGATCCGAGTCCTGCTTGTCGATGACCAGTTGCTGGTGCGCAGCGGCATCCGCGGACTGCTCGACCTCACACCCGACATCCGCGTTGTCGCCGAGGCCGCCGACGGCCTGCAGGCGGAGGCCCTCCTGCCCGACGTCGTCCCCGACCTCGTATTGCTGGACGTGCGCATGCCGGTGTGCAGCGGCCCCGAACTGCTGCAGCGACAGCAGCACCGCATGCCACCTACGATCTTGCTGACGACCTTCGATGACGACGAGGTCTTGTTCGAGGGCATGAGGCTCGGTGCGCGGGGCTTCTTGCTGAAAGACATCTCCCTGGAACGGCTGGCAGACGGCATCCGCAGCGTCGCCTCCGGGGCGACCCTGTTCCGCCCCGCAGTCACGGAGCGCGCACGCGCCAGCTACCAGCCCGCCGACCTCTCGGCGACCAGTGGCGTCTCCGCGCTCGTCAATCTCCTGACGAACCGGGAGACGGAAGTGCTGGCCCTGATGGCGGCCGGATGCAACAACGCCGAGATCGCCTCGGCGCTGGGGCCCAGCGAAGGAACGATCAAGAACCACGTCTCCAACATCCTGTCGAAGCTCGGAGTGCGCGATCGCGTGCGCGCGGTGCTGCGCGGGCTCGAACTCGGACTCATCTGAACCATGAACAGTCGCCAAATCCCGTCTTTCCTCCTTGCCGGAGCGCTGGCACTTGCCTGCTCGCAGGCATCGGCCCAGATCGGCCACACCCTGTTGCCCGAAGGCTTCGACAAGGTCGAGCTCGGACTCGCCGTCGTCGACGCACCGCGCCACGAAGGCAGCACCGACCGCCAAGTCTTGGTGATGCCGTCCGTGCGCGGGAACTGGAGCAACGGCGTCTTCGCTTCGCTCGGCCGCGTCGGCGTGGACCTGTCGGACGACCCGACGATCGGCTTCGGTCCCCTCCTGCACTACGGCGTCCGGGAGCGGCGTGCCGACGAGCCTACCGACAGCAAGACATCGCTGGCCGTGTCCGGCGGCGCCTATGCCGTCTACATGCTCACGCCAGGGTTCGATTTGCGCTCCGACGTGCTGTACGGCGGCGGTCCCGACCGCCGCGGCCTCACCGTGAGCGCACACGCAGACTACGGTCTGCACCTGGCTTCGCACCACCGCCTGACGATCAGTCCCGGCGTCATCTGGGCAAGCTCGAACTACATGGAATCCACGTTCGGCATCGATTCCCTGCAATCGCAAGCCGACGGCCTGCCGACGCACAGCGCCCGCGCGGGAGTCAAGGACCTCGTGCTGGGTGTTGCCTGGGAATGGGAAATCAACAACCGCATCAGCTTGGCCACCAATGCCACGGCGCTGCGCCTGTTGGGTGACGCGGCCAGCAGCCCGCTCGTGAAGCAGCGCACGAACGGGGTCTACTCCACGACGCTGTCCTACCGCTTTTGATGAGGTAGGTTGCCCGGTACCCGTGCGATCCCTCGTGAGAGGGGGATCCATGGCGGCCGGTGTTGAGAAAATGACGAAAACTATCCAACGATCATGACGCTCACACCCAAAATTCAGTCCGCAGTGGACACCGCCATTTCGCGTGGAATCGGCCGCTTCGACGCCGCGCCTCCAATCCACCGCTTGCTTTGGGCCATGGGCGTCGAGGCGCGGCCGCCCCACTATGCGAGCTTTGGGAAGAATGCCTTGCTCATGGGCGGCATCTGGGGCGGCTTGATGGCCGTTCTCGGGGCCGCCTACGCATTGCATTCAGCCCCACAAGGTGGCATCGATATCGTCGTCAAACCAATCGGCGTTGCACTCTTGGTCGGGGCGGTCTTCGGGCTAGTGATGGCAATGATCTTTCGTTCACGCGCACGCAAGGCGGGTTTGCCCACGTGGGACCAGATCGGCTCCTCCAGCCGCTGAGTGCGCACAGCAAAGCGCTGATCAGCGGTAACCGTCCGATTCTGTTGAATAGCTCGTTTCGCGACTCGCGACGCATGCCCGGCGGCGACCGTGCCGCGATCGAATCGGATTTCGGCCGGGAGTTCGTGAGGGCGGCGGTGACCGGGCGCACCGCTTCGGGCCTGCCATCGCCTTGCACGAGGCCCTCGCCGGCCTTCCAGCGCTGCAGAGTATGTACGTCGATCGCTTGGAGAGAAATGATGTTGGAACAGTTCAAGGGTACGGCAGCGGGCTGGCGTCAAGGCGGGGCCGTCGGGCTTGGGGTTGGAGCCTTGATTGGGCTTCTAGCAATGCCGTTTGCCGGGCCCAAATTGCTCGTGGAGGTTCTTGCGATGGTGGTCGGCGCATTTTTCGGGCTGGCCGTAGACCGACAGCTTTCATTGCGTGTGCGTTTGATCGGCGCAGCTGGTGCTTTGGTCATCATTGCTACGGTGCTGACACTCGTCCTTCTGCGCCAATTTGGCTACCCGAGCCGATGATTGGCGACGATCCCCGGGCGCAGGGGGAGTGAAGTTGGGTCTTCCTCGGTGTTGGCGCGAGGATTCCGACGCAAACTGTGGTTGCTCGCAAAGGTCGCGGCGCTGGCGCGCCATGCGAGCTCTGGTTCTCTGATGCCTCAGCGTTCTCACACGGCCTCAAACGACTGCGGTCTTTCCGGCCTGCTGCCGCGGTGTCAAGTCTGGAGTTCTACGGAGGTTGTCCAGCCTCGAGACGAAGCACGCCAGCGACGTCGGATCTCGGACTACTGCTGTCATTCGCCCGTTTTGCAGCTCTCATCCAGGGCCTCGCCAGCGCCGCTGCGTGCGTTCGAACGCCCTGCCGTGACGCTTGTCGGCCATGAGCGGTTGGTGGCGGCTCACCGCTTGCCGGAAGGCAGCACGCCGCGCCTGGGGTCTGACGAGTCAAAATGCCAACATGAATCCTCGTCTTGTCCATGAAAGTCGCGCGAGTCCTCAGACTAGCCGGGAATGCAGCGGGGCATGTGCCGTCAGCGGGGAAGGTGGCGGCCGAGATTTCGAACCTTTGACGATTGGGGAGCAAACTGCTTGGCGACTGACCATCATTCCTGGACCGTAACCGTCTCGCGCGCCGAGTTGCCCATCGACTCGCGCGATTGGGTCGTCTACGAGCTGCCAGACGCAGTCTCGAACGCCATGGGGCGCGACGACGCTTTCTACACGGCATCCCGCCGCGACCGGTTGCATTACTCGCTGCGCGCGCTCATTCAGGCGTTCGGGGCGACGAGCCTGGCTTTCCTCGATCGCGGCGCTCCGCCGAAGCCCGACGACAAAGCTGCCGATGGCACGGTCTGCGAAGGCTTTGTCGTCAGTGCTTTGATACCCGAGGACGTCCCGGCGGCGCTGGCCGAGATCGACGAGATGCTGCCGACGCGGATCGCCTGTCGCAGGCCACGGAGCTCGGTCCGCTCAGCGACGACGAGCTCGCCCAGTGGCGTGAGAAAGCTTACAACGGCGAATACGACGACGACTTCGTCGGATTCCTGGTGAGCCTGAAATGGGCGCTGGAGGACGCGCAGGAGCGTGACGATGTCGTCGTCCACGCTCACTACGTCTACTACTAGACTAGGGTGCCCGTCGATGGGTAGCTCCAGTTTCTCAAATCTTGGACGGGTGAACAACGTCCCGTCACATCTAGGCCCGAGAGAATCGGTTCCAGTAGCGGTGGAGGAAGAACAGGACACTGACCGCGAGTCCCAGGATCCAGTGGACGAGACCTATGGGCGCTAGCAGGCCTTCCGTGGGTGGGTAGTAGAGCAGGTAGCCGGTCAACACCAGCGCCACGAGGACCGCGAGCAAGGAAGCACCGCTCCGGCGTCGGCGCCGCGACTCCCAGCCTGAGCGGATGTGCCGGCCCCACAGAAGACCGAACTGCCAGAGCGTCGCGAACGCGGCCAGGCCATGCAACGCAAGCCACCAGTGCTCCAGCGGGTGCGGTTGAGGCCCGAACGCGCCCTGGCGGGCCAGGAAATAGTGAAACAGCAGCCAGAGGACGCCGGTCAGCCAGAGTGCAGCACCGATCAGGTAGGTCGTCAGTCGAAGTCTTCGTCGCATCCGGAGGCAACTCGGTCAATGCGGGTGGATGGGGTCATCATCGGGGATGCGAATCCAGGTCGAACCTTCGCACAGGAAGGCCTCCGCCTGGAAGTGCGCCAGTACCGGTGCGGCGGCCGGGCCGACAGCCATGACCACCTTGGTGAGGGCATCCGCATCGATGCAGCGGGGCGCAACCACCGTCACGAAGCGGTTCGTGCCGCAGAAGGCTTTCGCGCGCGTGTCGACGTGCGGGCAGACGAGTCCGTGCTCGTCTCCATGATGGTGCTGGCTGCCCGAACTGGCGATGCAGGCGTCTCGAACCCGCAGGACCGGACACAGGTCGCCGGCGCTCGGCGTCACGAGATGAACCTCCGCCGATTCGGCGCCGATCAGGCTCAAGTCGCCACCCGCATCTACACAGGCGGCGGACGGGCCAGCGGCTTGGATGAGGTCCATCGCGCAGTCGACCGCGAAGCCTTTGGCAATGCCGCCGAGATCGATCCAAAGCGGCTTCTTGAAGGTGACCGAGCCATCTGCCGAGAGTTCGATGTCCTTCCACGTCGCCGCTGGATCTACTTCGATGGCGTCCGGACGCGGCAGCAGCCCGCTACTGACCAGCGCCGGTGCTAGGGTCGGATCGAACACCCCTTCCGAGAGCGCCGCGACGTGCAGAGCCCTGGCCAGCACCCGCCGGGTGTAGTCGTGCACCGGCACACAGGTCCACCACGCCAGGCGATGAAGGCGGTTCAGCTCGCTCTCCGGCGAGTGGAAGCTCATGAGGCGATGGACCTCGGCGACGCGCTGGAACGCCTGGCTGATCAGGCGGTGGCCGCGCTCCTCGTCGAGTCCTTCCACCCATATCCGAATGGTCGTTCCCAGGTGAGGCTGCGCGCGCTCAACGCGGTGCGATGGCGATCGCATACGTTGCCAGCACTCGACGGACGCCGTCCGTGATGTGTTTGGCCGACAGGGTCGCGCCGGAGATGTTCTGGATGTCGTCCGTCAGGCGCAAGCGGTCGCCATTGTCCTCCTATCGCGGTCGAGATCCGAGAAAGCTTCAGAAAGCACGCGAGGCCAATGAACGGGCATCGCGGCTGGAGTCCTACATCAACAAGCAGCTCGAAACTCAGACTGCTGCGATCGCGCAATACCTCTATTGCGAGATTGACACGGCAACCGGGTACCCCGCCGACGAAGTGCGCGATTCTTGCTTCGGCATCGGCTGCGGGCACAACGGATTCACCGCCATCTGACCCAGCCTCACTTTCGAGCAGGCGATGCTGGACGATCGAAGCCAGGCTTGAGAGGCCGTGCTGAACGGAATCGCAGCCTCGGCCAGCACCATCGATCCGCACGCGATCAGCGAGGCGCGGAAAATATCCTGAAGAACACGCTGTTCTTCCGTTCCAGCAGACCAAAGTCTCGATCCTCGAAATGCCACTTGAGGTTGGGCTTCTTGGGACGAGGAACGTCTAGGCCGGTTGACAAATCATTTCCGGAGTAGAGCATGTCAACAAACGTACCGTCGTCCACTTTTGGATCTACAGCTTTCATGTACTCATCGCATCGATCCGCGTAGAGAACCAACTCCATCGGGTGACCGGACGACATTGTTGGATAGGCAATGAAACCCTGCCCGGCCGGCACTTGGGTTTGGATGTATTTGCGACTGATCTCGAAAAGCCGCTGCATCTCGTCCGAACCGGTAGTGAACGCGCTGTGATCCGAGATCGCGAGGACCCTGAATTCGCTCTCAGTCACTTCCGCGAACACGAGTCGCCCGCTACGACCCTTCGGATTCGCCGTGGTTGCTGCCCCCACATGAAAGTGGTGCAGTCCTGCCTTGATCAGCACGAAGTCCCTCTCGAACCACCGCCTCTCAGCTGCGACATGCGGCATCGCGAAGCCCAAAGTCTCGACCAGGCACGAGAGGTGCGGTGTCAAGTCCAGGCCGCGCTCCACACGACCCAGAAGCGGTAACAGCTGAGGCCTCAGCGTCGCAAAGAGCAATGGATCCACGCCTCCAGACCACACCCGAACCAAACGGGGCTTGGCAGGAATCAGCCGCATTCGCCAGGTGAGGTAGATCAGCATGAGGTGATGCGTTCCCATCGCCTGCATGTGCGCGACAGTGTTCCGATCATTGGGGATCTTTGGAACGAGCCGAATGAGCTCGGCGCGCAGCGCCTGAATTCGGGCGGGATGTGGAGAGGTCATCGTGCAACCAGGTTACCGCCGTACTGTCGAGAGATCGTGGACCAGCAATCTCGCGTGGCTCGCGCTGGCATTGGCAAGCGGGGGCGTGAACCTGATTCCTCGCTATGGGTGGCGGTCAAGGCCACGAATGTTCAAGGAGATCCATTCCGTACAGGCAGCTTGACCGCTATGCTACTTCATATACAGATGGGGGTATCCGCAAGCGCTCTCGGGTGAGGCAATGCCTTAAATGACGCGCGTTCAAGCGAGAGGGGATGCAATGAAGGTTGGCTTTTGGAACGTCCAGCGGCTTGGTGGCAGTTCTCCCGAGGAGAAGAAGTCCTTGGTAGCAAACGTCATTGACAAGTTTTTTGACGAGCTGGACGTGGAACTGATGGTGCTCTGCGAAATAACGTCCGACACAGTCGTGAACTCAAGCTCAGAAAATGAACACAAAATAGAGAAGATCGTGCATCGGCCAAGGCGAACGAATCGCCGCACATCGTCTGCGCTTGGTTACACACTAATAACAAAAGAGGGTTTGGATGCTACCGCTTGGAAGTTTGAAGTCCCCTCGTTTACCGACATATTCGATCAGCCCAATCATAGAAAAGGTGGGTCTGACTACTACAACAAGGGGAAAAGGCATGTGTTGACGTTAAGTCACTACGAGGAGGGGTGGGATCTCTACTTCTACCATGCAAACGCTATCTCAGGTGGTGGTAGCAAGCATGCGGTTGCATGGATCGCCGAGGCTCTACGTCTAGAGAACAGTGACAAAGCGGGGAACGTGCTTCACCCGTTTGTTCTAATTGGCGACCTCAACTGCCACCCAACCGAACTACGGCTCTGTATAAATGAGCTGGCAGACATAGTAGGTAAGGATAGCGACTGGGCCAAAGGGTTCCAGGTTGTACATGGCAGCGAGACGCACACAACGCAACCCAAAGATGGAGAGCCTGCCCTGCAAAAGACCTTTGACTATGCGGTTGGCACGAAGGGCGGTGGTCGCACAATCAAAGTAAAGGCGATTGATACTCGCTTCATCGGCGGCTCTGCGCTCGAATCTCATCCAGATCATTTGCCGATAGTCGTGACATTTGTTTGATGCGCAGTTGGGGGATTCACGCTGGCTAAAGTCCCCCTCGCGACTCAACACTCAACACGAATGAACGTCGCCCGCAGCGAGATCTAACGCTCTGACCTCATGGTCGTCGTGGTGGGGCGTCAGTCAGACTTATCACTCGCGCTACGCTCGCCGAAGTTGCCATGGCAGCGACCATTGCGGACCGGGTCAACAAGGCCGCAAAGTACTTCAGGATCGACAGCCGATCTTGCGTGCACAGCGTCTACGAAGCGGGACGCGACGGCTGGTGGATCCATCGATGATTGCCATCCGCGCCGGGATGTCCGTCTGCGGGAGACGGCGCCAGCGATGCACGAGGTTGCCCCACGCGAACGCCAGCTTCCCTTGGTGCGCCCCGTCGGCGTGAACAAGCTGGGGATCGCGCTCAAGGGCGTTGACGACCTGGATAGCACAGTGGCGTGCCTGTGTGGCCGGATTCGCCACGACCTTGGGACGCCCGTCGACGCGGAGCGTCCAGGACTGCCGGTTCGCCTCTTGGACCGTTTCCAGTCGCCAATCCTTTGTCTCCAGGATCAAGAGGCCGCGGCGAGCATGGATGACGACAAAATCGGGATGGGTCTGCTTGGGGCCAACAGGCACGTCGTACCACAGCAGGCAGTCGTCATCGAGCTTTTGCTCCAGCCGCTCTGCCAGGCGACGTTCACCAGGTGTCATGCGCCCTGCGCAGGCTCCGATTGCCGGAATCAGTACCGCCACTGCCCATAGCCTCCCTGGCCTGAAGGATAGCGTTCGTGATGAGATGCAACGCTGCAGACTGCAATGTGCCGACTTCGCATCTGAACCACAAGAAATGTTGCAGCGGCCGGCGTGTGGACGCCGTGGGGCAGGAGCCCCGGCTTCGTCGGGATTGGATTCGCGATGAACAGGGGGGCGTCCCAGCCGGCGCTAAATTTCATTGGCTTTCCAGCAACCAGGATACCCCAACGGGTAGCCAATCCTAGGTGGTCGGGCCTGAAAAGCCTCTGCAACCCGCATGAATGCTAGGTTTTGTGGGGTGAATGCGGATGGCAGGAATTGCAGGATTCAGGCCCAATAGAGTTCGATTCCTTGCAAACTCCGACGAGGTTTTTGGATGGGCCCGAAGCCGAGCGACGCGCGCAACGACCACGATCTGTTCCGCACGGAACTGGTCAACCTGATTGATCAACGCCACGAGTTGGTGAAGCTGGGCGAGTTGATCGACTGGCAGGCGTTCTACGACAAGTGGAGCCCGCAGTTCGTCTCGACGACGGGGCGGCCGGCGCTGCCGACGCGGTTGATGGCCGCGCTGCTGTACCTCAAACACGTGTACGCGCTGAGCGACGAAGACGTTGTCGAACGCTGGTGCGAGAACCCGTACTGGCAGCACTTCAGCGGCGAGCGGTACTTCCGGCATGAGTTGCCGTGTGATCCATCGAGCCTGGTTCGCTGGCGTCAGCGCGTCGGCGAAGAGGGCTGCGAATGGCTGTTGTCGCACACGATCGAAGCGGCCCGCAACGCCGGTGTGATCAAGCGCCGGAGCCTCGACTCGGTGGTGCTGGACACGACGGTGCAACCCAAGGCGATCGCGCACCCGACGGACAGTCGACTCCTCAACCGCGCTCGCGAGCAGCTCGTCGATGCAGCGCAGAAGGCGGGCATCACGCTGCGCCAGAGCTACGCGCGAGTCGGCCAAGCTGCTGACCTTCAGGCTGGTCGCAACGCGCACGCCAAGCAGTACCGGCGCATGCAGCGCGAGATCCGCAAGCTGCGCACCTGGCTGGGCCGCGTGATCCGTGACGTGGAGCGCAAGGGCGGCGTGATCACGGGCGCGTTGAAGGAGAAGGTCGATGTCGCGCGGCGCCTGCATGCGCAGAAACGCGACTCGAAGAACAAGCTGTACGCGCTGCATGCGCCCGAGGTGGAGTGCATTGCCAAGGGCAAGGCCAGGACACCGTACGAGTTCGGCGTCAAGGTGTCGGTGGCAGTGACTGCCAAGGAAGGCTTGGTCGTGGGCATGCGCTCGATGCCGGGCAACCCGTACGATGGCCACACCGTGGACAGCCAACTCGAGCAGGTCGCCATCCTCGCGGGCCAGACGCCAAAGTTTGTCCTCGCCGATCGCGGCTACCGCGGCATCGAGCCCCCGAGCGGAACGAGGCTGTTGATCAGCCACACGCGCCGGCTGCCCAAGCCTCTGAAGAAGCTGCTCCGGCGGCGCCAGGTGGTCGAACCGATGATCGGGCACATGAAGGCCGACGGACTACTGGACAAGAATTGGCTCAAGGGCGCCAACGGCGACGCACTGCACGCGCTCCTGTGCGGCGCCGGGCACAACCTGAGGATGATCCTGCGGCACCTGCGGGTGCTTTATTGCGGCCTCGCGGCCTGGATCGCGCTGCTCATCACCAACTCGCTTGCGCTGAATCGTTCAGCGCCGACATCGGCGGGTTGCTGAAAACGGGTTGTTCAGGCCCGACTAGCGAATAGCCAGCCATGCTCCTGCCCGGCTACAGTCCTACAGCAAACGAACTTGTCCAACTCGTTGAACCACCTCGCTCGCTGGGCCGTTCAGAGATCCCTCCGCGCCACGTGGCTGCAGCCTGAACTGGCCATGCGCGCGGATCCGTCGGTCGCCCGCGATGACCAGATGCCGTACTGCGCTTCGCGCAACTCGCTGGGAGTGTGGTGGGCGCCGGCGCGGATCGGCGGCGGTTGGCCACCGTGCGCGAGCCGGCCGAGGCTGCCAGGCGGGTTTTATAGAAAGGAAAGCCAGGCCGAGGCCCGCGTGGCGCCGACGCGCTGCGCGCGTACCAGGGAAAGCACCTTCGCGGGTTGTTTCTGACTAGGCTGGCGCCACGGTATAGCGCTGAACGATGTGCCCAGCATCAAGTCCAAAGTGCACCAGCGCTTCTGCGAACTTGGCGGCAGGCGCGAAGGTGGCGTCGCCAAAGA
>FSZS01000106.1_pt1 | contig 14242 bp, 14 predicted proteins | sample 1638881 | NCBI WGS metagenome assembly FSZS01 (sample SAMEA3914813, study PRJEB12502) | metagenome | biome: forest; material: soil | place: Canada | collected 2011-07-07 | depth 0.3 m
ATCGGATCCAGACTCGCTGGCCGTAGCAAGTTATGGCCCGGAGACCGCCTATACGACCGAGCTTGGTGCGAAGTTAAATTTCCGCAGGACTGGCTATCTCCAGTTTGCGGTTTTTGACACCATTGTCGACGGATTCCAGACTGGTCGTGTCGCCATCGTTCCGCCTTCAATTAACCCGCAAACAATTATTACCAACGCGAATGTGCGATCGTCTGGTGTCGAAGTCAGTGGAGCTTGGTCCGCAACCCAGAGTCTGTCACTGAACGGGAATGTGACTTATGCTGATGCCAGATTCACACAAAATGTGTTCAATCAAGACAGTACGGGTGCCCAGACCATTGAAATCTACAAAGGCATGCCATTGCCGCGCGCTCCGCGACTGATGGCGTTGGCCGGTGTCAAGTATCGAACGAGCGTCGGAAACAATCTTGAACTTACCTCTCAAGGCAGCATCAAAAGAACCAGCTCCGCCGATCTGCAATTTCGCTCGGAGCATGCGCTTTCGCCAAAGGCCGATGCGCACACGACTCTAGATCTTCAGGTGACTCTTGCCAACAAGGCGGCGGGTTGGTCGCTTTCATTGCTCGGCAACAATCTGACCGATAGTCGTTATGCCACGTTTGCGTCGGAGAGTCTTTTCGACGGTGACGCCTATTATGGAACACTCAACCGGCCACGAACCGTGGCTGTGCAATTCGAAATTGATAGGTGATCAACTCGATTTCTTTGTCGCCCGGCTTGCGTGAGTTAGCCTGTTGAGTCGCGCGTCTGACCGGAAAAGGTCCGGCGCCGTTAGAAAATCTGAACAATTAGCGGGCAATGATAAATTCCCTTGCAAGCCAATCAATACCGAGGACAGAGATGGCAAACTTGGCGTCGGATAACGGGCTGAGCCCGAAGCCTTTGACGGTGATGAAACGCTTCTCCGAACCGGGCACGGAGCCCTCCGCGCCGCTTGAGATTGAAGCCGAAGCGGCGCTTCGGCAGTTCTCTCAAGAGCGGTTGATGGCCTATGGCGTCGCCTATGCCGATGCCAAGGAACTGCGCGGCAGAGTGGCCCAAGGCGAGACATGGCTTGCCGTTGCGCAGGACCTGGCGAGGATTTGTCTGATCCCGCCGGAGACGGCGGTCGCGCCATCCAGCCCATGCACGATGGCGAACCGGCTCTACCGAGCCTCGGCGTTGTACCGCATGAGCCAGATGATGTTTCTTACGGACAATGACGAGAGACGTTCCATCCTTGACGAGTCCGTCCGCCTGTATTCCAAGGCGAGTGACATTTCGGGCGACCGCGAGCCCGTTTCCATTCAGACCGACGGCGGATCGCTTGCTGGCTGGCTTCATTTCGCAACGTCGACGCCGGTGGTTGGCTCGGCCATCGTCATCGGCGGCGTCGAGGGATGGGCCATGGATTTCGGCCCTCTTGGGACGGCGTTGGCGCGCCGGGGCATCGCGACGTTGCTGCTGGATGGACCGGGACAGGGGCAAAGTCGGCTCGCGCACCGACACTATCTAACCCTGGATTGGGCCGACGCCTACAGCCAGGCGATCGACTATCTCGATACAAGATTTGAGGGCCTGCCTATTGGCTTTGTGGGCAACAGCATGGGCGGTTCGGTCGCGACCCTCGTCGCGGCCCTGGATCACCGGATCCGCGCATGTGTCAACAACGGTGGCTCCATGTATCCCACGCGGGCGCAAGCAAACCCGAGCTTCTTCAAAAAGATGATCACGCATTGCGGCGAGGTCTCGCATGAGCAAGCCGTTGAGATCTGGGGGACGATTTCACCGCTGACGTCTGCGCGTTCAGTCGCCTGCCCCTATCTCGTTGTGCAGGGTGGCAAGGATCCGTTGGTGGCAATGAGCGAGGCCGAGCAGGTGCTCGACTGGGCCCAGACGGCCGACAAGACAATGGTCGTTTTCTCCGATGGAAATCACTGCATCTACAACCACGAAGACGACAAGCAAGACTTGATCGCCGATTGGCTGTCATCGCGCTTGACTGGCTGCTGAAAAGCTTTGCTGTTGAGCAACTGAGACCTCGGCGTCCGGAGTCAAGAGAGGGTGGCGCTCCTCAAAGGTGAAGTCGCGATCGACTACTGTGGCATGTTCGTTTCACCGTTTCAGCTTGGCGATGCATTGTCGGCTTGTATGCAGCGCCATCGAACCGATCTGTTGCCTGGCTTGCGATGCAAGGTTCCGCAAGAACGTGCGCTGTCGACGCTGCTTCAAGGCTGCCGCGACGGATATGCCGATCGCCGACTGGTGTGGGCGGGGATTGCATCGGCTGGGTGGCTCGCTGCAGCCAGTCATGGCGGCTCCAGAGTTCCTGTATCGCTGACTCCTTGGCAATCCAATCTCGCGAAATCTCTACTTCGCGACACCGTTGCAAGATCGGCGTAGAGAGCGTGATCTGGTGAAATCTTCATTCCAGTGGGGAAAACACAAGCCCGGCGAAGAAGAGATGCTGGAATTGACCAAGGCACGCGTTGCGACCCACGGCTCATGGTGTCGAGCGACGCGCGAAATCAAAGCGAAAGAAACATGACATCAATCACCGCATCGACGGGTTCGCACCAGCAGGACATCTCGGACGTCATCATTGTTGGCGCGGGCGCCACCGGGCTCGTGCTTGCATGCGACCTGGCACGCAGAGGCCTGCGCTTTCAGATCCTGGACAAGGCAACCGAGCCGTTCGCGGGGTCGCGCGGCAAAGGCATACAGCCCAGAACGCTCGAGGTGCTCGACGACCTGGGTGTAGCGGACGCGGTACTTGCCGCCGGCGGACCCTACCCGCGCATGAAGGCCCATGTATGGGGCCTTGGGCCGACCTGGCGTATGCATTCCCATCACGCACCCACGGGCGACGTTCCATACCCCAACATCTTGCTGTTGCCTCAATGGCGCACGGAGGAAATACTACGCGAGAAGCTTGGAGAACTAGGGGCCAGCGTGCGCTATGACGCAGAGGTCGCCAATGTTGCGCAAGATGCGTCGCTGGTGAAGCTCCAAGTACGCAGAGGTGACCAGGTGGAGGTGCTTGCTGCACGCTATGTGGTCGGTGCCGACGGCGGCCGAAGCTTCATGCGCAAAGCCTTGGGAGTGGATTTTGACGGTACCACGACGCAAGAGGGGCGCATGGTGGTCGGCGATCTGCACGTCGACGGGCTTTCGCACGATCATTGGCATGTCTGGCCCTTTGCAAAGGGCGGCGCCGTCGCCTTGTGCCCGCTGCCGAACAGCGAACTCTTCCAGTTGATGATGACTCTGCGCCTCGACGAAGAGGTGCCCGAACTGACCGAGGCGGGCGTGCAGGCGCGTTGGCTGACAGCGACCGGACTGAAGCGCATCAGGCTGCACACTCCGCACTGGCTGTCCCTGTTCCGACCCAATGTGCGCATGGTCGATCGCTATCGCGTTGGGCGGATTCTTTTGGCGGGGGACGCCGCGCATGTGCATACGCCGGCGGGCGCGCAGGGTCTCAATACCGGTATCCAGGATGCTTACAACCTCGGCTGGAAGCTTGGACTTGTCGTGGCTGGCGCCGATGAGGCGCTGCTCGACAGCTACGCCAGCGAACGCATGCCGGTGGCTGCGGCTGTCCTTGGCCTATCCTCGCGCCTATATGCAGGCTATCAAGGCAAGTCCATACCGAAGCTCAAACGTGGTGATGCCGAACGTCAATTGCTGTTGAATTATCGGGCAAGCTCTTTGGCAATGACCGTAGCAAGCGCCGATCGAAATCTGCAGGCGGGAGACCGGGCACCCGACGCTCGCATCGAGTGCAATGGGCAGCCATGCCGCCTGTTCGATCTATTTCGCGGCCCGCATTTCAGTCTCCTGGCATGGGGTGATGCAGCGATTGCCGCCACTGCAGATCTCGATAGCGAACACATTCGGGTATGGACGGCCACGCGCGCACGACGTCAACCAGCGGCGAACCGCATTGACGATGCGAAGAGCGAAATGGGCGTGACCTACGGCGTTGCAGACGGAGAGAACACGGTGATCCTCGTGCGTCCGGATGGCTACATCGGCCTGATAGCGACCGAGCGATGGGCTGAGTCAATCGCCGAATATTGGCGGGACAGGGTGTGGAAAAGCGACGCTGGTATCCATCGAGCCTCTTGAATGGCATTCGTATCCGAAACGGTCCACTCTGGTCAGAATCATCGTCCTGACGGCATTGCCGACCAGTTCGCATTGCCGAAAAGGGCCTGGGGCAGGACGCTGCAGGCCGACCCTCGCCTGAGTCTCCCGCCACGGTCTGCCCCAAGCTCTCGGGGAAGCCAAAAAAGCCGGACAGCGCTTGAGCATCCGACGTTCAGTTGTTGGTCAGCGCATCGGTAAGCCGAGGTTGCTGAGCGCGTACGGCTCGAGCTGACGTATGAGCCGTCGGTTCAGCAACGAATGGCAGATCCTCACCTGGATGTAGTAGATGGCGATAGCGTCCAGGTCGTTGCCCGTCGCGCCTGGGCGGGCTCGTTCGGTGGCATTGAGTGTTGAGAGAAAGACGCGTCGATTTTCTTCTGGAACTGTTAACTTTGATCGCCATCGATTGATCGCTACTTTGCGTCAAATTCGTGGGCAATCGCAAGAGCCGCGGGGCTATCGGCTGATCAAGTCGTCAACGGAGGGCGGGTCATTCAACCCATCCCACCCATCGGCAGAATGCACGCCCCATGACATCCTCGAGCGCGTCATCAGTCAGCCACGGCAAGTGGTCCGTGAACATGGTCTTGCACTCGTTCCAACTGCAAGTCATGCGTGTAATGTCGGTGCCCCAGAAAGAGCGTGTGGCGCCGAATGCCTCCACAATTTCGCGAACATAGGGGTGGACGGATGCGAAGGGATAAGAATCGGTTGCATAAGCGGGCGCCGCAGTCACCTTGACAGCAAGATTGGGCAGTTCCGCGAGCTGCAGGAGCGTCGCGCGGCCATCGAAAACCTCGGGCACCTTGCCGAATGGTCCAAGTCCCATGTGATCGATCACGATCTTCAGGTCGGGCATTCGCTGGGCGAGTACATGCACATGGTCCAGCGCATGGGGCACAGTCAGTCCGACGGGAATGCCGTATTCCTGCGCAGCCTCCCAGATCCAGTCGAGGCGCCCCTTGCGAAACCAGTCCACGTGCTCCGGCATTGCCACCACGAAGCGCAGCCCGAGCATGCCGGGCTGGTCCTTCCATCGCGACAACATGTGCCCATCACCATGCTCCGCCAAGTCGAACCAGCCCATGGTCCCGATGCGATCGGGGTAACGGAGCGCAGCTTCGGCGGCCACCTCGTTCGCCCGCCGATCCCAGATTGCGGGGCAATTGACGACGCGATCGATGCCCGCCTCATCCATGGCACGTACCAGCTCGTCGGCGCCCATCGGCTGCGAACGATGGTGCGGCGGCGCGGTATCGCTTTCCCAGAGATGAATGTGTGTATCGACGATCAGCATGCTTTTCTCCCCGTGGACGCGTCGAGCGCCCGTTCCAGACAAATGCCCGTGATTGCATTCCAGGTCCCTGCAAACACCATTTACACAACTTCGATTCGTAGTTCGGCGATGCCGGACACTGAACCAAAAAGCGTGTCGCCACGCACGACCGGGCCAACACCCGCGGGCGTGCCCGTGAAGATCAGGTCACCGGGCTGCAGCGTGAACAGCTTTGACAGGTACGCGATCGTCTCGGGCACGGACCAGATGAGATCGGCGAGATCTCCTTTCTGTTTTATCTTGCCATTGACGGCAAGCTGGATCGTCCCGCGCGTGGGGTGACCACTCGCCTCGCCGCGGACGATCTCCGAACAAGGCGCCGACCCGTCGAAGGCCTTGCCGCTCTCCCATGGACGTCCCGTCTTCTTGGATTCGCCCTGCAGGTCGCGCCGTGTCATGTCCAGGCCTACTGCGTAGCCATAGATCAGATCGTTCGCTTCTTCGGTCTTGATGTCGAAGCCGCCTCTTGCAAGGGCGATGACAAGCTCGATCTCGTGGTGCACGTCGCTCGACGCCGAGGGATAGTCGAAGTTTGCGCCTTCGCCCACGATGGCGCTCGCCGGCTTCATGAAGAAGAACGGCGGCTCACGATCCGGATCGTGGCCCATCTCTCGTGCGTGGTCAGCATAGTTGCGCCCTACACAGAAAACGCGGTTGACGGGAAAGCGCTCTGTGCTGCCGCGAATCGGCAGCGTCTTGAGCGGCGGAACGTCGATCGCGAACCGGGTTGTGGCGGTAGTAGAAGGCGTCATGCGAAGTGCTTTTGAAGTGAGTTGGATTCGCGCATTACAGTCGTCGTGAGCGCGAGGGATCGGAATGCTCCATCTGAAAAATACGCGATGCTCTCCTCTTTATTGCGCCATTGGCGCATGGTGCCTGCGCCGGAAATGGCCTGGGGTTGTGGATGTCAACGACTTGAAGCGCCGTGCGAAATGGGCCTGGCTTAGAAACCCGGATTCAACAGCGATCCTCTTGATCGGGGTGTCGGTGTAGGCCAGCAAGTTCTTCGAATTCTCCAGGCGTAGCTCGTCGAGAATTTGCTTGAACGACTTTCCGGTCTCGCGCTTGAGCAACAGGGTCAGGTAATTCCCGGTGAGATGGACCTCGCGCGCGACTTCGTCGAGTTGGAGCTCACGCCGGAAGTTCCGATTCAGAAACGCGATTGCTTTGCGTGCTCGTTGGTCCAGGAGGTGATCTTCACCGCATGCGGGATCAATGCGCCTGAAGAAGTCAAGATACTTCTTGCCGACGCAAGTCAAGATTTGAGTGAGCTCCGTGCGTGCTTCGACCGCATCGAAAAATCCGCGCGAGGCACAAGCTTGTTCAATCCGCATGCAGCGCGCGCGTACGTAGGAAATCTCTTCGGCGTCAAGCTGGTACGAACAATGCGGCTGATACACGAACGGAGCCAGCTCGGGCAACTGGTAGAACTGGCTGTCCTGGGCGATGACTTCCGAGACACCGAATCCCTGCAGCAGGAACTGCGCGTCGAAGTACAGCACATAGCACTCAGTATCGGGCTTGAATTTCAGTCTATGGACGACGAAAGGCCTGACGAAGAAGATGCTGCCTGCGGTGGCCTGAAAGGTTCGAGCACCGAATTCGTGGGCCGCGACGCCGTCCGCGACAAAGACTACCTGAAAGAAGCTGTGACGATGCGGCGGCATCGCCGGATCGGCCGAGTCCGTGTTGCGGATGCCGATGCCGGACCAGCAAAACTGCTTGTGCTTCAGGGAGAAGGTCTGAAACTTGACGGATGACTTGGTGTTCAACATTGGGCAAAGACCTGACGTCGCGAGCCTCGCGCCTCATCGAACGCTGAGTGCGAGATTGCCCGCAAGGCGTTGAACGCGCCGAAGGGAAGGGGAATGGGTCATGCCGGACATGCCGTGAAAGACTTGATTGGTGGACTACCTAAGCCGGCTCGAGCGGCGAAGTCGCGGCATACGAGGATGAACTCGGCGCAGGACGAGATGACGTGTCTCGATGAACCTCCTGCGCGAAGCGGCCTGCAATGCGGCCAGGGAGCAGGCGGGCTTCATCACACTCGGAATGCGATGAAGCGTCTCCCATTTCGTCGCAACTTCGCGGCAGAAGGTGCGCACCCAGGAAACCATCCCCGGCCGCTGGCGGCGGCAGGTCAAGATCACCAGTCCAGGTCCGGATGTCCCGGAGGCATTGAAGAAGAAAAGCCATTTGGCAGCTCCGTTTGATGGCTCAGGCCGCGAATCCACGAACCAGATGCCTGCACATGATTGAGGTTCGTTGCCAACCCAGGAGGGCAGAAGCCTTGAAGAATTCCAATGCTCAGAGTGTGTGTTCGGCCGCCACCGGAAGGGTCTCGCCGGTGTCTACCAGCGTACGTGTGGCATTCACCGAGGCGTAGATCCACAGGATCTTCATTCCCTCGGTATCTGACATGTTTCGAAAGCGATGCGCAACGTTGGGGGGAATGAAAGTCGTGTCCTGCGGCTTCAGCGCGTACACCTCGCCGGCGATGTCAAGGTAGGCATGGCCCTCGAGCAGAACCACGCTTTCTTCGCAGTTGTGGCTGTGGAACGGGATGGCGACCCCGGGGCCGAACTCGGTGATGCCGTTGATGAAGCTGGTGGCGCCGATCGATGGCAGCACCAGCGGCGTGGTGCGCGCGCCGCCGCCGCGCTCGTGACTCTTGATCTGGTCTGGACGCAGCACGGCGTGCGAAAGTTGGCTCATGGTCTTTGATCCTTTCAATCTAGTTGCGCGCCGGCCCGGTCCACACCGTCTTGGCATTCGTGAACTCGTGCAGGCCCAGGCGACCCAGTTCGCGGCCGTGGCCAGAGGCCTTGATGCCGCCGAACGGCAGCCGCGGGTCTGAAGCTACAAGGCCATTGATGAACACGGCCCCGGCCTCGATTTCATGTGCCAGGCGAGCCGCGCGGTCGAGGTCGGCCGTCCACAGCGCGGCGCCCAAGCCGAACGGCGTGCTGTTGGCCACATGCAGCGCTTCGTTCACGTTGCGCACGCGCATGATGGCCGCAGCCGGGCCGAAAGTCTCCTCGCGCGCGACCGTCATCTCGGGAAGCACGTGATCGAGTACGGTAGGTTCGTAGAATGCACCCATTCCAGGCCTGGCATGGCCGCCGAGCAGCAGCTTCGCGCCTTGGCGTACCGAGGCTTGCACCTGAATGTCAAGTTCGTCCCGCAAACTGGTGCGTGCCATCGTGCCCTGGCTGGTGCCGGCGGCCAGGGGATCGCCGACGACCAGCCGACGCGTGTGTTCGCAGAACGCTTCGACAAAGCGGTCGGCGACCGCCTGCTCGACGATGAAGCGCTTGGCCGCGATGCAACTCTGGCCGGTGTTCTGGAAGCGAGCTTTCACCGCCGTGACAGCGGCAGCGTCTACATCGGCATCGGCAAGCACGATGAACGGGTCGGAGCCACCCAGTTCGAGCACGTGCTTCTTCAGCGCCTCGCCGGCGGCGGCGGCGATGCTGCGGCCGGCCGGCGTGGAACCCGTGAAGGTGACGGCGGCGATGCGGTTGTCGGCGATCAGCGCCGGGACGTGCGCGGCGCCGACAAGCAATGTGGTGACCAGGCCTTCGGGCAACCCGGCGCGGCGACACATTGCCTCGATCGCGAGCGCGCATTGCGGCACGTTGCTGGCGTGCTTCAGCACCAAGCCGTTGCCAGCGGCAAGCACCGGCGCGACCGCGCGCATCACCTGCCACAGCGGGTAGTTCCAGGGCATCACCGCCAAGACCAGGCCGATCGGGTCGCGCACGATGCGGCTGTCGCGGGCGCTGCTGGGCACCACCTCGTCGGCCAGCATCGCGAGCGCGGCCTCGGCGTAGTGATCGAAGCACCAGGCGCACTTTTCCACCTCGCCGACAGCCTCGGCCAGCGGTTTGCCCATCTCGAGCGTGATCGTGCGCGCCAGAGTGGGCTTTTCATCGCGCAGTTGCCGGGCGATGCCGCGCAGCACTGCTAGCCGCTCGGGCAGCGGCGTTCGTGCCCAGGTCCGTTGTGAGCTACTTGCCGCAGCCAGGCGCTCCTCGATGGCAGCTCCGTCGTGCGGTTCGAAGCGCGCCAGCGTCTCATCCGTAGCGGGGTTGACGGACACGATCATGCGGCCACCTCGTCGGTCAGCGAAGTGATGCCGAGTTCGGCTGCCAAGGTTTCCAGTTCACCGAACAGCGCCGACGACATCGGAATGCCCAGTTTGGCGTTGCGCCCCCGCTTCTCGTGGCTCTGCTCGCCGGGCAACCAGATGCGCTCGACGCCGGGCAAGCGCTCACTGCCGCGGATGTCGCGCACCAGGCGATCGACTTGCTGCCTGAAATGTGCCGGGTCGCCGAACGCTGCGAGGTCGATCACCAGGATGGCCTGGCCAGTGTTGGTGACCGAGACATGGTCGGCATTGAAGTCGATCACGTCGCGGCCCATTGCGGCGCCTCCCAGCGTGCCGGCGAGCAACCCGATGATCAGCGCCAATCCGTAACCCTTGTGCTGACCGATCGGCAGCAGAAAGCCTTCGCTGGCGCGGTTCGGATCAAGCAGCGGCTTGCCTTCGCGATCGACCATCCAGCCCGTGGGCATCTGCTCGCCACGTGTGGCTTTGGCCTTGACTTTGCCGTAGGCGGTCACCGTGGTGGCCATGTCCAATATCACCGCCGGCTCGTCGCCGGCCGGGATTCCGGCAGCGATCGGGTTGGTGGACAGCAGCATCTCCATGCCGCCCCACGGCGGCATGTGGTTGGCGCTGCCAACCGCGAAGTACAGCCCCAACATGTTGTGCTGCAGCGGCCGGCGCGCGTACAGCGAGGCCGGCCCGGCATGGTTGCTGTGGCGCGTGCCCACCCAGGCGACGCCGACGCTGCGCGCCTTTTCAATCGCGATGTCGACTGCACGCGAGACGACGAGATGGCCCATGCCGTTGTCGCCGTCAACGACGGCCATCGCTGCGCGTTCGTGCACGATGCGGATTTCCGGCTGCTTGTTGATGCCGCCGGCACGCAGGCGCTTCAGATACTGCGGCAGGCGGATCACGCCGTGGCCGTCGCTGCCCTGGAGGTCGGCTTCGGCCATGAGCGCGGCGACCTGGGCGGCGTCGGCCACTGGCAATCCCTGACTGACGAAGGCGGCCTCGATGAAGCGGCACAGAGCTTCATGCGGTACATGGCGAACGTTCATGATGCGGATGTGATTCGCCTGATAGGCTTTTGGGGCCAGCAGCCCTGATCGGATGCGGGAAACGGGTAGATCAAAGTCACGCTCGACATGGTTGGTGCGCGCTGGCGGGAGTCGTCATCGTTCTTGCCTTTGCGGTGCTTGCTGCTGCAAGCCGGCATTCGAGACGGAATCATGGAATCGATAGCGTCTGCCGTCCAATGCTGGATTCGCGCGCTGCGATATCATTCTGTGATTGATCGTAGATTCCCGCGGTTTGACGATGCACCTACGCACCCTTCGCTATTTCGTGACCGTCGCCGATTCCGGCAGCTTGACCGCAGCCGCGGCTGCCATACCGATTGCGCAGCCCGCGTTGACGCGCCAGATGCGCGAGCTGGAATCCGAACTCGGCGTGCAGTTGCTCCAACGGCTGCCGCGCGGCGTGCGCCTGACGCAGGCCGGGGTCACCGTCTATGAATCGGCACAGCGCATGCTGGCCGAGGAAGCGCGGCTGAGGCCCAACCTGGCGCGCAGTCTGCCTGCGGTCAAGGCTACAGTGGTACTTGGCGCTCCACCGACACTTGCGCGTGTGCTTTTGCCCGGTCTTTTCGAGAACTGCATGCGGCTGCTGCAGGACGTGACGCTGCGCACGCGCGAGGCATTCACCCCGGCGCTCCTGGACTGGCTGGAGCGAGGCATTGTGGACATGGCGGTGGTGACGAACCCCGAGTCCGGCCGCGCATTGACGCTCCAGCCGCTGGTGGCAGAGCCTTTTGCGCTGGTGTCGCATCCCAGCATGCGCATCGGCCCAGTGGTCATGCCCCACCAACTGGCTCGAATCCCTCTTTTGATGACCAGTCTGCATCGAGGCATCGTCGAGCGCCAGCTCCTGATGCTGGGCAAATCGCTCAATGTGCAGGCGGAGATTGACTCGGTAGACTCGATCCGCGAACTGGTCTCCCGGGGTCGCTGGGCGACCATCATGCCCGTGTCAGTGTTCAAGGAAGGTGGCCAGCCGCCGACGCGCGTCGTGATGTCGGAGATCTCCGGCGTACAGCTTCATCGTCAGTTGGTGCTGGCGACCCGGCGCGACCCGCAGCCCGGCCCCGCGCTGTCGCTTGTGCAGGAACTGTTGGACGCCGAGTTCTCGCGCCTGTCGCGACAGGGGGCGTTCAGCTTTGGCGTGGCGACGCAAGCTCCCGACGAGTGAATGCCTGGCGCCGGCCTGGCGTTCGTATCGCCGCTTCCGTTTCGCGCCGGCCTGCAGAGGACATGCATCGTCAGGATCCGTGATTTTCGGCGTAGGCGCGCTCAACCGTTGGCTTCGGCTTCGACGTGCGGGAGTGCTTGTGCCGGATGAGGTAACGAGGATATTTCTTGAACAAGGCCTTGTCGCTCGCCCAGGCGTCAGTGATGCTCTGTAAGCCGATCGTGCGGTTGCATACACCAACTGATCGATGCATTCTGAAATTGGCGCGCTTACCTCCTTCCGTAGTGCTCGTCGTGACCGACTTCCACAGCGTTGAATTCGACAAAACTGAGCGAGATCCTGGCAAAATTTTGCATCGTAGGCCGATGAGAATCGGGGACAAAAGGAGCTGACTATGGGACTGCGTTTCCTTGAACACCTGCTGATCTTGACCCATGACCCCGAAGGCACGCGCGACTGGTTCGTGACTAACCTGGGCTTTCGCAACGGTGACCATCCGGAGTTCGGCTTCCCCGTCTATTGGCTCTACATCGGCGACCAGGATGTGATCCACATCGGCAAGGCGCGCCATTCGCAGCATCAAGATACTTATCTGAAGGTACCCACTGACAAGGAGGACGACGACTTCTCCGCAGCAGGCGCGCTGGGCTCAGGACGCATCGATCACCTGTGTCTGAACTGCGAGGGCATCGAAGAGTTCATCGAACGACTGACGATAAATGGCGTCGAGTTCAGCGAGCGAAAGGCCCACAACTCGAACCTGTATCAGCTGTTCATGCGCGAGCCTATCAACGGCCTCAAGGTCGAACTGAACTTTGGCTGGCACGAGGCGGCGCGCATTGGCCGCGTACCGACCTGGACCGACGCGGGCGAGAGTAGCGAGGCGGCGGCCGAAGTCATGAGCGAAAAGCCTCCGGTCGCGGCATCGAGCTTCTGATCGTTATTGCAGATATTTAGCACCGGCCCTCGGGCTGGGGATCAACGGGTTGACTATTGGCGACTCAAGCAGCTTCGGGCCCAGTGCGAATCTAAGTGGCGCTGTTACTCAGGTGCTGAACCAACAGAGCCATCTGCGGTCGCAGTGGCTCAATCATCGTGCTGAGTCCTCGCTCAGACAATCGTCCCCCGACTCGATCAAGTGTGTAGTCATCGCCGGGCGATCGCTCTCAGATGACAATCAGAAGCGCGGCTTTGAACTGTTTCGCAATGCTTGCAAGGATGTGGAAGTCATCACATTCGACGAGTTGCTCGAGAAACTTCGGAGACTTCACGCTCATCTTGCTCCTCCAGCAGCGGAGGATCCAGAGGCTCCGTTTTAGTTTGTCGAGCGCGTATCGCCAGCCTGCGTGTTACCCCACCAGCGCGGCAACTGCGCGAATCCACGTTTCGCTCGGATCGAGCTTACAAGCGCCCCATCACTTGGCTCCAGATCTCTGACATCCACATGCGCGTACGCGACGCCTGGTCCCAGGACGTCATATTGCGCGCCTTGAGGAAATCCATCGAGGAGAGCCGGTCAAATGGACGGGTGCTTGATTTCGCGCTCGTGACTGGTGACTTGGCATTCTCCGGCAGGGCGGACGAATACACACTTCCGGAAGCGTTGGATGCCTGCGCTTGGCCTCGGCCTCGCGTTTGCGGTCGACGACATGAGCGATGTAGCCATGTCCGTCGATGACACGCAGGTTCTCCGCGCTGCGGTAGCCCGCATCGGCGCATAGGTGCTTGTTTCGCCGAACCGGTGGCCGCTCGCGCTTGACGACAATGGCCTGAAGCACTTCGTCCAACCGCTTGCCGTCATTGACGTTGGCTGCGGTCACGATGAGCGACAACGGGACGCCACGACCGTCCACCAACAGGTGTCGCTTGCTTCCCTTTTTTTCCCCGATCCGTCGGGTTCGGGCCGGCAGCTTCTTGCGCGAGTGGGGCTTTCATCATCGCGCCGTCCACGCTCTGCCATCGCCAGACGATGCCGGCCATGTCGTCGTACTCGGCCAAACCGGCCTTCCACAACGATTCGAAGAAGCACTGTCGGCGACATCTACCTTCGATCTTCTGTGTGCAGGCAGTGGATCGTCGGCCGGCGCGGCAATTGGCACCACATTCAGCCGGTAATAGAGGTCGCTTCGAAACGTCCGCTGCGCGAGATGCACCTCTGAGCGCATCCCTTTGCAGGAGAACGAACACCCCCTTCGAAATTGCGGTTCGTGAATTCGGTCACGCGTTGAAGTCAGGCCTGTAAGGGGGAAGCGTTCGCCACGACTAAGGGTGAGTGCCGCAGTGCGTGCGACACCTACATCGCAGTCTCCCCATTCTTCCTTTGATAGAGGATTTCTCCATGGACAAGCGCCTCCTCCTGCAAACAGCTCTGGCATCGATGCTGAGCGTCGGGA
>FSZS01000294.1_pt1 | contig 14078 bp, 13 predicted proteins | sample 1638881 | NCBI WGS metagenome assembly FSZS01 (sample SAMEA3914813, study PRJEB12502) | metagenome | biome: forest; material: soil | place: Canada | collected 2011-07-07 | depth 0.3 m
CCAATGCGGTTCATTCAATCTCCGTGAGTGTCTTGTGCTGGACGAGCAACCGAACCGTCTTCGACGTCGGCAACCGTACTTGGAATCCAAGTTCCCTGAACCGCCGGCTCAACTCGCCATGTCGTAGCCCAGCGGGTCGCCGCCGGCTTTCCAACGCATCTGGCCGTTGTTGACGACATTCGCGTGCAAACTAGCATTCCCGATCCATTGGTGCCGCGCTCAGCTTCGGCTTCTTGCAGACTGCCGTCGACGCAGCGGCTTCGATCATCTGGTTTCCCGAATCAACAACGTGTCAACGACGATGGGTTTCAGCAAGACCACTTTGCCGACAGCGGCGCAGTGTCGGGCATTGCCGCGCATGCCGAAATGCCGGTAGGTGGCCAAATGAGGGACTTGAAATAGCCACTTCGATCCCGCGCGCCTGACCTTGCCCCCGAGAAACGTATCCCTTGCTGAGTGGTTAAATTCAGGCAAGGAGAACAGAAGTGACGAAGTCAACGAGGGCGCGGTACACGCTGGAGTTCAAGCTCGAGGCGGTGCGGATGCGCTTCCGGCCCGGCCCCATTGACCGACGCAGAGATTGCCGCAGGACCTCACGCGCAACTTGAGATCGTGAGCGCCGAAAGTGGCCAGAGTTTCAGCGGCCTCTACTATGGGGTCGAGAAATGTGGCTCTCTTGAATTTCAAGTGGGTTGCCGGGCGTGCGGGTTGACGGCCTGGAAGTCCAGCTTGCCCGCGATCAGGAAGATGACGGTCTTGATGGTGGACAGACGCGTGAAGCCGCGCGCGCGGCGCTTGGCGGCCTGGAATAGGCCGTTGATGGCTTCGAGGAATCCGTTGGTCTGACGGGTCTGCGCCCAGGCCACGATGCCTTCCAGATGGCGGCGCACGAGGCCGGCGACTTCCTTCATCGGTTCGACCTTGGATCGCATGACGCAGACGCACCAGTGCAGGAGCGAATCGCGCATGACGTTGATCTGCTTTCGGTCGAGCAACTCGCGGAGCTGCTCCTTGTAGATCCAGGCACGAGCCGTGAGCGTGAGTTTTGGCGCGGTGATCAGGCCGTGCAGCGCCGCTCCTGCTTCTGGCTTCAGGCCGAAGACGTCCCTGAGCAGCGTCCAGCGCATGCCCTTGAGGGACTTGTCGGTGCGCTGTTCGATGCGCCGCGTCTTGTCGACGGCCGCGTTCGCATGCCCGATGACGTGGAACTTGTCGAAGGTGATCTGGGCGTTTGGCAGCTCGCTGCTCACGCCCTTGATGAACGCCGGCGACATGTCGATGCTCACCGAGGTGATCTGTTCGGGCGGGCAGCCATGAGCCAGCAGATCGGCAGCCAGTGCCTCGATGGTCTTGGCATCGCGTCCCTCGGTAACGAAGATCACGCGCCGAGCCTGGGCGTCGGCAGCCAAGGTCATGTAGGCGTGGCCGCGAGCGCGCGAGGTCTCGTCGATGGCCAGCGAAGTGACGTCGCTGAAGTCGGCCAATCCGAGTGCAATCTCGACGTAGCGATTGCAGACCTCCATGCACCGGTAGGCCGATTCGCCCACGATACGCGCGACGGCCGCGAAAGGCATCTGCTGCGCAAGCATCAGCACGAGCGCCTCGAACAGCAACGTGAAGCCCGACAGCCGCCCCGCGAAGTCGGGTTCGACCAGGCGAACCGAGCCGTTGGGCAGCTTCACGCGCGGGGTGCGGACCTGAAGGTAGCACTCGTGCCGGAAGAAATTCAAGTGCCGGTAGGTCTTGACCACCGTGTCGTGAACTGAGTGCAGGCCCTCGTGGCCGGACACCTTGAAACGCGTGCCAGGCTTGAAGTCCACCGGCACCGTCAGTACCTTGGTCGCCTCGTCAAACTCGACTGCGCCGACCGACCACGGAGCGATGATCCCCAGCGCAGCTTCAAACACCTTGGCCGTCATTCCTGTTCCCGTTTCAGCGTTCAACCAACCGAAATCTTACCCACTCGAATTTTCAGAGAGCCAACTTGTGGGGCATGTCGGACCGCGGGCTTGCTCGAATTGGCCACCTCGATCCTACCGTTCGACCTGGGGTATCCCTGCACCAACGCCGCTCAGATCAGAAGCCTTCTCGGCGTGAATCCTGTGCATGCCATGCTGCCCGAATTTCACTCCATAAAATTCAAAGCCCAGGCTAGATTTGACACCTCGAAAAAGAAACTGGAGTCGCGATTGATGAGACGTGAACAGAGCGGTAAGTCGGCATGGAAGCAATCTGTCCGATCCGCTGGCCCGGAGGCTGCATCGCATGAGTGATGCAACGAGTGCAGACGTTGTCATCGCCGGCAGCGGCATCGTGGGGTGTCTACTCGCCGAGCAACTGCTCGATGCCGGCCTGTCGGTACTGATGCTCGAAGCAGGACCTCACGTGGAGCGCGGACGCATCATTGAGAATTACCGCAACAAGACGCCGATGGCAAAGTTCAGTGACCCGGACGGACCCTTTCCGCCCGCGCCGTGGGCACTCCATCCATCGAAGTACTCGGGCGATCCCGACAAAGATTACCTGCTAACAACCGGCCCCGATGCCAGAGCCTACAACCAAACGTACGTCCGATATCTGGGCGGCTCGACTTGGCATTGGGGTGGCGTACTGTGGCGCATGACGCCCGAGGACATGATGCTGAAGTCACGCTTTGGTGTAGCACGCGACTGGCCCTTCGAGTATTCAGAATTGGAGCCTTACTACGCACGTGCTGAGGGTGCCGTCGGCGCAGCAGGCCCGTCGGATCCAGCTGATCAGTGGCCATCGATTCGATCGACGCCATACATGATGGAGGCGTTTCCCTTCGCATACAGTCAACAGCAGTGCGTGCAGGCGGCGAAATCGATCGGCCTTCGCTACATCCCTTGCGCTCAGGCGCGCAACAACAACACCGCGTTTCAAGGACGACCACCCTGTTCGGGTAACAACAACTGCCAGCCAGTCTGCCCGATCGGTGCGCGCTACGACGCCTACGGTGCGATCCCCCGCATTCAGGCCAAGGGCGGCGCTGTGCTCGTGAACGCAGTCGTTTACCGAATCGAAACCAACGAACGCAACACCGTCCAGGCGTTGCACTACTTCAAGCCTGACAAGTCGTCGGTTCGGGTGACCGGGAAGACATTCGTCATCGCATGCAATGGCATCGAGACACCGAAACTGCTTCTGCTTTCGAAGAACGACAAAAATCCCAACGGGATTGCGAATCGCTCCGACCAGGTCGGCCGCAACATGATGGATACGCCCAAGGTCTTAGTTTTGGGCCAGTTCAAGGATCCGATCTGGACAGGCGTTGGACCCGTATCGACCGGGGCCATCATGTCGACAACGCAGGGAGAGTTCCGCTCACAATACGCAGGTGGTCAGATCATGCTAGCCAACCTATCGACGGCTGGACCGGCAGGATTAAAAGCGCTCAAGCAGAGGCTCGTAGGTCGCGCGCTTGACGAAGCTATCCGACGCGAGACCGGTTGCAGTGGCTTATTTTCGATCGAGCATGAGGTGCTGCCCGATCCTTCCAATCGTTTGACCCTGTCAGACAAAAAGGACGTCCTCGGCATCAATAAGCCGACCGTTCATTACGACGTCGGTGACTACACGCGAAAGGGGGCCGACCTTAACACGGTACCGATAACCAAAAAGCTGGCCTCCGCACTGGGAGCGGTCAAGGTAGATCGCATACCGGGCTTCCTGCCAAGTCAGCACATCATGGGCGGCGCAGTCATGGGGAAGGACGCGAGCACGTCGGTAGTCGACGTTGAATGCCGTGCGCACGATCACCCCAATTTGTTCTTGCCGGGTGGCGCGGCGATGCCTACGAGCACCGCAGGCAACAGCACGCTGACGATGGCGGCATTGGCGCTTAAAGCCGGCGACGCGATCATCGCCCAGACCAAACGAGGCTGACGACATGCGTGTGAGTCGACGAAGCGGCAACATCGTCGGTGCCGTGGCGCTGCTTTATTGCCTATTCGGCATTGGCTCCGCCTTGGCGGCAGACGAAGGTCAGATCGTACGCGGGAAGTACCTAGCTACCGCGGCCGACTGCGAAGCCTGCCACACCGTCCCAGAAGGTAGGCCCTTCGCAGGCGGCTTGCCGATCGAGTCCCCGTTGGGGACGATCTACTCGACCAACATCACATCGTCAAAGAAATACGGGATCGGCGGCTACTCGATCGAACAGTTCTCCCAGGCGTTGCGTAACGGCATTCGCGGCGACGGAACGCATCTTTACCCTGCGATGCCCTATGCGTCGTACGCCAAGCTCACCGACGAAGACATCGAGTCGCTTTACGTCTATTTCATGGGCGCTGTTGCGGCAGTAGACACACCGCCAAAAACTAAGACGTCACTGCCGTTTCCCTACAGTCTGCGCTTCTCTATGGCCTTTTGGAACGCGCTGTTCCTAGATCCCGAGCCGTATCATCAAGACCCACGTATGTCCTCGGAATGGAATCGTGGAAAATATCTGGTGCAAGGTGCGGCGCATTGCGGAGAATGGCACACGGCGCGAGGCTTCTTTATGCAGCAGGAGCGCAGTCAACAATTTGGCGGTGCGGTCATTGGCTCATGGTACGCGCCAAACATCACACCAGACGACCGTGCTGGCATCGGCACACTGAGCGATGACGAGCTTTTCCGCTATCTAAAATTCGGCAAGATCGACGGAAAGGCTCAGGCAGGCGGCGAGATGGCGCTCGCGGTTCAGTTGAGCTTGAGCAAGTTGACTGATGTGGACATCCGATCCATGGTGGTCTATGTTCGCAGCCTACCCAAAGTCAGCGATTCAAATGCCAAGCTGAAATTCGATCAAGGTCACGCGACGACCGATGTCGCAAGCTTTCGGGGCGTCGGCGGAACTAGTTTCGAAAATTCCCTGCCAGGCGACGCAGCTCAAAGTTTCTCTGCTAATTGCTCTACTTGCCATGGATTTCGAGCTGATGGCACCAAAGACCGTTACTTTCCGAGTCTGTTCCACAACTCCGCGCTGGCAACCGGTGAAGGCCGCAATTTAGTGGCGACGATTCTGTTTGGCATCAACCGGACGACACCGGAAGGTCTCGCGTTTATGCCCGGATTTGGTGGGAAACCCACGGACATCGCCGACCTCTCGAACGACCAGGTCGCCGAGCTAGCAAACTACCTTCTGCATACCTACGGCGACGCCAATCTTAAAGTGACCCCGCGGCTAGTGCAGAACGTGCGCGATGGCAGGGCCCCAACGCCAGCTCTAGTCCTCCTCGTCACGGTCGCTGAATGGGCTGTTGGCGCTCCGATCGCGACTCTGCTGTTGTGGACACTCTGGCGGCGTTCACATCGTAAACATTCGCGGAGACTCTCCCATGAAGCATGAAGACGAACTTTCAAGATCCTCCAACTTGACTGATGGCGATGTGCGCGCATTTCAAGCGACCAGGCGCGACCTCCTGGGCGTCGGAGCAATCGCAGCAGGTGAACTGATCGTCGCAGGCAGCGCAACGCTCTACTTCATGGCACCGGCCGCGGCGGCCACAGCTCCGTCCGCAAACACCGACAAGCTCATGACCGCATCGAAGTTGCTCATCCAGCACCAACTTTCGCCGATCGTCGGTGCGCGAATTGCGGGCCTCCTCAGCGCGGCAATTCCCAGTCTCGATGTTGATCTGACTCAGATCATCCAAACCGCCAAAACGAAGAGCGCCCATGTCGTCGAAGACTTCTTTGACGCACTTCCAGAGGGACAAGCGAAGGACACCGCACATCGCATCATCTTCGCCTGGTATGCCGGAGTCATTGATGAGAGCCCTACCGCAGAAGTCTTCGCGTATGAAGAAGCTTTGATGTACCAACCAACGCGCGACGCGATTGCGCTTCCGAGTTACTCGTTCACAGGCCCCGACCACTGGACCGCAATCAATCCGCCACTGTCGGCGATGCCGGAGTTCTAACTCTATGCGCCACGCGACATCTTATGAGTCTCTTCGAATTCGAATACTCCGGGTTCGTCGTACCGAGATAAGCGCGAGCGCAACTTTAAGTCATAGTCAGTCTTCGCGGATTGACGACGCTTCGTTGCGTCTAGACGACATTCGTTCGATGTTGATCTCGCGACCGGCATTCCTCTTAGGAGCAATCGTTGCGCTGGCTGGCCTCGGCGGGTGTGGTCAGATCTTGACGCCGTTGGGCCCGGTCGCAGCCGGCAACAGGCTAATCTTGCTCGATGCTCTAGCGATCATGCTGTGCATCGTGCTGCCCGTGATCGTACTCACCCTCGGCTTCGCTTGGTGGTACCGCGCATCCAACGTTCGAGCGACCTATCGTCCCGACTTCATCTACTCTGGCCGCTTGGAACTACTCGTCTGGGCCGTGCCGCTGCTAGTGACGATTTTCCTCGCTGGACTCACATGGGTGGGCAGTCACGAGCTAGACCCAGCGCGCCCCCTTGATTCGCCGAGGCCCGCTCTGGAGATCCAGGTGGTATCGATGGATTGGAAGTGGCTATTCATCTATCCGGATCGCCACGTCGCATCCGTCAACGAACTCGTGTTGCCTATGGCGACGCCAATTCACTTCCGCTTGACCTCCGCCAGCGTCATGAACGCTTTCTTCATTCCACGACTGGGGAGCATGATCTACACCATGAACGGCATGACAACGCAACTCAACTTGCAGGCTGATCAACCCGGAGAACTCCGTGGATTGTCGTCTCAGTACAGTGGCGAGGGGTTCTCCGATATGCATTTCGCCGTGAGGATCTTGCCGTCGGATGGCTTCTCGCGATGGATTGCGCAGGCCGATCAGACAGAACAAAAACTTGACCGCGCGCGCTACTGGTCACTCGCGCAGCCGAGCCAATCTGTCGGACCGATGGTTTTCAAGGATGTCGCCCCAGATCTGTTCGACGCAATTGTTAGCGGAGCGATCCCGTCGGTTCCTCTCAAGCAGACGAATGGGGGGCTCTGAGCCATGTTCGGAAAGCTAAGCTGGTCTGCGATTCCCTTTGATCAGCCGTTGCCGATGGCAGCGTCGATCGTCGTCATCTTGGTAATCTTCGGGCTGCTGACTCTGACCATCGTTAAAGGTTGGTTTCCCTACGTTTGGCACGAGTGGATTACGTCGGTCGACCACAAGCGAATCGGTGTGATGTACTGTCTGCTCGCATTGGTCATGCTACTGCGTGGCTTCTCCGATGCGCTGATGATGCGCGCCCAGCAAGCGCTCGCGTTGCATGCGCCTGGCTTCCTGCCGCCGGAGCACTATGACCAAGTGTTTTCGGCGCACGGCACCATCATGATCTTCTTCGTCGCCATGCCCTTCGTCGTGGGTCTGATGAACTTCGTAGTGCCGCTACAACTCGGTATTCGCGACGTGGCATTTCCCACCTTAAATTCCGTGAGCTTCTGGCTCACCGCGAGCGGCGTCTTGCTCGTGAATCTATCTCTTTTTATCGGCGAGTTTTCTCGCGCCGGTTGGCTGCCCTATCCACCGCTGTCCGAGCTGGCTTACTCACCTGGCGTGGGAGTTGACTACTACTTGTGGTCGCTTCAAATAGCCGGCATCGGGACGTTGCTCTCCGGCGTCAATCTCGTTACCACTGTGCTGAAGATGCGCGCGCCCGGCATGAGCTACATGCGCATGCCGGTGTTCTGTTGGACCACACTGGCTTCCAACCTCCTGATCGTCGCGGCCTTCCCAATTCTCACTGCGACGCTTGCGATGCTTCTACTTGATCGCTACCTCGGATTTCATTTCTTCACGAACGAGGCTGGGGGCAACCCAATGATGTTCATCAACCTGATCTGGGCTTGGGGACACCCTGAGGTCTACATACTCATCTTGCCGGCGTTCGGAATTTTCTCCGAGGTGATCTCGACTTTCTCGGGAAAGCCGCTGTTTGGCTATCGATCGATGGTGGCTGCGACCATGGCAATCTGCATTCTCTCGTTCATGGTTTGGCTCCACCACTTCTTCACCATGGGCTCCGGTGCCGACGTAAACGCCTTCTTCGGCATCGCCACCTCGATCATCTCGGTGCCAACAGGCGTGAAGATTTTCAACTGGCTGTTTACGATCTACGGAGGTCGCGTGCGGTACACCGTGCCCATGTTATGGTCGATCGCCTTCATCTGTACCTTCGTCATTGGCGGCATGACCGGGGTACTGCTTGCGGTTCCTCCTGCCGATTTCGAGCTGCACAATTCACTATTTCTGGTTGCACACTTCCATAATGTCATCATCGGAGGCGTCTTGTTTGGCGCCTTTGCGGGCTACACCTACTGGTTCCCGAAGGCCTTTGGCTTCTCGCTCAACGAGCGTTGGGGCAAGGCAGCTGTCGCATTCTGGGTGGTCGGCTTCTACGCTGCGTTCATGCCGCTCTATGTGCTAGGGCTGGATGGCATGACCCGCCGCATGCAGCACTACGATGTGGATCAGTGGGCTCCGTTGCTGCGCATTGCCGCTGGAGGAGCAGGACTAATATCGATCGGCATCGCCTGCCAGGTAGTCCAGATCGTTGTCTCCATCCGCGCGCGTGGCGCGAGCCGCGACGCGACTGGCGACCCTTGGGATGGTCGATCGCTGGAGTGGTCGTTGGCGTCGCCCCCACCAAAGTTCAACTTCGCGGTCTTGCCCAATGTGGCCGGCAACGAGACGTATTGGACTCTGAAGCAGTCGGCGATCAAAGGAGGCCTTAGAGAGCAGCCAAGGTACGAAAGCATCGGGATTCCGCGCAACACGCCAACGGGAGTCGTCACCGCCTTCTTTGCGACGGTTTGCGGGTTTGGCATGATCTGGCACATCTGGTGGATGGTGATCGCCGGATTGATCGGCGCGTTTGCGACATTTGCAGTCTTCGCTTGGCGAGAGCGCGATGAGTACGAGATGCCCGCGGACGAAGTTCAGCGCACTGACGAGGCAAATCTCAACGCGCGAGCTGCATGGCTCGAGCAACACGTGCAGGTTGCACGATGAGCGCGCTCGCGCACGCAGGTGCAGCAGATGCGCCGCGCAAACAGGCAAGCCGCGACGTCACGGGAACCGGCGAAGGCGGCCAGGCTCCGACTCGCATCGTCGTGACGTACGGTTTTTGGATCTTTCTGCTGTCCGACATCATCATGTTTGCGGCGATATTCGCCGCGTACGCCGTGTTATCGGGCGAACTCGCAGACGGGCCCGCCGGACGCGAGTTCTTCGATCTTGGCAATGTCGCTATTGAGACGGGATGTCTCTTGATGTCGACGTTTACCAGCGCGCTCGCCATTGTCGCGGCAAAACAGCGAAAGGCGCTGTTCACGCAGATCGCGTTGTTAGCCACCGGTCTACTTGGCCTCGCGTTTCTAGCGATCGAGCTCAAAGAGTTCGCTGGTCTGCTCAGTGACGGATACGGACCGCAGCGCAGCGCTTTCCTGTCGGCCTTCTTCATGCTCGTAGGCTGTCACGGAGCGCACGTCACGATTGGCCTCATTTGGCTTGGAACGATGATGGCGCAGTTGTTCACACGGGGCTTTCGACCAAACATAGACCGGCGTCTGTTCTGCTTCTCACTGTTTTGGCATGCACTGGACATCGTGTGGGTCGCGCTGCTGACAGTCGTTTACCTGATCGGATCGACGTCATGATTCTGCTGTTAGCTGATTGTTCTGGGGTGAAGCGCCGCATGAGCGGAAGCTTCGAGGACGGCCAATCTGAACTGGTAAGCAAGATGAAGACAACTCCAACTGAGAATCGCAATGATGACTCCGCGCCGGGCGAAGGCGGCGCGAGCAGAACACTGATGCAGAGCATTGGCATCGGCACGGTCGGACTGACGCTGGCGCTGTTACTCACCGCTGCATCCTTCTATTGCGTGCGCTCTAAGCTCGTGTGGGGGCCCGCGATACCAGTAGCGCTAGTCGCCCTCGGGGTCGCCCAGATCGGAGTTCACCTCGTATTTTTTCTGCACATTACGACGGGCCCGGACAACGCCAACAATATCCTTGCGCTCGCGTTTGGCACCCTGATTGTCGGGCTGCTGGTATCGGGCTCTCTCTGGATCATGGCGAATCTCAATCACAACATGAAGATGCCCATGCACATGGCGGCGTCCACTCGTCTGAGCCATGCTCGCGGATGAATGGCGCTTCTCCTGGTGCAGCGTCGTGCCGGCGTGCGCGGGTCTATCGGGGTGTGCCGCCGCAGCACCATCATTCTCCCTGTTTGGTGCCTTCTTCCCGATTTGGCTCGGTTGTCTTTTATTCGGCGTCGTCGTCGCAATCGCCACGCGCATCGGCGTTGGTGCATCGAGGCTGAGTACCGCCGGCAGGATGGTGTCGACCAAGTTGACAGATCGCCACGCCCCACAAACACAATGCTAAACGCCGGCACCATATCCCCAAGGTGACGAACTGGACCGAGTACGAAGCCGGACTGCGTCGACGCGGCAGCCTGACGCTGTGGCTAAAGGAGACAGCCATCGATGCGTGGAACGCTGCGCCGCGGTCGACACCGGGTGAACAGGCGACGTATTCCGAAAGCGCGATCCAGACCTGTCTGATGCTGCGTACGGCGTTCAAGCTGGCGCTGCGCCAAGCCGAGGGCCTGACGGCGTCCGTCATCGAGTTGATTGGCTGCGAGCTCGCCGTGCCCGACCACGCGACGGTCAGCCGTCGGGCGGTCAAGCTGCCGTCGATCGCCCGGGCTGCATTGCCGGACGGGCCGCTGCACGTGGTCTTAGACAGCACGGGCTTGAAGTTCCACGGCGCCAGCGAGTGGTTGGCTGACAAGCATAGCCAGCGCGGGTGGCTCAAGCTGCACTTGGCGGTGGGCGCCGACAGCGGCGAGATCGTGGCCGCGACGCTGACCGGCCAGGATGTCGATGATGCATCGCAGGTCGGGTCACTGCTCGAGCAGATCCCGGCCGAAATAGAACAGGTGATGGCCGACGGCGAGCCGACCTACGCGACCATCGCCGCGCGCAGCGCAGACATCGCGGTGGTGATTCCGCCGCGGGCCACGTTGACCGCGGATTCTGCATTGGGGATGAACGCCTCGCGCCGCGACGTCCATGTCCACACCAAGGCGGCGCTCGGCAGGCTGGGCTGGCAGGAGGTGACCGGCTACGGCCAGCGCGCGCTGGTCGAGACTACGATGGGCCGCTACGAGGCAGTCATCGGGCCGCGGCTGCGTGCGCGCAACGACGCAGCCCGCAGCGGCGGTTGGCGCGGTCGTTCTGAACCGCATGCTCGCGGCCGGACGGCCGAACTCTGTCCGCACTGTGTGTGACGCCAACTGAGGGTGCGGGGAAAGGGGAAATCCCGATCTGCGCCACCTCGGTGCAATAACGCTCTTTGGCGAACGAGATGCTCGGATGCGTGCCGCCGAGCAGGAATCGATCGTCGCGGACGTGCACTTCAACGCGGAGCATCGGCGAATTGCGCACGACGTTGCGGTGGCGTACTTGACGCGGTCGCATCGCAGAGCGAGGCCCGGAATATAGAAGAAGCTCTGCTCGATGCGGTTGAAGTCCAGCGCGCCGCCGAAAGCCGGCGTGACCGTGGCCAAGCCACCGTGGCGGGAGTGGCTCAGGCGCGCCAGAACACTGCGCAGGCCAAGCTCGCCGTCGTTCGGTCACACGGTGCTTAGATTGACGCGCGTTATTCGCTGCTCGCGGCGATCGGCGTGTCGCCACTGACTCCGATCCATCTATCTCTACGACGGAGGTACGCGCGCAGCGCGCCTCAGAGCGGGAATGACCATTGCTTTGGTAGTCTCTACCACCGAGTTTCACGGCAGCTGCGCGCCTGCCACGTTGACGCCTGTCGTCCGCTAAGGAATGGCCCATGATCTCACAGCTGCAACTACCGAATGTTCGCCGGATCGACCTGAACTTGCTGAAGGTCTTTGATGCCATGATGCGACACGGAAGCGTTGTTGAGGCAGCTCGTGAGCTGCACCTTTCACCCTCTGCCATCAGCCATTCGCTGAGTCGACTTCGAGAAGTTCTTGCCGATCCGCTGTTCGTGCAGACGGGTACGCGAATGGCGCCCACGAAAAGGGCAGAGGCACTGGTGGTTTCCGTTCGGTACGCGCTCGAACGAATCGAGGCGGCGGTCGAGCCCCAGAATTTCATCCCGGATAAATCCAGCCGCACGTTTCGAATTGCGGCATCCGAATACATGTCTGAGCTGCTCTATCCCAAGCTGTTGTCAATCGCGGAAAGAGCGGCACCAAACGTGACGTTCCAGATGTTTCCCGCGAACCGCACTGATGCAATTCAGAATCTCGACCAAGGCAACGTCGACATCATGGTCGGGTGGTTTGGTACCGTGCCAAAGCGCTTCAAGCGAACCTACCTGTGGTCCGACTGCGAGGCCGTGGTCGTCCGGCCCGACCACCACCTGACGTCGGGACAAGTCACTGTCGAGCGGCTGCTCGAGTACGGCCACGCCGTTCTCGAGATGACCGGCGGCAACGACATCGACGAACAAGGGTACATAGAAGAAAATGGCGCGAATCGGCGCGTCTGGGTCGCAAGACTTTTGATCGAGATGCGGGCCGATGGCGAAATGCGCCTATCCACTCCACGGGTTTTGACGCCCTTTCACTCAAACATCATTCCCATCGTGGCGGCAACAGACCTCGTCGGCACACTGCCGGCCCGCTACGCTAAACCCTGGGTCGAACGCGGCGCCTTAGCACAACTGCAGCTTCCTTATCCGCCCGTGGTGGCTGATTTGGACGCGATCTGGCACAAAGCTCGAGATCGTGACCCCGGATTGCAGTGGTTGGTTTCCACCTGTCTTGAGGCGACCAAGCCGTTTCGCGACGACCCACCAAAAGTTTGATAGCGGCGTGGATCGCACTGTCTGCGTTGCATTTTCACGGCATGCCGGTTTGCCAAGTCGAAAGGCGTGGATAGCGTCAAGCAGCGTGGCCGGTAAAACGACATTCAGCGTGGCCGGTTGGACGGGGATGAATGTCGTCGGTTTAGTAGGTCATGGGTTGGGTTCCTTGGGCTGTTTGTCGTTGTCGTCGGATGATTGACGCCGGCGGTTCTCAACTGGTTGCGGCTTGTTCAGCGAAGCCGATCACGATCGTGGCGACCGACGAGCCGCAATGTGGGTGATGGACGGAGTTGTTGTCGACGCTTGTCAGACGCGGCCTCCGAAGCGATGCGGACGAAATGTTTCAACGATTCGGGGATGAGTTCAGGTTCTGTTGCGATAGCGGACGCGGGCCAAGAGAAATCGATCGCCAGCTGAGGATCAAAAGGCCACCCGCTGCTACGCGGCTCAAATCCAGGCATTGATCGGCGTAGCCTTAGCGTCCGCCTCGCCTCGGCGGTGATCCGCTTCGTGCGGACGCAGCTACGGCGAAAGGGTAGCCGCCGAAGTTTTCGCCGCATCGGATATCTGTCCGATACCGAAACTGTCGCGACTAAGGGACAGTGCACGCATGAGTGAAATCCTGAAAGGCGACCTGAACATCGCGCACGTCGGCGTGTCCTTCTACAACAAAGTAGTGCCTGTGTGTTTTTCCAGCAGGACTTGGACTCGTCGGCGTACATGTAGCCAGATCCCCCATTCATTCACACCCTAGCGCTTGCTACTCGAGAACATGCCGCTCGGATCAATAGATTGCGCGCAAGGTTGTCTGCGAGTTCTTTGGAATTGCGCAGCACGCTGCGAACCTGATCGAGCGCCGAGGGCCCTGACTCAAAGCGAACATCAGGCGCTTGCGCAGACGGCCCATATTGAAGCAAGAGTCACGACGTCAAACTCTGTATTCGGAAGATGGACATGGAAAAGCAATCCTTACCCCTGCAAGGCATTCGAGTTCTGGAACATGGCGACAACTTGTCGGTGCGATTGGCAGGCCTGCTTCTCGCTGATCAGGGCGCGGAGGTGTTCGCCCTGAATCGCAACGTCTCGGCCGAAGGAAAGATCGACGCCTATCTGGATCGAGGCAAGAACCTGCTGCGTGCAGATGCACTCGCATCGATTCGAGATTCGGATATCGAAATTCAGAACGGCGCGATCCCTGACGATCGTTCTGGCAGGGTGATCTCGCTTGGCTTCACGTCCGCTGTTCCGGGCGATCCGGACTTCGATCTACCCGACGAC
>FSZS01000473.1_pt1 | contig 13680 bp, 9 predicted proteins | sample 1638881 | NCBI WGS metagenome assembly FSZS01 (sample SAMEA3914813, study PRJEB12502) | metagenome | biome: forest; material: soil | place: Canada | collected 2011-07-07 | depth 0.3 m
CTTGGCCGATGCACTCTTTCGAGGCGTTTTCGCGGGCTGGCGGGCGGCGGCGGTGCGAGGCATCGTGATGTTCCGTTTGATGTAACCGAATTACCAATCACCAAATGTAGCAGGGGCCTCGCGAGGCGGGAAGGCCTTGGCGTGTGTGACTCACACCGAGCTTTGGCCGGCCGGCCAGCTTTAACGCGATTTTTTCGTGGCCAATCTGTGCCTCACTCGCCGATGGCGTTAGCGCTTTCTAAATGTTGGCCGAACCCTGCAGAAAGCGGAAAAGCCCGCGCGAGGCGGGCTGAACGACTGGAGTCGGCGGTCGGTCGTTGTGGCTACGATGCCGTGGCGAGCGCTTCGCTTTTCCTACGATTGGCCAAGGTTTCCAAGCTCTTGCTCATGGCTGGGAACTGTTGGCGCAGAGATCGAGGGGTCACTTCGTATCGGAGGGCGAACTCTTGAAGGGGGGGGGCCTTGCCTGGCGGAGACATCGCCTGAATCATCGCCACGCGTATCGACTCCCAGTCGTGTGTGGGACGCCTGTACTTCTGCGGCAGCATGCTCGTGCTCACGGTGTCTATGACGGACACCTCGGACGTCCACTCCCGCATCCCGAACACAGTGCCGGGCGGCACGCGTGCGATGACGCAGAGTCGCAAGATCATGTCGACGGATGGTGTGTTCCGGCCTGACGTCACCAACTGCAGCGCGGTTTCGCTGAATCCGGCCGTCTCGGCTACGGAAGAGATCGTCTTCCGGCGCGTGCGCTGCACGGCTTCCTGGAGCAGTCTTCCGAAGTCGGGTGGACGGAAGCGTTCGCGTGCCGTGGACTGCATGTTACCGATCAGTTCGACTACCAGGGCGGACGCGTCCGGTCGGGCTGCTTTGGAGAGTGCAGGTGCGTCGCTCGCGACAACTTCGCGTTGGAGTGGGTTGTCGCAGTGTTGGCAGTGGCTGTGATCCGTCCGTGCCGGCAACCAGTCTGAGCGGGGCTTCGCGCAGTGTTGGCAGATGTCGACCAAGCGACAGCCGTGCTTCGAACAGGTCGTGCAACCGGCGACTGACCACGCCAGCGGGCAGTAGGGTGTCTCCATGGTCGCAAAGCACTCCGGGCACCACCGATTCGATCCGGCCAGCGGTCGATTCGGCGCCCACTGTGCATGCATCCACCCCAGCCCCAGGAATTCAACTTCCGGCTGCATCGTCAGGCCGGCCAGCATGCGAGCGAAGGCATGCGCCTCCGGACTCGGGACGTCCAGACGCGTCGGCAGGGTGCGAACCTGGCCGTCTGCCGCGATGGCGCCGCGTTGGACGTATTGGGCCAGTTGACGACTTGGGACTCTGTGAAGGGCGGCTAGACGAAAGACGAAGCTGCTGAGAGACTCCACCATACCCGTATCCAGGCCCAGCGGCTTCAGCGGCCTGAGAGACAGAATCTCACGGGCGGTGGCGACAGGTGCCAGAAGTTCTATGCTGGTCATGCGGTGATGCCTCCCACCGCATCTCGTCCCGGCGCCCTGTTTCCGGGCAGGAGCTTCGATGACCGGGGGCGATTCGGAGCCAGAGGCTGCGCGAGCTCACTGATCTGTTTACCGAGGATGCGGGCCACGGTGTCGCTATCCAACTGCGCACCGCTCGCGCGCTTCATGAAGTGCTCTCCCTTTTCGATGTCGGCACTGATCGTCTCAAGCTGCTCGTTGTCGAGGCGAGCCTGCTCGAGGTGATCCAGCGTGAGCTCCGCAGCGCCTTCCTGCATGGCAATCGCGAAGGCCCTCATGATCCAGTCCTTGCAGATACCGACGCAGCCGCAGCTGTGGACGTAGAAATATTCAGCGTTCGCAGCCGCGTTAGGTACAGACTTCATCGGAAGTTCCTTCAGGATCCGGGCGGCGACGCTGGCGAAGATGTTCCGTTCCTTCTTGTCATGCCAGTGATAGCGGTCCAGTTGCACGGTCGCGCTGCGTCGGGAAAGTTGGCCTGAGGAGGCCAGGAACTGGGGGAGGTCGTACGTGCCGGCAAGCACAAGTTTGACCCCCGTGATTTGGGCGAACGACTTCAAGATGTCGAACTGGTCGCCAGGCTTCCCGCTCTTACCGCCTCGTACGACGTGGTGTGCCTCGTCGATGACCCACACGAGCGTTTGTCGCGACCTCATCTCGTCCTCGAGGTCCTCGCGAAGGCGAGCTGACGTCTTGGATTCGCCCTCGATACGGACGCGCGGCTCCTCGGCTTTCCGCCGATTGGATTTGTACCGCGCGAATGGGTCGTGCAGCGCCTTCAGCGCATCGGTATAGAGGCGGCGGAAGTCGAAGGACTTGTGTCCGTTGGCGACCGCTTGCGTGTAAACGATGGGCACTGCGGAAGGATCCGTCTCGATCGTGGCCGCGTGCTGCTGTTGGAACGACTGGATGAGCCGATCGAGGAGCGTCGACTTGCCCACTCCCGTCCTACAAAATAAAACGAGAAAGAAAGTGAAAAGCCGAAACGCCCAGCACAAAAGTTCCGTTTGCAGGAATCCTGCCGCTTGGGCTCGTCGCGGGTCTCTCGCTTACCAGAGACGGATGCGGTCCTCCGGAGCCTTCCACATCGCATCGCCCGGCTTGGTGCCGAAAGCCTGATGGAAACCGTCGCTGTTGATCGCCGCGCCGTTGGTACGGAATTGCGACGGCGAATGCGGATCGATCGTGAGGAGTTGCAACTCGCGTTGGTCGCGGATCTTCTCGCGACTGGACTGCGCATAGCTGAGATAGAAGCGCTGCTCGCCCGTCAGGCCGTCGATGACCGGCGAGGGCTTGCCGCCCAGAGAAAGCTCGTAGGCCTTGTAGGCGACCTGCATGCCCGACAGGTCCGCGATGTTCTCGCCCAGCGTCAACTTGCCGTTGACGTGCGCGCCCGGAAGCGGCTCGTAGGCGGCGAACTGCGCCACGAGCTTGGCCGTGATCGCCTGGAACGCCTTTCTGTCCTCGGCCGTCCACCAGTCGCGCAGCTTGCCGTCACCGTCGAAGCGGCTGCCTTCGTCGTCGAAGCCGTGGCTGATCTCGTGGCCGATGATCGCGCCGATGGCGCCGTAGTTGGCCGCGTCGTCGGCCTGCATATCGAAGAACGGCGGCTGCAGGATCGCCGCCGGAAACACGATCTCGTTCTTGTGCGGATCGTATTGCGCGTTGAGCCTCTGCGGCATCAAGTTCCACTCGGTGCGATCCACCGGTTTGCCGTTGCGCGTCACCCGGTGGCGGTACCTGAAGCTCGCGGAGCGGATGGCGTTGCCCAGCGGATCGCCGGCTTTCACCTCGAGGCCGCTGTAGTCCCGCCAGACATCGGGGTAGCCGATCTTGATGCCGTACTTGGACAGCTTCGCGTGCGCGGCGGCCTTGGTCGTCGGGCTCATCCAGGTCAGGTTGTCGATCGACGTTGCGTAGGTCTTCATCAGCTTGTCGACCAGTTCGACCATGCGCGCCTTGTAGGCCGGCGGGAAGTATTCGGAGACGTAGATCTGGCCCAGCGCCTCGCCGAGCGAGAAGTTGAGCGCGTCGACTGCGCTCTTCCAGCGCGGCAGATCCTGCTTGACGCCCTGCAGCGCCACCAACCTGAACTGGAAGCGCGCTTCGCGGAAGGCGGCCGGCAGCACTGACGCCTCGCCATCGAGCAGGCGCACGCGCAGGTAGGTCTTCCAGAGCGCCAGAGGCTCGGACTGGATCAGCTTGGCAAGCGCCCAGGCATAGCTTGGCTGGCCGATCGAGACGAAGGCCGGATCGGGCAGGCCGGCAGCGGCGAAGAACGCCTTCCAGTCGACGTTGGGTGCCTTGGCGGCGATGGCCTTGACCGTCATCGGGTTGTAGTTGGCCACCGGATCGCGATTGGCCTCTTGCGACCACTGGATCTGCGCGATGCGGGTCTCGAGCGCCATCACGGCGGCGGCGTGCGCCGCGGCGTCCTTGTCACCGTCCAGCGTCAGCAACGTTCGCACGTAGTTGACGTATGCCGTGCGCCCTTTCGCATAGTGATCGTCCTTCTTCAAATAGTAGTCGCGGTCGTCGAGCCCCAGTCCGGATTGGTCGATGCTGGCCGAATAGATCGCCGGATCCTTGGCGTCAGGGCCCACGCGAAGGTTCAAAGGCTGCTCGACGAAGGCTTGCCAATGGCCCATCAGCAGCAGCAGGTCGGCCTTGGTCCTGACTGCATCGATCTTGGCGACATAGGGAGCCAGCGGCACGACACCGGCCGCGTCGATCGCGTCGGTGTTCATGTAGCTGGTGTAGAAATCGCCGATCTTCGCATTGATCGTACCGGCGGCCTGCGGCTTCGCGGCGAGCCCGGCGATGATCGCCCTGATGTGGTCGTTCGTGAGATTCGAGAGCACGTAGGGAGTGCCGGTGCCGGACCTGTCGCTCGGGATCTCGGTCTTCTTGAGCCAGGTGCCATTCATCGCCTCGTACAGGTCGTCCTGGACCCGCACACTGGTATCCATGCCGGACTTGTCGATCCCAGCGCTCGACGCGGCGGGCGTACCGGCCGAGACGCCGGCTGCGGCGTCTGCGGCGAATGAAGCGTTGGCGGCGAAGGCCAGCGACAGGGCGGCCACGAGCGTGGCGGGGTGAAGAGTTTTCAAGTGCGTCCTCGAATGATTTTGTCGATGATCACAGCCGCAAGGCCATGCGCGATCAGCCGGGTCACCGCCATACTTGTCCAGCTATCCGCATGAGGTTGCCGCCAAACAATTTTCCAAGAGTCTCCGTTGAGTGGCCCCGCCTGTTCAACGCCTGAGCCAACTCGGGTAGCTGCCACGGCGGCAACATGGCGAAGCCGTCCCCTGCGGGGAACAATTCCGGGGGAAATGCCTCTGGATTCGCAGCGACCGCCTGTGCGGTCCCGTCCTGGTCGAACGCGTAGTCGGTTCCTATGCCGACGTGGTTCTCGCCCACGAGATCGAGAACGTATTCCACGTGTCGGACCACCGTGTCGATGCTGGCATCGTTCTTCCCTAGAAAGATTCCAATGCCGTTCAGACCGATCACGCCGCCGCGGGAAGCGCAGGCGCGCATCACGTCGTCAGGAATATTTCGAGGATGATCGAAGACGGCCCGCGGGTTGGAGTGAGAGAAGATGACGGGGCTGGATGAGGCGTCGATCGCTTCGCGGGCAGTTCGATCGCCTGCATGGGTGCAGCAAAGCACCATTCCGACAGCATTCATCTTCTCGATGATCTTGCGACCGAAGGAAGTCAGGCCACTGTCGACGTCGAGACATCCACCTCCAGCGGCATTGTTCTTGTTGTATGCGATCAGCATCCATCTCACGCCAAGGTCGTAGTAGATGCGAACCAGATCGACCTGATCGGCTATTGCGGTCATGCCCTCGATGTCGAAGCAAACGCCCAATTGTCCGGCCGCCTTCGCGGCCTTCGCATCGCTTGTCGAGAGTACTAGCCGGCACAACTGGGGATGTTCCGCTATCCAATCTCGAAACAACGACAGCATTCGGATGTGCGGTTCTATCGAGTCCTTGCCGTAGCCAACGTTTAACGTCACGATATCGATGCCCGCTTCGCGGCAGCGCTCAAGCTGGGGGAGAAAGCTAGGATCGGACGGACGAAGAGGCATGCAGAGATGGTTGTCCCAAACGACGCCCCCATCGGACAGACGCTGGAGTTCAAGACCTTGTGGGGAACGGAGCATGACGGGCTTTCCAGGCAGGTGAACAGTACTCTGACGAGCGTTTGGCCCAAGATCAACAGGGACCGCCTCAGCCGGCACTCGATCAGAACTTCGGGCGGATTCTCGACAATTACAGTGGCATCTCGATGGTAGTTTCGATCACCAGTTCGAGCTCGACGGCGATACCGAAGGGCAGTTCAGGCGCTGACACGGCACTGCGCGCATGTGCTCCGAGTTCTCCGAACACGCTCATCAAGAGATCGGAGGCTCCGTTCGCAACGATGTGCTGACGGTGAAAGCCAGGTGCGCTACGCACCCATATGAGCAGCTTGAGAACGCGGCTGACACCATCCAGAGATCCCAAGCCGGCGCGCAATACCGCCAGTGCGTTCAACGCTGCCAAGCGGGCGGCGAGGTAGCCCGATTCCTCGGACAAGTCCCCGCCAACCAGCCCGCTATAGATCACGCTTCCATCACTGATCGGACCCTGACCTGACAAGTAGACGATCCGGCCGCTGCGTGTCATCGGTACATAGTTCGCCATCGGCTTTGCGGGCAGGGGCAGTTCGAGACCCATCGCACGTAGGCGTTCCTCAGGTGTTGAGAACATTCTTTGTTTTGGTGTGTTGAGAACGTCTTGGGCAGGGCTGGTGCGTTCAAAGGCCATGCACATGGCCGGAGCCGGTCGACTATCAGAAGGCGAGAAGTCCTGCATGGTGGCTAGGTCTTGCTGAACATATCGGCGCCAAGTGTCGAGAACGAGACGGGAGCGTCCTCTGAGAATTCAGACTGATTGCGGCAGTCAAGACCACCTTGGCTTCAATCACCAAGGGACGAAACCCGGCCCGCAAAGTGCGGCGTGGTCGACCTCATCACCACGCCGACGTTAAACAAGATGTTAAACAGATCAACGTAGTGTTGCGGCGGAGAGTGTATGATCAATTGCACAGCAGGGCAACAACAACATGTTGAAATTTTCCGCGGCGGGCTAACTGCTAGTGGTCAATCCCCGGTTCAAGTTTTCAACAGTTTGTTTATACTTGTCGCACGCCCCACAACTGCTTGCGCTGCGAGCACCGGAACCATGCCTGCCCGAGCCCCAACGTTGAACGCCGAGCCGCCCCTCGAGGGCAAGGTGCCGTCGTTCGCCATCCAGCTGGACGGCGACTGCGCCGGAGAGCCGCTCACCGCGGCCATCGAGCAGGTCGCCGCTGTCGCAGGGCGAGCGGCACGTGGCGACCGACGGACTTGACTGGGGAAAGAAAGTGTTTCGATTCCCAGATTTGCTTGCCAGCCGCAGAGGCCGTCTCGCCGCTTTCTTCTTCCTGTACGTCACGGAAGGGATCCCATCTGGCTTTGCGGCCGTGACGGTTACTTCGCAGCTGCGGCGCATGGACATCGGCCCAGCGGAGATCGGCGCCATCGTCGCCGCGGCCTACGTGCCCTGGACCGTGAAGTGGGCGATGGGCCCCCTTGTCGACGCCTTGCGATCGAAGCGGTTCGGTCATCGACGGGCGTGGATCCTTCTCGCGCAGTTGATGATGGCGATCACGCTGTTGATGCTCGCGGCGATTCCGCTTCCGGCCCAGCTGGAGCTCTTCGCGGTTGCCCTGGTTGCCCACAATGTGTTCGGTGCTCTTCAAAGTGTGGCGATCGGTGGACTGGCCGTTAACGCCCTCCATGCGGACGAAAGAGGGGTGGCCAATGGCCTGATGTTCGCCGGCGCCACGCTGGGTACTGCTCTGGGTGGCGGTGGCGTACTGCTCCTGATCGACCATATTGGCCTTCAGTCAAGTTTCATCGTCATCGTCGTGGCGATGCTGGCGGTGAGCGCGTCAATCGTGCTTCCGCTCAGGGAGCCGCTCGTTGAAGAAACTGACGAGGCCGCGCCCTCGAAAGTTGGCGGCGTCGCCTCCGCCTTGGCCGAGATGCGGACCTTCGTCTCCGACGCATTCCATTCGTTCACCAGCACACGCGGTGCGTTTGCCGGCATCTTCTTCATGCTGCTGCCCCTCGGGGCGTTGTCGCTAGGCCTGACACTGCACACGAACCTGGCTGTGGAACTAGGTTTCAGCAATCGGCAGCTTGGGGCGCTGGAGCTCGCGAGCGTCGTGGTCACCCTTCCTGCAACAGTTGTCGGTGGTTGGTTGTCCGATCGCTTCGGGCGACGGCTAATGCTCACCATCTATTGCGCAGCCTTGAGCGCGCCGGTGCTGTGGCTGATGACGCAATTGCAGGCACATGGCTACGTCATGCCGCACAAGTCCAGTGGCGTTGTCGATGAGGCGCTTGTGCGCGCGCTGTGGATATCCATATTGGCCTATTCCGCAGCGGGCGGGCTGCTGCTGGGTACACGCATGGCGATCATCATGGACGTGATCACTCCGCGCGTCGCCTCCACTCAGCTCGCCGCCTACACATCGTTGATGAATCTGGCTATCGCGTTCTCCGTGACCTGGCAAGGGCAGGCGGTCGAAGCGCTGGGATATCCGACCACACTCGCAATCGACGCCGTATTCGGGCTGGCGAACTTGCTTGTGCTGCCTATGCTCAAGCCGACCCCGGTAGTGCAATTCGAGCGCGGTGACGGAGGCGCTGCCTCGCGTATGCGTTTGAGCGCCGGGATACTTGCCGTCATCTGCCTGAGCTGGTTGCCGTTCAGTCACTTTTCGGAAGCATTTGGCGCGTCGAGACGTGTCGTTGGCACGCTGTTCACGATCGTCTTCATCGCTTCCGCACTTGTTCTGTACGTCGAGAACTTGCAAGGTGGGCGTGGAGCGCGCCTCAAGCGATGGCTGGCGTTCGGTTCGCTGGCGATGTACGTGCGCTATTTCGTCAACAGCACATCGCACGCCATGGGATGGGAAATGCAAACTACCGAACACATCGCCTCCGTTCTATTTGACGGCGTGGCACTGCTCGTGGGGCTGACACTGGCTGCAATGGCATGGCGCCGGGTCGGCTCGGGTGCGTCCGATGATGACCGTAGCGGTTCCGCTCGGACCCCAGCTTCCTACCGCAGCAGCGAAGTGTCCGACGTCGCATGATGAACCAACCAACGCTGACATGACCACCACATCCAATCCCGCCGAGCCCCCGAGCCTGCCCCTGCCTTGTACTGTCGTCGACGGCTTCACCTTCGCTGCAGTGGGCGACCTGATTGGCCCTCTCCGACCAGAAACAACGTTGAATCGGCCAGGCTTCAACGAAGTCATGCGCTTGCTTCAACAGGCAGATATCGGCTTCGGCAACCAAGAAGGTTCGATCTTTGACATCGATGCTATCGGCGGCACGCGCGCCGCAGAGAACGGCGGCGGATATCCCCTCAGCAATCTGGAGGTCGCCCGAGATCTGAAGGCGATGGGATTGGACGTCGTGTCCAAGGCCAACAACCATGCCACGGACTGGGGCGCCGAAGGACTGCTCGCGACCTGTCGGGCACTTGTCGACGCGGGGGTTGTGCCGGCCGGAGCCGGCCCGAGCAAGCCTGCGGCGCGTGCAGCAGTCTTCATCGAAACGCCGAAGGGCCGCGTGGCAGTGATATCGACGGCAACAACCTACACGCCGATGTCCGAGGCCGGCAACGCAGACGGCGATACCTTGCCGCGACCGGGCATCAGCGTCCTCGGCTTGAAGGCGATCACCCTGCTGCCCGAGTGCGACATGGTCGGCGTGCGCCGCGCGGCCAAGCTGCAAGGCATGGACACGGCGCTCGACAGTCGAGCTCGCGGAGACGAGCGCGAATTGACGATCGGCTCCGAGACGTTCCGGGTTGCCGACGAACCAGGCCTGACCTACGAAATGAATTCACTGGACCATCGCGAGCTCTTGCGTGCGGTACGCGGTGCCAAGCAGGGGGCAGACCTGGTGGCCTTTACCGTACACGCTCACGAGACCGCGTCAGGGGATGGAGTCGATCGCAGCCCCGCAGATTTCTTGCCCAAGCTGATGCACAGCGTGATCGATTCGGGGGCCGACATTGCGCTGACGACAGGGCCGCATTTGGTTCGCGGTATCGAAATCTATCGTGGCAAACCGATCTTCTACGGTCTCGGCAGCTTCTTTCTTGAACTTGAAGGCAGCCGGGGTGTGAGCACCGAGCGGGCACGTCAACTCGGCATCGATCCCTTGGACTACACCGGGGCGGAGTTCGTGCGGAAGCGGCTTGGAGTGTTGAGCGATGCCTGGTACGACAGCGTCGTTGCAGTCTGCGAATTTCGAGCCGGTGGCACCTGTGAGGTTCGTCTGCACCCACTGCGGCTCGAGCGCAAGGACGGGTTTCGCTGGCAAGGCGCGCCACGGCTGGCGATGGGCGGCGACGCGCGGCGCATTCTCGAGCAACTGCAGCATGACTCGCGTCCGTTCGGCACCGAAATCGAGATCGCCGGGGACGTTGGCGTCATCCGGATCCAGTCCCCCTTTGCAACCCTTGGCGTCTGAGGTTTCCATGAATGCGAGCAGCACCCGATCGATTGTAGCGTCGGTACTTCCGGCGCAGGATCCTGTGCGAACGTTGACCGTGACGGTCAAGCCTCTCGTCAACTCCGCTGATGACGAAATCGGCGCGGTGGAAGTGCACCTGGCATTGACCGGCGTGCGAGCCGGGCCGGATGATCCGCTCCTCGAGATGGTCCACTTGTATGCCAACGTTCGCACCGCAATCAATTGCATCGAGGAACTCGACGCACGAGATGACAGCGGGCCGTTGAGGTTGTCGGCACACGACAGCGAAACGAACGGCCAGCGCTTTCGGCAGTGGTCGGTCGATCGCTCTGTGATCGGGACGGTTCATGTGCGCTATCGCGTGCAGGTAGCGTCAATGCCTCCAGCACGCGGACCCGCGCCGCCGCTCGAGCTTCGCAGTGAGGCCGGGGCACTTTCCGGTGCGGGGATGAGCTTCCTGATGTTGCCTTTGACTGGATCCTTCGAGACCGCCATCCACTGGGATCTGTCGGCGCTCCCGACTGAGGCGAGGGCGGTCAGCAGTCTTGGCGAAGGGGACCGGAAATTTGCTCAGCCAGTGCCCGCGAAGCACTTGGAGCGCGTCTTCTTCATGGCCGGAAAAATCGAGCTGGGCGTTTGTTCGGCTCCCCGTGCGGTGTTCTTCTCGGCCTGGCAAGGCACGCCACCTTTTGACGCGCAGGCCCTGATGACGTGGACAGAGACGCTATACACACGGTACTCGGAGTTTTTCGGAGCGAATCCGCTGAGCTACGGCGTCTTTCTGCGGAGAAACATCGTCAATCCTGGTGGGGGGATGGCACTCATCGATTCGTTCGTGGCGACTTTCGACGATATCCGCGGCAATGATCCGGAAGATTTGAAGATTACGCTTTCGCATGAAATGTTCCACACCTTCCAACCCTACCTGGCAGCCAGAGAAGGCCAAGAGCCGGGACTGGAAACAGCCTGGTTCAACGAAGGGCTGGCGGTCTTCTATCAGAGCAGGCTGCCTCTGCGCTTCGGCATGATAGCCCGCGCCGATTTCCTGGCCGACCTGAACTATCACGCCGGTCGTTACTACACGAACGCCCTCGCCAACCTGCCTGACAGTGAAGTTCCAAAGAGATTTTGGGAAGACACTCGCGTACGTACGCTGCCGTACGATCGTGGACTTCTCTACATGGTGCAGATCGACGATCAAATTCGCAAGGCTTCGCGCGGACAACGCTCGCTCGACGACGTGTTGTTCGAATTGCTTGCCCGTCGGCGGCGGGCCAAGTCGCTGCTACTTGTTGATTGGGAGGCGGTGCTCGCCGCTGAACTTGGCCCGGATGCCGTGGCCGCGTTTCACGCGATGCTGGATGGCGAGTCACCGTTGCCGGCGTCCGACGCATTCGGTCGCGACTTCCATCGGGTCGAAAAGCCGCTGCGTCGGTATGAGCTCGGATTCGAGCCCAAGGTGCTGATGGAGGAGCCGCGAGTCGTCCGGGGCTTGATACGAGGCTCCAACGCCGAGGCCGCGGGCCTGCGCGACGGCGATGAGATCCTGCGCTCTGTAGGCCAGGATGGCATCCAGGGGCAACAGGAGGCGGAGCTCGAGCTGGCGATTCGTCGCGCGAGCGAGTATCTGCAGATCCGCTATCGACCTAGAGGCGAGCTCGTCTCTGCCTGGCAATGGTGCGAAACGGATCTGCCTCGCTAGGTTTTGCCCGCGCAGCTGCTTCGGTCAGGACTGACCTGTCAAGGCGTAGCGTTCAAGGCGAAACCTGCGAGTGAGATCTACCCGAAGTGGCTGCGCCCTTTGCGGCATCGCACCCATTTAATCCCGCCGACGACGCCGCGCCACGAAGGCGGTGGGCCGCCGTTTTCGGGATCCATCGATCGCCCTGCCGGAGCACCGAACCCATGAAGACCCGCCTGCCGCTGATCGCGGCACTCACGTTTTGCCTGTCCTCCGCGTTCGCGGACGAAGGCATGTGGACCTTCAACAACTTTCCGTCGGCCAAGGTCGGCCAGGCCTACGGCTTCGCGCCGGACCAGGGCTGGCTCGACCACTTGCGCATGGCCTCGGTTCGCATCGCGGGCGGCTGCTCGGCCTCGCTGGTGTCGGCCGAAGGCCTGGTGATGACCAACCACCACTGCGCCCGCAGCTGCATCGAGAACAACTCCGGACTGACGAACAAGGACTATCACCGTGACGGCTTCTTCGCGAAGACCCCGGCCGACGAGGCGCGCTGCCCTGGCATGGAGATGAACCAGCTGACCGACATCATCGACGTCACGAAGCGCGTTCAGGACGCGACGAAGAGCGTGAGGCCGGACTCTTTCAACGACGTGCAGCGGGCCGCGATCGCCGCGATCGAGAAGGAGTGCGGCACCTCCGACGACGTGCGCTGCGAGGTCATTACGCTCTATGAGGGCGGCCGCTACGATCTCTACAAGTACCGCCGCTACCAGGACATCCGCCTCGTGTTCGCGCCCGAGGACCGCGCTGCGTTCTTCGGCGGCGATCCGGACAACTTCAACTTCCCGCGCTACGACCTCGACGTGTCGATGATGCGCATCTACGGCGGCGACGGCAAGCCGCTGAAGAATGCCGAGCACCTGGCCTGGTCGGACGGCAAGTTGAAGGACGGCGACCTGACCTTCGTCTCGGGCAATCCGGGCGACACCTCGCGCGGGCTGACGGTGGCCCAGCTTGACGACGAGCGCGATGACAAGCTGCCGCGCGACATGCTCTACCTGGCCGAGCTGCGTGGCTTCACCACGCAATACCAGGAGCGCGGCGCCGAGGAGCGGCGCCAGAGCAACGACATCCTATTCCGCGCCGAGAATGGCCTCAAGGTCTACAAGGGCCGGCACGAGGCGCTGGCCGACAGGGATTTCTACAGGCAGCTGGTCTCCGACGAGAACGCCTTGCGCGCCCGCGTGATGCAGGATCCGGCGCTGGCCAGCCAGTACGGCGGCGTCTGGGACGCGATCGCCGAGCTGGTGCGCAAGGACCAGGCCTGGCGTACCGAATACCTCGCGCTCGAGGGCGGCAGGCGCATGTCGGTGCTGTTGTCGATCGCGCGCGATCTCGTACGCCATGGCGACGAGATCGGCAAGCCCAACGGCGACCGCCTGCGCGAGTTCGGCGACTCTCGCCTGCCGCAGATGAAGGCGGCCACACTGGTCAACCAGCCGATCCACGACGAGCTCGAAATCTCGATGCTGACCTGGTCGCTGACGCGCCTGCGCGCCGACATGGGCGCCGACAATCCGATCATCAAGCGCGTGTTCGGCAAGCGCAGCCCGGCGCAGATCGCGACGGACGCGGTCAAGCGCACGCGCCTGAAGGACCTGCGCGTCGATGCACACGGCAACGTCACCGGCGGCTACCGCAATGAATTGTGGGACGGCGGCAAGGCGGCGGTCGACGCCTCGCACGACCCGATGATCGAGCTCGCGCGCGCGCTCGACCCGGACGCCCGTGCGATCCGCAAGAAGGTGGAGACCGAGGTCGACGGCCCGATGAAGCGCCAGCAGGAGCTGCTCGCGAAGGCCCGCTTCGCCGTCTATGGCGACAGCACCTATCCGGACGCCACGTTCACGC
>FSZS01000415.1_pt1 | contig 13413 bp, 9 predicted proteins | sample 1638881 | NCBI WGS metagenome assembly FSZS01 (sample SAMEA3914813, study PRJEB12502) | metagenome | biome: forest; material: soil | place: Canada | collected 2011-07-07 | depth 0.3 m
CAGTTCGTTCTATCCCGCCGCGCCTGCCAACTACTATGCCAAGTATTGGCACACGCACGGCATCAGCGCCCTGGCTTACGGCTTCTCCTACGATGATGTGGGCGGCTACTCGTCCGACATCGGCTGCAACAACCCCCAGCGATTGATCGTCGGCATCGGTTGGTAGGGTCGCTCGACACCCCCTTCAGGGCTGGATGGCGCATTTCGAACTCCGGCCACACGACTGATGTGGTCGCAATCGGCAAACTGAGTTCAACTCATCGGCAAGCGACCTGTGGCGGTGCGGCACACGTCGGCTGCCGAGACCATGGATCTGACCGAGCTCCGTGGTGTCGGCTACTGCCATGCGTCTTGTCTTCGTGGAAGCCGACTCGCTACAAATGTGCGGGTTGCCCGAGGACCTTCTGCCAATCGTCCAGCTGATCGATGCCAATAGAGTCGGAGACAGCCTCGCCTCTGGACCTCCGTGACGGCTGCACAGTTCTTGAGGGGACGAAGTCTGAGGCAACGATCATATTTTCTTGCGCCAGGCGCGCATATCGACGCAAGCGTCTGAGACATTCAGGCCCACGTCGCCGTTGCTGAAGGCGGAGTCACGCAGGAGCACCACATCCGCCTTGGCGGCTCGGCGCCACATCGCGATCGTTGGAGCCAGGGGTCTGGCGGGCGGTGCCGCTACGAAGCGGTCACAGCAGGCGGACCATGATCCGTGCCCGCGCGCTTGTCGCCGTCAACGGCTCGATGACCACAAAGGCGCGTCGCTGCGCACGCAACTGGCAGAAAGTCGCCAATTCAGATGCCTCCGGCATCGGACGCGGGCGTCTGACATTCCTGGCACTGCTGCCCATTTGATCGGGGCGGATGTCCGGAATGAGAAATGGGTGATCCGTTGAAGATACGTCGCGTCCTGATTTATCCTTCATGTTCTTCACTGTGGCTTCAGTCCAGGCAAATATGCGCGTGTTTGGTGGCAAAAACTTGCGCTGCATCAAGTGCCCTTCCTCGGAGTTGCCTCATTTTGCTCATCCCCGTAGACGCGGGAGACTCTTGCTGTATACATCAATGGGTACCGCGGGGCTATCACGATACCGTCGTGTTGCGAAGCCTTTTTGAGGGTGTCATCCAGGTGCGATACAGGCCGCTCTATCGACGCCCCAATCGATGCGCGTCGCTGAGCCACATCGAGCGAACCCCGGCCGCGCGTGATGCCCATGCTGGTTAGGCCAGCGGACCAGATCCCGAAAGGTGAAATGATATGTACCGAATCCTGTTGGTCGATGAAGACCTCGCCGTAACGAGCTCGCTCGCCCGCCTTCTCCATTGCACACCCCTGGTGGTACTCGGCAGGGAGTGGCGCTGCGATGTGGAGACATTTGATTCGCCGATCAAGGCGCTCGCGCGCATGGGGGTTCGGGGCTTCGATCTGGCCTTATCAGGCTTTCACATGGCGGAAATGGACGGCGTAGAGCTGTTGCGCCGAATTCAAGAATTGCAGCCGAACGCCGCGCGCGTTCTCCTGTCGAGCTATGCGGATCTCAACGGCTTGATTGGGGCGATCAACGAAGCCAAGATCGATAGATTCATCACCAAGCCTTGGCAAGACTTCGACCTGATCAGTACGCTCGGAATGATTCTCGAGCGTCGCGGGCTACATCTTGCGAATCAGGCGCTGACACAGCACGTTGGCCGTGAGTACTGCGATCTTTCACCTGTGGAGCGCGAGAGGCATCGACTCGAGCAGCTCGAACCCGGCATCACGAAGGTCCAATGGGGACCGGACGGCGAGGTTGTCATGGAGCCGTGAATTATCAGTGGTGCGTCGTCGCCGACGTTGCTCGAACGACCGCTCAGCGACAAGGACAAGGCTCTGGAGGCAGTCGACACGTCTTGAAAAACGGCACCGCCCACGCTCCGGAGTCAAACATGATGGTGGTCATATCCAGGAAGCCCACAAAGGCAAGGCACGCTGCCTCAGACTTCATTGGCACTGAACACCAGCTGATGATCCGCGATTCGTGCCGATCGTCTCTGGCAGTGGGGCGCATCGCCCGCGCAAGGCAGCGCGAGCTGCGAAGCGAAGCAGCAGTTTCACGCCGCCTCGATGATCACCGGCCCGGCACGACCATGCTGCGCCGGGCGTCTTCAGCCAGTACTCATCAGCGGCGGGGAGTAGCGCAGGGTCTAAGCTCGATCCTTGCGGTGCGGGAGCACGCCACGGCAAGCGTGCGATCGTGGTCGAAGAAGGCATGCTTGGGCAGCGGCTCCAGCGTGCCTTCCACCGCGCGAAACTGTCGCCCCGGCGGGCCACGGAGGCGGGCCTGGTCATGGCTGTCGGCAAAGATCGTTCGACACCCTGTCTGCGCGCGGCGTTGGTGAGTCGATGAGCACGAGCGAGACGCGGCGCCAAGTTCAGATTGCAGAAGGTCGCGCGTCAAACTCAGCAGCAGGCTGTCACTCTGGTGAGGGTCAATCTGCAGGCGTTCGCCGGCCTCCCCCCTTGAACCGGCCGTCTTCGCGGCAATTGGATGCGCAACTTCACGAGTGACTCATTTCGCTAGGGTTTCCTCGATCTTTCATTTGGTTCGACTTCCGAACTAATATGCCGCGCACCGGGGCGGCATTGACCGGATTCCTCGCCAAGTGCGATGGCATTTCACACCTGAAAAGCGGTTCCTTGCAAATTTAACGATAAATCAACATCGAAACGATTTCCGCAAGCGGCGACTCCGTCTCGGCAGTGTCCTCGCCACCGCTTGGAACTTCCATCACACACCCTGCCAGATGCGTGCAGGGGTGCCTGATGGAAGAAGCCCGGCACGACTTTCGGAGGTGCCCCTGCCTCTCACGGCGCGCCCATCCTGCAGACCTCACAACAACATTTCAAACGGAGACTGAACCATGAGCTATCGGCGTGACCTGCTGAAGGCGCTGGCGGCGATGCCCTGGCTAGGCACCTTGCCCGCCGCCGCCGCCGCCGCCGCTGGAGAGCGTGCGGAAGGCGCCCAGGAGCCGGTCGAGCCCTTCCCGTTGCGGGACGTCCGCCTTCAGGCAGGTGCCTTCGATTCGGCGCGTGCGCTGGACGCCCGCTACCTCCTCTCGCTAGACCCGGATCGCCTGCTCCACAACTTTCGCGTCAACGCCGGCCTCGCGCCGCGCGCACCCGTCTACGGCGGCTGGGAATCGCAGGAGCCATGGGCGGATATCCGGTGCCACGGACACACGCTCGGCCACTTTCTGAGCGCGTGCTCGATGATGTCGGCATCCACGGGCGATGCGGTGTTTCGGCAGCGCGTCGACTACATCGTCGAAGAGCTGGCGGCCTGCCAGCACGCCAGCGGACGCGGCCTGGTCTGCGCGTTTCCCGACGACGACATGCAACTGCGCAACGCCCTCGGCGGCCGCCCGATCACGGGCGTGCCCTGGTACACGACGCACAAGGTGATGGCCGGCTTGCGCGATGCGCATCTGCACGGGCGCCAACCGCAGGCATTGGCAGTGTTGACGCGTCTCGCCGACTGGGTCGACGACGCCGCCCGCAATTGCCCGGAAACGACGTTCCAGGCCATGCTCGGCACAGAGCACGGCGGCATGAACGAGGTGCTGGCCGACCTCCATGCCCTGACGGGCGATCCCCGCTACCTGGCGCTCGCCGAGCGCTTCAACCATCGCGCGCTGCTCGAGCCGCTGGCCGAGGGCCGTGATCAACTGGACGGCTGGCATTCCAACACCCAGATCCCCAAGGCTGTCGGCTTCGAGCGGCTGCACCGCCTGACAGGCGACGAGCGCTACGGTCGGGCCGCGCGCTTCTTCTGGCAGACCGTCGTCGAACGGCGCTCTTTCGCGACCGGCGGAAACGGCGAAGGAGAGCATTTCTACCCCGCCGCGCAGACGCGCAACAAGCTGATGTCGGCGAGGACAATGGAGACGTGCTGCACCTACAACATGCTGCGCCTGACGCGCGCCCTGTTCATGGGACACCCCAATGTGCGCTACGGCGACTACTACGAGTGCGCCCTGTTCAACGGCATCCTCGCGTCGCAGGATCCGGACACCGGCATGACGACGTATTTCCAGGCGACCCGGCCGGGCTATCCGAAGCTCTACGGCACGCCCGAGCGCTCGTTCTGGTGCTGCACCGGCACCGGCCTCGAGAATCACTCGAAGTACGGCGAGTCGATCTGGTTCCATCGGGGCCGGACGCTTTACGTCGAGCAGTTCATCTCCGCAGACCTCGACTGGCGCGAGCAGGGCGTGCATGTACTGCAGCGCACCGCATTCCCCGACGAGGCCTCGATCCGTTTGACCCTGCGCATGGCCAATGCGGCGCGACTCACGCTGCGCCTCCGGCATCCCGCATGGTGCCGCCAAGCGACCTTCCGGGTGAACGGCAAGGTCGGGGCCGAGAGCCGGCAGCCGGGTCGCCACGTGGACATCGAGCGCACCTGGCGTGACGGTGACACATTGGACATCGACTTGCCGATGCACCTGCATCTCGTCCCGCTGCCGGATGCGCCAGACATCGCCGCCGTAATGTTCGGCCCGATCGTGCTCGCCGCGCGACTCGGCAACGCCGGCATGCCGTCCGGTGCCGATATCGTCGTCAGCGAGCGCACCTACGGAGAAGTGCTGGCCGAACCAATGGAATTGCCCACGATCAACATCTCGTCGGATTCAATCGAACAATTGATACGGCGCGATCCTGGGGCACGCCTGTCGTTCCGACTGCGCGTCGCACGCCCGGCTACCGAATGGCAGCTCATCCCGTTCCATCGCATCGCGCATGAACGCTGCAACCTGTATTGGCAGCTCGCCGCTGCCGCGACACCCACTACCGCGGCCACCGACCGGACGAGTACCTCCGCATGACGAATCCCCGGCCCCTGCTCGCGCTCGCCGCCAACGGCGTCCGGCTGACCGCTGCCCTCTTCGCACTCGCCCTGATCGCTCCGGCCACGGCCTCTGCGGCCGACGTACGACTCGTCGAGCTGGATCGCGCCCAGGCGCTGCAGCCCGTCGACCGATTCTTCGACCAGGCGATCGGTGCTGACTTCCCTGGCACCACGGGCCGCGCAGACAGCCTCGCGCAACTGAAGACCACCGTCGACGAACTGGGCTTTCGCCAGCTGCGCTTCCACGCGATCTTCCATGACGTGCTGGGCACCGTGCGCATGGTCGACGGACACGCCGTGTACGATTTCAGCGGCGTCGATCGGCTGTACGACGAGCTGCTGGCGCGCCATATTCGCCCCCTGGTGGAACTCGGATTCACGCCCGCGGCGATGGCGTCGTCGCCGCAGACGATCTTCTACTGGAAGGGCAACACCTCGCATCCCGATCCGGCGGCCTGGCAGGCGCTGGTCGAGGCCTTCGCGCGCCACATCGTGCAGCGCTACGGCATCAATGAAGTGCAAGCCTGGCCGTTCGAGGTGTGGAACGAGCCCAACCTTGCAGGCTTCTGGGAAGGTGCCGACCAGAAGGCCTACTTCGAGCTCTACGCCTCCACGGCCTCCACGCTAAAGAAGGTGGACGCGAGGCTGCGAGTCGGCGGCCCGTCCACGGCCGGCGCCGACTGGGTCGTGCCGTTTCTCGCCTACGCCAAGCAACACGCGGTGCCCGTCGACTTCGTCACCACGCACACGTACGGCGTCGATGGCGGCTTCCTCGACGAGAACGGCATCGAGGACCGCAAGCTTTCGGCGTCGCCCGATGCGATCGTCGGCGACGTGCGCCGGGTGCGCGAGCAGATCAAGGCTTCGCACCTGCCGACGCTGCCGCTCTACATCACCGAGTGGAGCACCAGCTACAACCCACGCGACCTGGTGCACGACTCCTACATCAGCGCGACCTACATCCTCGCCAAGCTCCATGCGGTGCGCGGGCTCGCGCAGGCAATGAGCTACTGGACGTTCAGCGACCTGTTCGAGGAGCCCGGTCCGCCGCCGGCCCCCTTCCACGGCGGCTTCGGTCTGATGACGCGCGAAGGCATCCGCAAGCCCGCCTTCTTCGCCTACAAGTACCTGCACGCACTGGCCGGCAACGACATCCCGAGCCGCGACGACAGCGTTCTCGCTTCGGCCGACGGGGCGCGCACGGCGGTGGTCGTCTGGGACTGGCAGCAGCCCGCGCAAGACGTGAGCAACCACCCCTTCTTCGGCAAGCCCGTGCCCGCGATGCCGTCCCGGCCCGTCCAATTGCGCATCGCACACGTCACTGCCGGCAGCTATCGCCTGCGAGTCCATCGCACCGGCTACCGCACCAACGACGCCTTCACCGCCTGGCTGGACATGGGCAGGCCGGCATCGCTGGACGCGGGGCAGCTGCGCCGGCTGAACGCACTGACCGCCGATGCTCCGGAGACCGACAGCGTGGTCAAACTGGCCGCCGACGGCGTCATCAGCACGACGGTGGCCATGCGCAGCAACGACATCGTGCTGGTGACGCTGGAACCGGCACGCTGAAAGAGCGGCCCCGGAGACAAGGGCCGGCTGAACAACAACAGGACATCGTCATTCGCACGCTTGCACGCCGGACCTCGGCGCTCCGTCGCTCGCCTGGATCCCGTCGCCACGGACTTCGACGCAATCGCCCGTCGAAGTCGCGCTGACCGCGGTTTCAGGTGGACCCGAATTTGATGCACACACCCGAAGAATCAACGCTCCAATGACATCGAACTCCCGAAGAGACGCGTTCAAGACCCTGCTGGTCGGGACACTGTCGGCACCGGCCCTTGCCGCCACGACATCCGCCGTCGCCAGTACCGCCCGTCGACGGCTCGACGGCGATCCCGCCGCGGCGGAGGGCCAGCGCCAGGCCGATCAGGGCGACGGCACCTATCTCAATCCGATCGTGCCCGGCGACCATCCGGATCCAACCGTCCTGAAGGACGGCGACAACTACTACATGACGTTCTCGTCGTTCTTCTCCTACCCCGGCGTCGTCATCTGGCATTCGACCGATCTCGTGAACTGGACGCCCATCGGCCCGGCACTGAAGCGGCCGCTGGGTACCGTATGGGCCATGGACCTGGTCAAGCACGATGGACGCTACTACATCTACATTCCCGCCAATCCGGACGATCGCCAGTCGATCTTCGTCATCCACGCGGACGACATGCGTGGCCCCTGGAGCGAGCCGATCGACCTGAAGATCGAGGGGTGCATCGATCCGGGCCATGCCGTCGGCGAGGACGGCAAGCGCTACCTGTTCTTCAATGGCGTTCGCCGCATCGGGTTGACGGACGACGGCCTGGCGACCATCGGCGTGCTGGAGCACGTCTACGATCCGTGGCGCTACCCGGACGACTGGGTCGTGGAGATGTTCGCGGCGGAAGGCCCGAAGATCTTCCGCCGCGCGGGCTGGTTCTACCTGATGTCGGCCGTTGGCGGGACGTCGGGACCACCGACGAGCCACATGGTGATCGTCACGCGATCGCGTTCCATCCACGGCCCCTGGCAGGACTGCCCGCACAACCCGATCGTCCATACGCGCAGCGCCGACGAGCCTTGGTGGTCGCGCGGACACGCCACGGCCGTCGAAGGACCTGCCGGCGACTGGTGGCTGGTCTATCACGGCTATGAAAACGGATTTCGCACCCTGGGGCGACAGACCTTGCTGGAGCCGATGGCATGGACGGCAGACGGCTGGCCGCGCGCAACCGGCGGTACGCTGAAAGCACCGCTGCGCAAGCCGTTGCCGCGATCCCGCGGGCCCGCCGGCTTTGCCCTGTCGGACGATTTCTCCACAAACAAGTTCGGTACGCAGTGGAGTTTCTTCAATCCCGGCAACAACGAAATCGCGCGGGCCCGTTACGAGACCGGTGCGCTGGTCCTGGCGGCCAAGGGCACGAGCCCGGCCGACTGCTCACCGCTGACGATGCTGGTAGGCGACAGGAGCTACGAGGCCCAGGTGACGCTCGACATCGACGAGGGCGCGCAGGCGGGACTGACGCTGTTCTACAGCGACCGGATGTTCTGCGGCGTCGGTTTCAGCAGCGCCCAAATGCTGACCTGGATCTACGGACAGGAGCAGCGCTGGATGCGCCAGGATGTATCTGCGAAGTCGGTACGCATCAAGGTCGCCAACCGCGACAACATCGTCACGTTCCACTACGCCCAGGGCCAGGGCCCCTGGATAAAGCACCCCTGGCAAATGGAGGTCTCGGGCATCCATCACAACGTGTTCGGAGGATTCCTCAGCCTGAAGATCGGCATCAGCTGCGCTGGAGCCGGACACGTCAGGATTCGCGATTTCGTCTATCGGGGAATCACAGCCTGAGCCATTCGTGTTCATGTCGACCGGAGCGATCTTTCGCAAAATACCGCGAACCTGAGGCACGGTGCAGAGCGCGGACGTCGGGACAGGATGATTTGCAATCCACACGGCAGCCCGAACCAACGCCAACCATGCGGCACTGATGCCGCATTGGCTTACCAACCCCAATATCCGGGACTCATCAACATGCAAAAGGGTGTCCACCTCCTTCCCATCGCACGCATCTTGTCGGCAACGCTCGTCGTCGCGTGGAGCGCGAATCCAGCATGGGGCCAGGCTTCGGCCGCGACAAGCGGAACGGCGGAGGCAAGTGCCGACGGCTTTTCAAATGTCGAACGCACTGCGTCCGGAGTCTTTCTCACAGGCGCCGGCGGCACTCTGGCGATTGAGCCGTGGGGAGATCGGATTGTTCGCGTTCGCTTTCATCAAGGTCGCGAATGGGCCGGGGCCTACAACCCCGCGGTCATCGGCCAGCCGAGCGCTCACTCCTGGACTGTCATCACGACGCCCGACAATGTCGTCTTGTCCACTGCGGCCATGAAAGTTCGCGTCAACCGATCCACGGGCGCGGTCGCATTCCTCGATACGACCGGCAAGGTCATCACGGAAGCCGGCGGCTTCAATGCGCGATCACTGCCTTCCGAGCCAAACGGCCCCTTGGAGCAGTCATTCGCACTCGACGAGAATGACGCCACCTACGGACTGGGGCAGCACCAGGGGGGGCTTCTCGACTATCGAGGAAGCACGGTACGACTCCAACAGGCAAATCGCGACGTCGCGGTTCCGATGCTCGTCTCTTCCGGCGGCTACGGCATCCTCTGGAACAACGCCTCCGTCACCAACGTGGATGTCGCGCTGCCCCAATCTGCAGGCCAGGTTGTCTTTCGCTCGGAGTACGGCAGCGGCATCGACTACGACTTCATCTATGGCCCGGACCTTGACGATGTGATCGGTGGCTATCGTGCCCTGACCGGCACCGCGCCGATGATGGCGCGATGGACCTGGGGCCTGTGGCAGTCGAAGGAGCGCTATCAAACCCAGGATGAACTCCTGGCAGTGGCCAAACGGTATCGCGCGCTCAAGATCCCGCTCGACGCGGTCGTGCAGGACTGGCAGTACTGGCGCAAGGGCGGCTGGGGAAGCCATGAATTCGATGCCGCGCGATACCCCGACCCCGCCGCCATGGTCCGGGAGCTCCACGCGAACAACGTCCATGCCATCATTTCCGTCTGGCCACGCTTTGACCTGGGGCTGGCGAACCTTGCCGAACTGGATCGAGTCGGCGCTGCCTACCCCGTTGTCTATCCCGGGTACCCCGACGGTCTCGTGAGATGGTATGACCCGTATTCGGAGCCCGGTCGAAAGATCTACTGGCAGCAGATCATGACGCACCTGGGCACCTTGGGCTTCGACGGTTGGTGGCTCGATGCGAGCGAACCGGAGCTGGGTGGGGAGCCGGGCCAGATGCGCGCGCTAAACACGGCACAAGGCCCGGCGGTGCAGGTCTACAACGCCTACCCGCTTTGGCACACCACAGCCGTCCATGACGGCGCACGCCGGGACGTGCCGGACAAGCGCTCTTTCATCCTGACCCGCTGCGCCTACGCCGGACAGCAACGCAACGGCGCAGTGACATGGTCGGGCGACACGCACGGCAACTGGGACACCTTGCGTCGCCAGATTCCCGCCGGCCTGAATTTCAGCCTCAGCGGCATTCCGTACTGGTCGGCCGACATCGGAGGCTTCTTCGGCGGCAGTCCGGGCGACCCGAACTATGCCGAACTCTTCACACGCTGGTACGAGTTCGCCGCCTTCAATCCGATGTTCCGCGTGCATGGCACCGGCGAGGGCAGGGAGCCCTGGGCGTTCCCCGAGTCGACGCAGCGGATCCTGTTGGAGTACGACCAGTTGCGCTATCGCCTGCTGCCCTACATCTACTCGCTGTCGTGGGACGTCACGCAGCGATCCGGCACGATGATGCGTCCGCTTGCCATGGACTTCCGCACCGACCGCACTGCGCTGGGAATCACGGATCAATACCTGTTCGGCAAGGCGCTGATGGTCAGCCCGGTCGTCCAGCCGTCCACGGCGGTGAGAACGGTATATCTTCCGGCCGGTACGGACTGGTATGACTTCTGGAGCGGCAGCCGCCACCAGGGAGGCCAGGTCGTTGCCGCCAGGGCCGACCTTGCGACGATCCCACTCTATACGCGTGCGGGAAGCATCCTGCCCCTGGGGCCGGAGCGGCAGTTCGCCGACGAAAAAAGCGACGCGCCCATCGAGCTACGGATCTACCCGGGCAGGGATGGAACGTTCGAGCTCTACGATGACGAGGGCGACGGGTACGGGTACGAGCAGGGACGCTACGCAACCATCCGCCTGAGCTGGAACGACAAGGAAGCGCGGCTCGACTTCGGGCCTCGCAACGGGAGCTATCCCGGGATGCCTCGGCAACAGGCGTTTCGCCTCGTGTGTGGCGCACGGGAGTCGCGATCGGAGCCGGCTAGTGCAATGTATGTCGGGCAACCCTTGTCCGTCGCCTTGCCGACATGCGGCAGGTAGCCGGAGAGATTCGCAATGCACATGGTTCGATTCCTTGCTCGTCGACGCCCCGCCGCGATCGGCGCCGTGCTCCTTGCGCTGAGCGCTTGCGCCACCAATGGCGGGGAGCCCGTTGCGACGACGGACCGCATCCAGATCAACCAGGTCGGCTTTCTGCCTGAGGCCGCAAAATGGGCGGTCGTCCCCGCGGTGACGGCGGCCCGTTTCGACATCGTCGACACGTCGACGGCCCGCGTGGTCTTCACCGGTGACCTCGGAGCGCGGGCCCTGTGGACACCCGCGCACGCAGAGGTCCGGCTCGCGGACTTCAGCGCCTTGACTGCCTCGGGGTCGTACCGGGTGCATGTCGACGGCCTCGCAGATTCGCCGCCGTTCGCGATCGCGCCGCAGGCCTACGAAGCAATCGCTGCCGCGAGCCTCAAGGCCTTCTACTTCAACCGCGCGAGCACGGCCCTGACGCCCGACTACGCGGGTCCGTGGGCGCGTGCGGCCGGACATCCGGATACCCAGGTCCTCGTGCACGCATCGGCAGCCGGCCCAACACGCCCCGAAGGCAGCGTGATCGCCTGCCCGAAGGGCTGGTACGACGCGGGTGACTACAACAAGTACGTCGTCAACTCGGGCATCTCGACGTGGACGCTGCTTGCGGCATACGAGCACTTCCCCGGCTACTTCCAGCGCCAGCGCGTTCATCTGCCCGAAAGCGGCAACGGCTTGCCCGATGTGCTGAACGAGGCCCTGTGGAACCTCGAGTGGATGCTGTGCATGCAGGATCCGGCGGACGGCGGCGTCTACCACAAGCTCAGCAACGCCAACTTCGACGCCATCGTCATGCCGGACAAGGCGACCGCCCCACGCTACGTAGTCGCGAAGTCCACCGCCGCGACGCTTGACTTCGCGGCCGTGATGGCCACCGCGAGCCGCGTCTTCCGCGCGTACGAACGGCAGCGGCCCGGCCTCGCGGCACGCATGCGCTCAGCCGCCGAATCGGCGTGGACATGGGCGCACGCCCATGCACCCGCGCCCTACCGCGAGCCGCAGGACATCCACACCGGCGTCTACGCCGACGATGCCCTGGACGACGAATTCGCATGGGCCGCCGCAGAGCTCTACATCACCACCGGGGATGACCTCTACTACGCCGCGATGCGGGCGCCCGAGTTGCCTGCGTCCGTGCCTGGCTGGGGCGACGTGGGCGGGCTGGCGTGGATCTCCCTGGCTCATCACCGCCACGCCCTCACGGCGGCGGCCGACCAGCGCCTGATCGTGGATCGCATTTCCGGACTTGCCGAGCGGCTCGCCTCCGACTGGCAGGCATCCGCTTGGCGCGTGAGCATGCGCGACGGCGATTTCCAGTGGGGCAGCAATTCGATTGCGCTGAACCAAGCGCTGATGTTGATCCAGGGCTATCGTCTGACCGGGCAACGCCGAGACCTCGATGCCGCGCAGGCGCTTCTGGACTACGTCCTCGGCCGCAACGCGACCGGCGCGTCCATGGTGACCGGCTTCGGCACGCGTTCGCCATTGCATCCGCACCATCGGCCGTCCATGGCCGACGGCGTCGCGGCGCCGGTGCCCGGATTTCTCGTTGGCGGTCCGCAGCCGGGGCATCAGGATCGTGCCAACTGTCCACTGCCCTACCCGGTGGAGCCCGCGAAGTCCTGGCTGGATCATGACTGCAGCTATGCGACCAACGAGGTGGCGATCAACTGGAACGCACCGCTCGTGTACGTCACCGCGGCGCTGCAGGCACTCGCGTACACGCCGTGAGCGAGGCCATGCCGTTGCGACGGCGCACGGTCGAACAGCAAGCGTCCGCGATGTGATATTGCAGCGCCACCAAGGCCCGTACAAGCTCCGTGCGCAGGCTATGCCGCCGCCAGCCCGCGCGGCGCTCGCAGTTTGAACATGCCCACCACACGCATCGCGTGGCTGATCTGACCGATACCCTCTGTCTGCTCTCGGCTCACGTCAGTGATCTCGGCCATCTTCTTCGCGGACGCATTGATCGAGTTCATGGTGTCGACCACCTGCGCGACTCATCAATGCCCTGGCCGCCGCAGCCGAAGGCACGGGCAGGGATCTGTCGAATGCTGTGCGGCGTATTGGCGATCGGCGGGACGGCCGCATTGCCAACAAACGCACGGACGGGCCTGCGGCCGCGATCCCATGGCCGCCAGAACACGGTTTGGTCATGACTGCCGGGGTCCGCATGCCTAGCATTTGCTCATCGATCAGGATTTCCCGTGATGTCGCCGGGCACAGATGCCCGGCGATTCCCTGCTGATTGATTGGAAAAGGACTTTTATGCGCGCAGTTCTCGGCCTGCTACCAATTTTCGGACTGGCGACTGCCTTGGCGCAGTCCGCCGCACCCGCGCCCCATGGCGGCGACAAGCCCAGGCCTATCCGCATCGGATTCATTTGCCCCTTCACGGGCGGTTCACAGGATTTCGGGAACAGTGCTCGGCTTGGCGCGGAATTGGCTGCCCAAGAGATCAACGAGGTTGGCGGATACCTCGGCAGGCCGGTCGAGCTGGTGGAGCGTGATGACCGGGCAAATCCGGATGAGGGTCGAAAG
>FSZS01000079.1_pt1 | contig 13332 bp, 12 predicted proteins | sample 1638881 | NCBI WGS metagenome assembly FSZS01 (sample SAMEA3914813, study PRJEB12502) | metagenome | biome: forest; material: soil | place: Canada | collected 2011-07-07 | depth 0.3 m
CGAGGGATCGACGGCTGGCGTTGCCAGCAGCACCATGATCAACACGATCGCCGAAAGCAAAGCGCTCCACATGTCGCCGCCTGAGACCTTGGGCTCAAGCTAGCTCCTCGGATCAGAAATTCCACCAGTCCCAGTCAATTCGCGCGACCATCCAATTGATTTGCGATCTGAAGTCTTTGATCGCATCGAGCTGGGCTTGGATGTCGAAGGGCTCGTGCTCCACGAAGGGAGTTCCACTTGCATCCGCTGGATATCTGAAACGCTGATCGTGAGTCCTTTGGTAGGCCTCAATCGAGTCTGGGAACAGGTTTGTCAGCGCGCTCTGAAGCACTTCGCGGGGGAAGGGTGGGGTGATCGCGTGTTTCTCGTTCGGGAACAGCGCTTGATACTCCCCGTACAGAAGATCCAGCCTGTGGGTGCGCTGAACCTTCGTCCCCGGCTTCGACGCGATGGCACCCTTCAAGAAAAGTTCCAGGGAATGTCTGCAGAGTTGCAGAATCACTCGTGAACGGGTGAAGTCGCGCTGATACTCGTCTTCCGCCATCGCCTCGCAGAGCACCGTGGCGGCCTCGGCGTACGCGTCACTCAGCCAAAGGCACTGAGACGAGAAATTGCCGCCGCTCAAGGACGGCTCGAGGGGTGGAGTTTCGGAGGTCAATGTTGCTTGATGCTTTGGACGAGATGACCTCGGTCAACGCAAGAGCACTGAACATCTACGCAATGCTAGTCGCGTTCAGCGCTCTCCGCCGAATCGGCTTCTGGCGGTGTATGCGGTGGCAACTCTTGGACTGGGTTGGGAAACGCAGGATCAGGCTCCCAAGGCTGCGCCATCCCGGCGCTCAGGAGGGCACTTGCTGCAGCACGTTCGCTGTCCTGCCGCTCAAGGTGCTTCACCCTCGAACGCAACCGACGAATCTCCTCCATATCGGAAAACAGTCCGACGATCGACTGAACGCTCCAAGCCAGCGACACAAATGCGATCGAAAAGTGCAAAGGGGCCGGGGTCAGTTTTGCATCTAGCATGAACTGCGGCAGATTCACACCTGCGGCCATCAAAAGCAAAAACATGCCCTTGATCCAGAATGAGTGGATCCATGAGCGCACTTCGTGCTCCAGGTTTGCATGCTCCCGAGCGCGCAGTCCCGGCATGTCCGTAATGTCAAAAACCTTTCCGTAGACCAGCATGGTGAAGGCCCAGACGATGCCGATGACTCCGGTCGAATAGCGGAGCATGATGCCCAGCAGCGCTTGGTTCAATCGACCGCTCAAGTAGTAGCCAGCGGCGGCCGCCAGCGCTGCCAGCGGTACACCGATCAAGATGGGTCGAGTCACCTTCATGGCTAGCCGTTAATGATTGCGTCGTCGAGAAGCTGCTTGAGGTAAGTCTGCATCTTGGGAAACAGGTCGTCGTGATCGACGATGCCATCGCGCCCGTTGACCGACAGCATCTTCGACAACTTCAAATCGCCGCCGCGCACGCTGCCGCCTTTCGCCAGCTCAAGCGATACTTCCTCGCCTGGCAGATTGCGCGCAGCCAGCGCCAAGGTGTCCAAGACCTTGCGCGCCTTCTCTGTTGTCTTGCGCTTGTAGGATATGCGCAAGCTCAGTTCGATGTTGCCATCGATGGCGTCACTGAGTTTCAGCCTATCGACCTTACTGTCCCCCAGAATCCGACGCAGAACATCCATGCCGAAGCCATCCAGCTGAACATTGGCGTTCTTCGTGGCAACGCCTTCGACTTCATCCTCGCTCGCGAGATTGACCAGGGGGCCGCCGATCTTGATCGCCTTTACACCCTGACTCAGGATCTTGTTGCGCGTGACCGCCGAAATCTGGTCGCTCAACATTACGCGGTCTTCGTCCGCAATGGTCTTGGCGCCCAGCATCAGCCAATTTATGTAGCGCTCCATGTCCTTGGCGTCTACAGCCCGCGACCCGACCAGAATTACGTGATTCTTAAACACCCCAAAGTAGCAGATGCCTTCGAGAAACTCGCGTCGCTTCTTGTCATCTCGCGCTGGCGGAGCAACCTGCTCCACTGAGATTGACTCCGCATTGTCGTCTTCGGCGATCGTGAGCTGATGGGTGCCGCGCTCGTAGGCCGCGAGAACGCCGAACAGCATGTTCCCGGCTGTGCGGTGGTAGATGATGGACGACACGTACTTCTGGTCATCGCCTTCGATCTGCTTTCGCTGACCGATCTTCTTCTTCTTTACCAAGGCCTCAGACAATGCTGTTTGAAGATTGCCGCGCTGAGCTTGGAGAAAAGTTGCGCTCTTGCAGTATGCGCGCTTTTGAATCGTCTCCCTGGCCATTTATTCTCCCCATGTGAAGTTGGAGCTCCACATTAGCATGCGGTTAGACGCTGCTAACACTGAATTACAGCGGCGCGGGAGCTGCCTTGTGAACTAATGGTACGCCGCACCAGGCTCAGGCGATGAGCCACCCCGCTAGCAAGAAGAGGCTGAGGCGCTCGGCATATGGGCGCTCAGCCGTCGCCTGCAAGCTCGTGGACCATCATGACGATTCTTGGGCAATCGCCCCCTCGGGAGCTCAGCGTCGAGCGTCTCCCATCTCGTCGCGATGACGTCGGTCACCGGCGTGCCCAGTTCGGTCGCCCGCAGACCGCTGCGGCTACTTCCGGCGGCAGGCGAAAGTGACTTTCATTGGCAACGACGGGCTCCACCGGCGCGGGTGCCGTTGGCGGAAGCTCCCAAAGAGCGAGGCTGTTCATGGTGATCTAGGTGTGAAGCTTCAATAGGTTGTTGCGGGTGTTCACCCGGAGTGGTTTTGAGAGACTGGGAATCGCCAAACCCCCCGTCAACTCAAAGCGGAGCTCCAGATGAACACCCATAAGAATGCCCGATTGACGTTTCTGAGGCGACTGGAGATGGTCGAGGACATCACGAAGCGTGGTTTGTCAGCCTCAGAGGCGGCAGCTGCGCACAGTGTCAGCGCCGTCACGGCCAGGAAGTGGCTCGGTCGCTATCTGGCCGATGGCGCCGCTGCGCTCGCCGACAAGTCTTCTCGACCAGCTCGGTCTCCTCGAGCCATCGAGCCCAACGTCGCGTTGGCTATTGTTGAACTGCGTCGGAAGCTGTTTACCCAGTCACGGATCGCGACCTATCTCGGCGTTTCCAAGGCCACTGTCAGCCGCGTTCTGCGCCGAGCTGGCCTTTCGAGGTTCAGCGATCTGGCTCCAACCGATGCGGTTCAGCGCTACGAACGCGAAGCACCTGGCGAACTGCTGCACATCGACATCAAGAAGCTTGGCCGATTCACTGACGTGGGTCACCGCATCACCGGCGACTACCGCAAACGCACGCGGCATGTCGGCTGGGAATACGTTTTTGTAGCAGTGGACGACCACAGCCGTGTGGCCTTCAGCGCCATGTATCCGGACGAGAAGAAGGAAAGCGCCGAGCACTTTTTGCGTGCGGCTGTAAGCCACTTTGCCGGACTGAAAGTAACGATCCAGAGAGTCATCACCGACAACGGACCAGCATTCCATTCCGGTGCATTCGGTGCAGCCTGTCTCGAATTGGGCATTGCGCAAAAATTCACGCGCCCCTATCGACCTCAAACCAACGGGAAGGCCGAGCGATTCATCCAGTCAGCCTTGCGCGAATGGGCTTACGGCCGCGCGTATGCAACCTCCGACGAGCGTCGCGCGGCCTTGCCTCGCTGGATCCACTTCTACAACTGGCATCGTCAGCATCACGGTATCGACTGCCACCCGCCCATGTCTCGCCTTCCGCTTTCACGCAAGAACGTCTTGACTCTTCACATCTAGGGGTATCTTGTTAGCTCTAGGACTCCCCATGTGTGCTGGATAAATATACAGCACGCGACCGCTGCCCGGCGATCTATATCCGCGCACTTGCCCGAGTATTTGGCCCGCTTCCCGACCGAAGAAGCGTGCCTCGCCTACCTTGAGGCGCTGCGGTGGTCGGATGGCTTCGTCTGTCCGAGCTGCGGGGTCATGTCGACCCCGTCTCGTGTCAGCCGCGACCGACTGCTGTACAAAGACTGCAGCCATCAGAGCGCGGTCACTGCCGGGACGATCTTCGACAAGACTCGCACGTCGTTGCGCGTCCGGCTGGCTGGCGCCTGGTACGTCACCAACCAGAAGTTGGGCGTAAGTGCCTTGGGCCTCCAGCGCGTGCCCGGCCTAGGCGGGTAAGCGCCGAGTGGCTGGACGTCAAGTTCTACAACAAGATGGCCAGCCCATCGTCGTGAGGTGTGACTGGAACAGGTCGCTCAGGATGGGCACGCTGATCCCCTTGAGGATTGCGCTGCCGCTGCTGCTCGAAAAGGAGTTCCCGATGTGGCTGTGGGCTGATGTGGCCGAGACATGGGAGACCATGCGGCCGGATTTCTTGGGCGAGCCGTGTGGCGCGCGGTCGTCACTGTTCGTCAATCAGGAAACGGGCCAGGCGATCAAGAAGATCTGGGAGTCGCTGATCTACACCAGCATGTACGGCCCAATCAAGGTCGGATGAGTCGTCGGGCGGCTGCGATACCTCCGTTGCCCACGTCGGTGACGCCGACGCCCGCCTGGGTCATGGCATGCTCGATGAGGTCTGCGATTGCGTCGAACGAGTTCCAGTCGGTCCGGCGTCGGTAAGATCGCCCCCTAGCACCGGACGAAGAAACAATGACGAACAAAGAAGCGATCACCAGTGACCTGAACTACGCAGACACGCTCTGGAAGGCCGCTGATGCCCTTCGTGGCCAGGTCGATGCAGCGGAATACAAGCACGTCGTCCTAGGCTTGCTTTTCCTCAAGTACATCTCCGATAGTTTCGAGAGCCGCCGTGACGACTTGCGGGCCGAGCTGGTCAATGACGGCATCCAAGGCGAACAGCTCGAACGCCTGCTCGAATCGCGCGACGAATACACCGCAGAGCGAGTTTTCTGGGTGCCACTGGAAGCACGCTGGTCGAATCTGCGGAACCAGGCCACGCGCTCCGACATTGCCACGCTGATCGACGACGCCATCCTCGCTGTTGAACGCGACAACGCGAATCTCAAGGGCAAGCTTCCTCGAGACTATGCCCGCCGCGGCATCGACCCCGTCAAGATGAAGAGCCTGATCGACTTGATCGCCGGCATTGGTTTCAAGGGCAGCCGTGACAAGGCGCGCGACATGCTGGGCCGCGTTTATGAATATTTCCTAGGAAAGTTCGCCGCCGCGGAGGGCAAGTTGGGTGGCGAGTTCTTTACGCCTCGCAGCGTCGTGCGCGTGCTGGTCGAAATGCTCGAGCCCTACGAGGGGCGCATCTACGACCCCGCCTGTGGCAGCGGCGGCATGTTTGTACAGTCCGAGAAGTTCGTCGAGGCGCACGGTGGCCGACGTACCGACGTTTCTATCTTCGGACAGGAGAGCAATCCCACGACGTGGCGCCTGGCGCACATGAATCTCGCCATCCATGGCATTGAGGCCAAGCTAGGCGACCAGCCCGCTGACTCCTTTTTGCGTGACCAGCACCCCGATCTCAAAGCCGACTTCGTGCTTGCCAACCCGCCGTTCAACGTGAGTGACTGGTCGGGCCAGTTGCTGCGCGGCGACAAGCGCTGGGCCTACGGAGATCCGCCGGCGGGCAACGCCAACTACGCGTGGATCCAGCACTTCATTCACCACCTTGCCTACCCTAACGGGAAAGGCGGGGGCGCTGCCGGGTTTGTCATGGCCAACGGTAGTTTGTCGAGTAACACTGGCGGCGAAGGCGAAATCCGGCGCAAGATCATCGAGGCTGACCTGGTCGATTGCATCGTGGCATTGCCTGCACAGCTGTTTTTCACCACCGGGATTCCGGTGTGTCTCTGGTTCCTCACCCGCGACAAGACCGGCCGCAACATCCAACGCGGCACCCCCCACCGCCCAGTCGGTCGCAAGGGCGAAACGCTGTTCATCGATGCGCGCAATCTCGGCACGATGCAGACGCGGGTACTCCGCGTTCTCAGTGGCACCGAAGACGCTGAATGTGTGCCGGGTACGAGTGACCCGCTGCCCTCGTCCGATGTCGGCCGCATCGTATACGCCTACCGTCGTTGGCGTGGCGAGGGTACTCCTGAATGGTGGAACGACGCCGAGCACGGGCCCTGGGCGTTTGCCCCTAGCCCCGGCTTTGCGAAAGGCGCGACGATTGACGAGATCGCCAAGCTCGGCCATGTCCTTACCCCTGGACGCTACGTCGGGACGGAGGAGCAAGCCATCGATGTTGAACCTTTTGCTGAAAAGTACCCGCGCCTGATTGCGGCGTTGGAGGAGCAATTGGCGGAGGGGGAGCGACTGGCGGATCTCCTACGACTACGACTTTCGAAGGTGAGCAATGCCGAGTAACAGTCGACCGGCTTGGCCAAGTGTCGCTCTAACGGAGGTATTCGAAGTCCGATCAGGTTTGTCAAAGCCAGCTTCCGAATTTGGTGCGGGCTTTCCCTTCGTTACTTTCAAGGACGTACTCGACAACTATTTCTTGCCGGAGACGCTCGGGAGCCTTGTGCGATCGACCGAGACGGAGCGGGAACTATGCGATGTCCGTCGCGGCGACGTCTTCCTAACTCGGACTAGCGAAACGCAGGACGAGCTTGGAATGAGTAGCGTCGCGTTGCGCGACTATGAGGGCGCTACGTTCAACGGCTTCACGAAGCGGCTCAGACCCAAGAGTACCCAGCAGATTGTTCCCGAGTACGCGGCTTATTACTTTCGCAGCCCACAATTTCGGGCTGAAATGAGCGCGTTCTCCTCGCTATCCACGCGGGCGAGCTTAAACAATGCCATGCTCGCCCGGCTCAAGATCGTCTTGCCGGATCAAAGGATCCAGGAAGAGATCGGGTACACGCTGCGAGCGTTGGATGACAAGATCGAACAGAACCGTCTGATAGGTCAGTTGTTGGACGAGTTGGCGCGGACAACATTCAAGGCGTGGTTCGTGGACTTCGAGCCGGTCAAGGCCAAGGCGGCCGGGCAGACTAGCTTTCCCGGCATGCCTGCCGCTACGTTCTCGGCGCTTCCCGACCGCCTGACCGCCTCGCCCATTGGCTTAGTGCCCGCGGGGTGGTCGGTTCAACCCTTGTCCAAGGTGGCAAACTTCCTCAACGGCCTGGCACTACAGAAATACCCGCCGATCGGAGACGCAACCGATCTCCCGGTCATCAAGATTGCCGAACTGCGGAAGGGCTCAGCTGAAGGTGGGGCGCTAGCGAACGCCGGTGTGCCGGGCGCCTACGTTATCAACGATGGCGACCTACTCTTCTCGTGGTCCGGCACGCTGGAAGTTGAATTGTGGTTCGGCGGTCGCGGCGCGCTAAATCAGCATTTGTTCAAAGTCACCTCGGACACCTACCCGCGCTGGCTGTGCTTGCACTGGGTACGCCAACACCTGCCAGAGTTCCGATTGATTGCGTCGAGCAAAGCAACCACGATGGGCCATATCAAGCGGAGCCACATCGATTCGGCGCTCGTCGTGGTGCCCGATAGCGCATCGTCGCAGGCTGGGAATGACGTGATCGGGCCGCTTTACGAACTGCATGCAAGCCTCGCCTTGGAAACGCGCAAGCTCGCCATCCTGCGCGACTACCTCTTGCCCCGGCTGCTGAGTGGGGGGGCGCTTGTGAGGGCAGCTCAAGTGGAGTGAACCCATGATCCGTCCGCTCAAGCCCTGGGCATACGGCCCCTTCGAACTCCTGTTGAACGCCGAACTGCACTACCGGGTAGGCGAGGATTTCGACCGTCGTATTGCCATGGTCGGTTTCGACAATGCAATCGAAGTGGCGATAACCACCTACCTAGGCTTACACCCCATACAGCGAGCCAATCGGCAATATGCGCGAGCCGATGTGGAGCAGTGGTTGAGCAACTATCACAGCAAGGTTGGCTTCTTCTTTCAGGAATGCACCACTCGCCAAATCGCTGCGGTGTGCCAGCAAGACGAGATCGTGTGGTACCACAACGTGCGCAATGGTCAGTACCACCAGGGCGGGGCCAACGTGCCGCAGCGGCGCGAGCTTGATGGCGTGCGTGCCGCGGCGATGGAGGTGTTCGCCGTTCTATTTGACGCACCTGACGTAGATGCATTGCTCAATGCACACGCTGCGGCCGATGCGGGGCCGCTTCCGGCGCCCCGCACTGCTGATGACGATCGACTGATCGACAGCGCTTACGAGATGATCGAGGTCGTGGATCGAATGGAATACGCGAGCGACGTTATATATGCGCTAGACCCTGAACGGTATCGAGAGATTGCTCTCGAACTGCGGACGGGCGATTCAGAGTCCGGCGCACAGGAATCGGGCTCATGAGCACGGCCCGTCCCACAGAGGGTTTTATTGAGGATGTGGCTATCGGTCTTTTCCAGTCGCTGGGCGTGCCTGCGCGCGGAAGTGCACAGATCGACGAGACAGGCGAGCGCACGGACTCGACAACCGGCCTCTTGAAGCGTCCGCTGCACTCCGCTCTTCAGCGGCTCAACGACAGCCTTGGGACAAGCAGCTACGAAGAAGTGGCGCGGGTGTTATCGCGCCCGCCGCACTCTACCCTCGTTGAAAACAACCGGTGGTTCCACGAACTTATCACGGGCGGAGTGCCGGTGGAGTACAAGGACGCCGCCACCGGCGAAACACGCGGCGGGCGGGCATGGTTGATCGACCTCGACAATCCGGCGAACAATGATTTTCTTGTCGTGCGACAGCTCACGGTCACAGGGGCGAGCGGCAAGAGCATTCGGCCGGACCTAGTGCTGTACGTCAACGGCCTTCCGCTGGTCTTGATTGAGCTTAAGGACCCGGCCAACCCAGCGGCGACGCTGGACACCGCGATTGATCAGCTCGGGCGGTACATGACGGTCGCGCCCGACTTGTTCTTGCCGAACCTTTTGTTGGTCGCGAGCGACGGCCTCTTGACGCGGGTAGGTAGCATCACCAGCGGCCGACAGCGCTTTACGCCGTGGCGGCCTGCAGAAGGCGGAGAGCCCACGCTGGAGGCGTTGATCCGCGAACTGCTCACCCCCTCTGCGCTGCTGGAGTACCTGCGTTCATGCGTGGCATTCGAGGAGGACGGGCGTGGGAACATCGTCAAGAAGGTGGCGGGGTATCACCAGTTCCGTGCGGTGCGCAAAGCGCGGGCAAGCGTGATTGGCGCGATCAAGACGCCAGAGCGCAGCAGCTATGCCGATGCCGGTAAAGGCGGCGTGGTTTGGCACACGCAGGGCAGCGGCAAGAGCCTGACGATGTTGATGCTGGCTGGCACGCTGGTGGGCGCGACGGAGATGGCTAATCCGACGATCGTGATCGTCACCGACCGTAACGACCTGGACGACCAGCTTTTCAATACCTTCGCGATGGGCCGCGCGCTGCTGCGGCAGGATCCGGTGCAGGCTGACAGCCGCGAGCATCTGCGGAAATTGCTCGACCAGGCCAGCGGCGGCGTGGTATTCACGACGATCCACAAGTTCACGGAGGCGCACGGTGTAATCAGCCAGCGCGCGAACCTTGTGGTCATGGCGGATGAAGCGCACCGAAGCCAATACGGGTTTGTCGAGGGCGGAGCGCGATGGATGCGCGAGGCGCTACCCAATGCCACGTTCGTCGGCTTCACGGGGACGCCGTTGATTGCGGGCGACCGCGTCACGAGGAATGTTTTCGGCGAGTACGCTGATGTATATGACATCCGGCAAGCCGTGGCGGATGGCGCTACGGTGCCGATCTACTACGAGCCGCGCATCGTAAAACTCACGATTGACGAGGCCGGCGCACAAGAGGCCGAGACCAAGATCGCGCAGGCAGCTGCTCGCGACGAAACCGGACTGGAGACGCCGGAGAACATTCGCATTTCGCTGGAAGACCTGTACGGCGCGCCCGAGCGGCTGGAGCGAGTGGCGAAATTCGTGGTCGAACATTGGGAAGAACGCCGAGCCGCTATGGAAGGCAAGGCGATGCTTGTGGTCATGAGCCGCGACATTGCCGTGCGGTTGTACCGAGAGATTTGCAACCTGCGCCCGGCATGGCACGACGACGATGACGCACGCGGTGCGGTGAAAGTCGTCATGAACGAGGGGCTGCCACCCAAAGGAGTGGGTGAGTCGGAAGAGCGCTATCAGGAGAGAGTTGCGCCGCTGAAGACTCACGGCCGGACCAAGGGCAGACGCACGATGCTGGCTAACCGCTTCAAAGATCCGTCCGACGACTTCAGGCTTGCGATCGTGGTGGACATGTGGCTCACGGGCTTCGATGTGCCGAGTGCGCACACCCTGTATCTGGACAAGCCGCTTGCAGGGCACAACCTCATGCAGACCATCGCACGGGTAAACCGTGTGTACGGAGAAAAGCCAGGTGGGTTGGTCGTCGATTTGATCGGGCTAGCCGACCCACTGGCCGACGCCTTGGCGGCGTACGCAAACGCAACAGGCGAAATCGACAAGCCCGTCAAAGACCTTCAGGACGAGGCAATCCCAGCCATGCGCTCCGCATTCGAGCAACTGCGTGCTTTCTTCCACGACTTCAATTACGCTGCGGCGCTTGAGGCCGAGCCGACGAGCGTGTTGCGCGTGTACCTGGGTGCCATCGACTACGTGCTGGACTTGAGGCACAGGGTGGGAGACGAAACCGGTTGGCAGCGGTTCGGCGGCATGGTGAAGCGGCTGTCCACGGCATTCGCGCTAGCCGTGCCGCGCGATGAAACCCGGGAAGTCGGACCTCACCTGGCGTTCTTCCAGCGGGTTGCGGCAATGCTTCGAAAGCGGCTCGCGGATGAAAGTGGCCCAGCAGATGGCCGGGGCGCTGGCTTCACCGACATCGACGCGGCCGTACGGCAGGTGATCGGCGGAGCGGTGGACGCTGGCGAAGTGATCGACTTGTTCGCCGCCGCCGGACTCGACGCCGCTCGGTTGGACATCCTCAGCGACGAATTTTTGAAACGGGTGTCCGCGCTCGACCAGAAGAACCTGGCGCTGGAGACTCTGCGAAAACTGCTTGCGGACCAGATCAAACTCAGTGAGCGGTCCAATCTGATGCAGGCGCGGAAGTTCCGCGAAGCGCTGGAAATGGCGATGCTCGGCTACACAAACAAGCAGATCACGACTGCGCAAATGGTGGCGCAACTGCTAGAGCTGGCGAAGTGGGTTCGCGAGGCGAAGCGACATGGGGAAGACCTTGGGCTGGATGAGAACGAAGCGGCGTTCTACGACGCCCTGGCGGAAAACGGATCCGCCAAAGAGATCATGAAGTCGGACCAACTGCGCCTGATGGCTCGCGAGCTGGCGGAGATGGTAAAGAAAATGCCTCGACTCGACTGGGCCCAGCGGGAGAGCGTGCGAGCAGATTTGCGGCGAAGGGTACGTCGGCTGCTGGCGATGTATGGCTATCCTCCGGATCTTTCGGAGGAAGCTACTCATCTCGTGCTGAAGCAGGCAGAACTGTCTACGGAGTACGGTGAGTCTTCGTCTACATGAGGCTCGGCAAGCGACAGTCGGCGAGGCCCTATTCCAGTCGCTGGGGCCCGCCTCCGGCAGTACCTTGACTTCAGGTCGTTTGCTCAACCTGGCCATAACGTCTTGTTTTGAACTCAATTCATTTGGCAAGATGCTGACGACGCACGCCGTTTTGAACTTTATTTCGAAGTTGTGAACTCTATTAACTTTGACCAGGACACGCTGTCCGCCGCCATCGTCGACCTCGACGGCACCATGATCGATACCGTCGGCGACTTCGAGCAGGCGCTCGCACTCACGCTCGCCGACCTCGGCCTGCCGCCCGTGGATCGCGCGTTCATCGCGCGCACCGTGGGCCGCGGCAGCATGCACCTGCTCACGCAGACCCTCGCGCACGCGGGCGGCGCGCCCGACCTCCTGGCAGCGGCGTGGACGCACTACCAGCGCCACTACGCCGACGTCAACGGCACGCACGCCGAGGTCTATCCCGGGGTGCGCGAGGGGCTGGTGGCGATGCGCGCGCGCGGCTGGACGCTGGCGTGCGTCACCAACAAGCCGCGCGCGTTCGCGCTGGCGCTGCTGCAATCCAAGGGCCTGCTGCCGTCGTTCGAGCACGTGTTCGGCGGAGACTCGTTCGAGCGCCACAAGCCCGACCCGCTGCCGCTGCTCAAGACCTGCGAGGCCCTGGGCACGGCGCCCGCGCGGACGCTGATGGTGGGCGACTCGCGCAACGACTGCGAGGCCGCGCGCGCCGCGGGCTGCCCGGTGGTGCTGGTGGGCTATGGCTACAACCATGGCGAACCCGTGGCCGACGCGCGGCCGGATCGCGTGATCGACCGGCTCGACGACCTCGCCTGAAGCGCCGACGAAAAAGCGGCCCGCGGGCCGCTTGCGAGGGGAGCGCGTCCGCCTCAGGTATCGAGGTTGAACGCCAGCGCCACGGCCGCCGTGTGGCCCTTGGGCGTGGGCTTGAAGCGCCATTGCTTGACGGCGTCCATCGCGGCGGCGTTCAGGCCGGCGTTGGTGGTCTTGGTCACCGTCACGACGTCGACGACGCCGTCCGGGTTGACCTCGAACTTCACCTCGACCTCGCCCTTGCGCAGGCGGCGCATCGTGGCCACCGGGAATTGCGGGTCGGCCGACTTGATCATGATCAGGCCCGGATCCGGCTCTTCCTCCACCGGCGGCAGGTCGACCTGCGGCGCGGTGGCGGCGGGCGCGGCGATGCCGGCGGCGACGCCGGCCGACGAGACGCCGGCGTCGAGGCCGCCGGTGCCCATCGCGCTGGCGTTGCCCGGCGCGGTGGCCAGGGACGGCGCCAGGGCGGCCGGCGCCGCGGCGACGACGGGCGCCGGCGTGGCGTTGGCGATGTCGGCGCTGCTCGGGGCGGCGCTGGCCTGGGCCGGCGCGGGGGCGGGCGCGGGCGTCGCGGCGGCGACCTTCACGCGTTCCGGCGCGGGGGCGGGAGCGGCCTTGGCCTGCGGCGCGGGCGCCGGCGCGGCGGCGGGCTTGGGCGCGGCGGCGGCCTTGGGCGGGGGCGTGGCGGCCAGCACGCGGATCCAGTACATGGTCCGGTCGGTTTCCTTCTGCGCCTTCTCTGCGGCGGCGGAGGCGGCGGCCGACGGCGCGATCGCCTGGGCCATCGACGCCGTGCTGGCGACGGCGCCGCCCAGCATCAGGACGCAGCGCGCGATGATTCTCAGATCAGTCATGGCGATCGTGCTCAAGTGACACGTTGCAGGCGCAACGCCGGAGCTTCTGGCTCCGTCGTGCAGGTGGGGTCCCGGGGGCAGGCTGCGTCCCAACGACGTAAACGCAGCGTTGCGGTGAAGTTTAGCGACAAGTAACGACATGCAAGGCCTATGCCGGGGAAAAGGGATTGCCAAACCCCGCGGAATGCGCA
>FSZS01000098.1_pt1 | contig 12794 bp, 17 predicted proteins | sample 1638881 | NCBI WGS metagenome assembly FSZS01 (sample SAMEA3914813, study PRJEB12502) | metagenome | biome: forest; material: soil | place: Canada | collected 2011-07-07 | depth 0.3 m
CGCCCACCCAGCCCTCGATGCGAGCTTTCGGGTCTTCGCGAAAGGCGGGGTTCGAGAACCACTGTTCCTGGATCGCCATCCAAGGGTTCACCGCGCAGGTACGAAGCAGTTCCTCTGGCAGGTCGGCGAGCCATTGGGGCCTGGTGAGCGCATTGTTGTCGAGGAAAAGCTCAAGAACGCCTTGACCGCGTGCAACGTTGAGGAACGGCCAAATCACGGCAGTACCCGATTCGGTACGGTGGCAGCGCTGCAGATAGGGGACGGCTTCGTTCATGTGCGATGGTGATCTTAGGGTGGAAAGTAGGGAGATGGGCAGATCGTCGGGGATGGTCGGTTCGACCTGAATCGAACGGCACGTTGTCCTGCCATCGCACTAATCGGCACACTCGTGACCGCAATCAAGGGGTACGGCGACTGCCTTTGTGCCTGAGCCGACGGGGGAGTCTGATCTGAGGGGGATGGCAATCGCTGCTTGCTGCCGTTGCGGACGGCGCCTGTTGGGCCCGAACTCGGCCTTGTGGCACGTCGGGGCTTCAAACCAGGATTGCGTGTCCGATAGCGTTCGACGCGAGGGCAGCCGATGGGTCGAGCTACTCGGTCTTTGCCGTCTTCTGAATGCAAGTGCAGGTTTGCACCTTGTGCTTAAAGAACGCGTCCAAGGGTAGATCGCCAAAGCCCCAAATCAGAGTCCCTGCAACCAACAAGATCACCTCAATTTTCAGGAGATGTCGGCTTGCCTCGTGGATAGCTTCGGACTGAATCGGCCCGGGTTCCGTGGAGGCCTTTTGGTTTAAGTCAGACCGCGATGACGACCTGCGCGGCGAGATGCCGGTAGTTGTTTGCCTCAGCCTCGGCGGGCGGGATGTAGCCGATGGACTCCAGCAGTCGATGGTGGTTGAACCAGGACACCCATTCGAGCGTCGCAAGTTCCAGGGACTCCTTGGTCTTCCAGGGCACCCGGCGATGGTTCAATTCGGACTTGTGGAGGTCGTTGATGGTCTGGGCCAGGGCGTGGTCGTAGCTGTCGCCGTTGCTGCCAACCGACGGCTCGACGCCGGCTTCTGCTAACCGCTCGCTGTAGCGAATCGACACGTATTGCATTCCGCGATCCGAGTGGATCACCAGACTGCGATCGCGTTCCGGCTGCCGGGTGTACAGGGTCTGCTCCAGAGCATCGAGAACGAAGTCTGTCGTCATCGAGCTACTGGCGCGCCAGGAGCCATCAACGGGCAGCTGCGAACGCCATCCAACTGAATTTGTTCGTTGCCAGCGCGTCGGCGCGAGCCAGCTGCTCTCTAACAACTCAGAACCGGAATCCTCACCATGAATGCCTCGAGCGCATCGCACGCAGCCCTGACACCAGCCAACCTCCAAGCGGTGTCGTCCGCCCTTGCGAAATACACCCGCGTCCAAATCCAGGAGCGGCATTGGCACCGTGCCGGCTTGTCGTCCCATGACACACCGGCGATGCTTGAGCCAGCGAGAAGAGGGCACTCGGCGTGCATGAGCGGCCAGGTTCCTCGGCCGCTATGGTTCAATTGCGCCGTGGAGACCATATCCTGCAGGCATCAAGACCCAACCACCTGGGATCGAAGGGAAGGGTGGGATGCCCTCCGCACGGCCTTGCGCGTCGGCCAGGCGCTGCGCCATTGTCGCGAACAGTCGATCTGCGTCGGGCGCAGCCAAGGAGAGATCAAGCCACTCATCGAATTGCTCTCGGCACACGACCAGGACCCCATCGCGTTCGACTTTATCGACGCTCGTGTACAACTCGGCGGCGGTCATGGTCGTAGCGATCACTGGGACGACCTGGATATTTGGAGAGTCCCGCTCGACTAGGTACTGCCGAAGTCTTGCCGCTCGTGCAACTAGATTCGAGACCTTGTCTTGCTTGAGCACGGCCATCGTGCACTCGATCAGAAGGAGCCCTCCAGAGTTGCATCGCGCGACGACGTCAACAGCATCCTTGGTCCTCCTGCCAAGTCCCAGGTGGAGCACCTGAAAGCCCAGCAAAGACGCCAGTGAGGCCAGCGCGGATTCCAATGCGGGGGCGTTGTTCTTGAAATCGCCCTCGTTGTGCAGCGCTTGGCGGATCGAGTCAACGCCAGTGCCGGCGCCGACGGAGTCCAGGGTCAAGCGCAGTTGGTTCTCGCCCGAGGCATCGACGATGACACGTTCGTGCTGGGCAAGTTGCCCATAGACGGCGATGCAATGGACAGTCGCCCCGCTTGGAACATCGAGCTCCAGCGTTCCGCGTTGGCGTCCAGGCTCATTGGCGTCGGCCCATTCGATGCGGTCTCCTTCGATTGATTCGCGCCGGACAACCTGCCCTCGAGCGAGGATCCGGACCCTGAGAGTGACCTCGACTTCGTCCAGAATGTACTGCGTAGCAAGAGAGATGAACGCCGTCTTGTCGCGAACATACGAGCTAGGATCGATCTCAAGGGCGTTGGGAACCTCCACATCGACGGAAATGTTGCTGCCCTGAAGGTTGCCCAGTCGGTACTCATTGGACAAGTCGGCCAGACCGTTGAAGGGCGTTTGGGATGCTTTCAACTCCCAGTCAATCTCGGTCCGTTGGTCCAGGAACGCGAACTTCGGTGCGCCATTCAGAGTGAGCACGGCAACTCGCTTGCTTTGCGATAGAGCGCTCTCCTCGAATGGGCGCGCGTATGAACTGTGCGCGTTGGATTCGTTGCCGGGAAAGCTGAGGCGCAGCGACGGCGTGACGAACTCTCCCGGTCCAACCACGGTATTCACAAAGCCCTTGGGATTCTGGCCGATCTCGCTGAGACGAAAGTGCCCGGCCCTCACGTTCTCGGTCTCGAACTGGCGGGGCAGGTTGCTTTCCTCAGCGGCAGCCCCTAGGGTCATGCGCGCCGCGACAACGACGAAGTCAGACGCCTTCTTGACAGCGAAATAGGCGATGGTCGCGTCATTTCTCCCATCGATCAGACACGTCGGAACCTTCTCAAAGAAGGCTCGAATTCGCGTCTCTTCATGTGTTCCGACGGTCATGGTTTCCCAGCGGTAGTTCTAGGTAGCGGAGTATGAAGCAGGTCTCGGTCGACGGCGGCGACGACGGGAGAGCCGTTGTCGATGTCTCCAACTCGCTACGAATGCAAGTGCGTTGGTCCAGCGGGTATGCGGCTTGAGGTATACCGACAGCAATGCCGTCATGCCGACGGTAGATCGACCGCCGCGACATCACCACGGCGCTCAGCCAACCTGATCCCAACCTGCGAGGGAGATTTCTCATGACCATGACTCGAAAATTCAAGCTCGGCGCCATCGTCTCAGGCCTGTCCATGCTCATTGGCGCAGCAGCCGGACTCAAGGCGCTGGCCGCGCCTAGCAGCCAGCCTGCAGCTTCGGCGCAATCCAGTACGGCGATCGGAGGCAGCGTATCGGTCGTCGGATCGGGCAACAACGTCATCGAAGGAAATGCCAGCGGCATTGGAAGCGGGAACGGAAACGTCAACATCTTCAACGCGCCGGTGACGAACGCGCTTCCGAAGGTGGCGGAAAAGGAGCCTGCTCCGACAAACGCGGTGAGCGAGCAGATTCACGGAAGGTGGAACAGTCACTACACTTTTCCAACCGCGCTGGGTACCAACGAGGTCAATGGTTACACCACCTTCCTCAGGAACGGTTCGTACAACTTCCAAGGCACGCAAACCGTGCATGCGAAGGCCCAGGGCAAAGACGTTGTCATTCAATGGGCGGTATCCGATGCTGGAAAGTGGACGGCTCGCGACGGACTTCTGACGGTCGAAAGCAGCGGAATGCGAAGCAACGTCGCCTCCATGACTGTCGACGGAGCGCCCATCGATGTAGCGAAATTGACTCTTTTGGGGATGCCGCAGCCTCGCCTAGAGGACTACGTTGCGCCGAATTTCAGTACAGAGTTCTCATTGGTCTCAGTTTCTAAGACCGAACTTCATCTCACGGCGGTTGCACCGACAGGTGGCAAATTCGCTGTGACTGCGACACGTCAATCGAATACGTGACATAGCGGCGCGTCAGGCCGTTCGCGTTCGAAACCCAAATCAGTCGCGGGATCCTCGGGGCGCTCTCGCCAGCGTTACTGGGGACCGCTTTCGGCAGCTCGTCGAAGGGCCTCAGCCGGATCGAGTGCGTAGGCCCAAGCCTGCGAGCTCATCAATGCCGAGATGAGCGCCTCGGGAGTGGCGTCAATCACAGAACCGAGCTCCGGCGAGAACAGGTTGGAACCTAGCTCATGTGCCAACATGGTTAGGAACTCGCAAAAGCCCGTGCTCTCTAGCCGGGCGTCGATTCGCGCCGATAGCTCCCCATCGCCTGCGTCGTCAAGCACCACCTCGATTCGATTTCCATCTTCAGAACCGAAAACCAGTATGCCTTGGCACATCTGCCGGGGTTGCCCGAAGCGCTCGGAGAGTATCGCGTGGGCATCGACCACTGTTGACTCGGGTAGCAGCGGCATCGCCCAAGCGCCGCCCTCCGATACCGGAATGGGCAGCCCTGCCGGCACGAAGATGAGGTCGAACTGCCAGATCGCCATAGTGGCTGAATTATGGGTGTCACTGCGCCAGCAGCGCAATCAACGGTGCTTGTCGATGCATCTAGTCTGCGGCAGCCCATGTATCGAACTCGACCGCCGTTCGTCCGTCCTGCATCGGAGCGGGCGAGTAGCGCAGCACGACTTGGACTTGCAACCGCCCGTCATGGAGAAGCTGCCAACGGCGCCGGCCGCCAGTAGCAAGATGCAGTCGATCGCGCAATGCTTTCGGGGGCGTCGTGGAGCCCGTCCAGCCTGTTTGGGGTAGACATGGCGTATAGCACCGTCCAAGCGCGCGACGCGATTTACCATTCAATGGGTTTCCAGCCAGGCCCACCTTAACGCCAAGCTGTACTGAGTACAGCATCCACTTGGAGCACTCATTTGGCAGGGCGTAAGCAATACTCGCACGAGTGGGAAAGGCTGAGGTCCGTACCGGGGGCGACCTGAGTTTTCGGGGATCTCAGGAAAAGTCTATCTAGAACATAGACTTAAATAAGCCTCCTGAGACAACACGGCTGGTTGCTACTGCGGCGGGATGACGAGCGCCAACCGTGTGTTCCTCAATGTCAAGACCGGACACGGCTACAAATAGCGATTGCCGGTGTGTCGCAGGCCGTCAATCCTTTGGGTCGTTCATCATGTCCAGCAGCTTCTGGCGGCGTGCGGCGGGATCGTCTGGGAGTAGTTGCCCGTTGGCCTTCCAGAAGCGTCCCTTCAACCATCCAGGAAGCTTGGCCAGGTGTTCCACCAGAAGCTTCGCAGCCACAGCGTCGACGACCTTCCCGCTGTGGTCGATGATGAAGTTCATGATCGATTCGGCGTCATCAAACGCCATCCCTGGTGGCGCTTTGCTCTCGTGTGCGGGATCGAAGCGAATCGTCCAGCCTTCCGGAATGTCCTTCAGCATGGGCTCCACGTCAGCGACTAGGCCGACTCGAATCTTCAGAGATCGCATGATTGCTCCTGGCTAGTCGCGATGTGTTGTGTACTGTCTAAAACAACAGTATATTGCGTTCACCGCTTGCCATTGCGCGGTCGAGGCCAACTCGATCAAATGCACGGTATCGGTGCTGGGGCGATGTACCGATGGCTCGTGGAGCAGGGATACGTGCTTTCCAACCCGTTCGCCGGCATGAAGGTTCGGGGGGGGGCGTCCATTTCGGCGCCGTTGGACGCGCAGCGCGTCTACGCCCAAGGCAAGTGGTCACTCATGCGCGTCCTCGCCGACAGGCTCGACTGGTGGTATGGCTGGACGAAGGAGGCTGCGCAGCGGCTACGGTTCCTCATCGACTTCTGCTACGCCACAGGTCTGCGGGCGAGTGAGTTCACGGGGGGCACCTTGGGCAATATCGAAGTCAACGGCCGCAACGAAACCTGGCTTCATTTGGTTGGCAAGGGAGCCAAGGAGGGCAAGGTGTCATTGCCGCCACTCGCCCGCGCGGCGCTGGATCAGTACCTCATTCAGCGCGGACTGCCGTTGTCGCCGTCCAAGTGGGAGCCGTCGACGCCGCTGCTGGCCAGGCTGGGCGAGGAAGACGTCGACGTTGCACTCAAGCCCAACCGGCTCTGGAGCATCGTCCACCGCTTTTTTGAGACCGCGGCCGGTGTCCTCGAGGCGCAGAACCCGGCGCTGGCGGAGAAGCTGCGTCGGGCGTCGCCCCACTGGATGCGTCACACGCACGCGACTCACGCGCTGGAACGGGGTGCCGAGCTCACCACGGTCCGTGACAACCTGCGCCATGCCTCGATTTCGACGACGTCCACCTACTTGCACAGCGACGACGCCAAGCGAGACCGGGAGATGGCCGCCGCCTTTGGTGCGAGCCCCCGGAAGTAGCCGCGCTACTTGGCGTCAGTCCGACGCAACCGAAGCGCGCGAGAGGTGTCGTGCCTTCGGCCGATCCGACGCCGCGGTCACGCCGGCGACGGATGCCCCCAGGAATGTGCGAGCCATTTCGCTGAAGAACTCCCGCCCCCAAAGGCCGAGAGCTCCAGATGACCTGTCGACCTTGCCAGCGTCGGCTCCAGAAGGCCGCGCTTGGGGGGGCCTAAGCCCGCTCGAACTCGATCGAGTTGCTCCTGCGCGACCTCCGAAACGTTGCGTGCACGCTGCAGACCTTGCTTGAAGGAGGATCAGGGTGGTTTCACTTCGCGGATTGCCGTTGATTTCTGGGTCTAGAATCCTTTAGGGCTACAACCTATAGGACTCATGATGAGGATAATCCAGATCGCGGCGTTGATCGCGGCATGCTCTCTGGTGGCCATCGGCACGGTAGCGAGCGCTGCTGAACTGATGGACTGCCACATCGACGCCTGGAAGAGCCACGGCGCGGAACTCCTCACGCCGGTGCGTCCGACGATGCGAGTGGAGGGGGACCTGAAGAACGGAGCCAGCCTGGACTACGCCAAGGACGCGCCGATCCTCAACGTGAACATCAAGCTCCTGCGCGTCGGACGCTCGTACGTCCCGTCGAGTGACGTCGTGCTCCATTCCTCCTGGCCGCTCAACCCGGACTACCGCTTCCAGAGCGGCGTGCCGATCAAGGTGACTCGTGTTCTGAAGACGCCGGACGGCCGGAAGCTCGATGTCATCACGACCGCCGACCGATCGGACTTGTTCATTGACCAAAGCGGATCGTTCTGCAATCACGCGTTGGCGCTGCACACTTCGGAAGTGCCCCTTGCGGGCACGCTGTCCATCGCTCCCGATGGCGTGACGCTGGAGCGCCAACTCGACCCCCGCGAGGTCGGCGCCGCAGGGCTACGAATCCTCTACGAAGGAACGACTGCTGGCGCCATGCACTTCCAGGAGGTCTGGGTCAAAGGGAGCAAGGTGATCCAGTCTCGAGATCGGGCGTTCGATCAGTTCGCTACCAGTGTCCAGATCGCCGGGCTCAAGTTCGCGGTGAGCAACGCGAAATCGGATTCGATCAGCGTGTCCTACGACATCCCGGATGAGGTAGTTGTGAGCTTCGGTCAAATGCGAGAGATCCCAATCCAAACCGGACCACCGCAGCCGGGGGAGTAGGTCAGGCACAGGATCCGTCGCACGTACAGGACGACTCGAAGCATGGAGGGGCTATGCCAGTCGAAAGCAGCCCGTTTGAGCACACCCTCGTCGGCGGCGACGACGCAAAGGCGTTCTTGCGAAAGTTGCGCTTCGGCCGCGGCACCAAGGCTGCAGCGGCATCCGCCATCAACGGGCGCAGGCTCGTCGCTGTCTTTATGGCAAGCGGCGCTGTGCCGGTGGTGCTGAACGTCTCGAGCGGTTCGCAAGAACTAAGGACTGACGATAAGCCATGACAGTCGCCTCGAACCCTTCGCGCCCAGCTCGGATTCTCAAGGCGATGGGACCGTCCGAAGGCGTGGGCGCTTTGCCTCGGCACAGGATGAGTGAATTCGTCCAACGGTTCGCAAGCGCGCACGGGGTTGTTGACTGTCGCATCGGATTGCACGACTGGGCTGAAGCGGTGATGCGCGCGGGGGGGGGACGACTTTGACCTCGATGCAACCGACACATTGCCCGCAGCTCTCAAGAAAGAACGCGTGATCTCGGGGCGCGAGATGGCTCGTTTGCTGTCCAACCAGCTGAACGAGGTCACCGATGTCCGATAGGCCTCGACAACAAGTCGCCTCCCCACTCTCGGATCTCAACTTGGTCGCAGCGCTACATCAGCGTCGTCTTGGCTTCGAGGGGCTCTCCATTGTCTTGCTGCGGAGTGCCCAAGCCGAAGCCCTGGCCGTTGAAGCGCCGCCTTCGGTCGAGGTAGCGGCGGCGGCAAGTCGCTTCGTCCACCAAGGCAGAGCTGATCACACATTGAATCCGAATGGAGTTCTGGGCGTCGCATTCAGTGGCTGTGAGCGGCCAGGGCGGCAAGCCGTGGACGAACTGCGAGAGACCTGCGTGTACATCGTCAGTGCCGACTTGAAGGAATCTGCTGTCGACAACGCCACGGCCTTTCTAGTCGATGTCGAAGATCGTATGCCGGAGGTCTTGAGAATCGTTGGCTCTGCTGGGCTCGGTTCCGAACCGCTGCTCAACGACGCCAGGTCGGAGCCTGAACTGCTGAAGGTTGCGCTACCGGGCGAACCTCTCGATCAAATCGGTCAGCACCGCAAGGGTTAGCTGCGCACCGGGGCTTGCAGAATCCAGCATCTCAGCGAAGCGGGAGTCGGGGGGCTCGTGATGAGTTCGGCTTGAGCGAGGGTCGCGGTTGCAGTGCGGCGGGACGCGATGAACCTCGACGTGTGAGGGATCGCATCGATCAGGAAAGCGAGGAGCCGATGGCGGCGTGGTGTGAGTTCGAGATCATTTGGATGTACGGCTTCGATGGACGGCCGCTGACAGCCGCCGACATTCCCGAGGCGGTGGCGGACCTTCAGACGATGGGCAGGTTCCATGGGCTTCAGATCTATCCGGATGCCGAGCCCGCCCCAGACGGACATTGGCAGTATCCCCGGGTAAGCGTCGGCTGGGATCGTGAGGGGGAAGGCTACCTTGTTCAGTGCTTTGAGACCGCTTACTCGGAATCATTCTTTCTCGCCACGTCCAGCTCGCTTTCCGAGCCCGAGATCTATGTCGAGTTGGGTGGGCAAGGCCAAGAACTCTGGCCTCGCCAGCTCTTCGTTCCCTATCCGAGTGTTGTACAGGCACTGGAGCATTTCTTGGCCACTGGCCTGCAGGACACCAGGCTCGCCTGGATCGGTCTCAGAGATTTTCCTCGCCTTGCGGTGGCCTCCAGACGGGATTTGCCGCATCTGATCCGCGAGCCTCGCATGACCAAGGCGGTCGCCGCAAAATCACTTCGCAGGATGAACATTGAACTCGTGACCTTGGCCGAGGAAACGTTCGAGACCGCGGACGAGGCTGCAAGATGGCTCCGTCGCCCCCATCCGATGCTTGATGACGAAACTCCGCTCGACTTCGCCAAGTCGCGCCATGGCGCCGAGCGCGTCAGGGACATCTTGCTGTCGATTCAGTATGGCAATGCTGTCTGACTGACGGCGCGACGATCTTGCGTTTCGTCGGGCTCAGTTGCAGTTTCCGTTGCCGGAGAGGGGGCAAGCCAATCGAAGCAGGTCGAGCGCACTAGCACGCTGTCGAGAGCAACCAAGGCTCAGCTCGTCGTGGTCGCCGACGGCATCACATTGGTCGCGTCGGCATAGCAAGATCAGCAAGCCGTCCGATGAGCGCCTTCGATACCGACGGCAAGGCAGCGGGAACCGACGGCGGCCGCCGTCGGCCGAACCCCGGGTGTGTCGCTGCATACCGGACTCAGCCGCGGCCAGCGGCGTGGGTATGTAAAGCATCATCGCCCCCTGGGGCGCCTCCCGCTCTATGGGTGTCGGCGCGCAAGCTGTCTCAGTTGAGATTGTCGAGCTTCGGGGTTGAAGATGGGCTCCAGTTCTCGAGTTGGTGCAGCAAGTTGGCAACTTGGTCAGAGAGCGGCGACCGCCGCAATTCAGGCGTACCGACTGCGTGACGCCGCCCATCGACGGTGAAAATGAATGCTAGCCAATACGGCGGTTCGCCGGTTCGCGCATGACTGAACACCTCAACCCGGTGTGCGCCCTTGGCGACTAGACCTGGAAGCAAGGGCGACACCAGACCATCGAGCGCATCTGGCACTCGTAGTTCCGCGTTGGGCGTACTGGCTGATAAGGCTGTTGTCCGTCGCACGTTGAGATTCCTCATGTCTCCCCGACAGGCCTCAGAGACCCCCTCGACCCGAGACTACCGGAATGCCTTGCAATAAATAGTATGCCGCTCTGCTCAACGAGGAGCCGCCGCTTTACAGGGCGGAAGTTCGAGCCGACGCCACGAAGGTCAGCTCACTGCATTGCTGCCTGTCGACACTTCATGCGCAGACTAAGGCCGTTTCGTGAACGTATCCGTTCCGGCTGTGATCGACGCCCAATTTCTGTCGGCCGCCTCACCTGAGGTGCGCTGCCATGCGGTGCGCAGTTCGGGAGGATTCGAGCCCGCGACGAGTTCGCCTACCCAGGACGTAATGGCGTGAAACTCATGCCATCGCACGGTAAACGCGACTTGACTTCCGTTGACGGTGCCGGCGAGCGCGCCAGTCACGATTTCGTCGCTGTCTTTGCGATCAATCGTGAATTCGCCAGTAAGAGTGCTCCCCAACTGCTCGAGTTTTATCGTCGCGTTGGCCACAGTTTGCCAAGTGCCGCTCACGTTTACATCGGCTATCGCTCTGTCACGCATGGCTTTGTTGCTCTATGAACCGGCCGGTATCGGATTGATCCGTGCGACCATCTTTGTTTTCAGAACTCGCGTCTGGGAGTCTGCAAAATCTCCGGTGTGTTCTTGCCCAGAGTCGGAGACCAGCACGATGCATCGTTGCTCGTGTTGGTCGAGTTCCACGCCTAGCCAGACCTCTGCAACATTGATGGATCTCCATCCGTCCTCTAGGCCATCGCGAGGCTGAGGGGTAATGCACAACAGAGACGCGATATCCGCATCGAGAGACGCAATGCATCCTACGAGGTCCTCATCCCAGTGCAGCAGGATCGTTGTCTGTTGGTGATGGATAGTTGGTGGCCGGACTGTCAATACGTACCAAGCGGCGGTGGTGGATAGAGTCAGTGAGCGCCAGTAATCGATGCCAGCCTTAGCCAGTTCGGCAGGTAGGGGCAGCCTGTCAACGGAACGAGATACGAACATGAGGGTGGAGGTAGGTCGCGTTGTTGGACGAGCATCGGATCGCTCGGATGCCATGTCAGAGGCTTGAGGGCTTGAGCAGCGCCAAACCCTCGGTGGGGATTCACACAGATTTGCGTGCGCGAGGAGGTCTACGTGGCGATTCGGCAAGTTTGCTGCCGTCGTAACGGCGCGTCCGACCGCCGACAGTTACTGCAGGACTCGTAGGGTTAAGCAGGCTTCCGAATCATGCTTGGATGAGTCCTATAGGTTGTAGCTCTTTAGGATTCTAAGTGCGGAAATCGGGGCCGAACCCCGAAATGGAAAAAGTTAGATCAAATTTCCCTCAAGCCCTGCGTCGCGCTCGCAACGCTTTGGGCATTGCGCAGGAGCAGTTCGATCAGGTGTCGAGCCGCACTTACGTGAGTGTGCTCGAGCGAGGGATAAAGCAACCGACGCTCGGCAAGTTGGAAGAACTTGCCGAGGTAATGAACCTGCACCCGCTTACTTTGCTTGCACTGAGCTACGCACCGAAGGGCGCTGCAGACTGGGAGCGCCTCGTGGCGCTCGTCACGCGCCAAATTGGCGAAGTCTTGGCACTTGAGGGTTCTTGAGTGCGCAGCGCTCAGCTGATGCTGGCTTCCAGTGGCGGGAGACTGCAATAGGCTAGAGCGGGCGGGCCCGTTGAACTTCCAATCGTGGAGCGCAGCAAAAGTTCGCTCAGCGAACGTCGGTTGCGGCGGACTGGCTGTCTTCGGCGCAGCTACTCTGCCCTCTTGGATTGCTGGCGCCCTGCATGGCGCTAGGACTTCAGTCATTACTAGCCGGTGGCGGCGATGGTCGGAGTGGCGTGTCTCCACGGATTGACTGCGACTGTCGCGATCAACGGTGCGCAGTCCCCGTTCGCCGGCAAGGCACCCGAAATTCGGGTCAGTCTCCTGCTGCAGATGCGGTGCTGCATGCCATGTCCGACTTTCTCATGTCCGACATATTTGTGTTCGTGTCCGACTCAAATGTGCGTGGACACAAGCCGCGAGAAGCGTCGAGACCCCACACCTGCTGCCGCGGACACGCCCAATCCACGCGTGGTGACTAATTGCTTCAACACAGGCGCTCAGCAACCGAGATTCGCGGCTGTGCAAGCTCTGACAATTACCAGAAGGTGGCTTGTAGTGCCGCAAGGACATTGCGGGGTGATGGCTCTTGCCGGGTGCTCCTCGGTAGTGGCTTACGACAGGCTCGCTGATTGCGGTCGGGCATCGTCTACCGCATCGTCGCTGATTCGCCCCTCTGCTAGATTCTTCAGCATGTCGATAAGCGCCCCCGTAGAGAGCTTATCAACTGGCTCGTCGGACATCGTCGATAACGCTATGGAAAATCTCTTCTTACAGCTCAGGGAAAGCGGCGCCCTCAGATGGACTTAGCCAGAAGGTCGCCATCGCCGAGGCCGAAGCCAACGCCGTCAAGGCCACCGCCGACGGCGACGCCTATGCCAAGATCAAGGTGGCCACCGCCGAAGCCCAGTCGCTGCAGGTGCAGAACGACGCGCTGGCCAAGAACAAGGACGTGCTGGAGCTGCGCCGCATCGAG
>FSZS01000203.1_pt1 | contig 12746 bp, 10 predicted proteins | sample 1638881 | NCBI WGS metagenome assembly FSZS01 (sample SAMEA3914813, study PRJEB12502) | metagenome | biome: forest; material: soil | place: Canada | collected 2011-07-07 | depth 0.3 m
GCTTCAGGGCGATCAACCAGACCCTCGGCCACCCGTGTGGGAATGTCGTGCTGCGCGAAGTGGCTGCTCGCCTGCGTCTTCTGGGCGGCTCCTGCATGGTCGCGAGGCTCGCAGGAGACGAGTTCCTGGTGTTGCTTCCGGGCGACCCCGAAGCAAAAGAAGCGTCTGCTTTTGCCGGCCGCTTGATCGCGGAAGTGGCTCGCCCGTTCAGCATCGGAAGCCGCGAAGCGTCGCTTTCGTGCTCCGTCGGCATCGCGATGTATCCGCAACATGGTGCCCTGTCGACGATGATCGCACACGCAAGCGTGGCCATGCGGGCGGCAAAGGGGCTGGGCGGTGCAGGCTACTCGCTCTTCGAGCGCAGGATGCTCGGCGGCGTTCGCGATGAAATCGACCTCATTCGGGATCTGCGCGTCGCCCTGGAGCGTCAGCAGCTCGAGCTCTACTACCAGCCGAAGATCCATGCGCCGACCGGCGAGATCACTGGCGTCGAGGCGCTGCTTCGATGGAACCACCCGGTCCAGGGCGTCGTCAGCCCGGCCGTCTTCATCCCGCTCGCAGAGCGTTTCGGCATGATCAATTCGCTCGGCCGTTGGGTCATTGGCGAGGCCTGCCGCCAGGCTCGGGCCTGGCGTGATCAAAGCCTTCGCATGCGCATTGCAATCAATCTGTCGATGCACCAGCTGCGGCAGGCGGACCTCGCGGCCCAGATTTCGGATGCCTTGCAACAGCATCAGATCAACCCTGACTTGCTGACCTGTGAGGTGACCGAATCCTGTGCGATGGAAGACATTGATGTCACGATTGCCGTTCTGACGCGCGTCGCCGAACTGGGCGTCCACATCTCCATCGACGATTTCGGAACCGGCCACTCCAGCCTGTCCTACTTGCGCAAGCTGCCTGCGCATGAGCTCAAGATCGACCGCAGCTTCGTCCTTGATCTGGAGGGCAGCTCGGATGCACGCAAGGTCGCATTTGCAGTGATCAATCTTGCGAAGTCGTTGAATCTGAAGGTCGTTGCAGAAGGCGTCGAAACCGAAGGGCAGGAGAGCCTGCTGCGCGATTTCGGTTGCGATCAGTTGCAGGGCTTCCTGTTTGCCAATCCGATGACTGCCAAGGCTCTGTATCTGTGGGCTTCCGACGAAGAGGGCCCGAGGAAGCTGAAGTTCCGCGATTCGCTGTTCAAGGACTCGAGCGACACGATGCCCGCTCCGTTGGGATCCTGAAGACGTTCGTCAAAGGCCCCGCTGCGCGGCAACCGCCATGCTGCCCGATCCTCTCAGAATTGCCAGGACGGCATTGCTGCTTGCGGCCGGGTTGCCGTGTGCTCGATATCAGAAGGAAAGATCGAGATCCAACGGCGCCTCCGCAGCCCGCGCGGAGCGGCCGTGGTCCGGCAGGGCGTTGTCCATGAGCCGTCGTGACTGCTCGAGCCTTTGGTCGGCGACGACGACGCTGTCGGGGAGATCCCGCAGAGCCTGGCGCAACGCAAATTGCGCGCTGTCGATCGCCACGGCAGAGTCCGCGAGCGTCTTGTTGGGAAGCGCCGTTCGCGCGCAGGTCAGGTATTCCAGGGCACAGGTGATTCGCGCCCGGGCCAGATAAATCGCATCGTGCATGTTTGGCTCTCCTCGAGATTCGGCGCACTCGCCGCGCCGATAGCTGCCACTCTAGTGACGATGTGCTTGCCGGATGCCTCGGATCCGAAGTCCGGTGGCGCACGACGAAGCATGGACCCGGGCGACGGTGCATCCAGCACGGCAATTCCGACTTCGAGCCAGACGTCCGGGCAACGCTGCCCGAGGGGCGGCATGTGGCTTCGTGAAACAACGCCGATGCACATGATGTGCACCGATTTCGAATCCTTCGCAAACCGATCCCTGCCTTCGGAGCGCGCGGGTACGGTGCACCGCTCGGCTCGAACAATGTGCTGGCAGGTCGCATCCTCGATGCGTCCGGGATGCGGCGGCTCTTGCGATGGCGAATCGAGGAGGTTTCCCGGCGCTCCTCAGCATTCAACGAAAGACTCACGATATGACGGCGACCTCTGCCGGCCGGCTTTCCAATGCGAAGGCATCGGCGACAACGATATCGGCCGGCTCGCCAACGAAAGGGGCTTCGGCCATCGATCGAGAGCTCGCACGTTTCGAGGCTGCGACTGCGGTCTTCGTATCGGCTTCGCGAGCGGTCCGCCCTTTGCCGTCGGAATCAATTCCATTCGGAAGAACTGCGCCCGAACATCGACGCGCGGCCAGGCCTCCGTCGACATGCGCGGCAGGGCCTGAGCAGCCGTTCCCGGACACACTGGTGCCCGAGGCGTGCGCTCGCTCGCCCGAGCGCCAGGCGACGCCGGATGCCGCAGCGGTGACTGAGTGGCATCCCACCGTTCAGATGTGGCCACGCGACGACGACATCGATCGAACGGACCTCGAACCGCGCAACGCCGCTGCTGAGAGCAGCCATGCCATGCCCGCCCTCGGCGCGCACGCGTTGCGCGGCGGCCGACCGGCGTTCATGCTTTTGGCGACGCTCGCGCTCGCATTCGCATCTGCCTTCGTCGGGCTGTCCGCTGCGCAAGAAGCGGCGTACGGCGTCGCGTCCTGGCCGATCTCCAATCCTTCGCTTCGCCTTTGTCTGGCGTCTGCGGGATCGGCGATGTCAGGTGCTGAAAGCCCCGCCATTGATCCGCTTGCGCGGCGGTGCTCGACCCCGGATGGCCATGAGGCTGGTTCGTCGACTCGTTCCGCATCTGCTAGATAGCTCATCGTGATTCCCTCGTTCCTGACCCGGACACAACAGCCGGACAATCCAAGCGCGGGCCGTCGAGGCAGACCCACCCCTGGTGGCCTCCGGTCGACGGGAGCCGAGGCAGGGTTGAATGCCACGCCTCGAACCACGGCCGCATCGCCGCCTCGGCCTACCGTCTACTCCGAACTGCCGCCGCGCGGATTGCTGGCACAAACCATCGTCACGCTCGCACCTCGTGCACCGTTGCGTACCGAACTTCGTCTCGACCGCCGAGGGCTCGCCTCCACCGTTCCCATGCGTCGGTGCTCCGAGGTCTCCCCCGAAGAAATGCCTCTCGCCGGATACCTGCTGGCTCGGGCCCTGGACGGCCGCAAGGTGGAGGGAGATGACTTCGAGCGACTGCGAAGTGCGAACGAATCGGTACTCGAAGCTCGAGCCCTGCTGGCGTTCGGCCGCGGCAACACCAAGGAAGACAACGATCGGAGCCACGGTGAACCTTACAGACGGCTCGTTGGTGCACGCGGCTTGGCCGAACGTTACGGCACGCCCGCCACGGCGGCTTGCGCGATCTGGGGCGGGGCAGGAAACTGCGGCGAGCACGCCCTCTTGGCGACCTTCGCTCATGCTGCGCGACTGGACACGGGATGCAAGGAAGCGGTCACGCTGCTCGGCAACGTGTTCATCGACCACGGATGGGCGGAATCGGCCATTCCCCGACCTTGGAATTTCTCGTCGTTGTGGAAGCCGGATGCAGAGGCTATCGTCCTCGACGCATGGAAGGACGGTCCCGCCGTCTTTGCTCCCGACAGCACGAGAACGCAGGTCCAATGGCTGAGTGCGTTCACGTTCCGTAGGGTGTCCTCGCCCGAGCCGGAGCTCCTTGCAGAAGCGAAGAGCGATGCGCTGGCGATCGCGAGCGAGCATGACCCGCGCGCCCTCTCGGCGCAACCGCCGCCAGGATGGCTGCTGTCGAACGCCCGATCCGTCGTCAGCCAGGGTTTCCTGGAACGTGTGTCAGGCAAACCGGTGCCGGCAGAAGACGTGCTCGAGGTCGTGCGAAGGAGCAACTCCGCCATGCACTCGGAGAGCGTTCATGCTGCCATGCCCGCGGAAATCCGCAGAGAGATCCTGGCCGCAGGAATCGCGCGCGAGTTGATGGCACCACCCGAATTGCCGGAACGCCTGCCGCCTGGGCAAGGTAGGGTGAGGTCGGCGGCCGCACGGGCACCGGCCATCGTCGACACAGTCGGCAACCTGTCGACGGTCATGCCACGCCGGTACTGGCCCGTGGTTGCGCCGTTCACCTTTCACGGCCTCGCGGCCGATGCGCCGGATGTAGCACGCATGATCCGACGACGTACCGATGCCTGCGCCGCAATCCCGCCATCAGCAGTGCCCGCAACTCACCCATCTGCAAGGAGCGAGTAGGTGTCGAGTTGATCAGGGCCATGTCAAGGCTGAGCGCGGCGCGTCAGCACGTCGCGCCGGAGAGCGCCGCCGATGCCGCCCGTGCTCCGGGCTGGAGGCCGGACAACTCGCCAGCTACCTCACCAACGAGGGCAATCTGCAGACGACGCCCTCAGGTGGAGCGATGGCTCTAGACGCTGCCGCCCGATGATCCGTACGCGCTACTGCGCTTCCATCACAACTGAGTGCCGAGCGTTGCGTGACCGAGCGAGTGCGGTCTCTTCAGCCAACTCCGTTGCATGCTCTTCAGTCGAAAGCGGCGATGGGCCCTGCACCTGACTCCCCGCTGTGCCGTTCGACCCACGAGGTCATCAGGGTCCTGCACAGCGCGGGCTCGAGCTGGCCCCGGTGGATCATCACGTTCTCGTGACCTTCGCGAGCCCGGGCGTCCTGCCACTGGCGATTGCGGCCACGTTCGACGTCGGACTTGACGTGGCAGGCTGCGAAGTCCGTGTCGCCCAGCTCGTGCAGCTGTGGCCCATGGACCGCCTCCCGCGTGTGGAGGTGCAGCCACATCGGTCGCGGCACCGCGCCGTTGCGCAGCGGCGCGAGCTGCAGCTTGATCTCGAACAACGTGCCCGGCTCGCGCTTGAGCGCGCGCGGCGCCTCGGCGGGAACCAGTTCGCCGGCGTCGTGCAACCGCGCGACGTACGCCTGCGTCGGGAACGCGTAGGTTTTCATGTGCTCGATGGTGTCGGCAACCATGCCTTCCCTGAGAGCCCGGGCCACTCCCTTGACCTGGGCCAGAAGCGACCCGAGTTGTTCCGTCTGTTGGTGCACCGTCACCACCTGCGCACTCTTCAGCTGTCGGCGTTCCTGCGGGTTGTTCAGCTCGGAGAGGCAGGCTTGCATTTCTTCGGCTTGCGCCTCCAGGCGCTTCACGGCTTCTTCCACCACGTAGACGGCATTCTCTGGCGAGAATTGCGACCGCGCCTGTGAGACTTGCCGCTGTTGCGCAGGCAGGTCGAACGCCAGTACGCGTGCCAGCCGCTGCACCAGCGGCTCGCCCGACGCCGACGCCGACGTGCTCGCCACGGCCTGTTGCCCATCGACGAGCAACTTCGTGCCCAGTGCCGAGCGCCCGAGCACCCTGGGCGGAGCGCGACCGGCCGGGGAAGACGCGGCCGCGGTCGGTGCGACCGGTGCGGCGGCAGACGCGGTCTTCGCAGCTCCCCCGGACCTTGCTCTGCCCTTGCCCTTGCCTTTGCCCGCTCCGGGCACCGGGATCGCTGCCGACACGGGGGGCGGCCCCGACGCGGTGTCCGCCGACGCGCGCTGCGGGCGCGCCGCCGGCGCTGCCTCCCCGGGCGGCTCGGCATGTGCCAGCAGCGTGCGCCTCACGTCGTCCGCCGTCACCCACACTCTCTCTACCACCTTGTTCAGCAGGCGCACCGGATCGTTCTCCGCGTCGGTTCCCGCACCAAGCTCGTGCAACCGGGCCGCGGCGATTTCCAGCCCCGATGCGAATTCCTGCAGTCGGCCGATCGCGTCTTCCAGCACGGCCCGGGTCACCTCGTCCGCGCGGGATGCCGTCGTCACCACCGGCGCTGCCGTATTGACGGCCGGATGGATGTCGTGGGGGAACGTGGCCAACACCTCCATCGCCTCGATCCACGCCGGATCGTCGAGCTCGTGCGCAGGCGAACTGGAGCCGAGGATGAGCAGGGTGAAGCCCACAGCCGCATCCAGCGCCGCGAATCGCGTCAGCATGAGCTCCCCGAGCTTCATGCGCACGACACTCTCCTCCTTCTCGCGCTCCCGCGGCGATGTGCCCGGGACGTGGGTGCTGATCGTCATCATCATGGACAGCACCTTGTCGGCGAGCGCGGCCTGCTGGTCCAAGAGCCGCAACGTGGCTTCGTTGTGCTCATTCACGGCCGCCCAAAGCCTGTCGACGTCGATGATCTGCTCCCCGGGTCCCTTCTTGAGGTTGACTTTGAGCAGCTTGCGCAGCAGTTTGCCGGCCTTGTCCTTCTTGGCGAGTTGCTGGGTCAGCGCCGGTTCGCGCAGTTCGTAGATCCGGTAGTCCGCAGCCGTCAAGCTGCCGCGTAGCTCGCGCACCCGGCTATCCGACAACGTACGTACGGCAACGCGCCTGGGCAGGCTCGCGTAGTAATCGAAAACAGCCTTGCCGTCGTCGATCAAGCGTTCCAGCGACTCGGGCGAGCTGACCTGAGCCACCAGTCTCGCGCAACCCTCGAGCGGTTGCAGCAGGCGCGCCATCTGTCGCTGTGCCGACGGAACCGAAACTTCGTCCGCCGCGGCCGGCTGCGGTCGCTGCGCCGGGCCTTGCGCCGCAAGGGGCAGGCTGGCGCGCGGCGCAATTGCGGTGCCGGACGGCCCGGAAGACCGCGCCCGCAGCGTCAGACCTTGCAAGTCACCGGACGGCGCTGCCACACGCTGTGGCGGGGCACCGGATGTTCCGACGTCGGAGTGCGCCGTGGGTCGGGTCGGCGAGGTGGACGCCCGCGCAGCGGGTGTGCCGGAGACATTGACCATGGGCTGCTGATCGGGGCTGCGGTGGCGTCTATGGTGCGACGGACAGACCGTGCGCGCGCGGTCCGACGCGAAGCGCGTCGCACGCAAGCGAAGGCGCGGCGGCAAGTTCCAGGCCGCCTGGATGCGGCTTGCGGCCGAGCCGAAGCACGCAGATTTCATGCGACTGGCTGCGGGCTCCCGATGGCGATGGCGCGCGAGCAAGGCTTCGCGAAATGCAACGTCGCATCGTGGCGAGACCGATGACCGTCACGCCTCGCCCAATACTTGAGGCTTCCACCGTCTTGGGTGTGGTGCCTGCGGTTCGCAGGTCTGCCTCGTTTATTCAGGAGCCAGCAAATGCCGCTACGTATTCCCGGATCAGTTCCCATCGCGTGAGTCCCGATTCGCCGAAAGCCTCGGAGACTTCCAGCCGGGGCCGCTCCAAGCCGCAGGACCCTCGACAAGCCGCCAACGCCAGCCCGCTCTTCGCGCGCGCCAACCGCCATGCGGAGTCCGAGAAGACCGCACGCCGCAGGTCGTCGTCGACCATCGACAGTCTTGCACGCATGACCGGGTCGGCTCTGAAGACCACGAAGAAGGAGACCGGCAAGTTCTTCACCAAGACGATGGGAAAGCTGGAAAAAGCGATGCAGAGTTCGTCTAACCATGCCATCGCCCACGAAGATACCGATGAGGAGCGCTACTATCGCGTTCGCATGCCGGTATCTGGTCACGATGCCCGCCCCGCGCCGCGCATCGCGCCGTCAGCAAAACGGGTCGGGAGAGCGCCTTGTCCCGACCCAAACCTACACGCGGCCCCTGACGCTGGCCGAACGCAAGGCGGCCGGGGATGCCGCCGCCTACGCGCCCAGCGGAACACTCCCCGACTACGGGGGCGTGCGCGTGACCACCGGACGTCCGAGCCGGGCCTACGCCAGCCCCACTCGATCGTCGGCGATGTCTCGCGAGGAGGCTCAGCGTCGCTACGAGTACGAACGCAACGACCATCAAGACGCGATCGACAATGGTTACTTCTGATAAGCGGTGAGCCCGGCTGGTCGCGGGGACTCTGGTGCGATTCACGCCTGCGGCCCAGTCTGCGACCGCTCAGAACCGGCTTCGCCATCTTTCAATTCAATCGCGAGGACGCATGTCTCCTTCGGGTTCTGGTCGCAGCAAGCTCGACGGGTTCTCGACGCTATCTGTCCAGCAGTCACTGCGTGAGATGCGACGCGAGCGGTGCATGCCGAGATGAGAGAAAGGGCTCTACGCCATTTGATTTCGGAATCCGGCGCAATCGGCGCCGCCGTCGCTGCCGTCCGCGCCGCGGTCGCAACGGCGCATCGTTGCCCATTGCTGCGCCCGGATTCGCTCTCCGTACCTCAACTTCGCGCAGCAACGCAAGGCAGAGACCTGTGGCAGGCCACACTTGCTGAGCTTCAGCAATCGGAATCAAGACAGGAGTTCCCGTCATGGGCATCGGACCAGTCTCACGCAGGAAGACATCGCTCGCAGCGCTCTGGGCGCGCTGGGGCGACGCCACCAGGGCCATCCCGTCGGAAGCTGCTCAGGCCCCGCGCCCGGATCCGAAGAGGCTGACGCCGCCCTTGGGACTTGCGGGACGCCAGAGACGCATTGCTGCGCCACCCAAGTCGATGCTGCAGATGGCGCCGCGCCAGCCCTCCCCGAAGGTGGCAGCGTTCAGCGGGGCCGAGGTCACGGCGGGAGTAGTGAACGCCCGCAGGAAGACGCGGACGAAGTGACAGGCAAGGCAGGGTGGGGTCCGGCTCAGACGCGCGCCATGGTTCTCGACGGTCGTTGAGTGCAGGAAGTGCCGACCGCGCCGTCTACTCCGGCCCCCGCCGGAGCAGCTCGGCGCGGTCTTGTCACCGAGTGCCTGTCAAAGCCAGAGCTCGTGGATGTGCCCGTCCTCGCCGCAGTAAAGCGCGTGTTCCGTGCTGTCGACGTCCCAGGTGTAGCCGGCCGGATTGCGCACAGCCAGTGGCGCGTTGCCCGCAGCTTCGGTGAGATCGTTCTGGTGCCACGCTCCGTTGAACCACAGTTCGTGAACATGTCCGTCGATGCTGCGATACAGCACGTGCTCGGTGTTGTCGACGCTCCAGGTGTAGCCCGCGGGGTCACTGGCCGCGAGCGGAGCGTTGCCAGCTGCGGCGGTCAGGTCATTGTGATGCCAAGCCCCGTTGAACCACAGCTCGTGGATGTGGTTGTCCACACCGCGATAGATCGCGTGCTCGGTGTTGTCGCTGCTCCAGGTGTAGCCGCAAGGGTCGCCGGCCGCCGGGGGCGCGTTGCCGGCCGCAGCGCTCAGGTCGTTGTGATGCCAGGTGCCGTTGAACCACAGTTCGTGGACGTGATTGTCGACGCCCCGATACAAGCAGTGTTCGGTCTGATCGACGTCCCAGGTGTAGCCCGCGGGGTTGCTCGCGGCCAACGGCGGATTGCCGGCCGAGGCAGTCAGGTCGTTGTGGTGCCACGTCCCGTTGAACCACAGCTCGTGGATGTGGTTGTCGACGCCCCGATAGAGCACGTGCTCCGTCTTGTCGACGCTCCAGGTATAGCCAGCCGGATCATTGACGGCAAGCGGCGCGTTACCGGCTGCCGTGGTCAGGTCGTTGTGGTGCCAAGCCCCGTTGAACCAGAGTTCGTGGATGTGGTTGTCGGTGCCGCGATAGACCGCGTGTTCCGTGTTGTCAACGCTCCAGGTGTAGCCGCGGGGGCTGCTGGCCGCGGGTGGCGCGTTGCCAGCGGCCACTGTCAGGTCGTTGTGGTGCCACGAGCCGTTGAACCACAGTTCGTGGACGTGGTTGTCGGTGCCGCGATAGATCGCGTGCTCGGTGTGATCCGCACTCCAGGTGTAGCCGCTCGGATCGCTGGCTGCCAATGGCGCGTTACCGGCGGCGACGGTGAGATCGTTGTGCTGCCAGCCCGCCGCGACGGTCAGGAAGATGTTGTTGCCGCAGCCGGCGGGGCTGTCGGCGTACTGCGGATCGTCGCCGACACCGGTGTCGATCGTCCGCGCCCAATCGCACGCGGCCTTGATCGAGATACCTCCGTTAGGGCTAACGACGGGTTTGGAGGGCAGCGCGGCGCCAGCGGGCGTGGCTCCGTTGAGCGCCTCGATCACGTCCAGCGCCCAGGGGTCGAAGTGCGCCGCGCCGGCCGACTCCTTGGTCGCCGGCACGGCGGAGGCGAACACTGTTTGCTTGGCTTTGCTGTTCTGGATCACGGGGCCCTGGAACGCGCCGGAATAGCATTGCTCCATCGTCACGATCAGCGTGCCAAACGCCGGCATCGGCGCGAGCATCGTGCCGAATTGGGCCGGCGTGATCACCGACGTGGCGTCCACACAGAGCCCCGAGGGCGCGCCATGGTTGTTGGTATGGACCAGCAGCAGGTCCGCCGCCTGCAGCTTGCCGCTCAAGGTGTTGAAGACGGCCTGGAGATTCGCGACGGTCGCCGATTCGTAGACCTGCATCTGGTATGGCGTGTTGTTGCCGGCCCAGTTGCCGATGGGGCCGGAGACGTCAGCAGCGCTGATCGAGCCGTTGTAGCAAAGCACGTAGATGTTGGCCGGCGCGAAGCCAGCCACGTTGACGAGTGTGCGCCAGAAGAATTCCAGGTCCTCCACGTGTCGGCGGTCGGAGATCTGGCTGGTCCATAGAATTGCGTAGCGCTGCTCGCCGACGCCGTTAGTCGCCGGCTTGAAGTTGGTGATGTGGCTGCTTGGCACCCGGCTGAGGTTCGCGGCGGTAGGCGAAGGCACAGTCGGAGCGTGGAACTTGACGAGCCCGACGCTTCCGCCCAGGTCTGGCGGGAAGAGCGCATCCTGCTCTTGCAGCAAGCGCCCCGTCGCGGGGTCCAGGAAGCGGTAGGTGCACGGATGCCCCCAGTTTGCGCCCGGCTGCCGATCGATGAACAGCAGCGCGGCCTCGAAGGGCACAGTCACCGCGCCTTCCGGCAGCTTGAATACGTGCCCGGCGGGAAACGAGCCGAAGGCGAGCGACAGATGTACGGTCGCGGCTTCGCTGGGCGTCAGTCCGGCAATGGCCACCTGCTGGATGCGGGCGACGAGCGTTGTATCGATGAGCATGTGAGTTTCCTTTGTGCTGAAGAACAGGCGTTAGCGCGAATGCGGGGCCTCTATCGGCATCAATCCCCAGTCCTCGGCCCCGTCCGATCGCCAGAGAACCCGCCAGCCTGCCGACAGCTTGCCGAACGACGGCGGACGATTGCTATCAATGGATGTGATCTCGCGCGTGACCGAATTGATCAACAGATAGCGGGTCGCATGCATCCAGTTCGCGCCGGGTGCGCGATCGATGAACGCCAGCCAATGTGGGTCGGGCACCGTGATCGTCTGGTCGCCGGCCTGGCAGTGGCCGGGGGCGCGCAGTGCATCGTCGATGTAGACGACAGCCCGAAGCCGCTCCTCTGGCGTGAGCTGCGCCTGGATTGCCGATGGAAGAAAGGCCGCGTTGTCCATTGGGGCGACTCACTCACTGGTTGAGAGTGGTCCGTACAGTAGAGACCATCACTCCATCCTGCCACCCTGTAGGTTAGGGGGCCATACCCCCGGTGAGTATCGGGATCGATCGACCGATTCCGTCTTGATCGCCGTGGACCTTGACGATCTGGCCCGAAGTCATCTGATCCGTCGAACTCGTCGAGGAAGAAGTTGAGGATCGCGCACTAAGCCCTCACCTCGAGCGAGGCACGAAGCATCTTCGATCCAACCGAGAGATTCGAGACAGCCCATGAAGTCTTCAAATTCCGACCAACGAGGATGAGTGCGACGCCATAACCGCCCTCGGAGCGCTTCCCAGGCCCGCGTATCGATTTCTCGCGAGGTCGTAACGTCAGAGGTCGAGATTAGTCCATTGCGCCGTTGGGGGCTCTGGCAGCGCCAATGGGCGCAGTACCCGGCAGGGTGGGCGGTGAACCGCGCGCGGGATGTGATGACTACGCGGCCGGGTGCGCGCAGCGATGCGGGCCAACATATCGAACCAGTGGTCGACGCGGTAGTGCTGAACGCGTGCTCACGGCCGCACGCCCGAGTTCCGTCCGCACTGCGCGACTCCGCCTGAAGTCGTGGGGCAAGGGGATACCTCAACCTGCACCGTCTCGATGCAACAACGCCGCGCAGCGCTGTACGCCTCCCGATCACGCTGCACCCGCGAAATCGAACAACCTTCACGGAAACACGCGAAGCAGGAGCCGACGGCTGGGCGCTCCACGCAACCGGCATGTGCAGATCGTCGTCACGCGGCCTCGTTCAGCGCTCTTCGCCCTGCGCCCAGGCAGGCCACAACGGTTCGAAGTGGGTGTCGTCGGAATAGACGTAAACCGGTTTGTCCCCAGGCGCGCCAACGCTCGCCAGTTCGGACAGCGTCAGCCGGCCGTCAGGCAGGCGCAAGAAGACGTGCACCTGCACGCCCAGCGCATGTGCAATCAACTGAAGCGCACCGTGGTCGTCGTCGGCCATGGCGCCGGCCTCGGTCAGGCCCAGCCGGTCCGAGGCCGCTCGCAACTCGGCCGCGAGCGACTCCACCAGCCGCATGTCGCCGCCGAGATCTCGGGATTCGTCGAGCGCCAACTGCGCCAACGTGTCGAACCAGCAGATATTGCGGGCGCCGGACGCGCTACCGGGGGTGAACAGCTCACGCATCGGCCGAGCCCAGTCGGCGTCGGCGGGCCAGCGGAAGCCGGGCGGCAGTGCAGCGGTGGGCGAGGCCCGCGTGGGCAGCCAGCCCAACGCTCCGGCAGAGCGGCGCACGCGCAGGCTCAGCTCGCCCAGTTGGCGCATCTCCTGTCGCTGCTCGGACGTCGCCTGGGCCCCCGGGTGGGTGGCCATCTGGGCGCGGAATTCATCGAAGCGCCGGCGCCCTTCGTCAAGCAGGCCTTGCAGCAGCGGCCCGATCTTCTCCCTCGGCACCGGGAATTCGACCTGGCGATTCAGCAGCATGACCGCATCGAGCGCGTGTTCCTGCAGCGCCGCGATCTCGGTCTCCCGCTCCGCCGCGATCGGCCGGCCC
>FSZS01000453.1_pt1 | contig 12698 bp, 5 predicted proteins | sample 1638881 | NCBI WGS metagenome assembly FSZS01 (sample SAMEA3914813, study PRJEB12502) | metagenome | biome: forest; material: soil | place: Canada | collected 2011-07-07 | depth 0.3 m
CTTTCCGGTGATCACCGACTGGACGAGCAAGCCGGCGTACGACCCGATCCAGTATTCGTGCCAGAAGAACTTCATCCTGGGCATCGGCGACGTGAACACGAACCGCGATGCCGATCTGCCGGGGAGCTCGCTGCTGAGTATTCATGAACCGTCCCCCCAGCCGCCTGAGGTACTCGCCGACGCAACTGCCAACCCGCCTGTGAACGTCACCACGTCGACCAACCTCGTTGGCGCGATGGAGAACCCGAAGGACACGACGTTGGGCCACAGGTACGAATGGGCGCACTGGGACACCTACTACATTGCGGGCCTTGCATATGATGCGCACATCCCAGTAGCGGGCAAGGGCGTTCGCACTTTCACGGATCCCACGACCAACGTCACCACCATCAGCACGGCCAGCACCTATTGGCTTGACGTCATGGAATACCAGACCTACGTCAACAACAATATTTACTACTACACGACAAAGTACGGAGGCTTTACCGTGCCAGAAGGCTACGTCTACGGTACGCCTCCCACGCTCGACAGCTGGTACAACAGTAAGAACGTGCTCGGCACCAACAAGCAACCCGACAACTACTTCACCGCCAGCAATGCGGCCCAGATGAAAAGCGGGCTGACCAACGCGTTCTCCAAGATCATTGCTGCAAACAACGGCGCAACCGGCACAGCGCTGTCGCTGCCCACGCCCAACGTCACCTCTACCGGCGCGATAAGCTATTCGGCCACGTACGATCCGACAACCTGGACCGGGCAGGTGATCGGATCCAGCGTCACGTTCGATGCCGGCGGGACGCCGACGATCACGCAACAGTGGAATGCCCGAGACCTGCTCAGTTCTCCGGGCATGACATCCGCCAATCGCATGATCGTCACCTGCTGCACGATCAATTCGAGCGCGCCCGGCCTGCCTTTTACTTCGACTGCACTCACGGGCGGATCTCTCGTCTCGCGCACCAACTACACCTCGTTCGCCTCGGTACCGGGCGTGGCACCTGCCTTGCAGTCGACCGCCAATTACATCGCCTATCTGCGCGGCGACACCAGCCAGGAAATCGCCAACGGGGGTGCCTATCGCACGCGAGCATTCCGCCTGGGCGATATCGTCAATTCCAAGCCTGTCGCCGTCGGCTCGCCCGCGTACCAGTTCTACGAGATCTACAACCCCGGCTACGCCGCCTTCAAGCAGCTCTACGCGGCGCGCAAGAACGTCGTCTATGTCGGAGCCAACGACGGCATGCTGCATGCGTTCGACGGTACAGTGGGCAATACCAGTCCGGCGTCGGGAAGCGAACTGTTCGCCTACATTCCCAGTTTCGTCTACGGGACATCGACCACGGCCGGCACATTGGGCCTGGCCTCGCTCGGTAACCCCAACTTCACGCACCACTACCTGGTCGACGCGACGCCGGGGGCGTTCGACATCGACCTGAACAAGACGAACGGAAACGTCGGCTCGCCCGATTGGCGCACGCTGCTGATTGGCGGCCTTGGCAAGGGCGGCAATGGCTACTACGCCATCGACGTCACCGACCCGACGACATGGTCGAACGAAACGGCCGTGGCCAGCAAGGTCATGTGGGAGTTCACGGACCCACGGCTGGGCTACACCTATGGCACGCCCAGCGTCGTCAAGACAAAGAAGTACGGCTGGGTCGTGGTCTTCACGTCCGGCTACAACAACAGCGACGGCATGGGCTACTTCTTCTTCGTCAATCCGGCCAACGGCGCGTTGCTCGAGGTCGTGTCCACGCCGCCTGGATCCGGTTCCAGGTCGTCGCCCCTGAACCTCGGCGAGCAATCGGCCTACGTCGAGAACTACAACGACATGACTGCCGACGCGGTCTACGCTGGCGACCTGCAGGGCAACCTCTGGCGGGTTGACCTCAGCGCTACCGACACCACGCTCCCCTATTTGACGGCGACGAAGATCGCCAGCCTGACGGACGGTTCCGGCAATGCGCAGCCCATCACCACGCGCCCGTTGATCGAGATCCAGCCCGGCTCGAACACCCGCTACGTACTCGTGGGCACAGGCAAGCTGCTGGCCGACAGCGACATCGTTTCCGGTGCGACGCAGTCCTTCTATGCCATTGCCGACGGCGTTTCGACTTCTGGCGCGTTCTACGGTTCCAAGTCCCAGCCGTTGCCTCTGGGCGTGACCTTCCCGATCACGCGCCGGGATCTGAATGCCAATACGTCGCTGCTCACTGGTATCGGCAGTGCCCCGCGCTCGGGCATGGGGTGGTATTTCGACTTGCCCACGAGCGCCGGCATCGCCCAACGCGTCAACGTCGATGCGTTCGCCAATCAGGGAGTCGTCGCCTTCGTCGGCAACCTGCCCAACGGCTCCGTCTGCAGTCCTTCAGGCACCGGAGCACTCTACGCGGTCAACTTCGCGAATGGCCAATCGGTGCTCCTGAATTCGGATGTCGCCGTGGCGTACCTGCCGATCACCGGGGTCGCGACCGACGTCACGATCATCAACGTGGACGGCCAGCTCGGGATCTACACGGGGGGCAGCAACGGCCAGGTGGCCAAGGCACCTGCAAATCTGTCGACCCCGACCGGCGTGAAGCAGATCAACTGGCGTGACGTCCCGGGAACGAACTGATGGCGCCGGTGCACCCCAAACGCCACCAACGACCATGATCGAGCGATTTTGTGCGACCTTGGTCCCGCGTCGAGCGCGGCAGGGATCCGTGAAGACGTCTTCGGTCAACAAACCGCTGGCCACGCACGCATATCGCGCGTGAAAACCGTCACGCCAATCTTGCGTTTCGCCGGCCCGTCATGAGTTCATCTGGAGATCGTCATGACCCGTCGACGGCGGGTCGCGACCATGTGTGCATCGGTCTTGGTCAGTGGATTCGATCGCTGTCGGGACAGGACGGGGCGTAAAGCAGCGCCGGACGTCATCTTCGGATTTGGGGACGGTACCTTGCACGCGTTTCAGAATGACACCCTGGTGTGGGGCACGCCCCATGGGATATTCGCATTTTCGTCGCATTCCCACACCAGGCATTGTCTCGATTTTCAGGAGACCGACCTGACAGGATCGAGCGCCATGATCGAGGCAAACCCATTCTGCCTCAAGCCGTCGAACTGGCGCGACGTGCCGCTGGATGATTGATCCATGCGGGCGAGAATTGAACGGCGGTTGTTCCTCTGCACGGCACTTGTCGTATTGGCGCATGCCGCGCTGGCCTGGATCGTTGGTGGCCGTCTGGTGTCCCCCGCCGCAGGCAGGACACCATCTTCGAGACCGCCACTGCAACTTGTCCTCGTCGGTGCTGGCTCGAGATCGAACAACATGACGTCCACCGCCCCGGCGGCACGATCCGTTGCTCCCGCGCGGGAGCGGGATGCGACGCGCATTGCAGTGGCAACGCCGGCGCCGAAGTTCGTCGGCGCCGCCGCTGTGGAGGGCTTCATGTCGCCGCGCTACCTCGACGTCGTCGCGCGGCCGCGGTCCGCACCCGACACCACGATTCTGGAAGGCCTGCCCTGGTCCGGGGTACCGATGCGCCTGCGCCTGTTCGTCGGCGCGACCGGCAGCGTCGTCGACGTCATGGTGCTGCATGCCAGCGACGAAGAGGACGTGGTCCAGCGCGTGCGCAAGATGTTCCTGGAGACAGCCTTCGTCGCAGCTCGCAGCAATGGCGTCGACGTGGCCTCGTACAAGGACGTCGAAATCACGGTGGGAACGCCGGTTCGGGAAGTTCTGCAAGTGGCCTGCGCACTGCCTGCTTGCCGGCCGTCGGACAGCGGCCCGACGTCTGGTGCGCCCTGACGATTGCTGCGGCATGGGCCGGCACCAGTGACGTTGAACTTCCACTGCTCTTGGACGATAGAAAGAAGCAAGCATGTTCGTGGTCGCGGGCGAAGCCCTGATGGATGTGTTCACCGGCGCGGCGACGCCCACCGGCACCGCGCTCGACGCGCGCATCGGTGGCTCGCCACTGAATGTCGCGTTCGGCCTCGCGCGCATGGGCCGGGAGGTGGCCTTCCTCGGCGGCATCTCCAGCGGCGAACTGGGCGCCAGGCTGGTGGACGCGTTGCGCGCCGAGGGCGTGTCGCTGGACGCCGTGTACCGCAGCGCTGCGCCCACCACGATCAGCCTGATCGGCGTGGACGCCAGGGGCGTGCCCGAGTACGCGTTCTACGGTACCGGCGCCGCCGACCGCACGCTGCCGCTGGCCGCGCTGGAGCGCATGCCTGCCGACGCGCGCGTGCTTCACGTGGGCTCGTACACGATGGTGGTGGGCGATACCGCCGCCACGCAGCGCGCGCTGATCGAGCGCGTGCGCGGCAAGGTCGTGGTGAGCTACGACCCCAACCTGCGCCTGAACGTGGAACCGAGCCTGACGGCGTGGCGCCAGACGCTCGAGTGGATGCTGCCGCGCACCGACGTGCTCAAGCTGAGCGACGAGGACCTGGGCCTGCTCTACCCGGGTGTCGATCCCGCCGCCTTCGCCGCCGACTGCCTCGGCAAGGGCGCGGGTCTTGTCGCACTCACACGCGGCGGCAAGGGCGCGTTCGCCTGGCACGCCAGCGGCACCGTGGACGTTCCGCCGGTGCCGCTGGACGTGATCGACACCGTGGGCGCCGGCGACACCTTCCAGGCCGCGCTGCTGACACGCCTGGACGAACAAGGCGTGCTGTCGCCGGAGGGCGTGCGCGGCATGGACGCGGAGACGCTGCTGGACGCAATGCGCTTCGCGGCGCAGGCCGCGGCCATCACGTGTTCACGCCGCGGTGCCGACCTGCCGCGGCGGACGGAGCTGATGAGGCGGCTACGGGATTTGCGGGGCGTGTACAGTCCGGACAGGTGAAAGTTTCCTGAATCGCGTCAAGATTTCGCACAGCCGAATGGCTCGGGCACGTCACAATCCGGGCATCATGGATACATCGTTCGAGCCGGAGTCGGTCGACGCGCAATGTCTGGCGATCGAGTGCGCATTGCGCAAGTCCGACCTGGACGTGGCCCGCGCGGCTATTGGCCGTGCCCAAGCCCTGGCCGCCAGCCGGCACGATCGTGCGCGGGTGATGTTCTGGCGAGCGCGCTTCAGCTACGTCAGCGGCGAACTGGAAGTCGCGCTCTCGCTGGCGCTCGAGGCGTCCAGCGGCGTCGCGGCGCTGGCCGACTCGGGGCTCGAGGCCAGCATCCGTGCTCTGCTTTCGCGCTGCCTGCTCGGCGCCGGCGATTCGCAAGGCGCGCTGGATCAGGCGCTGGCCGCAGTGCGGTTGGTCGAGGCGGACAATCCTGCCGAGGCCGGCCCGCTGTTGAAGCCGCGACAGGCGGCCGAAACCACGCTGGGTGTCGTCTACCTCGCACTGCAAGACCTGGAATCTGCGCAGGAGTGTTGCCAGCGGGGCGTCGAGTGCGCGCGAGCGCTCGGAGACCAGGTCGCCCTCGGCGCGGCCATCGATACCCTGGCGTGTGTCTACGGCGCGTTTGCAGCGCGTGAACGTGCGCAGGGCCACAGCGCCCTGGCGGACGAGTGGGACCGAAAAGGCATCCGCTGTTCTGCGGAGGCGGTACGCATCGCGAGCGCCGAGGGCCATCGCGAATACGAGGCCACGGCCCTGAACAACCAGTGCGAGGCGCTGGCCCTGGTCGGCGACGCGGCCCAGGCGTTGGACTTGCTTGACGAGTGGGCGCAACGCAACCCGTCGCCGTTGCCCCATGTCCAGGCTCACCACTTGGACACTCGCGGCTCGATCTGGCTGGCGCTCGGCCACCCGACCGAAGCGCGCAACTGGTTCGAGCAGGCGCTGCAGCATGTCGAGGCAAAGGTGTCCAGGATGATGATGACCGGGCACCTGGCATGCGCGCTGGAGCACTGCGGCGACTGGCAAGCGGCTCTGGGGCAGTACAAGCGCTTCCACGAACTCCACGTCCAGATCAATGCAGAGAAGGCGCAACGCAGTGCACGTATCGCCGCGGTGCGTCTGGATGTCGAGCGTGCTCATGCGCGTTCCGAAGCGCTGGCGCGCCGCAACGAACATCTGCAACGGCGCGCGGAAGATCTCCAGCGGCTGAGCAGCGAGGATGCCCTGACGGGATTGCCGAACCGTCGCCGACTCGAGGAGTTGCTGCGTGGCGACCCGAAAGGCTTGTGCGTCGCGATGATCGACGTCGACCACTTCAAACTGGTCAACGACCAGTACTCGCACGCCATCGGCGACGAGGTGCTGCGTCGCCTGGCTGGCTTGCTGCGAGAAGGCTGCCGTGAAGCGGATACGCCCGCCCGTCTTGGTGGCGAAGAGTTCGTGGCGTTGCTGCGGACGGCGGAACCTCTTGCGGCGCAGGCTGCGGCGGAGCGACTGCGATTGCTCATTGCCCGCCACGACTGGAATGTGGTGGCTGCCGGGTTGTCGATCACGGTCAGCATTGGCGTGGCCTGCAGCGGCGAGGCCGACGACGGGGCTGCGTTGCTGGACTTGGCCGACCGGCGCCTCTACGCCGCCAAGCGCGGTGGTCGCAATCGGGTGGTGTTCAGGGACACATGCGCGTGAACGGGTCGACGCCAGTACGGATTGTGGATTTCGCAGCGGGTTTGAAAATTGCTCGGGCGACCGCGAAACGGCGTTTGACCGTGTGAATCGGCAAAGTTTTCATCCCCGATCGGGAGCGCACCGCCGGCAAATCCGGCAGCCCCGGGATCTCGCCATGCTGGCTCGGCTGCTTTGGCGCTGCCGGCGACCTGGTGCGGCAGTTGGCTGTTGCGTGCAGGACGAACTGCACCCAAGATCCGATCTTGCATGGTCGCTGGATGTCGGGTCACCGTTCTTTCGCCAACCTCCAGCGAACTACCGATTTCGTCGACACTGCATGCGGGGGGATGATATTCGTCAGGTCGTGTCAAATAGCCCTCGGGAGGGATGCACAGATGCGGATTGTCGCGATCGTTGGCCTGGTGCTGTGCGCACTGGTCTCCCCTGTGCTCGCCCAATTTGCCACGCCGCTGCCCAGCCAAGTCGCGCCGCAGGAACGCCGTCCGCCCTTGGAGGCTGATACGATGCCGGTCATCCCTCTGCCTCTGCCGGCTTCGCCGATGGATGGCGCCGGGGCCGACCTGCACATCCGGCTCGCCGCAGTCGATGTGACCGGCGCGTTCGATGAGGCCGCGTGGCGGGAGGATCGGTTCGCCGCGATCACCGGCCATGTCGTCAGCCTGTCCGATATTCGCAGGGCCGTGGCCGCGCTGCAGGCGGCCTACGACAACGCCGGCTACGCGCTCGTGCGCATCGTGGTGCCGCCTCAGACTTTGCGCGACGGTGGCAGGATGCAGATTCGAGTGGTCGATGGCTACATCGAATCGGTGCAGGCCGATGGGGTGCCCGAGACCGTGCGCGCCACGGTCAGGGCGCGCCTCGCGGGCCTCGTGGGCCAGCGCCGCTTGCGGTGGTCGCAGCTGGAGCGCCAAGTCCTGCTGGCGGGTAGCGTGCCTGGATTACGCCTTGGAAGTGCCCTTCTGCCGGGAACCGCGGAGGCGGGCGTCCGCCTGGTCGTGGACGGCAGTTTCGAAGCGGCCAGCGTACGCGTCGGCGCCGACACCGAACTTCCGTTTTCGCTTGGCGGGAGGGAGATCAACGCCAGCCTTGTGCTCAATTCTCCGGTCGGACTCGGCGAACAGTGGCTGGTCTCGCAAACGCGCGGTCTGGGTGGCGCGGTACATGGCCGGCCGCCTTTGAACAGCACGGCTTTCGGGGTCGTGATGCCTATTGGACCGGCAGGACTCACGGCCACGCCCCAGGTCGTACGCGTGGATACCGCGCCGATGGATACGCCGGGCGCGCCCACCTCCACAGGCGCGTACCGCCGCGAGTCCCTGACGATCGACTATCCGCTCTGGGCACAACGCGCCGGCCGGCTGGACGCGGAGGGCAGCATCGAGCACGTCGCCCAATGGCAGCGCGCAGTCGATTTCGGCATCGACCTCAGCCGCGACATCTATCGCGCACTTCGGCTGCAGATGAGCGCAGAGTTTTCGCTTTCGCCGCGCAACGCGGTGAGCGCGAAGGTGAGCGCGGGGCTCGGATTCGGCGGGCGTACGCAGGCACAGGCTGCCGAGTCCGGCATCCCGATGTCCCGTCTGGGCGCCTCATCGAATTTCCGCAAGCTCGGCCTCGACGTGACGGAAAACTGGTCCTGCGACGGCGGGTGGACGCTGGACACGAGGGTGCTGGCGCAGAGCAGTCTCGGTCATCCACTGCTCCGCCCGGAGTTGCTCGCCCTTGACGGTGCCGGGCAGGTCTCTGCCTTCCGGGCCGGTGACCTGGCATTCGACCAGGGCCTGCTGACCCGGATCGAACTCCAGCGGACTGCTGCGTTCGAAGTGCAGGGTGGCCATTGGACTGTCCGACCGTACGCATTCGTGGCCGCGGGCCATGGGCACCTCTTTCAGGCGACCGAGTTGGAAGCGACGGTCGAGAACGCGCGGGCCGCCGGGCTTGGCTGGCGCAGCGATTCTTTCGATATGGCAAGGAATTCTTCCCTTCATTTGGAGTTGGAGGGCTCAAGAGGATGGCTGGAATGGTCGAAGCCAAGGACCAGGACTACCTGGATCGCCTTGGCCGCCTGGCGCTTCTAGCTTTCATCCGATCGGGATCGGACACGGCGGCCTACCAAGGGGTTGGACTGGCCGATGAACATTCGACTACACCGCATTGCGCTGGCGTTGCTCGCCCTGGGGCAAGGAACCGCCGTGCACGGCGCGTCGCCACCAGGCCTGTTGCCAGCCGGCCCGCAAGTCGTTGCGGGGAACTCGACGGTACGAGCTTCGGGACCCGGTACGCTTCTGGTCCAACAGCGATCGGACAGGGCGGTGATCGACTGGAACAGCTTCTCGATCGGGGCCGGCGACACCGTGAAATTCATCCAGCCCGGCACCGGCGCGGCCATACTCAACCGGGTCACCGGCAACTCCTCAACGGACATCGCGGGCTCGTTGCAGGCGAATGGACAGGTCTTCCTCGTCAACCCGAACGGCATTGCCATCACAAGCTCGGGCGCGGTGCGTGTAGGTGGCGGCTTCGTGGCCAGCACCCTGGATATCGGCAATGCCGACTTCCTTGCCGGGAACCTCCAATTCGCGGGCAACAGTCGTGGGCGTGTCTCGAACGCCGGAACCATCAACGCAGGGAGCGGAGGCTTCGTCGCCTTGCTTTCCGAAGATGTCGGCAACGACGGGCTGATCTCCGTGCCGCAAGGGCGTGTCGGGTTGGGCGCGGGCTCGCAGGCGACGCTGGACCTTCGCGGGGATCGCTTCCTGCAGGTCGCATGGCCGGAGTCGTCGGCGATCACGACGGCAGGTTCCACGACGGCTGGGAGCGTCGATGTCTCGGGCGTCATCCGCGCCGTCGGTGGGCGTATCGAGCTTTCGGCGGCGAGTGCGCGCGGCGCCTTGCATTCGTTGATCCATGTATCGGGAAACCTGGTCGCGACCACGGCGCGTGGGCATGACGGCGAGATCGTGCTGGAGGCCGGGCAGGATGGTGCGGCGCAGGTTTCGGGCCAGCTGGACGTATCCGGTGCAGCGCACGGCGGTAGCCTGGAGATCGCGGCGGGTACGGTACAACTGGACGGCCCAGCAGCCCGGCTCGACGCGAGCAGCGCCGGCGGAACCGGGGGCAGCGTGACGCTGAGCGGGTCGCGGATCGCCATCGGGCATGCAACCGTGGATGCCGACGGGGGCGCTGGTGGAGGTTCGATTCTGGTCGGCGGCGGCCTCCATGGCGCGGGCGCCCTGCCGCACGCCACGGAAACCGACGTCCTGTCGAATGCGCGACTCACCGCGAACGCTACACGCGATGGCTCGGGCGGTGTCGTGGTGCTCTGGTCGGACGAGCAGACGCGCTTCGAAGGCAGCCTGAGCGCGCGGGGCGCTGGCCGGGGCGGTGGCGGAATGGTCGAGGTATCCAGCCATGGCGTGCTGGACTATGGCGGCCAGGTGGATCTGCGGGCGACCTCCGGACTCATCGGAGACCTGCTCCTCGACCCGTTCAACGTCACGATCTCCACCGGAACGGACACCAACCACAACGGCAGCTTCACGGCCACCGGCAACAATTCCGTCATCAAGACCAGCACGCTTCAAAGCGCGCTCGCCTCGGCGAACGTGACTGTATCGACCGGCAGTTCGGGGGCGCAGAGCGGCGACATCACCGTGTCTAGTCCGCTGACCTGGAACAGCGGCACGACTCTCACGTTGTCGGCCGCGCGCGACGTGAACATCAACAACACCGTCAGCTTCACTGGCGGCGGCCTCATCGCCACGGCGGGGCGCGACGTGAACATCAACGACACCGTCAGCGCCGCGGGCGGCAGCCTCACGGCCACGGCAGGGCGCACGGTCTCGGTCAATTGGGACCTGATCGGATCGGGCGCTCCGTTCAACGTCAGCCTGCATGGATCGAACAGCACCTCCGGCTCCGTCAACCTCAGCAGCGTCAACGTCGACACGAACGGCGGGAGCTTCAACGCCAGCGCGACGCGGTCGACGGCGAGCACGACCGCGGTCAACATCAGCAACTCGACCATCGACACGGCCGGCGGCACGTTGACGATCGCGGGCCAGCAAACCGCGGCCGGTGCGAGCGGAAACCCTTCGAACGCCGTCGTCCTCAACAACGCCACGTTCCAGATCGGCAACGGCACGGCTTCAATCACCGGCACAGTCACGCTCTCCGGCAGTGGGAACTTCGCGAACGGCATCTACGCGACGAGTCAGGACACGCTGGGCGGCACGGGCACCTACAGCGTGATCGGCGCCGTGACGGCGAGTACGGCCAGCACCACCGCGATCGGCATCGATCTCTACAACGGAGCCTTGATCGCCAACACCAGCAATACGTCGGTGAGCGCCAGCGGCGTGCGTGGCTTCGTTTCGGACTTCAATGAAAGCATCATCGTCAACAGCGGCGGCAGCTTGGTAGTGACCGGTACGTCGACCAACGACTCGGCCGTGCAGTTCAAGTCCGCGAACATGTTGACAAACAACGGCGGAACGCTGAGCTTTTCAGGCACTTCCGCCGCGTACCGTGGCCTCGATCTCATCGCCGGTGCGACGTTGAACGTGACGGGCACGGTCGGCTTGAGCGGCGCCAATACGTGCACAAGCAGCTGCCGCGACACCGTCGGCGCGAGCCTTGCGGACGGCATTGTCCTGAACAGCGGCAACCTGTCGATATCGGGCAGCTCGATGATCGGTGCGGGGGTGAACTGGGCCACCGGCACCACACCCTCGGCGGCCTTCTCCAACGTGGGTGGCGGTACCTTCAGTGTGTCAGGCAGCAGCGCCAGCGGCGATGGCTTCGACTTCAAGCGCAGCAACGGCGGCGTCACGAGCGGCGCCGTCACGTTCTCAGGAAGTTCGAACACAGGCAACGGGATAGACCTGGCCGGCGCCACGTCTCTCACACAAAGCAGCGGAGCGCTGGTACTCTCCGGCAGTTCGACGAGCGCCATCGGCGTGAGCCTGGAATCGACGTCTTCGCTCACCAATTCCGGCACCGGTACGCTCACCATCAGCGCCACTGGCGGCGCCTCCAGCGCAGGGACGATCGTCTCTGCCAATGGCCCGCTGTCGCTCGTCACGAGCGGTACGTTCGCGCAGTCGGGAGGGTCGATATCGGCCGGCAAATTGCTGCTGAGTGGCAGCTCGGGTCAGTATGCACTCGGTGAAGCAGGGAATCAGATATCAATGGTCGCAGGCAATGCGGCCGCCATCGCGGTCGCCAGCGGCGTTGACCTCGAAGTCGGTTCAGTACTGTCCACCACCGGTGTCGTCTCCACAGGTGCCGTCGAACTGAACACGACCGGCAATTTCACCATTGCGTCCGGGGCCTCCGTGCAAGGAACCAGCCCGGTCATTGCCGCAGGAGGCAACTTCGTCAACGACGGTGGCTCCGGTGCATTGACGGCCATATCAGGGCGATGGCTCGTATATTCCGCCGCGCCGACGGGGGACACCTTCGGCGCATTGTCGAGCGCGAATACAGCCATCTGGAACGCGACCGAGGCAAGTCTGCCCACGGGAAGTGTCTCGCTGGGCGGCAACCGCTACCTTTTCGCCAGCCAGCCCACGTTGACCTTTGCGTCGACCAATTCGTCCAAGACCTACGGCACGGACGGCTCCGCCGCCCTCGGGTCGACATATGCCGTGTCGGGATTCGACTCGGGAGTCGCCAACGCGTATCTGGCCGACACCGCATCGACCAGCTTCACCGGTTCTCCGGCGCTCAGTTCCCCTGGGGCCGCGGCGACGGCCACTGTGGCCGGCGGCCCGTACGGCGTGTCGATTGCGCAGGGTACCTTGACCTCATCGTCCGGCTACGCGATGACCTTCAGCAGCGCGGGATTGCTGAGCGTGACGCAGAAGGCGCTCACGATCACGGCCAACGACGCCACTCACGTCTATGGCAGCAGCACGGCGTTCGCGGGCAGCGAGTTCACGCCGGCCGGTCTGGTCAACGGTGACACGGTGAGTTCGCTGACGCTGGCCAGTGCCGGCGCGGCAAACACCGCGGGGGTGGGCACATACGCGATCACGGGCAGCGCTGCACAAGGCAGCGGACTGTCGAACTACACGATCGGCTACACCAATGGAACCCTGAGCGTGACGCCCAAAGCGCTCACGATCACCGCCAACGACGCCACGCACGTCTATGGCAGCAGCACGGCGTTC
>FSZS01000487.1_pt1 | contig 12412 bp, 8 predicted proteins | sample 1638881 | NCBI WGS metagenome assembly FSZS01 (sample SAMEA3914813, study PRJEB12502) | metagenome | biome: forest; material: soil | place: Canada | collected 2011-07-07 | depth 0.3 m
ACCGTGAGCACCTCTTTGGAATTCAACGCAATCCTAAGGTCGGCAGCGACTCGTTCAGCGGCTCCTTGGCCTCCAAGCGCTTCAGCGGCCGCGGCGAACGTAGGGCGCAAAAGTAAGTGCGACTGGCGCCACAGTTCTGCGACTGGAAGGCGTTAGTTGGCGCGACTGGCCTACTGCGCCGGGCAAGCACCCACAGCCAACAAGTAGTGGAATAGGTCGCTGTTACAAGCGGTCAGAGATGTGGCGTAGGGTGCCAGACTGATTGCCGTAGGGCGCCGAAGTAAGTGCGAATCGCGCCAGAGTCTTGCGAATAGACGACGCAGTTACTGCGACTGGCCTAGCATCGCGAAGAAGCTTCGAGAGCGTTGTGGCTTTAGCTCAGGGCCGAGGAAAGAGCGGCTTCCACGGTCGCTCTTGAACTGATCCGCCGCTCCAGAAAATTGGGAGCGTATTGTTGGGCGCAGTGTTGTGGAAGATCACGAGCACACCCATCGCGCCGTGACCGAGCGGAGTGCCCGGCACCAACTCACGGCCGATTTGCTGAACGACCTCCTGGGCGAACACGCGTTCGTCTTCTGTCGGAAAGATGCCGGCCTGATCGTTGCAGGCTCGAAGTTCATCTCCGAACACCATTGCCGAATGAATGTCGATGTCGGGAAATTCGGCGCGAATGGCTCCAAGCGCTTCCGGGAAAGCAAACATGATGAAGACGGCGATGCGACCTTCGGTTACATACCTCGTCCAGGCTTCCGGCGTGACCGTGGCCTTGAACCTTCGCAGCCCCTTGAGCATCGTCTCGCCGGTACCCGAGAAGTCATCGACGATGGCCACCATCGCGTCAGCCTCCAGATGCGTTCGCATCCACGGGCCGAGTTCCGCAGCTGCGACACACTTTCCTGGAAGGATGCGGCTCTTCAGTTCGCGCGCCATCGTCGCGCCACTCTTGTGCTCGGCATCGAGGTACCCGATGGCCAGATTGTCGCGGCGACCCTTCACGATCTTCCAGATGCCCTGTCCGACGTCGTTGCGCCTTGCCAAGATCATCTGCTCGACCTTCTCCAATTGAACTCCGCGCATGCCTTCGTTGATGAAGCCCTTGTCGGCCATTCTTTGAAGGAGCAGGAAAGCGATCTCGATGCGGCTGTCGTCATCGAATTGCCGGAGCCAGCTCTTAATTTCCGCGACGTCCTTCTGCTTGCCGCAATAGATCAGACGTTGCGCGACGACGAGCATGTCGTCCTCACTTATCGGAAACGCGCCGTCTGAAGTATCGGCAGGCGTCGGCTGGTCTTCCTCGTCGTCTCGAACGGCGCGCTCTGCTTCGAGGAAGTTGCACCAAATGGGCAGTAGTTGCGCGCGAGCGTTCTCCCCGAGCCACTCGCGGAAAATCTGCAATGCGACGACTAGCCCGTCGCCGTCCTTTCGTTGTTCGAGGACGCCTCGCTGGAGCAAGCGCGCGCAGGCGCGCCGCAAAACCGATCCCTGCGTGCGATCCTCGGCGCCGATAGGAAGGCTCTCCTGAGCTTCAAGGAGTTCGTCAATCCCTTCGTAACGGCCGCCGAGAGCCGAGATGCAAGCTAGCGCGATGCAGTTCTCCGCAGCGTCGCGGCGCTTCTCCCCCGCATCGAGTACCGGGTTGTCCTCCCAGAAATGGGAAAAGTTGGTGGCGCCCAGCGATCGAAGCAGTTGTTGCCGGATCGCAGAGGTGTCGTTCGCGTCCACAAACGTCCTGTGTTCCTGAAGGCAACGATCGAAGATCTGGTAGCAGAAGTTGTGGATGAAGAACGGGTTGCCGGAGGTGTAGCCGGTAATGAATTCGATTGCCTCGGGATCGAACTCGATCGCACCCCCAACGGGCGCCTCGATGAGGGCTCGGCAATCCGCCGCACTGTCGATGCGGTCGAGGCGGACGTTCGTCCATTTGTTGAGGTCGGCTTGATGGCGGCTGAAAATCGCGTCCATCCGCTCGCTGCCGATGAAGAAGAACGTGAGCCCGGCCTCCGAAGCGGATCGCAGGCCCTTCATGAATTGGCGCCCACGCTCGCCCGTGTAGAACGCTGCGTCCAGATCGTCGAATTCGTCGATGATGACCACGAACTTCTGCTTCGGGTGCGTAGACGAGAGTTGCTCGACAAACGGCACAAGCAGGCTGATCCCGGCGCCGAATTCGGATTCCGCCGGCACCTGGATAGCGCTGGAGGCTTTCTCGACGAGGCGTCGCGCGATGCGATGCGCAAGCTGTCCCTCATGCAAAGATGCGAGTTCACCCATTCGCAGTAGGATACAAGTCGTGTCCCCGCGCTCTGAAAGCTTCGCCGCCAAGACTTGAAGCAGTGATGTCTTGCCGATCCGCTTCTGGCCCCACACGAACGTGGACGTCCCCGCCATCGCTGCCAGGTTGAGCTTCCTGAGCAACGAGTCTCGACCGTGGAGCCGCTCTGGCCTCTTGATCGGGTTGAGGGAGTATGGCGGCTCCGCGAGCATGGACTCCCAGTCGGGCTCGGTGACTTGCTGGAGAATCAGCAGGCGATCCGTTTGGACTGACTGTTTCCCGGCGCTCGTGACGCATGTCCACTGCATCGGAATCTCGATCGCAGTGCGTGGCTCGGAAAGCACCAGACGAATGCGAACCAGTTGCTCGCCGTTCGCGGGTACGTCGAACGGTCCCGTCGGTTCGACGATGGCGAGATCGAACCTCTGGTCCTTGGCCTCCACACGCTGCAGAGACACGTCGTGCGCATGGCCCTTGCCGACGTTGCGAAGCGTGAACGAAAGGAAGACCTCGGCGCCTACTGCTCGGAGATCAGCCTTGGTGCTGGGATTTCTGAGTGCCAGCACAGGCGCCAGAGCGGTCTCACCGCGGGACGACGCGTCCTCGACGATCGAGGTTAGGTGATCAAGGACGGGCTTCACGAACGATTGCCAAGCCTGGCTGCCGAGACGAGGGTCGCCTGAAGTCGGACTCTGGATCTTGATGCTCTCGAGAAATTCCGGCGCCCTCCGGATGACGTCCGTATCCTCGTTTCGTTCGTGGGCCTCGCAAATCTTTCGGAACGCGGGGCCAAGCAGCACATTCAGGTCGCTCAGGAACTCCTTTTCCGCCGGGATCAACATCGGCTGAAGTCTGTGCGCGACCTTGAGAAGATCGATGGAAGCGATCTTTGCGGTTGCCGGCGTCGTTCGAAGGAAACGTGTGACGGATGCAGTGGCCGCAGCCCACTGTTCTTCGAGACGGACCAGGGCGGCCCGGCACATTTCAATGGGTGAATTGCGCTCGACGACGTACGCGGCCGCGATCTCATCCTTTAGCTTGAATGCGAAATCGCGGGCCTCCTCCGACAACTCGGGGTCGGTGGCATCAATCCGATGGATCGCGTTCACGAAGGCTACTGCCAAGCTGGCTCTTGAAAACGAGTCGACGTTCTCGTAGAGCGCCGCCAGCGAGTCCGGCTCCAGATGAAGGCCTCGTGGTGCAGCCCAAGCGCTGACGACGCATGCCAACAGGGGTGGGACCTTCTCGTCCGACGCGCCGGGAAGTTGTTGGGCGAGGAGTTCGCCCACGGAAAATCCGTCGCCGCGGTTCCTGGCGGCGGTCAAGGAGTCAGCGAGCGCGTCCTTGGCTTGCTCCGCCTCGGTCGGGACGGTCGCAAGCGCTGCGGCACGTAGCGGTTTCCCGTTTACCCCCGAGAAGAAGGCTGTCGACCGTTGCCTGACCCGCGCGGCCAGTTCGCGGTTCCAGGCCTGCTGCAGTGGCCAAGGCAGGTATGCCGTCGCTAGGCCCTGCTCCTGCCAACGTTGCGCACTTGCCAACTCGCCGCCTTGGAGATGATCGCGGTGCTCTTCTAGGAAGGTGCGGCGCCATTCGGCGAGTTCGACAGGAGTGAGGGTCGGCACGATGGGAAGGTCGTGGTCGCCGGGGCGCCGGGGGCGTGCCAGCCCGTCGCTCGGATCCCAGACATAAACGTGGCCGCTGGCGTAGTCCATGAGCGCGGCCCAGAGATCCTCGCGAATCCGTCCGCGCCGAGGTGCATCCTCCTTCGGCTTCGCGGCAGCTTCCTTTGCGTTGTCACTCGGCGTCTTTTGAGGTGCGCGCCTGGCAAGGACGATCTTCGGGGCGTCGTTGTCGGTGGCGGGGGAGGTCGGACAAACGAGTTCCTTGCCATCTTGATTCACCAGCTCGAAGTCCGGCGCAAGCAGCGCGACGAAGGCCCGCATGTCGGCCGCGCCGAAGTCCTTCGTGTCGAAGCGGCGGTCCGTGATCAGGAGCAGGCGGTTCTTGAGTACTGCCATCGTCATCGAGCTGGCGCCCGGACCGCCCTTGCGCTGCGCCTGCAGGAAGGCGACCTTGACCAACCCAAGCGCTTCGTCCTTGGTGAACATCGAATCTCCCTCGAGTGCGTAGTCTCGCAACTTCTATGGAAGGCGCATGCATCCGAGCCGATCTGGATACGCACGCCACCATCCTCTCTCGACGCGAGTCTATGCTAAGCATCCGCAGGCGATATTGGGGAACGTCATGTCGGGATCGGAGCCTCGATTCCGTTATTGCCAGTAGCAAAGCAAGAAGAGACGGTCACCGCGTGTCGGCGCGATGAATGCGCCGGGCCAGGGGCATTCAGCTGGAAAAGAGCCGTAGAGCGATGCTGAGCAGTGCAGTGACCGCCCTCGGCGGCGAGATGTAGAGTCCCAACACGATCAGACCGACGATTGCGATTTTCGACAAGTCGTGCGACACCAGGGCACCAAGTCGGTACCGATCATCCTTGAAAGCGCAGTAGGCGCTGTACATCGATGGCTTGCCAGCGCCCGAGTCCTTCTTTTCTGCGCTCATTGGGTAGTCTCGTTCGGCAAGGCCGTTGGGCCGGGAGGGAATGGCGTCTGCGTGGCTGGCAGCGGAATGGAGTAAGGCATTGCTGGTAGTGGCGCACCAGGAGCTAGCCCGAACGTCTGCGATGGCAGACCCGTCGGCTGCGGCGGCAAGGCCACCGAGAGTGCTGTAGGCATGGCGACGACTGGCGCCGGCGACGTCCCGGATGCTTGCGCTTGCGTTGCGGCTGCCTGTTGAGCAAGTAGCGCGCGATAACCTTCAATCTCGCCCCATCCGCCGACATCCATCAGGCGATCCACGAATCTGCCGTAGACGCCCTGCTGAACAAGGCTGCGCATCTTGAGCACCTCTACCGCAATGTTGGGATTCAGCAGGAGCACGTGATGCAGATCTCCAGAAGCGCCTGGCTTCGTCAAGATCATTCCCAAGGACTGCAGTGACTTCATGCGGCGACGCCACGAGTCAACGGCCCGTTGACCCTTGAAACCCGCTTCGGCTGCGAAGGTGGACGGGTTCTCGATCGTCACGAGCGGGTGGTCGGGCGACCGGGCCCATAGGCAGAAAAGGGTGTGGCCAGCTGGCTGGCCCTTCGTCTGCTGATCGAGGATTTGCATGACGATCGGCAGCGTGCGCGGCAACGTGGTGTAGCCGTCGTTCGACTTGCGCCGCCACAGGGCGTAATCGGGTACGTCTGGAAAGTGGAGTCCCAACTGGTGCTGGGCGCGCTCCGCCATCTTCATCTTCTTGGCCGCAGCCTGCTTAAGGTTTGCCATCGTTCATTCCCCTATTCGATGACTCGATTGTCCGGGGGAGGTGACTGCAACTGCAACCCGTGAGTACGCACGATATCCTGCAGACGCAGGACCAATTACTGGCCAGTGCCTACCGCTGAAGATGCATCAGTATGCGCCTCTGAATACACGAGATATGCGCGTTTCCGCGGTTACAAAACGCAAAACAATTATTTAAATCAATAGGTTACGGCGTCCGATACGTGCTCGCTGTGCTCCGCGTGCTCTGTGTGCTCCAGGTGCTGTGTGCTCCCGGAGGTAATTCTTAAGAGGAGGGCTGGCGGCAGGGAACTACGCTCTGACTGACGCTTGGGTGGCCCGCTCGCCGAGCGGATCGGCTGAGAGCAACCAAGTAGCGGCGACCCGAGGACTTTGGATGGCGTGCGCCACGCGATCAACGCGCGCCGGCGCCGGACGCTCAGGCAGGCCTTCTGTTCGTCGCCTGCGCTTCAGGCGTCAGAGAACTGAGCGACGCCGAAGACCATGTAGTTGAAGCCAGCCCCGCCTTCATGCGGCCTCTTTGACTTCAGCGACATGGCGTTCCTATCCCAGACGTAGTTGGACCAGTCCCACGCCGTTTCGTCAGTTTGGATGACGACGTAGGAGCCCAGCCGCAGGCGCGCTGACGACGCCCCACTCGCGAAGTCCAAGCCGAGATTGAAATCGTGCACTTGACGATTGTTGCCTTGGTTGGCCAAGAACTTCACAACGGAGCCTGCGAGGCCTACGAACGGCTTAAGGGCAGGCTGCGCAGTGGTGAGCAAGGTCAGCCCGCTCTTGAACGCTGGCGACTCGAAGGTCGACAGCAGTTGCTCGTCGCTCGAGCTCGAGAGATTGACGGTGCGCCCCTCGAATGCGATGCCGTCCTCGCCGACGGTGACGCCGAGGAAGATCGGCGTGCCCGAGCGAGCTGCGCTCGCCTTGTCATTGGACTTAAAGCGGAGCGCCAGGCGAAGCTCTTCCGCCTCGCCAGCAATCTGATTCTTTCCGGAGAAATCGCACAGGATGTCGTGGGTACCCCTGCCTGGATACGACTCGACGTAGAACTTGTCCATTGTGATCTTGATCCGCTTGCCGATCAGATTCTTGTCAGCGCGGACTTGACTCACACCGACGACAGGGACGTCGCCTGCGTCGGAGTCATCTTGTTCAACAAATCCCAACATCATCCCGGTGTGGCGCCAAGGCTTTTGCACGCCAAAGAGACCTTGCCCGGCAATGTCCCCGTCGAGGAACTCTTTGGCTGCTTCCTTGTCGCCGATTGCCAGGAGGTAGTCGGAGATCTCGGAGTCGGACAGCGCTCCAAGCGAATCGTTTGACGAGAACATATATTAACTCCTGCGACGGTTTCGTGCCCTGGCCTGGGCGTGGGCTTGGGCCTGTGCTTGCGTGCGCACCTGCACTGCGGCTCTCACCTGCGCGTACAGCTTGCTGGTCACGGGCTGCGCGATCTCCAAAGTCACGGCGAGGGCGTACGGCACGTCGACCTTCTTGAATGACGAGTGACGAGCCATTGCCTGTACGCCGATGAAGATCTCACCCTTCGCGTTAGTCGTCTTCTTCAGCGTCTGCCCTTCCAGTACGAAATGGCAGAGCGTGCCTCGATCGGTCGACCGCGAGTTTGGTTGCAGAACGCTCGAGACCCCGTTCTTCCAGAACTGGCGCTTGCCGCCATCCGAGACGATCTTTAGCGCGACTCCACGATAGTCCGCAAGCGCTGGCATCACGGGTGCCATGTAGGCCAACGTGATGACGACCCTCCGAAGGTCTCGATTCCCCAACATCGACGGTGGGATCGGAATCTTGTAGTCGTTTAGCTTGTCGTGACGGACGCTGTCCTCAGCCAGCAGAGTGATCCGGTTGGCCGCGCCCGAGATTACTCTCGCAGGGTCAGGTTGCCCATAACCCAGAAATCTTGCGATCGTGTCTCTACGTGCCGACCACTTCTTGCTGTCGGACGGCGGGTAGATTCCCTCAAGAACGTCCCCAGTCTGTCCCCACGAGCAGCTGTGTGCCATCAAGGCACGCAAGATGGGCGCGCGAGTCTTGAGCTCGAGCCAGTTCACGCCGTCTGCTTCGAATACCTGTTCGACGCCATCGGCGATTTTGATGCAGGCGCGAGTCACGAGAGCCGCAGCATTGCTGGTGCCGGCTAACCGAGCCTTGTCCGACAAGTCACCCGTCCTGGACGGCGTTGCGACGAGTTGTCCCATGCTGGCGACCCGTCGGGGACTGACCGTGACGCCTCCGCCAGCTATGTTGGCGCCGCTTGCGGCAAAACGACCGCCGCTCTCAATCATGTCGGGCTTGATGCATCGATTGATCCCAAGGCCGACTGCTGAGGCCAAATTAGGCATGCGCAGGCGAGTGTTCGGATACGGATCTATGGACGGCCCGCCGACAGGAGGATCGCACTCCTCCGCGTGAATTGCACCTACCGTGATCGCATTCATCGCCTCCGCCGGACTGAGGATCCCGCGAGTACCCTTCGAAGCCTCCACTGCCAATAGCAGGGCGAGCTGTCGCTCCCCGGCCGGCGCGTCTCGAAGTTCGTCGACATCGTCGTAGTCTGGCACTGGGAAGGCGGTGCCGATGTTGCCGGCGCTGACAACGAACAGGAGTCGGTGGGTGTAGCTGTAGTGATCAAGCAGCGCAGCCCAGGGGGATGGTCGTCGAACGAACGGAGCGTAGGTATCGCATAAGGAGTGGTTGACGATGACCACATTGCGTAACGCAGCCGGCGCTTGTCGCCCCTCACCGGCGATTGCCTGCAATGCCCGGTGGATCACACCAATTGGTAACTTGCCAGGCGGTATCCGTTCACGGCCGCTCGCATCGGCAGTCAAGACGGGCACAACAGCTACCCTGCGATCGAGTGCCTGGCCAGGTGCGTGCAGATCCCCTCGCACCACCAGCGAGGCCATGGCTGTGCCATGGACGCGACCTCGGACAGGAACGTCGGCAGCTTTAGTTTCGAGTTCCACCACCGAGATCCGGCCAGCGAGGGCTTCGTGCTGATCGACCGGGTATCCATCGAGGATGGCGGCAATCGCGCTGCGGGTAGGCAGGGGCGCGTCGGGTATGTCCCCGCGCTGCCTGCGTTCCGGTACGCCTTCCAGTTCGAAATCGGACTGCGGACGGATTGTCATGATCTCGTTGAGGTGTGCGAGTCCGCCCTGCCCTTCCACGAGCTGTCGCGCGATGTTGGCAGGTACGCTCACGAGCGCGCCCTGGTATCGGATGGGCTCAATGGTTACCAAGTCGAGCTCGTGGCCGCCGTTTACCTCAACCACCCGGCGCAACGTGGTTAGTGCGCGATCCCTCTCCGGGATCGTGCTTCGAAACCAAAGGTCGATCTCGAGGGCAACAGGCTCGTCGTCCTTGTCCTTGAGCATCCGCTCAACGTACGACACCATTGCTGGGTCGATGCGGTCCTTGGCGGACCAGGTACGTAGATCGCTCAGGTACCCGAAGATCGTCCAGAGCTTTGAGAGGCCTTCCGGGGCAGGCTCGTTTCTGGTGAACTTCTTCCACCTCGAGAGGAGCTTCTTCAAGCCCTTCTCGGAAGGCATAGTCAGGTACAGGTTGGGCGCAGATCGTTCATCGCCGTCAGCCGAGTCAGCCTCGTCCTCATGCGACTCTGCGGACTCTAGGCTGTCGATTCCGCGCCGGTTCTCGCTCAACAGGAACTCGAAGCCTAATTCGATCGCGACGGATTCGAAATTCTCGATCGCGACACGGAGCTCGAAAACCAGGGCTCTTTCGGGAACTACCGCCCGAGGATCAGTCGAGACATCGATACCTTGCTCGAATGCCGCGAGATCCGCGGCAGCCTGGTCAAGCTTCTTCCCCAGCCACCGGAGTTGCTGCTGCGGGGAAAAGGCTTTCGGTGGCGGCTTGCCCTTTGGCCCGGGAATTCTTTCCTGTACCCTTGCCTCGCGAACGAGGCGGACGATCGGATAGTCCGTTGGCATCGCTCTCTCCATGCGTCAACGCGTTTGCGCGCCTACGCATCCTCTCAAGCACCTGCTTCACCGCTTGGGCGGCAGATGTCTTTCCCTTGGATAGAACAATCTTGCGGCGGACGTCGAGTGTGAACGCCTCGACCGCTGACATGTTCTCGCCGGCCATGTACTCCGCGAACTGCGCCGCGGTGATACCGGCCGACGTGGCTAGTGTTTTCTCAAAACGCTCGAACCATTTCACGAGCTGCTCGTCGTTCGGCTGGCCAACTTCGAGCTTCAACTCGAATCGTCTCCAGACCGCTCTATCGAGCAGCTCAGGATGGTTCGTGGCGCACACTACCACGACATGACTCGGTAGTCGATCCATTTGCACCAACAAAGTGCTAACCACTCGCTTGATCTCGCCGGTCTCTTGAGCGTCACTTCGCTCTTTCCCGACGGCGTCGAATTCGTCGAAGAACAGGACACACGGATTCAGCGTCGCGAAGTCCATGATGCGACGAAGTCGATTCGACGTTTCACCCAAATAGCTGTCTACGATTGCGTCATAGCGAATGGACAGCAAAGGCAGCCCGAGCTCGGTCGCCAGGGCCTCGGCAAGACTCGTCTTACCGTTGCCGGGCGGGCCGACCAATAGCACCGTGTGGCGCGGCTCCAGCGAATGTGAGCGAAGCAGTGGAGCTTCCGAATACTCGTGGAGAAACTCCTGCACTTCGCCGATCAACGCATCGGTCAGAACCAGGTCGCTCAAGCGGCGCTGCGTTGGCAGATCGTGTACGAGCTCGGCGATGCGCTCGGGCAGCCGGCCCGGGGTGCCGTGAGCCAGAGTCTGGTTCTCCAGGCCTGGCAGTTGAGTCTGCGCAACAGGACGTGAGCTTTGCGCGAGGATGGCATCCATCGTCTGCTGTAGGGCGCGACGATCACCCTTGACTCCCGATCCAGCCATGCTCTTCCCCCTGTCCGTGGCCGAAGTGGCCTTCATTCCTGAACGGCGGCAAGTCCGCCGCCCGGTCTGTTGTAGTTGTCAATGAGCGCCAACACGCTCAGGCAGAACGTCCGCAGTGCTGCCAGGTCCCCGACCGGTACGGGCGTAGGTACGATCGAATGCGCCGCTGCGTTTTCTGTTGCATTTTCAGTTGCCGTTGCAGTTTTCTGTCGATTCAACGCTGCGCTGATTGCCAGTTGATTGCGCGCGATCGCACGAGCGGACTTATGGAACCGCCAAACCATCGTGTGCTCAAGCTCAAGACGCTTTGCTGCCTGCCGAGTGCCTCCGCAGGAATCAACAAACACCGCCAGCCGCTGCTGCAACACGAGATCTTCGGAAACCTTTGGCATGCCGCTCGGCGAATGATGACTCAAAGCCATTGTCCCAGGTTCCCTGCTGAACTGCAACAATCGCAACATATAAATGCAATGAAGCGCTGCGGTTGTTGCATTTAAGTGCTGCGAACCCTATTGCTACCGGGATCAGATAGGCCCCGACGCTCAAGGTGTGAGCCATCCCCTGAATGATGCGAAATGCGTCCGTGCAGCGTCCGGTCTGGAACGACGCGCGCTGAGGTTCAGCACGGAATACTTACCTTCGCGTCTAGATGATCAATCGCCGTATCTTTGGTCGGCTTCCGATTCCAGAGGTAATCAGCGATGGACACCGACGTCGCAACCGTCTTCTGGTTTTGGAATCGAGGTTCAAGGTGGTAATCGCGAGCGCATGGCAGTGCGTTCCCTGGCGAAATGAAATGGATGGACTCTAAGGCAGTCAGCGATTGCTCGAGGGGCCACTGCATCGACCAGTAGCCATCATTGCGAATAGCGCGCGGCTCCCGCGCTGGCGCCGATCGAGACGGTTCTCACAGTGATCTGTGGCCAGCCGGTCCCGACGAGCTTCGTCGACGCGCCGGCGCGTGCGCGCAAGGTGCGCCAGACGGACCAAGTCTCCTGCTTGGCCCTTTGTTAAGTCAGCAAACGGACGGTGCACCGATGGATTCGGGGCATGACCGCTTGTCGATCGTCTAAGACAGGTCCCCTACCGGAAATTGTGGCCGACCGCCGAAATGGCTTTTGCCAAGTTCGGGCCGAAGCAGGGCTCAGGAAAAAGTAAGTACTTTCCCTGTGCTTATCGGATCATGTTAGGCCTGCCGAACCTAGTTTTATCACGTAGCAATACTCGAATTCGACGCGCAAGTCCGCGCCAATCCATTGAATTCGAACGGGTTCTCGTGGCTCGCAGGAACGCGGAATTCTGTGTGTATCGAACCGATCGCTTTCGTGAATATAAGTTGGCTGCACGGCCGCCAAGCCCGGCCATTGCGCCCCTTTGCGTATTGCGCCAAATTCACAAGGATGACTGATAGACAACACTTTCGATTGCCCGCGCACCTTCGCGCACTTCGAGTGCGAAAGACCCTTTCGCAGACAGAAATCGCGTTGAAGTGCGGGGTTACCCGTACCTACATCTGCTCGGTGGAGCACGGGCGCGTGATGGGTCCATCCGAGGAGTTGGTGGACAAGATGGTCGGGGCGATGGCGATGACGCACCGAGAGGCGTCGGCGTTTATTCGCCTCGCTGCCCAGGACCGTGCGATGCGCGCGGTGATGTCTGAGCTCCCCGAGCGCACACAGCGGTTTGTCTCGGTGTGTATGGAGGCCGACAGGCTCCTACCCGATCAAGACGTCGAGACCTGGATCGCCAGGCTGGAGAAAACCGTACAGGAGCGGACGGACTTTGTCGTGCACATCCAGCGCGACGAGGAGAGCACCATGCCGTAGACAAAAAAATGGCGAGCACCTGTGGAAGTGCCCGCCGGGAGTGCGTAGCCTCAAAA
>FSZS01000261.1_pt1 | contig 12364 bp, 10 predicted proteins | sample 1638881 | NCBI WGS metagenome assembly FSZS01 (sample SAMEA3914813, study PRJEB12502) | metagenome | biome: forest; material: soil | place: Canada | collected 2011-07-07 | depth 0.3 m
GCATCAAGCAGAAGATCCTGTTCGTGCTGGTTGGCGTCCTGGCGCTCAGCACGGCCCTGAACGTGCTGCTCGCCTCGTTCTTCACGAACCGGCAGAACGAGGAGGCAGCCTTCGCAAACCTTGGAAGCGACCTGCTGGCCTGGCAGAGCGACCTGGACGCGATGACCCAGCAATTGAGAAGCGTTGCGCTCGCAACGGTTGGCGACGCGGCCATTCTCCAGCACTTGGGCGAGCTCATGACGCTCGAGTTCAACATCGAGGAGCCCGCCAGAGCGTCGGAGCGCCGCGAAATGGCGAGGACGCTCGGGTATCGAAAGACGGTTTCGCTCAACCGTCTCCAGCTCGCGTTGCGTACGGGCGGCTTCTCCAGCATTGCCGTCTACACGCGTGGGCAGTTGAGCCATTCCATTTCGGCGTTCGACGCGGGCATGAGCGTCACGGGAGAAGATGGCCGCAAAGCCTGGATCACGGCGATTGCGGACTCGAAGGGTGACCTGCCGTTCCAGAGTTGGCCCGCCTGGAACCCGGCTCCCATTCCGCCCCCCGACGGCAATGACCTGGCGGCGCCTGGGCGGCCCACCGTTTCCTTCACATTTCCGAGGATGGGGGACACTGTGATGGAGATCGTTGTCCCAGTGCAGGGTTACGCCGACACCCTTTTGAGCGAAGACGCGCGCATACCGGGCGTGCGGTACTTTTCCCAACTCTCGGTGGCTGGCGAACCGGGGTCGCACGTCTCTGCAGCCGCGAGTCCGGGCGCTGGCCAGCCCGGCAGGGTGCCGCGCATCGTGGCCGTAGTCGTCTTTCGCAAACTGATCGGCCGCTCGATGCTGCAGGGCATCGCCAGGAAGACCGGCAAGTCGCCCGTTCTACTTTCGCCGGATTACCGTCATCGGCAGCAACTGATCGACCAGTCCGTGCTTTCACCCGATGTCCAGCAGCAGGCGCAAGCCGCGTCTGCCGCGCAGGCGTCGGTACCCCTGGAGCGCCAGGTGTCTGTCGGCGACAGATCGTTCTACGTCGCGCTGCTGCCGTGGCGGTTCGAGAGCCAGACGCGCATGATCCTGGCATTGGCATTGCCCCGAGACAGAACGCAGGACAACATCCGCCAGACGGTCGCCGCGATCCTGCTCGCTGCCGGCGCGACGATGTTGCTCAGCGTGGTGGTGGGCCTGTTGTGGGTGAAGCGGTTCATGGACCCCATTGTCAATCTGACTTCTGCAGTAAAGGGGATTACGTCCAAGAATCGGCAGGGCGGCGGCTGGCAACAGCAGGCGCTCGAGAGGTTGCAGCCCGCGGTCATCGAAGCGCCGGATGAGGTCGGTGCGCTGGCCCGTGCCTTCAACGACATGGCCAGCGAACTGCAGCAGTCGTTCGTGACGCTCGAGCTCCGAGTGCAGGCGCGCACAGCCGAGTTGCGCCAACAAGCGCGCTACCTGCAAACACTGATCGACGTGCTGCCTATGTGGGCCTGGTTCAAGGACACGGAAGGTCGCTTCCTGGCCGTCAATCGGGCTGCGGCCGAAGCATGTGGCCAGAGTCCGGACGAGGTCGCAGGCAAGACCGACTACGATGTGTGGCCGCGTGAGCAGGCGGATGCCTATCGGGCTGACGACACGGAGGTCATGATCTCGCGACGCCAGAAGATCCTGGAGGAATCGCACTCGATGACGGGCGAGACGATCTGGCGCGAAACATTCAAGGCACCGGTGATCGACGAGGACGGAACCGTGCTGGGTACGGTCGGTGTCGCTCGCAACATCAGCGAGCGCAAGGCTGCGGAGGCCGCCCGCGAGGTCGCGCTGGCGGAGGCACAGCGGCTTGCGAGGATGCGCAGCGAATTCCTGGCGCAGATGAGCCACGAACTGCGCACGCCACTCAACAGCATCCTGGGCTTCTCGCAGGTGCTGCGGCGAGACAAATCCTTCGATCAGCGCCAGGCCAGGGCGTTGACGATCATCGAAGAGAGCGGGCGACACCTCCTCCGGCTGATCGACGACATTCTCGACATGGCCCGCATCGACGCGGCCAAGATGATCCTCGAACCTGTCGATGTCGACCTTGCCGTGTTCTTGCGGAGTGTGTGCGACATCGTGCGCACGAGGGCCGAAGAGAAGAACCTGCTGTTCACTTACTGCAGTGACGGCGGATTGCCGTCTACCGTACAGGTCGACGACAAGCGCCTGCGGCAGATACTCCTGAACCTGCTGTCCAACGCCATCAAGTTCACGGACAGCGGCGAGGTCACGCTGCGTGTACATGCAGTGGCTCCGAATCCTCAGGCCGACCGGGACGAACATGTCACGGACACGTTGATGCGCGTTCGCTTCGAGATACATGACAGCGGCATCGGCATGAGCGAGGCGCAACTTGCACGCCTGTTTCAGCCGTTCGAGCAGGTCGCCGACGGCCCGCGGCGCGAAGGCGGAAGCGGTCTCGGCCTGGCGATCAGCCGCCAGCTTGTACGTCTGATGGGCAGCGACATCCAGGTGCACAGCCGGCTCGGCCAAGGCAGCATCTTCTCCTTCGGGCTTGACTTGATGAGCGCCCGGCCTGAGGTGCCCGCTGCGCCCGATCGTGGCAGCCCGACCGGCTACGAAGGGCCGCGCAAGAAGGTGCTGGTGATCGACGACGTTGCACAGAACCGTGCGATGCTGTTCGAGTCTCTGAGCTCTCTGGGGTTCGAGGTCTTCAACGCCGCGGGTGGCCAGGAGGGACTGGAGGTGGCCGCGAGGATCAGTCTCGATCTCGTCGTGATGGACGCGATGATGCCGGTGATGGACGGCATCGAGGCTACGCGGTGCTTTCGACAACTGCCGCAACTGACCGCCGTGCCGATCATCGCGACTTCGGCCAGCGTGACGCCGGATGTCGCGGCGCACTGCCGCGCTGCGGGAGCGAACGCCTTCGTCTCCAAGCCAATCGAGCAGAACGCGTTGCTCGAAGCCATGGCGAGCTTGATGGGGCTGACCTGGACTTACGAGGAACCGGAACGGCGCTCTGCAGAAGAGGCAGCGGACAGCAACCTCGTGTATCCGGCGCTCGGGGAGATGCACGTGCTGCGCGAACTCGCCCGCATGGGCAACATGCAGTCCCTGCGAGAGTACGCCGAGCACTTGAGGAAATTGGACGTGCGCTACGCGTCCTTCGCGGACCGCTTGACTTCATTGGCCAGAAATTACCAGACCCGTGCGATCACGGCGCTACTGGACGGGCATTGAGCCATCGCCGACGTTGAATGCATCGCGCTGGCTCCGGGCGTTGACGTCGGGGAACTGGTGTGCTGCGCCTTCACGCGACATCTGCGTAGCGTTGAATTTCGACAGCGGCAAGTGAGAAGCTTCTTCCCCAGCATCAGGCGGTTCGACAGGCCGCTTGGAGGCGTTTCACGCCGGTTCAATGGGGCTTCGCGAGGGTGCGATGCGCGCCGGCCCGACGACAAGGCGGATCGTCGTCCGGCCCCCGGCGTGTTGGTGATCGTGAATGCACCGCCCAGCATGCGCGCGATCCGACATGCGAGCAGCCCATGCCCGGGCCGCGGCGCGCGGCATTCAAGGCCTCGCGCGAACTCTCGAGCTCAGACGTGCGCTCGGCGACGCGCATCTGGAGGCATCGTCGTGTCGCCCCCGCGCTCGACCTCTCGCTCGCCGAACGGATCGTCCACGCGCTCACCTTGGGCCGGCCGATCCCGGCGCGCGAACTTCGGCGCCAAGGCGGCTTCGGTGCGCTCCCACGGCAGTCGCGATGCCAGCGCCGCAAACGGACGGTTCGCGTCGACCATGCCGTCGAGGCGGGTGCGGAAAAAGTCTGGCGTGCTCACTGTGCAAATCCCCCAGGAAATAGCTCTCAAGTAGCGCTTTTCGGGGGAAATTGGTGGACCGTGCTTACACGTAAACCTTCAGGAATCATGCGGGCTGCGGGCGACTTGCAGGGCCGACTCTCGGAATGGTTGACCTTTCAACTCTACTTCAACGAAGCGGAACTCACGGGGACCGGTGTTCACGACGTTATGCGCCACTCCCGCTGAGCGCGCGTATGCCTCACCAGCTCGAAGCTGCGTTTCGAGGCCTCCGACTTGCAATATGCCGTCCGTCAACGGAATGACGACGTAGCCGAACGCATGCACGTGGTGTCCAGTCTCGGCGCCAGGTTCAAAACGCCATTCCATGACAATCGCCCATTCACTCTCAACGTGCAAAATGGAACGCGCCTTCATGAAACATTTCCGTCATGCTCGAGATGAAACGTCTTTGAGGTGATCCGCCAAGTGCCTTCGATTTTCAGCCAGCACAAGTGGTCAAGGAACACTCGGTCGTGAATGCGCACCCTCACTTTCGCCATGGCCTGGTGATCGGAGATGACGTCGAGCAGCAGGACCGTTTCCTCTCGAGGCGCGCCGATCTTGTTCGGTGCCATGCGCTCCGACAAGATTCCTCGGGTCGACTACGAACGGTTTGCTGCCGCCTGCCGATGAGGACACATGCCGAGCCAGCGCAGGATGGCTGACAGGAACTGGCCCAAGGAAGCGAGGCCTGTGCCCAGGCGGGCGCTGGCCCGCAGCAGCCTGCGGATGTTGTGGCCGGCAGCTCAGCTCAGGGCATGCAACGTCTCGCCGAGTGCGCTCTTGGGTCAGCAGCGTTCCATGCGGTGGCCGGCCTTCGTGTGGCCGATCACCGGCTCGATGGACTGATGCCGTTTGAGCCAACGCCTTTGCTGCTTTGACGACGACTTGCAGCGATCCATCGATCGATGGTCTCGACTCCCGGGTTGTCGGCATTGACGCCTCGCTGGCCGAAGTCAGCCACGACCTGCTATGGTCGCCGGCCGATGTCCCGCAGCAAGTTCGTGGCCTGCTCGAGTTGCGCCGACAGGACATGCCCGTCGTACGGGTTGCCGGGGAAGCTCCGGGCCCCCAACCATCAGCCCTCGCGGCGTGCGTGAGCCGCACCGCGGCTGGTACGCCACGCCGTTGCTCACTCGGCAAGACCGTGGCGAAAGGCGTAGCGCATCAGGTCGCTCAGCGAGTCCTGGCCCAGCTTCTCCATCAATCGCGCCTTGTAGGTGCTGACGGTGTTGGCGGCCAGGCTCAGGTCGGTGGCGATTTCCATCACCGACTTGCCTCGCACCAGCGCGGCCAGCACCTGTCGCTCTCGTGCGGACAACTCCGAGACCTGCACCGGCGAGTCGGGCGGCGTGCCGAGCGAACGGATCAGCGCGGCGCTGAGCGACGGATCGACATAGTCGCGGCCAGCCGCGACGTGGTGCACGGCGTCTATCAGCAGTTCCGGAGAGACGTCCTTGGTGAGATATCCCAGCGCGCCGGCTTCCAGCGCCCGGCGAGCGATGTGGGGATCAGCGTGCATCGTGAGCACGAGGATCGGCAGCTTCGGATACGCTGCGGCGATGCGCTCGATCAGGTCGACATCGCTGCTGCCGGGCATCAGCAGATCGAGCAACAGCAGGTCGACGTCGTCGAATTCGAGGCGCGCCAGGACATCTGCGGCCGAGGCTGCTTCGCCGGCAACGTCGATGTCGTGTGCGAAACCGAGCACCTTTCGGATGCCCTCGCGCACGAGGGCATGATCGTCCGCTATCAGCACGCGAATCTTGGGCGAGGGCTGCGACAACTTCATTTGTAGGGCGCGAAGCGCGAAGTAGTTGTTCGCCTACACGCGATGGCCGGTGAGCCATTTGAGCGCTGCTTTGTGGCGAGATCGTAGATCTTACCCTACATTCATGGGTAGTGCGGCGGTGCCCGGCGCAACCACTGAAGGGATGCCGGGCGGCGCGAGGGCGATTTGTGCACCCAGCGCGTCACCCCAGGGCTCAGCCGGGCGTCGCTTCTCCGTCCAGCCGGGCGACAAAGCGATAGCCTACGCGCTGATGGGTGCGGATGATGGCGCCGGCAGGGTCTCGTTGGCTTTCCAGCAGCGCCTTGCGTACGCGCATGATCGCAGCGGCCAGCGAGCCGGGCTGAACAATCTCGTCTTGCCAGATGTGGTCCAAAAGTTCGTCCGTGGAGACGACGCGGTGACGGTTCTCGATCAGGAATACCAGCAAGTCGAACGGGCGGGGCTGCAGTGCTCGCAACTCGCCATCGACCCTGACCTCCCGCCGAGCGACGCTAACCTCGCGGCGGCCAAATTTGACTGTTCCGGCACGGCGCGGCGCCAGTGGCAGCTTGTCCAGCGGGAATGCCGCCGGCTGGATGAAGGCCTGAGGCCCGTTCTGAATCCTGGAATGCCAAAGTTGACCGGCCATAGCGCCCTCGTATAGTGATGTAACGTTGTGTAGGGTTGAATCTACAACCCCCTACGTGAAATCTACACCAATGCCTGTTCGGGGGCGATCTTTTTTTTTGAGGAAGTTCGCACGAATCGCCGCGGTTGGGGCGACCCGGAAACTGGCGTGGGCGGTAGGGATCAGCAGCCAGATTCGGTGATCGCTTCCGGTGTGGCTTGGTCGATCGCAACCGGATCTGCTCGAACGGCTGGGCGGCTGGCTCAAGCCCTCAGGTCGGCGAACGCACCGCAAGCATCAATTGGTCAGAGGACGCTCATGTGTTCGAAGGTTACTTCCGCTACCTTCGTTCACATGGCAATCCGTGGAGCGCTCTTCCGACCTTGTTGATCGGTGCACGGGGCCGAACTGCCGAGTGCAGGTGGTCGGCCTCCCTGTGCATGGGTCGAATGCCCTTCGAACTCGTCGCATGTGAGATCCATCATGTTCCTCCATTTCCATCATGTGGAAGCGCGTCGTTCCACGCTTCCGTTCCCGGTAGCCGCGGTGAACTCGCCCACCACGTCGTTGTCGTCGACGTGGTCGATCGGCAAGCTGCGGTGGCTGCGTGGACTTCTGAACCGACGTGATCCTGCGAAGGACAACGACCCGCTGACGCTATCCGTCTTCGACCCGGCGCCACTGCGCTGCGACGTTGCGCCCATGTCGACAGGCGACATGCGAACCGATGCGCCCCAATTCCTCACGCCTGCCCGATTTTGCGAGGCACGTATCGCGCTGGCGGCCTTGCTCGGCCGACTCGCTGGTGGCCACCGCACATTGCCCTCGTTGGCACTCCTGGAGCGATCCCTCGGCAAGGGCGATCCGCAAGAAATGGACAACCTGCCGATCTGGGTCCTTCGCCACGCTGTCCAGACACTGGACCTGTTGGATGAGGCCCTGTTCAGCGACGGACTGGTGGCCCTTCGCCGGCATGTCGAGCAAACTCTCCGGCGGCGCCAGCTCGGTTGCGTGGACACGGGAAAGGAGCGTACAACTTTGCGGAGCCTGTAGACGCGCGTCGCGCGCATCTCCGCGCCGCGGCAGCGCTACCGGCGCTCGCACTGGATCCGGTCAGGGGCCACAATGATGACTTTCGTGAGACCCAGTTCCGGAGTGCATCATGTCTCCAGTCGAAATATCGGACCCTCGCCCCGCGACCATCCTGATCGTGGATGACCGCCCCGCCAATCTCGAACTCATGGCTACCGAACTCGAGGCGCACGGCTATGTCGCGGTCGTCGCGCAGGGCGGCGAGGAGGCCGTGGCGCGCGCCAGGTTCGTGCAGCCGGATCTCATCTTGATGGACGTCATGATGCCGGCCGTGGACGGATTCGAAACGGCTCGGCGCCTCAAGGCTTGCGAGGACACGCGCGACATACCGGTGATCTTCATGACGGCGCTCACCGACACGAGGCAGAAGCTGATCGGGTTCGCAGCGGGCGCCGTGGACTACGTGACCAAGCCGCTCGACAGCGCGGAAGTGCTGGTTCGCGTGAAGACGCACCTGACACTTTCTGCGCTGCGCCGGCGGTTGCTCACCCAGAACGAACAATTGCAGCGGGAGGTGTCTGCCCACGAGAAGACGCAGGCTGCGCTGGTGCGTTCGAACACCGAGCTCGAGCAACTGGCTTACGTGGCCTCGCACGACATGCAGGAGCCGTTGCGCATGATCGCCAGCTACCTGCAACTCGTGGCGCAACGCTACCCCGACAAGCTTGATTCGGACGGGCGCGAGTTCATAGGCTTCGCGGTCGATGGGGCCAAGCGCATGCAGGCGCTGATCAACGACCTGCTGGTCTATTCGCGCGTGGGCACCAAGGTCAGGCCCTTCGCGCCAGTCGAATGCAGTACCGTCGTCGACACGGCGCTCCATCACTTGTGCGTGGCCATCGACGAAAGCGGGGCGCGTATCGAATGCGGCGCTCTGCCCTGCGTGAGTGGGGACGCGTCCCAACTCGTGCAGCTGTTCCAGAACCTGATGGCCAACGCGATCAAGTTCCGAAGCACCGTTGCACCGGTCATCCAGGTCTCCTGTCAGCCGCTGGGCGACGACTGGTGTTTCTCGGTGACGGACAATGGCATCGGCATCGAACCGGAATACTTCGAGCGCATCTTCGTTCTATTCCAGCGCCTGCACGGCCGAACTCAGTACCCGGGCACGGGCATCGGGCTGGCGCTGTGCAAGAAGATCGTCGAGCGTCATGGCGGACGCATCTGGGTCGAGCGAGCACCGACGCAGGGCTCGGTGTTCCGGTTCACGTTGCATGGCGCCAGTGCCGGGGTTGGCGCGTGAGGCTCCCGCAGACCGTCGCGGCCGATCGGTGTTGCTACACCACGACCAGGGGGGCGCGGAAGGTATAGCCGACCTTGGGCTCGGAGTGCAGCGGGACGGCTGACGGCGTGGCGCGCTCGATGCGCCGCCGCAGTCGATAGATTGCGGCGTGCAGAAGATTGTCCGCCTCTGTCAGGGGATCGCGCCCGAGCCGCTCGCACAGCGTGGCCCGGGTGACTGTCGCCCCTTCCGCGGCGACGAAGCATTCAACCACTGCCAGATCATGCTCGCTCAACTCGATGCGCGTGCCTTCGGGGGCGACGAGCTTGCGTGAGGCGCGATCGAGCCGCCATACCGTCGCCAGGGCGCGGCTGCTCTGGACCCGTCGGTAAACGGCCTCAATGGCCAAGCCAACCTGCTCCAGGCGTACCGGTTTCATCAGGTGCATGTCCGCGCCAGCACGCATGACCGAATCGAATACATCCGCGCCGGCACGTCCGGACACCACGATGATGCCGGACTGTCCCTTTCGACGGATCAGCCGGACCAAGTCGACGCCGTCGACGCCCGGCAGCATCAGGTCGACCACGTAGAAATCGAACTCGAAGGCCCCTGGCGACGTCAGGAACTCGTCGCTGTCGTTGAAGACAGTGACGGCTACATCGTGCTGCCGCAGGAACTGTGCGAGATACTCGGCGAAGTCGCGATCGTCATCGACGATGGCCAATGTGGATGGAAACGTACTCACTCGTTCAAGCCTCGACACCTTGCGGAATGCAAATGCGCACGATGGTACCGCGCGGCGAATTCGGCAACAGTTCGATGCGGCCGCGGTGCAGTTCCACCACCCGTCGAACGATGTAGAGGCCAAGCCCGGCGCCTGTGCCGGCACGTGCATTCTGCCCGCGAGTGCCTTTGTCGAGGACGGTGGGCTGCAGCGCCGGCGCGATGCCTGGTCCCAGGTCCATGACCTCGAAGCACAACGACGGCGGGTTCTCGCTGTCGCTCACGCGCAGGCGCACTTGCGAAGGCGACGGAGAGTAGGCCAGTGCGTTGACGAGCAGGTTGCACAGTGCCAGCCGCATCATCATGGGTTGCAGCTGCGCGGTTCGCAGTTCGGAGCAAGACTCCACTGTCAGGCGTGTGCGCTCGTCAACACCGATGTCGCGCACGACGAGCCCGATCAGGGTATCGAGGTCGGTCTCCGCAAGCGTTCCGCGCTCGCCGATGGCCAGCAACGTTGCTGCGGCCAACGTGTTGTTCAGCGTGCCCATCACGTGATCGAGAACGCGCTGAGCGCGTGCGAGCGAGCTGCGGATTTCGGGGAGCGTGTGGTCGCCGGATCCGATGATGGCCGCGGAGGCGTTCTGCAAGGCAGCCGATGCGTTGTTCAGCGGCTGTCGTACTTCGTGAGCGAGCAGCTCCAACAGTTCGCTGCGTTCTCGCAGGATCTGTTCGCGCTCGTCAAGCAGCCGGCGCAGGTCCTCGGACTCGCTCTCGGCCTGGCGCAGATTGGCCCGTTCGGCGGCCAGTTCGCGCGTGCGCTCCAGCTCGCGGGTGAGGGACTCCTCGGCCTGGTGTCGTCCCATCGCGTAGCGAATCGCGCGTATCAGTTGCGTGGCGTCGACCCGCCCCTTGACGAGGTAGTCCTGCGCTCCTGACTGGAGTGCCTGCACGGCGATGTCCTCGTCGTCCAGTCCGCTGAGCACGACCAGGGCCGGCACGCGCTGCGCGTGGGCAGACAAGCGCTGGACGGTTTCCAGGCCCCTGCTTTCGGGCAAGCCGAGATCCAGCAGCACCACGTCGACGTCACCGGCGCGCAGTTGCTCGACTCCAGCGGCGAGGTTGTCCGCGCACTGCAATTTGAAGTCGAACCCCAGCTCGCTTGCATCGGCGAGCAGCGTGCTGATCAACCGGACGTCGCCCGGATTGTCTTCGATAAGCAGTACCTTGACGAGGGTGGTCACGGGGCCTGACGTCAGCTTGGACGATGGTTCGAAAATCCGATTCTGCGCCAAGGACGCGTGGTTGGCAAAACGAATGACGGTGGCAACTCGATGCTCGACTCGAAGTCGCATGGGTGTCGCACGTCAAGTCCGCATCTGCCGAGCTTCCACAGAGGCCGATATGGACGGGCAGATCGGGATGCCTTGCGAGTCGCACCGCCCCGGGTGGCTCGCGGACTCACGCTGAATTTGCGCGGGATCCCGGATTCGGGTTCTCGCGCGAGATGCGTGCAGGAACGATGCACAGATCCGTTCTCGCGACGAGGGAGATCCTTCGCAGACTGCAGGAGCGCCGGTCAGCGCGCAAAGGTGCCCTACCCGAAGGGCGGGCCGCCGATTCGAAGGAAAGCGAGCGAAAGCGCGGGATCGGGAAGGAGCGCGTTCCATGAAGTCGGAGCCGTCAGGCTTCCGACGCCAGTGCGCATGTAGACCGCTGTTCGGGCACCGGCGTTTCGGTGGGCAGAGCCAGGATTGCGGATTGAATCGACTTGGCAACCTGCGCACCATGAGCGTATGCCGTGGCGACGCAGGGATGCCAGTAGTTCGTCACCTCGCCTGCGGCATAGAGGCCGGGAAAGCCCGGAACGGCGCCGTGGCGGTCGACTTCCACATAGCCCTGACGCAGCGGCAGTCGCAGCCCATTCGGGATCCAAGCTTCGAAACCGAACTGGACGCCAATGACGTCATACGGCGCGTCATTGACCGTCATGCGCATCTGGTCCGCAAGAATCGGCCCGACGTGGACGCAGTGGGCGGGGATGCCACGTTGCAGGATCGGCTGCGCCCGAGGCGTGCGACGACAGTGGATGTCGACGCTGCGCGCGCCGCGACGCAGGGCGAAGACCGCTTGATCAAACGCGTTGTCGCCGCCGCCAAGGATGGCCACTCGCTTGTCGAGAACGTCGAGCCTCGCCATGGACATGCCCGGGCCGACACCGACGCCGTCGGACTCGACGAAACCGCAGCGCCGTGGCCTTGAGCCGGTCGCAATCACGACATGGCTTGCCTGGCGAGTTGCTCTTCCGTTCGAAACTTCCCAGGCTGCTCGTTCCGCGCATCGTCGGATCGAGACGACGTCAAAGTTGACCTCGTGCGGAACCGCCGCGATGTCCAGGTGGGCCTGGAGTGATGCGGCGACCTCCTGTCCCGTTTTGCCCTGAGTGCCGGGAATCCATCGGTTTTCGTAGGGGCTCCTCAATTGCAGGCCGCCGACGACCGGCCCCGCTTCAAGCAGCAGCGCACGCATTCCGAGCTGGTGTGCCCAAAGCGCACATGCAGCACCGGCCGGTCCGCCACCGATCACCAACACGTCTTCGATCATTTCCGGCTTCCCGGCGACGACCGGGCAAGGATTTCGATCCAGTCACGATGCCTTGATCGCGTGTTGCCTGTGCAGGCGCAAGCGAAGCACGGTTGCATCGAGCGAACTGTGAGTTCAGCGGTGGTTGCCTGCGCGTTCGTGGCAGCTCGCCGCACAAGAATGTCCCCAGGAGTACGGCCTCTTGCGGAGCCATGTCAGTGAAGTTCGCGATACCGAATTCAGGTACCGGGGGAGGGGGCAGTCAAGGTCGGCGCTTCCGATATGCGCGTCATCCAGGTCAGCCCGTGGCGCTCGTGTCCAGGCCGATGATGTGACAGTTGCATCAATTTAAGCATAAAAGTTGTCATAATTCAAGCCATCGATCAGTTCTGACTTGAGAGATGATATGCATACTCGATAACGTTGGAGTGACCACAGTGCTCGGCAGCCCGGTTGGCGGGTGGCTGTAGCGCCGACATCCACTGGAGAACTCATCTTGAACCA
>FSZS01000240.1_pt1 | contig 12185 bp, 6 predicted proteins | sample 1638881 | NCBI WGS metagenome assembly FSZS01 (sample SAMEA3914813, study PRJEB12502) | metagenome | biome: forest; material: soil | place: Canada | collected 2011-07-07 | depth 0.3 m
CACGCGCGCACGTCTGGTTGCCCTGCCGAGCTACAACCGGATCGAGTTTCGCTTCAACGGAACAGACGGCCAATCGAACGGTTTCCGCATCCTGAAGCTCCAGCTGCAGGACAGCGCCGCAACAGATGTCGGCAGCACGACGACCAAGCAGTTCGATCCGACCACTGAACGCGACGTGACCGCGCTCTCGGCGGATGACGTCGCAGAAGGCAAGGTGCTCTGGCAAAGCCGTGGCATCTTGAGCAAATCGTCCATCGTGCCGCGCAAGCTCAATGCCGCTTGCTCCTCTTGTCACGCGGCGAACGGGCGCGACCTGCAGTACTTCAATTACTCGAACAATGCGATCGTGCAGCGCAGCCGGTTTCACGGATTGAATGAGACCCAAGGCAAGCAAATCGTCGCCTATCTGCGCTCGTCGCTGAAAGACGTGCCTTACGTCGCCAAGGCAGCGCCCTGGAACCCGCCGTACCAACCGGGTCCAGGATTGGATTGCAGCACGGCGAGCTGCGCGACCCAATGGTCGGCCGGAGCGGGCATCGACGCGGTGCTCACCACCTCGCAGCAGGCCATGCAGGCGTTGTTCGGCAAATCGGTCGACACCGTGACTCAGGCCGATATCGACAAGGTGATGGATCCGACCGCGACGCTGAATGTGCGCGAGACGGCGATTCCGCTGCAGTTTCCGGATTGGAACGCCTGGCTGCCCGCGGACCATCCGTTCGATATCTGGCCGGTCGGCGCCAGCAATACAGGCTCGTTCCAGGCCGGCGCGACCTTTGCCAACGGCAAGCATGATCCCTACGGCAAATATCTCGCGCTAATTGCTTGGCTCAAGGCAAACGCCAATCCAAACGGGAACATCGCCGATTGGAGCCACCTGACCCCGGACCAGCGCACGGAGATCATGGCGCTCTTCACAGGAGCCGGCTGGGCTGCAGCTGACTTCGATGGCGGTGGCCGCGGCTGGCACATCGCGCCTACTGGTCAGTACGGAGCGCAAGTGGGGGCTGCTCATTTACAGAGCTTGGCCAATTCAGCCACCGTCGCCGCCGGCAAGGCCGGCGCATTCACGACGAACTCGTTCATTGAACGGGCGGTGACTGACACGATGCATTGGAACGCAGTCAAGCAGTGGGAGCTGGCGCAGGACTTCTGGCTCGAAGGCAACCAGAAATGGTTCATCGGTACCAAGGACCCGACCAGTGGCGCCTGGAAAGGTCGCGGTGAAGCGCACGGCTGGCCATTCAATTCGGTCAGCCTGTTCTCCCTGGCCCCGCATATTGACTATCAAGCTGACACCGACTCTGCCGGACGGGTCACACGCGAGGTATACAGAGCCTGGGAGGCCGACAACCAGATCGGTTCGCACTACCAGACCAATCAATGGTATCAGTTGCAGCTGACGCTCAACTCGGGCGCAAAAAGTGGCATCCACAACTACCCGATGGATTGGCCGTACTTAACCGCATTCGACGCTGGTCTGGCTCAGATGGTCGGATCGGCAACGGCGACGGCCAAGGCAGTTGCAAGTCCCAGCTACGTGCGTTTGCTGGAGGGCAAAATCAAAGCAGCTCAGCACGTGAACACCGACACGGTTCTGTACGACCCGAAGATTCCGCTTATCTCCAATCCGGGCAGGCTCTCGCGCGCGAATTTCATCATCATATTGAATGCCACCGACACGATGCCGCTCGAGATGCTCCACACCGAATCAAACAAAAAGGAAATGAGGGCGTCAATTAACGCCTTCATGGACGACCTCTCTCCAGGACTGAGTTTGAAAGTGCTGAACGGTACCATCCACATGAACAACCTGCTGTATACCGATACGGAGCCGAGCGCGTGGCGTCGCTGCGACCCGACCAATATGGAATTATTAGGTTCATCCGAGTCATACACGCACTGGCGGTTTTGTCTAGATAAAACGCGTATCCCGCTCGGAAAGAACCCTGACGCTAGCTACTATGTGCACCGGACGCCGAACGGATGGACGACGGTGGAGTCGCAGGAATACGGTGTATGGAAAGCCACGCAGCTTGGTGCCGAGCCCGTGCGTTTGAAGAAGTGGAGTGATTGGGTCAACAAGGCCTGGCCTGTGAAGTAAGGCGGCGAGCAGGGGCGCGTAGGGCTTGTGCTCGCTAGCACGGTCTACTCTGTAACCGCAGTCACTCACGTTCAGATTCGCGAAGGTCGAACGCAAGTAAGGGCGCCCGCTGCCAACCAATCCGGGCGCGCTCGCGTTGTTCCGATACGTGCCAAGACATCGGCCGTTCCAGCCCGCAGTTTCCAGGTCAATCCCAGAGGTCTCTTTCGACATGTCAACTCCAAGACGCCGGGCGTTCCTGCGCCCGAGCACCCTTGGCGCCGCGTTCGGCGCCGCCGCGATCCTCTCCGCCTGTGTCGTGCAGCCGCTGCCTGCACCGCGTTACGTGGCGCCCCCGCCGCGGCCGGCGCCGGTGTACGAGCAGCCCGCTAACGCGCCCAGCAACGAGCCCGTCGTCAGCGTCTATGTCGATCCGCCGCTGGTGCAGCCCGAGCCGATCGCCGTAGCCTGGTCACCGCCACCGATGTTGGTCGAAGTGCCACCGCCCCAGCCCTACGCAGAAGCCGTTTGGACGGGCGGCTATTGGGCCTGGGAAGGTCGCTGGTTCTGGAGCGCCGGTCGTTGGGCTCCGCCGCCGCGGCCCGACTACGGCTGGGTTCAGCCGTACTATGAGCACCGTGGCGATGTGGTGGTCTTCGTGCCTGGCTTCTGGTGTGCGCCGCAGGTACGCTTCGTGCCGCCGCCGGTGGGCCTGAGCATCACCGTGGCTATCGGGGGCCCGGGCGTGCATTTCGGTCCTCCGCCCATGGGCCCGCAAGGCGTGTTCGTGCCGCCGCCGCCGGGCTCGCGTGCAGGCATCATCGTGCCGGCGCCAATCGGTACACCGCCCGCGGTGGTGGTAAGCGCCCCAGCCGTCGTCAACGTGGGCATGCGCGTGCACGGCAACGTGGACATCAACAGCCACAACACCGTCAACAACGTCACCAACATCACGAACGTGACCAACGTGACGATCGAGGCGCCGGCCGGTGCCACGGCCAATGGCCAGGCGTTCCAGAACTCAGTGCCCGCGCGTGCGCACCTGGCCGCCGCGATGGCACCGGCCGGCCGCCCGACGGCGCCCCAACCGACGTCGAACCAGGCGATTCCCAGCTACGTCTCGGGACACCAGCCGACGGCGTTGCCGGCCGCCCAGCCCACTCGCAACGACCGAGGTGGGCCGCCTAGCGGCGCCGTTCGCCCGCCGGTACAGCCGCCACTGAGCCAGCAACCAATGTCTCAGGGCCAGAGTCATTCCGAGTTCGAACAGCCGCCGCGCCAAGCAGCATCGATCAATGGACAGTCGCAACAAAACCAGACACAGAAGCCCACGCCGCAGCCAGTGAATCCGCAGGATCCGCGTGGTACCGGACACGGCGGCAATCCCGCGGGCCAGCCTGGTGCGAAACCCGCGGGGCAGCCACGCGCACAACCCGGCACCCAACCGCAGGGTCAGGGCCAGCAACCGCAGGCTGCCAAACCCAAGGAACGCAACGAGGCCAAGGATACAAAAGAGAAGTCCGATCACAAAAGGGCCGAGCGCGAACGCCAGGAAGAACACGAGAAGGCGAACGGCGAACGCGATCGCTGAGGTCCGGCAGCGACGCAACGACAAGGAGGCGCCGCGGCACCTCCAAATTTCCGTCCTCGTCACGGAGTCGCAAACACTTTGTGCCGTTCAACCAGTTCTTGTCATTTGACCGGATAGTCTCGCGCCTCCTTCGCCATCTACGGCTCGTTACGTTAAGCCTTCGTAATTACTTAATTGAATTGACATCCGACAGCTGAGACGTCGCGTTGAAATTACTCATTCAATCGCTTCGGAGACCACATGCAAAGACTGAACCTATCCTTGACCTTCCTGCTATCCGCGAGTCTTTTTGTCACGGGCTGCGGTGGCGGCGCGGCTGTAGAAGTAGCAACGCCTCCCCCCACTGCAGCCTTCGATCTCGGTGCAAAATTGAATGGTCAGTCACTCGCTAACATAGACGTCTTTCCAGATGACGAACAGACGATTCAGGTGCAGGTAGGCGACACTCTCGAATTGGATTCATCAGGCCCGGTGTCATGGGAGACGGTAGCAGGATCGTCCGCCGGTATCCCTACGCAGAGCGGCGGCACTCTTCTCTTTGAAGGAGTGGCTATCACTGAGACGCTTTCGACGTCCGGGCAACTCGTACTTGCGATCTCGGCCACCCAGTCGCTAGCCGCCCCAGTCCCGGTGACGTTGTACGCGACGTCACTTGACGACGGTTCCCAAACAGCAAGAGTGGACATTGTTGTGAACAATTGAATTGATCACGGTACCGCTATTGCACAGTAGTTTCACGTCCCAAGGGCGTTGGTGCAGGGATGCTGGGCGTGCCCGGTAGGATGTTGACGTTGAAGTCGTCGGATGCCCATGCCCCACAGACATGCTGGCTGGCCTTTGAGGAGCGGCCTCTCGTTGCCTTCAACCACTGACGCGCGTCGCCGCCGGCTGAGAGGCCTAGGCAAGTGCCATTCTTAAATAAGCGGAGTTTCAAGCAATGACGTCCCATCTCAAGTCCGTGGCCTATCTGGCCACCCTGTGCGGTCTTTCGGCAGCCAATGCCGCGAGCTGTCCTGCAGGCGTCCAGAATGTCAGCGGCGATAGCGCGTATTTCGTATCGCAATCGGTTCCCAATTCCGTCAGGGCGGGGCAGTCGTACCCCGTCTCCGTGACCTTCTGCAACAACGGCACGACAACCTGGACGTACCAAAACCTTCCGGCTGGAACGGGCTATATCCGGCTCGGTTCCCTCTATCCGCGCGACAACCAGACCTGGGGCCTCGGCCGGGTCGATCTCACCCCGGGCGACAACATCCCGCCGGGATCCACGAAGACGTTCAATTTCACGATCGTCGCGCCGACGACCACCAGCAGCAACGTCGAAACGAACTTCCAGTTCGGCGTGGTGCGCGAAAACGTGGCATGGATCGGAGCAGGCGCCGCCGAGGCGGTCTATAACTTCTACACGCCGGCGATCACACTCCAGAACACGCCCAATGTCCCACCGGTCGCGGTCAATACCAATGGCCCGGCGGCCTTCAGCTTCGGCAATTTCGCCGGTGCGAATATCCTGAACGAGACCTATGTCCAGGCGGGGCGCAATCATCGCTCGTGGATCCCGAGCAACACCCAGGCGAATACGATCGTTGCCGCAGCCCACAACATGGGTCTCAAGGTCTTGAGAATGCCGCTGATCATCCCGCCGGATGCGACGAACTCCGAATTCGTGGCGAGCGAATGGTTCACGCCTGCGGCAGGGCAGACCGCGAATGCGGCCAACGTCAATACGGTGATCGCTGCAGCGCAGGCCGTTCTGACCGCGGCGAGCACGTATAACCTCAAGGTCATCATCACGCTGGACGGCTACACCGAATACGACGCCGCGTGCAGCACCAACAGCCTTTGGAAGAAGAGCTACGACGCCGTCCAGGGCAACGCCGCGACCATTGTCCGTGCGCTGAGCGGCTATCCCGCGCTCTACGCCTGGGACTTGTTGAACGAGCCGCTCTGGACCGCCAGCGCCTATGGCTGTCTGGCCGTCCCGCCCACGTCTCTCGACCGCGGCACCCAGCAGCCGCAGCTCTCGCTCGCCGGCATTCCGGCCGCATCGCAATCCGTCGCCGAAGTCGTGGAGGCCGTGCACGCGATGTACAACCTGGTGCGTACGAACGATGCGTCCAACCACCCCACAACCGTAGGCGAGGGGCAGGCGGCGTACTTGCACTACTGGACCGACATCTCGTCGTTCGTGAGCCCGCATGTGTACGTGTCGCCGCAACTCGACATCATCAATTTGCAGGTTGCCGCCAACAAGGCGAACACGACGCCCGCGATGACGCAATTCGGCGGCGCTCCGATCTCCACGGGCAACTGGAGCGTCAAAGATCCGGTGGTTCAGTCGCAGCTGAAGAACATCATCGCGGCGGACATCAACGTCATGAAGAGCGAAGCCATCGGGGCCGATTCCGTGCCGCTGCCGATCGTCATTGGTGAATACGGCGTCACCTTTCCGGCTGACGTCCTGACCCAGCAGGACCAGACCAGTTACTTCTACCAGTACCTGTCCGCCGTGTCGACCTCGACCCAGGCGGTCTACACGAGCGTCAATGTCGGCGCCATGTTCTGGGACATGCAACTGCCGCAATTCACGCCCAATTTCTCACTGATCACGAGCACTGGCGCGCTGTGGCCGGCCGCGCAGTGCGTGGCGGTCAAGCAGGGCGGCGTGAACATGGCGGCGCCGGCCGGCTGCAGCCCGTAGCGCTCCAATGAGTCGGCGCTGGCCGGCGTTGCCATGATCTCTGAGGCGCCGCTGCGGTCCTTCGGCTAGTGCCGCAGCCGGCCGTCGTTGGCAAACAGCGGCTTGTGACCACCCGGCGAAGTCCTTGCGCGACCCAGAAGTCAGGCGACGACGCCTGGGTCGTTTGAGTTGCGGCTGTGCGTGGGCCGGGAAAGGACAGCAACACGAGATCGGCGGCGACAGTGGATTCTCTCCTTCGCCAGCTTTCGCCGTGCCACTCAAAAGCAGTCTATTGCAGAAGGCCGTTTCTGGCTGACTCCTGTCGAGAAGCGCACTAGTCCCCAAACCATCTAACAGACCGCCTCTCACTCCTCAGCCTCACGTAAGGCACTCGAGTCGTCGAAATATGCCGAAGCAGCGTTGAGCGATAGCGGGTGCTCAGGCCCGCGGACACTGAAAGCACACACCATGAAGAATATCGTTCTCGGCGCGGCGCTCGCGTTGCCACTTCTCGCCTCGACGCTCGCAATGGCCGACGAAGCGGGCCGCCACCCTCACTACATTCATGCGCTGTCCGACCTGCGCGCTGCGCAGTGGCAGATCGATCACCGCAGACCGGAGGACGGTGAGGTGCGCGAGGATGAGCAAATTTCGTCTGATGAGGTTGCTATCGCGATCCGATGCGTCGCCGATGCAGCGTATCGCGACGGTAAGGATCTTGGCTTCCAACCGCCACCGGATGCGCCGATGGCTTACGGCGGGCGCCTGCATGCTGCCATCGACCTGCTGCGCGCCGCGCACAACGACCTAGCGATGCCCGAAGATGACTCCGGCGCGCACGCGCAGCAGCGCGCGGCGTTGCTGCGCGTCGATGCCGCGTTGCATTCAGCTCAGCGCGCAGTCGGTGCGGCTGATCGTGCGCAGGACAGTCGCGAGTGATTCCGCGGTCGGATCGTTTCACCGCCCATGACGGCTTGCTGCCCGTCAACGTGCCGCACACCGATGGTTGCCAGGAAGCCTGCTGCCGCAACGAGGCCTTCAGTGAACAGCCGGACGCAGCCGAATGCGGAGGTACGCTACCTGAGCCGACCTTCAACAGTTCTCGAACTCGGGTCGGTTCGGGCACCTTGTGATGCCGCTTGCGATGAGCTGTTACCGCGCCCTTTAGCCAGAGGCAGCAATACTTCTGGCTGTCTTCAAGGTTGGGCTCAACGACGCCTGCAGCTTCTATGACCTTCGCTTGCATTCGCCATGTCTCTACAGTCTGCTAGACGGCTGATTGCCGGTCGTCGAGAGGCCGACCGATGGCATTTAGCGGGTGTCGCGCCCTGGTGACACATGTCATGGTGATGCCTTGTTTCCAACTTAACTTCAGTCTCTCCGCCAAGTGCCCATCGTCCCCTCGTGTCACGCCTCAAACAAACAAAGGAGTGCGGCGAAAGAGGGCCCTCTGGGCTGGCTTAACTGAAGGAAAGAAATTGAACAACCCATCATTCGTCTACACAAAGGGTGCACTTGCCGTCGTGGCCCTGCTCGCAACGCTTGCCGTGCCCGCACATGCCGAAGGCAGCAATGTGAATCCGCAGGAACTACTGAATCAACTTGCGAAGCAGCAACAGCAGATCCAGGAACTCCAGCGCCAGGTGCAAGAGCTAGTACGCCAGCAGACCGCTCCCGCTGCGGCCCCATTGACTCCCCCGGTTGCCACAGTGGCTGCGACGCCGCCTCTCGATCCTGCACTGGTCAAGCTGGTCGAGATGCCCGACAAGTTCCGCATTGTCGACAACGGTGACACGACATTGGGTCTTTACGGCACCGTCGAAGTCACGATGAACTACAACTCGACGAACGGCCCCTACGCATCCGCACCCTCGTCTGGCGGCAATGCCAGCAAGGGCTGGTTCGGCATTGACAAGCCTTGGCTCAGCGCGAGTAAGTGGGGCATCAACGGTACGCACGTGCTCGATCGCGCTTCCAGCACCTTGTTGCTCGTGCGCCTGGAGAGCGAATTCGAATCGCCGACCGGCAACATGGACACGCCCGGGGTGCTGTTCAATCGAGATGCCTGGATCGGCATTCAGAGCCCGACGATTGGCAAGATCACGATCGGCCGGCAGAACACGCTGGCCCGCGACGTGAACGCCATCTGGGCGCAACCGAACGACACATCACGCGCCAACCTGGCCGAGATCGGCTGGTTTGACAACGATGTGATCGTCACGCCCAAGACCTACTTCGAATCACCCACTGGCAGCCGGATGGACGCCTCCGCGGTCTGGAAGAAGGCCTGGACGCCAAATTGGATCACCAGCGTGGCCTACCAGTTCGTGGGCCTGCGAGATGACGGTGGCACCGATGTTGTGCACAACACCGACAAGTCCACCGAGAGCGCGGTCGGCCTGGCCTACAACAGCAGCGACGACTTCTGGCATGCCAGTGGCAGCTTTACGCATACTCGAATCAACGGCTATGACAAGAACGTCTACGCCGTCGGGGCCAATATCATCCCGGTGGATTGGATTCGACTTAACGCCGGCTTGATTCGAGCAAACATCGCCCAACCAGCCGTCATCGGCGCGCGCCGCGACACCACAATCGCTGCCTCGCTGCAGGTCAATCCAGGGGGCACGATGGAGTACATCCTGGGCTACAACCACGAGCACGCACGAAATGCGGCTCAGGACGGCAGTGGCACGAACGGCATGGGCAACACTCTTGCACCGTTCGACGCGACAGACTCGGCCACCTTCGCGGCGAGCGGCAACCTCTCGGTTGCATATGCAATCGGCGAGTATCGTTGGGACAAGGCGACGACGTTCTATGTCGCGGCGGACTATTCGCTGGTCAAGAATGGCTTCGTACAGGGCACGCTGCAGGGCCATTCGCACGCGACCCAGGCCGGTGCCGGCGTGCGCTACAAGTTCTGATGTTTCTTGAGGGGCTCGGCGCCGTGAGGTGACGGGCCCCTAACAAATGGCGCCCCGAATTGAGGCAAGAGCGTGCGGCGGCGCAACTGCGATAGGTCTGTCTGCTGCCAACAGGCCGTTGTACGGCTGTCGTGCTTCATCTCCAGCGGGGCCTCGTTTTCAGGGGGGCCAATGCCGCCTCGACCGCAAGTTGCAACTGCTGGGCTACGTTGGCTGTGGTTATCGGATGGCCTGCCTTGGTGGGCAGCAACGGCGAATCGTCTCGCGACGCGGGATTCAAATGCAACCAGTCCCTGTGCCAAACTCTTTCACAGCGACAGTGAGCGCTGCTTGTGTCCCTCGCCGTGGAGTCGAACGCTGCTGGTTGGGCTGAGCATCGCTGAGACGCTGGCTTGCTTGGCCGCTAGCACCCAGCGATTCTTTGCCGGTCGATCCCATCTTCGCCGAGTTGATCGCGTCGTGCCACATCCTCGTTTTGCCCGCTTGGAATGTTTGGGCTCAACTTTGGTGGATTGCTGCGACAGCGCTCACAACGTTGACTCAGGCTTCGAGCGACGCCAACACGCCCGGCCGGCCGCCTTAGCCTCGTAAAGGGCTTCATCCGCCAGCCTGATCACGGATTCGGCATCGTGATCCGCCTCCCCGATTTCGCAGGCACCCATGCTGAAACTGATACGCACGTCCATGGGTACTCCGGGCAGCTCACACTCCCCGACCGCGCGAAGAAGACGCTCGAACAAGGCGCCTACCGCATCGACGTCGAGCTCCCGGCCGACCAGCAGAAATTCCTCGCCTCCCCAACGGCCGAACGTGTCGGAGGTTCGCATATGTCGCCGGCAAGTATTGTAGAACTCGCGCAGTACCGCATCGCCCACTTCGTGGCCGAAACGGTCATTGAACGATTTGAAGTGGTCGATATCGAGGATCGCAACCCAGAAGCGATTGTCATAGCGTCGCCGTGCGTCGATCGCATGACGAGCCTGGTCGAGCATATAGCGCCGGTTCGGTGCGCCAGTCAGTTCGTCGCGCATCGCAAGCTCGGCGAAGCGTCGTCTCTGGCGGATCTGGAGCCACAGAAACAGCGCGGCGGCCAGGAGCAGCGCAGCTGCAAGAGCAAGCGCCAGCATCAACGCCAGGCGCTGGCTCTCCTCTTGCGCGGCGTGCGCGCGCAGTAACGCATTGTCGCGATCCTTGAGGTCGACCGCGAAGCTGACTTTCGCATCCTCGAACACCCGCCGATTGCTCGCCAGCGCCGACGCCCGCTCGACGACAAGCAGGCTCTGAAGCATCTCATTGGCCTGCTTATAGTCGCCGAGCGCCGACTGCACCTCCGCGGCTGCGGCGTAGTAGTCGGACGATAGGCGGCCAATTTGAAGGTCATCCACGCGCAACTTCGCAGCTTTGAGCGCCGCCAGGCTCTCATCGCGCTTCTGCAGCTTCGCGAGCGCACGTGACTCGGCCATCAGCGCCAGCGGATAGAGCGTCGGTGAATACCCGGAACGAAGCATCGGCAAGCTCGCTTGCAGAGGCAAGAGCGCTTCGGCAGCCCGGCCTTGTGCGAGCACGGCCGCGCCCAGCCTGAAGTCCAAGGCGGCGTCGATCGTCGAATGTTCCACGCTCTCGCGCAGCTGAATGGCACGGCGCAACAGTGCTTCGGCCTCCTTTGGCTCGTGCATCCGCATTTTTGTCAGCGAAAGACTGGCAAGACACGAAATGAGTGACGCCTGGTGGCGCTGCGGATCGAGCAAGTCGATTGCGCGCTGAATATAGTCTGCGGCCTGCGCGAGGTCTTGCGTGCTGGCCGTCGTCGGCGCGCGAATTGCCTCAGCGATCGAGACAAGCATGTCGGACATCTCGAGTCGGTCGCCTTGCGCTTCGAACAAGCTGTAGGCCTTCTTGAGCCAGATCAGCGATTCGACGCTGTGAGCCCGCGGCAACTCACTCCTGCCTCGGTACGCATAGGCGCGAGCCAGCATGGTGTCCAGCTTTCTGCTTCGGGCGAGGTCGATGGCCCTGTCGATCCAGACGGCGGCACCTGCCCAATCTCCCTGATTGGCAGGTACCTCTGAACGCAGAAGCAAGAACAGGCACAGGGATTCATCGTCCTTCGAGTCCTGGGCGATGGCAATGCCCTGGGAAATGTCGCTCAGGTCGCCAGACTGGCCGTCAATCAACGAGCGCGCCAAGATGCGATCTCGAAGTGCGAACATTTCGGCACGGCGAGCATGAACCAGCCGGGCTTGTACCAAGCGAGCCTCGGCCCTGGTCAGAACACTCTGCGGGCTGTGTGCCAGGCTCTCGTCGAGCGCAGTCATGGACTCCTCGCCCGTTGCATACGCGAGCTGCGTCCAGAAGACGGCCGCGATCACCGTCATGACGGCTCGTCCGGCCATGTGCCACCGCCAGGCAGGCAATCGCGGAGGCACCGGTAACGTCCCTTCAATCGTCGAACGTGGCGGGACGCCCCCGATTCTCGTCAGCATTGACCGCCTCCTGGTGGTGCGATATCGATTCAACTGGTTCCGTCGCAATCACGGATTTCGGGCCGTGTGAACACGCCGCCCGTACCGTAGACGCCACGCCAGAACGCGGCAGATAGTGCTTGTTCATGTCGAAATTCGCCTTAGCGACAGAACCCCTTGCGTCGCTAAATGCGACAAGACCTTGTCTCTGTTTCGGCTTCGACTCACCGACCTGATGGAGGGGAATCTCGATGGACCCGTCGCGATAGGGGTGATCTCGGTTTCTGTGCAGATCGTAGCGGTATCGATTGCGGGAAAACCAGCTTCATGCGGCCCGTCCCTAGCCACTTCGTTGCGTCCTGCTCACGAAGTTCGACGATTTGCCGCGGGAATGGCGTCTGAGCTGACCGCAAAGCCTTGCCTCATGCGCCTGCGGCGACGG